>Ga0209404_10000952_pt1 | contig 21078 bp, 33 predicted proteins | sample TroAtlMetagenome_2_FD_187447 | JGI IMG/M metagenome (GOLD analysis project Ga0209404, IMG submission 187447) | Marine eukaryotic phytoplankton communities from Atlantic Ocean - Tropical Atlantic ANT8 Metagenome (SPAdes) (version 2) | ecosystem: Environmental > Aquatic > Marine > Oceanic...
GAGCATAATGAAATCCATCTATTTATAGTACCATTAACTATATTTAGTTTTTTGGCTATATATGAAACAGAATGTTCTTTGAGACATTCTTGAAGTAATTCATATGTCATGTGTTATAATCTGGTTGTATCTTTAATTATAATTTTTATGTATAGTTATGATAAGATGATACTTGCGTTACTTCTCATTATCATAAACATTGTCATATTCATCAATGTGAAAGAACCAGAAAAATTAACAGAGGTTCGTAAAAAATACAGGACACTCAGGGAACATTTGAAAGATACCAATAATGAGGAATTCAAGATGTTATACAAGGAAATTCCAATTACCGCGTATCAACGAATGAATGGGGCTATAGGATATAACGTAAACAAAGGGGGTAGTATTGGATTATGTATAGATGGGGAACCCAATGAGATATTTCATGTATTATTACACGAACTTGCACATTGTACTGTCAATGAATATTCTCATAGTAAAGAATTTTGGGATAAATTTGATAAACTTAGAACAATGTGCGTTTCAATTGGGGTATACCAGGAAATACCACAGAGAACTGAATTTTGTGGTAAGCATATTCAGGATAAATAATCTATGTTATTAATAAATGCAATCCTTAGGTGATTTGTTAAAAGCATACATTTTGTTAAATACTTTACTTGCAACTTCGAGTGCACCCCTACTTATGAACGATAAATGGATAAATATGGTCCTTATAATGGTTATTATACCAGTAATGATGAGTATGTTACCACGCGGTGGTAACTTATTTGGTCGTTTAGCGATAGATGCTCCATTTTTAATGATGGCATCTTTAATCGGTTTGGGTAGCGTCGCGGGTTTGGCGAAAATAAATAGACGTGTTGAAACAGATTTTAAAAATTATGGTAAAACCACGAAAAGTACAGGAACTGTCGTAGGACTTCGCGCAGTAGGATTACTGTTAGGTTTTCTTATTTCTTATTTCTTATTTGGTAAAAAAATGTATAAACATTACAATACCATTTAAGCATATCGTCTAGCAATGTAAAATGCAAGAGCAGCGACTGCACCAGTCGAGGCTAATCCAACTGCACTTCGGTTCCCATGATCGTTCAAAAACGATGGAACGAAATTTGCAAGTTTTTCCTGTACAGGCTTACTAATTGCTATCGCAGCACACACCGCAACAATGAGTGCTTCGAACTGGTCGTCAGTAAGGTTGAATGGATTTTTAGTTTCTTGTTTTTTGTCTGTAGCCTGTTGAACTACTGGTTGTTGTGCCGCCATCATTGGGGCTTGCATTTGCATTTGCGTCATTCTTGGATCGACACCCCCCATTGGTGGTTCGAGTGGTTCTTCGGCTTGACCCATTATATCGGAAATTGAAGTAGAGTCCATTGTCTGTTTATTTTCACTCACATTTTTTTCTTGCGTAATATTCGGCACAAAATTTGTACTTTTATGTGCGTTTAAATCTACCATACCATCGTTATTATCAGAAAGGTTCAATGTTCTAACGTCTGTTGCCATTTATATCTGTATATGTTTTTCATTTTAAATTATTGCGCATCATCCTGAAGTGTGTATGTCGGATATAAATACCCAAACGTCTGCACTATTCGAGGTAAATCTCTCGTCTTTTCTGGATCAGACATATCATTTTCTAAATGAATTGTCTGTTTATCATGACATACATCGACCAGTATACGATACCCACTACCTTCACCTGTAACTAATTCATCTTTGGGAAACCTTGTGGTAACTTTAACCATTTCATCACGAAATGGTACATACTGAGGTAATAACGGTGGCTCTGGTAATATACGTAAAGCTGTACCTAATCTTCTGGCAAAAATTCGAATCATTTCTTTTTTGTAACTTTAAATGGAGTATTCTTTTTAACTAAATTTGGGTTACCTGCTTTAATGTTTCCATGTTTTGGATTGAACATTTTCTTATGTGTTTGCCAATACTGGGGGGCGCCCACTTTAAAGTTTTTCCTAAGTTTTGCTTTATACCAAAACACACAATCTTCTATTCTATTACTCTTAGATGTGTTATCCAATACCAGACATTCATAGTTTTCCGTACACGAATCCATTACTTTATTAAACATCTCAAAATTCGGAAAAATACCAAAAAAGTTTTTAAATAACTTTTCTCTATTTTGGATAATGTTTTCACGTAAAATAAATACGTAATCAATATTTGCCCTGAGTGCAGGAGGTAAATCCATACAATACTGCATCGTTAACATGAAAAATATCTTCCAATGTCGACCATTCATGAAACACTGACGTATACACGTATCTTTCATAAACTTTGAATCGTACATGCAATCATCTAAAAGTAGAAAAGCCCCACAATTTTGCTTTCCTGCACCAACTAACTTTCTCTGTCTATCCATAACACGTTCAATTGCTTCTCTATCATAATCACCATAAATGAACAGGTCTGGTATATATTGTTGATAATAATGATTACCTTCTTCTGTTGCTGATAAAACGATACCCGCTGGTAAATGTTTTTTATGATACAAAATATCAGTAACAAGTGTTGATTTACCCGTATTACGTTTACCGATAAAAACACATACTTTATCGTCTGCCATATTTTCAGGTTTGAATTTTCGTAACTGAAGATTCATCTGTATTATCGTGCCGTTTTATTTCATAAAATTTTACTCACATAAAGTAATAATGGCTGGACGTCTAAATCTTGCTACCACGGGTATCCAGGACCAGTGGTTTACTGGAGAACCCGAATTTTCGTATTTCCTGATGAATTTTAGGAGACACACTAAGTTTTCGGTTGAAGCTATAGAAACACCGTTTGATGGTGATATAGATTATGATACAATTATAGAATGTCGTATACCTCAAAATAAAGGAGATCTCATACGAAGTATGATGCTTAAACTTACGTTACCAGACCCCACGGGTACTGAAGATAGTGGATATGAAATAAGATACCGAAAATCTATAGGAGCTCAAATCATAAAATATGCAGACCTTGTCATTGGTGGTCAGGTAATTGAACGCTTAACTGGTGATTATATATACATGTATGATCAAATACATAATAATAAAGATGATATAGACCAAACACTTTATTTTTTAACCGGGCACGATGATTATATACACGTGCACGCTGATTGGGATTATAACATACTTTTACCTTTTTACTTTTTTAGACATCCAAGTTTGGCTATACCTGTATGTGCTTTAACAAAACAACTCGTAGAAATACGTATACAATTTAAAAAGTTAGAAGATGTTACTCTACAATATAATACAGCCACGGATATAATAGACCCACCCGCGGACGTTTCTTCATCAATTAAAGAAGTTTCACTTGTTACAGATTTCTATTTCGTTACGGAAGACGAAAGAAATTTTTTATTAACTCGTCCAATTGAATATGTTATTACACAACTACAATTGTCTCAATTTAAATTCAAAGCAGGTGAAACTAAAAAATCTGGTATGCTTAATTTCAAAAACCCCATAAAGGAAATGTTTTTCATAGCTGAGAGTGAAGACGTTTATAAACTTTGTCCTATAAAACATGTTACTATGAAATTTAATAATAATACAATCATTGATGCCGATAATTTAATGTTAAGTTACGAACAACCTTTAAAATATTATACGGGTGTTACCGGGAATAATTTCGGAGTTTATAGTTTTTCTATGAAACCAGAAACGTATTATCCTACAGGGCAGGTAAATATGAGTAGAATATCACATAACTTATTAGAACTTGAACTCGAATCACCGGATGTAAATTTTGCACACGATGTAAGTATATATGCTGTAAACTATAACGTTTTACGAATAAATAGTGGTTTAGCAGGTTTAAAATTTTAGTGAGTTATACTAGTAATGGCTGGTCGTGTTCAGTTACAGACATCAGGTCCACAGGACGCTTTCTTTACGAACAACCCCGAATATACATATTTTATAAAAAATTTTCAAAAGCATACAAACTTTGCACCATTCTTTGTTGATTTAGACGCAGAAGGAGAAGTTGAATTTGGAAATACTATACGATGTACTATACCCCAAAATCAAGGTGATCTTCTTAAAACTGTAAGTTTAAAATTTGAATTAGATGCCATCACACAATTGTCGGGTGGTCCTTATTCCGGAACAGGATATGTTGAATCCATTGGGCATGCTATGATTGATTATATAGAACTTCTTATTGGTGGTCAGGTTATTCAACGTATCCCAAGGGATTTCTTAGCTATTTATTCGGATAATTATATAACACAAACAAAACAACATAATTTATCTAAACTCGTTGGTAAACCACCATTGGAACTTTCAGGGACACAAGTAAAAGATTTAAGTATACTTGGATATCTTGGTAATGCAACTTCATCTAAAAAGTATTTTGTCGATATACCCTTTTATTTTTACAATAACCCCGAACTCGCTATACCGGTATGTGCTATAACAGGACAAGAAATTGAAATTGTTATTAAATTGAGAAACGTACAGGATTGTATATACAATAAATACGATAATATACATCCAGTTTACCCAAATACAAACCAGAAACCAACGGGACTCATTAAAAATTTAAAAATAACAACCGAAATGGTATCCCTAAATGAAGAAGAAAGACAGAAACTATTAAGTGAGAAAACGGATTATATTATTACACAGGTTCAGGAAAGTCCAACAGCGGAAATAGATTCAGGTGTTACTGATATTAAACATAAACTCGAGTTCAAAAACCCAATAAAGGAATTGTTCTTTCTAATTCAGACAGAAAATCCAAAAGAACCCGGTTTTATAGGTGGTCAAACTAACTTAGTATCTGCATTTGATTATGATTTAAATTACGAAATATATTCGGCTAAATCTGAATATATAAACTACGAACATTTACGGTATCTCGAACTTACACTTGATGATACAGTAGTTTTAAATGAAACTACAGGTAAAATTATAAACTTGCGCGCCGTTCAAAGTGGAATACATCATTCTAGAACGCAATTATTCAGACGATACTATTCATATAGTTTTGCATTAGAACCTGAAAGATGGTATCCAACAGGGCAAAGAAACTTTAGTTTAGTTAAAGATCAATATTTAAAATTAAGTTTGAATCCATATAACAATGGTAAAAGGGAACTTAGAGTTTTGGGTCTAAGTTATAATATACTCCGTATAGAAAACGGTATTGCTAAAACACTGTTTAATCTATAATGAATCTACAAGAAAAAGACGCTACTGCACAATTAATAGAGCAAGTTCAGAACTCTGCTATTAATATTATACAACCTATTCTCGAACGTTCAATGGTTCTTGCTGCGGAATATGCAAAGGCGTGTGGACGTGATATTGTCCTTGGTGAAGATATGGAATATGCTATGAAATATTGCGCCATGAACGAAGTTGGTAAAAAATTGGGTTCACATTTTCCTGAAATATATGAAGAATCGTCAGATGAAGAAGATGATGCAATTATAATAGAAGAAGATGAATTTATACCGTTTACAAGATATTCAGGCAGGGAATATAAATTCGTTAAAATGAATATGGCATATGATAATTGGAGTACATGGGAACCCACGAATCCGTCAGAAGTTATGTTAAAAAATGCTATCGATAGTAATGAACATATCTGAGTCTGAATGTGAACCCGAAGGATGGACGAATACATCACCCGGGTATTTTAAAATACGTAACGAACAATGTTCCGATTCTGATTCTGATACAGATTCAGAATCCGGAACGGAAACATCTATATCAGGTACAGATTCAGAAATAGATCCAGCGGAAGTGGGTAAAATGTTAAAAGGGTATATGAAACCGAGATATTATAAAAAAATTTTAATAGAAGAGGAACTGCTCCCAGATTAAAATCTCAGGATAAAGTATAAAAAAATGTCCGCTGTCGCCGCTGAAACTGTCACTCTCGTTACTAGAGAACTCGAATCCCAATCCCTCAACGCCATTGTTGCTGGCTTTTCCTTCGCCGCCGCCCTTTCTTGGATGGACTTGGTTAGATGGATTGTCAACCAAGTCGTCAAGGTTAACAAGAACGGTGGTATGAACTACACTCTCACTGCCCTCTTGACAACACTCTTGTCTATTGTTGTCTACGTTGGCATCTCTCGTGTCTCCTCGAAGGTCACGAAGCCATCCCAACCAGTCTTCGCGGTTACTCGTTAAGTCTCGGTTTACGCATAACCAGTAATAAAAATAAACCGGTTGCAACTACTAAAAATATAGATATAAATGCATCCCATCTACGCGGATCCTCTAATTCGGGGATACTCATAGGTGGTGGAAGAGAAAAGTCTCGTTCCACTTTAGCTACATTTTCCAGTTTATCAGTAGAACACGTTACTGCAAGTTTTAGTATATGATTCGCGTTTCTAAAATCGTATGGTATTAAACGGTTATTACTACTATAGTAAAACTGAACACGTAAACTCGATATTGTTTTTTGTGATCCAGAATCAAAATTATGTTCCACTGCATCATCAACACCCGAATAATTAATCACATCACCACAGAAAAGTATACGACCCGTATAAAATGGTGTTTCCGAAAACACAGTTTTGTTAAATTCATCTGAACCACTACTTAATTTAACAATAATTGCATCAGCACCTTGTAAATTAAGACTACCCGTTTCTAATGTATTACCCGTAGAAGCAACATTACTTGCAGGTAATCCTAATATATCATGTGGTGTTGTATATCCAGATGTACCAGATGCATAACCATTTTTACCACCATAAAATTCAAATGTAAATGGAGCACTACCAGTGAATGTTATAGCATTAGTCTCTTTTTCAAATGATGCGGATGTTATATCAGCTGAAGCAGTAACAACAGCCTGTGCTAAATCTTTACCGCTATAGTTTCCTATAGGTATAGTGATAGTTGTTCCGTTTATATCAAATTGATTGTTCCTGGAGTTTATCAAGTATTGACTATTATGTATACGTGCTGATATAAGTGATATCTTTGTAACGTCATAAATTGGATTTTTAAGTTGTACAACATAATCAGAAGGATCTGGGTACAAAATGGGTTCGCGTTCACCACTATCTATATCTAGGGTATGTACCTTCATTAAAATAACGGGCTATTATTTTAATGAGTGTATTTCTCGTTTTTATATAATTAATTACGAAAGACTATGAACCAATGGGTTACCCGCAAGTTGTCTTCTAGCTGTGTCTAAACTCATATTAGAAGCATTTGGATTTTCGTGACCTTTATAAGCGTTAAATTTGTGATAATCGTTGTTTTTGTATTGTTGCGTCCACGCCCCGTTTGCGGCATTTACTCTTCCATCAATTCTCGTTGTATCGGAACGAACACTTGTAACCATACCACCTTGGTTAAGTGCATCTGCTCGAACATTCATTCTACCTGGACCCGCTGCACGGCCAGCCTTACCACGACGATCATCTGGTCTAAAACCATATTTAGTAAGGTCTTCTGCTGTATGCATGGAACCATATGTTCTCTTTTCACCAATTTTGATAGCTGGTGCATTCAAATAACCACCTACAAAACTAGCTATACCTGGTGCTGGCTGATTACTGTATTGATAATGTTCGATGTTACCATCCTTTTTATTACGTGTTGGTTCTTGTGCGCGTGTAAGTGCAGATACCGTTCTCTTTGCAGTTGCAAAACCCAAAGTATCCGTTCTCGAACCCGTTTCGGATCTATTGGTTGTTCTCTTGGTACGTTCATGCTCTGCTCTTGGTGTTCTACCAGACATACCTTGAGCACGACCTCCAGATGGTGGAAGACGTTCTGGAAGAAACGCCGTCTTTTCTGGTCTATTTTGCGAAACCTTCCCGACGACACCTCGTCTACCACCTTTCGAATCAAATGCTGGTCCAGACCTACCTGGTAAAGTTGTTAAACGATACGCACCAACATTTTCTGGGTTAACACGAAATAATTGTTGGTTCCCTCCAAAAGCGGGTACTTCTGGTCCAACGCCCAAACCTGGGCCAACGAGTTGTTTTTCAACTGGGGAAAGGTTATTCATTCTCCCTGCATCATACATGCGGTTTCTCATCTCTAAAACCTCCCCACCAGACGTTCTTTGTTGTCGTGAAATATCGGCAAATGAACCAATTTCTTCTTTATTTTGGTACGTTGGTTCTTCGAGTGGTGATAAAGGACCTAAATACCCGGGTGGTGCAGTGACATCTATATCGGAAAATTCCGAAACGATTTCCTGTTCTTCTATAGGATTACCTTCTACTGAATATTTTTCTTCTGATTGACTTAACTTTCGTCCGGCATAAACTAGGCCGGCTATAGCCATTATAGAGATAGGGTCAGCCATTCTTATTTCTTAGCGAGATTTTTATTGAGGTATCTTTGCTGAAATAAACCATTTTGTGTATCAGCACGTGTACTTGTTGCATCGTAAGTTTGTGTTTGAAGTGGCAATTTGCACTCAACATTTTGGAGTGGGTGAAAATTTCTTTCGTATGTTTTCGCTAAAACTTTATTAAAACGAGATGTGGATTGTGGTCTGAGTTCGTCAGATGTATTGATATATTCTGCTGGTGATCCTTTACCGGCCATGTATGGAGCAGTCCCATATAACATAGTATTTGGACGACTTGAAACATAGTTAAGAGTACTGGGCTGGGGATACACTAAGACTTCTTCAGATGCACATACGGATGGAACCGCGTGATCTTGAACAACTTTCATTCCTGGTTGGAGTTGATACGCCATTTATTATAACAAGAGATTTTGTTTATGGAAATCGAGTATCTACTACTTTATTATTAAATCATTTAAAATTACGAAGTATGTCCGGCAGCTAATCCCGAACCTCTGTGCATACCACTTCTTTTATCACCGTTTGGATCAAGTCCTGCAAATGCTTCGAGTTGAACCCCTCTCGCGTCTGGATTACACATTGTCTGGTCTTGACGACACGTACCAACATTTCTACTACCATGAATAAATTCATAATAAGGTGTATCACCCAAAGATGTATCTGGCATACTTACAAATTGTCTAGATAACCCATTTCTTTGATATTCGGGCATAGATGAACGCGAACGACCTGGACCGTATTTAATGTCACCTGTGAGGAAATTGTTTACTGGTGCCTTTACAGTTGGGTAATGGCATGATTGTGGTCTATCTGGTCTGTCTGTATAATCCGACATAAGCACATTTCCCATGGGATTATCCTTTGTTGGCATAGAACATGGTTTACCTTCGTTATTATACACGTGTGTTGGTCTTGCAACACCTTCTTTAACCATATCAGACTTTTCCATTATATAAAGAACGCCGAGTACGGTTGCACCTAAAACGAAAATGCGTGGATCACGCCTTATAAGATATATTATACACGTTGCATAAATGATAAAACGAGCAGTTGCGTTAACACGCTCTGCTGAAGATTGTGTTTTTGATGGCCAAAATTCATGAACTTTGTCTACACGAACCAATTGTTTTGGATCTTCAAACCAAGATGTCATTTATATATAGTGAGTTTATTTTTTCATCATGCCACCCAACATACCCTGCATAGTTTGCATCAAAGCAGCTTCATCAAGTTCAGTTCCATCTTCACCCATTTTATCGGCACATTGTTTTGCAACAGTTTCGATCATGGAAAGTGTTTCTTCTGGGATGGAGCTTATAGTGGTTCCGAGCATGTATAAGGTCTGAACATATTGCCAAATTGCATTTTTTGTATTTTCGGAAGCAGAACCCCAATGTTTTTCAAGATCCACACCTTTCATAAAATCCAAATTCTTAGATTCATTAAGGAAAAATGTTTCGTCTTTAGCTGAAATTTTTTCAGCGTATGGCGTAACACCGTTCATAAACCCATCGACAACTAATCTTGGGTTAGCCTCTTTCATTAAGTCGAAAGCGGATAAACACTTTTTCAAGCCTTTTTCTTCTGGAAATGTCTTGTGTAATTCCACAAGAAATTGACCCATCATATCATTGAATGCAGTCACGGAAGCCATTTTTATATAGTAATGACGTATATTATCTTTAAGTTATAAAATTAAAATGGTTCTGTTGATATGGTCTCTTTCTTACCTAATCCGTTAGTAACGATAAAAAATACTAAAATTGCTGTAAGTGTTGCTGGTTTTGTGTATGCACTTACTGGAAGCTTACCTTCATTATTGATTTTTGCTTTGAAATGTATATATCCAGCAGTTATCATACCGGCAATTATACCGGCCCATGCTGGGTCTCTTAAATAGTCTTCAAACTCCATTTAATAATACCCAACTTTTTTTGCACGGGTTTCGGATGCGTCTGGAAAAAGTACACCTTCATCTTCTGGGTGTCCCGCCTGTGGTTGTTGTGGTTGTTGCATTTGAGAACCCGCCTTTGTATTTATAGTCTTGAATTCATTTTCAAATGGAGACATTCTTTCTGGTTCCATTTGTTGTTCCATTGGTTGTTCCATAGGTTGTTCCATAGGTTGTTCCATAGATTCTTCCATTGGGTGTTCTTCCATCGAATGTTCTTCCATAGTAGGTTCTCCTGCAGGTGTTTCAAATGGCTCCTCTGTTGTTTCTTCTTCATAACCATCGATAAGATCAGGGTCTTCCGAATCACCAACTTCAGCTTCACCAACGTCCAAATCTTGTCCCTCTTGTGTTTGAGACATATACGTTTGTAATATTTGTTGAACTGGTATAAGTTCTTTTACGGACGTTTCGATACACGCACAAAATCTCTCGTATAATTTGTCATTTCTCGCGTGTTCGTTCTGTGCTTCGTGGTAAATATATGGATCTAAATATAAATCCTTTGCTGCATTATTGTAACATGTCTGGATGAAAACTTCATTCGTTGGAAGTTTAAGAGAAATCTTCTTATTATCTTTATTTAATCGAACTGCAGACAAAATCTTAACGCAACTTACAAAAACAGCTGCTAATAAATCATTAAACCAAGCACATCTATTTGTTATATTATCTGTATGCGTTTTTGACAAAGCGTCACTCCAATTTGGAACTTCTTTTAAAAGTTTCTGGTACATTACAAGAACTTTTCTACCTTTTGAAAGTTTATAAGCTTCTTCATACATCGTTTCGAATGTTTCGATCATAACAGGGCACATAAGTAAACATAATTGACCTATATATTCACGTTTAGCCTCTACTAATATATTAAGTGGGTCGCTCATGTTTGTATTATAATTACATTATTAAACTTTAAACTCTCACGCATGTCTCCTGTATTTATTTGCAGCCTTTTTAAGATTTATAAGTGTAGGGAATTCTTCTGGGTCGTCTGGTTCATTATTTGAATCATTTTTATTAGATTTTTTAATTGGTCTCCATGAAATACACAATTCAAACTCTCCTATAACCTGAACTGTAAACCCACCTATTTCGAACTGACGTTTTATATATTGTAACGCCTTCATCCTGTTAAAATGAGGATATCCCATAACAAAAGAAGGTATTTGACAGAATAGGTACTTATGACCCAATTCAACTGACTGTCTTATCTTCTTTGAAATTTGTTCGTATATTTTGGTATATGTTTCCTTTTTCAAGTGATTTCTTTTTTCAGCTATACGTGTTATTTCATCGATACTGATCATTATGATGTGTTAAGAACTTTTAATTTGTAATTTTACATGTTTGGAGGGTATACTATTCTATCCTTAATAGCACCTTGTTCTGGTTTTATAACTGGAACTGGGTTAGTTGGATCAATAGGAGCGTCAACTGATGGTTTTCCATACATGGTTTGTGGATCTAATATAGTTTTTTCTACGAGTTGTGTATGCTTGATTTTATCAATTTCACTTTGTCTTACATTCGTATAATCTTCAAACTCTTTACCCTTTATAGATTTTTGGTAAATACTTGGATCCGTAGGTGGATTTATATCTATTGGCTGCGCTTTCAAATTCAATACAACTGCTTCATCATCAATAATTCTAATATCAGATGTAACGGCAAAACCCATAGCAAACCCCTTATGTTTTACTGTCATGAATTGACATCTATATATTTCATTTCTGGAAAGTTTGTCTACAAACTTTTTAACACCTGTTGTTTCTATAATATAAGTACAAAGCCCCGTTCTTTTAGAAACTTCTTTATTAGTTGCAAGAACCATTTTCTGCATGAGATCATTAGTTACAGAAACATCTTCACCAGATTCAGTATACCCTGCTAAATCCGTTTCCATACCGTCTAATAATATTGGACCAACTGGTTTGGTGTATCCAGAGAATCCAAATTGTTCTGTAAACATTTCTGTCCTGGACATCATCATAAGTACGAGAAGTATTAATACTATCAATACAAGCTTCATTGTTTAGTATTAAAACTTATTTTTTTATTCATGACTACCAGTATTTATTTATAAAAACCATACCTATATCATATAGTGAAAAAAATAAAAACTTCCTCAATTTAATCGACGAGTTTTCTAGTCGTCGATTTTTTTTGGAAAGTTTTTGACTATTTTCTGAATTTTTTTCGTCATTTTATCGAAAAATAAAACTATACCTATATCATATAGTGAAAAAATAAAAACTTCCTCAATTTAATCGACGAGTTTTTTAGTCGTTTAGGGTATAATTAAAACTATACCTATATCAAACAGTAAAAAAATAAAAACTTCCACGGATTTTCGGACTTTTTTTTTATTTTTTATTTTTATATATAGTAACTCCTTTGAAGAGGTACTTTTTTTTTAATAATAAATTTTTGTTCAACTGTTCGGAAAATGAGTGGAAGTTTTTATTTTTTTACTGTTTAATTTCTATATAGTTTTTATTTAATTGTTCGGAAAATGAGTGGAAGTTTTTATTTTTTTACTGTTTAATTTCTATATATATTTTATAATATTATTAATTATTAATGATATAATATTTTTACTATATAATATAGATATATTTTTCTATATATAATATAAAGTATGTGGATGTTATTATGTACACCAACTATTATACCAACAGAAATACCTAATCAAACTATGATCAGTACAAAAAAATGTAGAATGGTAATGATATCCCCAACTAATGATAAAAGTAGATATGTTATAGATATAGTAGAAGATGCACCAGAAATTTATATAAAACCAGATAAGGAATAAATGTTATAAATATATAAATGCCTTCAACTCCATTTGTAAATAGTAATATACGAACAGCTATACCTAATACATGCGAAGGACTTCAGCAAATACTGATTAAAGTAGTATATGAAGAGAATAATCCGTCAGTAGTTGATTATATAGAAGCGTATGCATCTCCTATATTTTCATTTAATTATAATGCACTTTATTTAAACCGAAATGATACTTTACCTACACCAGAAGATGGTAGTATTCGTCCAATTTCCATGTTCAATTATAATACAACTCTTTGGGAAACACGAGATAATATTTTAATCGATAAAGATTATATTTTTCGCCACGATACGGTTTGGTCTCAAAATATGTATTTCCCCAGATTAAGAGATTTTATTGGGTATATTCGAGGTATATATAATTATGAAGGTCAAATAACAGGTACAGATTGGTTATGTCGTCCACCAATTAACCCTGGACCCATGTATGATAGAGATGTAACATTACGTAGTGTTTCAAGAACTGTTATGGAACTTATTGATAAAAATTCATCAAACTTACCAGAGGGTGATTATTTAAAAATATGTGATGAACTTAAAAGAATTAGGGGGTTATAAAATAATGTATTGTTTTACAAAGCGCAAATTATCAAAAACTGATGTTTCCATACCCGTTTTTAGTCTTGATAAGTACCAAGGGTACGCTAAGGTAACCGACGTTTATGACGGTGATACGTTTAAGGCGTGTATTATACTTCACAATCGTATTTTAAAATTTACTTTCCGAACTGTCGGGTATGATTCACCCGAAATGCGACCACCTAAAGATATGAAAAATAGGGATAAACATATTGCCATGGCAAAACGTGCTAAATACACGTTCATGCAATTTTTAGGGTTCGACGATCGCGCAAAACATACTATTTGGAACCCGTTCGCGTGTAGATTTAATGTAAATGGATGGGTATGGATTTCGTGTAAGAAAAACGATAAGTATGGACGAACGCTCGTTTTCGTCTATAAAAATAAGAGGGATATGGTTTCGATTAATAAAAAAATGATAGATTCGGGGTTCGTGAATGAGTACGATGGTGGGACTAAACAGGAATTTAATTTGTAATATTTAATATAGTTAGAGAATGTATGTAATATAATTTATAATGACACATGAACTAGAACTAACGAATGAAATATGGGATAAAATGAAAACTCCCCAAAAAAGGAAAATAAGACAAGATTTTGATAAAAAGTATTACGGTAAAGAACGTAAATCAATCAAATATGAGTCATTAATTGATTTTAATAATATGAAATTCATTCTTTGTCAGCATCCCGAAGCAGAAAAATTAAAATTTGATAATGTAGTTGACTTTTTTACCAAAAAATCCGATTCTTTTTCCCAATACGATTTATATTGGAAAAAAGAAAATGGTGAAACGAAGTGTACTTCTTTTAAACATTGTTATAAGAAAAATAAATCTTTAAAATCAGATGAAGATAAATATTATGATCATTTTATAGATGCACTTCGTACGAATATTTTGGAACAAATAATTCTTTTTAAAAAGGGTAAAAAATGTTGTAAAATATGTAAATCCGAAAAAGAATTGGTAACAGATCATAAATCACCTCTTACATTTAATAAACTTGTATATGATTTTTTAAAATCAAAACCGGAAAATACAATTCCAAATGAGTTTGGAGATACCGACCAACATACTAAATGTTTTTTAAAAAAAGATTATGATTTTACAGACGAATGGATCGCGTATCATTATGAACATAAGAATTTACAAGCTATTTGTAAAGAATGTCATAAAGAACTACAAAAAGAAACATCTAAGAGTAAAGATGATATACTAGAATTAATTAATTCATTAAATTGTAATTAAAGATTAAACCCATAAACTTTATATAAAATGACAGAAACGTACAATCAATCCCCGTGTGAATTCAGATATAAAATCGACTCGTGTTCGAAAGTTGTCGATGGTGATACCGTCGACGTTCTTATCGATTTGGGGTTCGACGTACTCATTCGCCAACGCGTACGATTACTCGGTATCGATACCGAGGAATCGCGAACGTCCGATAAGATCGAAAAGATTTATGGGAAACACGCGAAGAAACAGATTCTTAAGTGGGTCACAAAAGCGGTCGAATCCGATAAGGACGATTGTGAGATCGAATTGAGATGTCCAGAACGCGACTCGGTCGGTAAGTATGGACGCGCGCTCGGTGAATTGTGGGTTTTGGAAGATAATAACTGGACGAACGTGAATAAGTGGATGTGTGAAAATGCCTACGCCGTTCCGTATATCGGTCAGAATAAGAACGATGTTCGGGATCACCACATGTTACACCGAAAAATGTTAGCCGAACGTGGCGAACTCGTTATCGACGAAGACGGAACGTTTTTAACGTCAAACGTGACGACCAATTAATATATTAAGTATATTATATGGATAAATATCTTAGACGTCTTTTAGCTATTATTGACGATAATAAACATAAAATGCGCGACGGTGATTATATCGAGATGTGCGATAATTTAAATAAAATAAGGAAAATTAGTGCGCGTGAACGACGACAAAAGTGTTTTCGTACTATTATTAAATTAGTGAAATATACCATTATTACAAAAATTGGTTTAAAAATATTATTCAATAAAAGAAGAGGAGATGACGACGAACGAATATTATAATGTTGTTATAAACCCGGGTGATGTACCTGTATTGGGTATAGATGATACTGTTCAAAGACCTCCACCCTTACCCAATCCTGAATCGATACAGGAACAAAATAGAATTCAAATAATGGATATTAATATAAGGAATGTCAAAATACGTAATGTATATAAGTTTTTTCATATTAATATGTTTATATTAACACTATTCTACACCATTTTGTTAATGCAGGATTATATAACAATTTTAGATGCAATTTTATCGTTTATAGAATGTCTTTACATTTCTGAAAATAATGAAAATTTTATAAAGGTGCATACGTTTTATTTGGTTATATCTTTTAGCTTTACAGCTTCCGAAAAAATATATGAATTTATGGGATATTATTTCATGTATAGTGTTATAAATGTGTTTACATTTATAACATTAATGTTAGATAGACACGAATATTTTACCGAACAATTAAGAATGCGTATTGATCAAAATGTAGTTTAAGATTTTGATTTTTTAAATTTACTAAAAAAACTTTTTTTCCCTCCTTGGGACTTTCGAAGATTTATACCATTACCACAACCCCGACCTAAAAACCTGAGTTGTTGTTTTCTAAATTCTTTGTTTACATTTTGTCTGATTTCGTCCATTGTTTTATTACCCAATTGGCTAATAAACTGTTTTTTATTGAGACCATTACAAATTTTATTTTTAGAATTTATATAATTTGTTAAATTTTTTCGATTTCTTTCGGTGTTGTTATTAACCATTTGTATAAACTAATATTTTATTTTTCAGGTGGTTTTTCTGGTCCTGTGTATGTATATTTATGTACCCATAAATTACATACCCATTTTTCACCGGAATTGACCGGTGCACCTCCATGTATAGCTTTTTTTGTCATACATTCATAATTATTTAATGTATCAAAAAATAATGCATCACCTTTTTCTAATCGGTATTCTTTATTTATAACTGGAAATACAGTCTCACCCCCTTCATAATCATCATTTAAGGCGATTATAAATGTATACATACGTCTATTTTTATCGAATGAAAATGCATCTTGATGAGGTTTATAAAATCCACCTGGTTTATATCTAAGAACTTGTAAATCTTCAAAGTTTTCTAAAGGTCTATCTGTCATGGATTGACAATTACGTATAAGTTTATCAACGATGGCATCTTCTGACGCTTTTATCCACGCAGTTTCACTTTTACGTTCTGAATTATTTATTTTATAATCTCCCCCAATTGTTGAAGGTTGTAGATTAGGTTCTGCTATTTTCCTGATATGATCGCATTCCTGTTTTGACAATACATTTTTCATTACTGTTGGGTTTCTATATATAGGTATAAAGAACCATATAATAAGTAAAAATGATAGAAACAGAATTATTTTATTCGTATACTTCTTCATTTTATTATAATAAGCTAATATATTTTTTCAATAAAAATTGTGGTGGACATAATAATAAATTTACTACTATATCGGAATATCGACCAAATATATTGTCATAATGAATTATAAATGCAATAAACCAAAAATAAAGTGAAATAACATAATGTAACCTTGACATATTAGACGCGCTTTTTATAACACCTACGATGAGATTTACATCTAAATATTTTCTATCGTCGATACCGGATTTACAAATAATTATAATACATAAAAAATTAAATAATATATCTATATGTTGAAGTCGATTCCATATATATTCTAAGATTAATAGGTCAATATGTCTCGCTATATAAACAGTTTTATATGTAACATCATTTGAATGTAAATGATAAATTATATTTGTTAAACTACCAAAATTTCCCAAAATCATAAATGGAAACACGGATGTAATAACCGAAACTATTTTAGTTTTCATTTATAATAAACATGCATCTATTCTTAAAGTGCACGTAAGAATATATAATGTGGTATAGATGAATTATATCTATTTCTTATACGTGTTATAACTTTATTAGAATAATCAGCTAAACCATGAATTGTTCGTAATATATACTTAGTTTTAGATGTATCAATTATCCATTGACGAAGTAAATCACCACATGCATCCGAAAACATTTCATAGATATTACGTATATCTTCTATTTTAGATTTATATTTATCACGTTTTTGTAATTCTTTTTTAAAATTGTCAATTGATACGTCTTTTAATAGATAGTCTATACGTAATTGTAAATTATCATCATCATATAAACCCCCATATTTATATATAAGATCTCTATCTATCATTCTAAGTCTAAAACTTAAATCTAATATATTTTCATTTGCATTTGCACAAATAAGTTCTTCGTATGTTGGTCGACCCCCACATGGTATATCACCATGTTCTCTCGATCTCTTTTTAAATTCAAAATAATGAGGGTTATGTACACGACCAGTTTCTATACGTCCCGAACGCCAATCAAATGCTGTATGACATTCTGTACACCACATTTGCGCACATCCATCTATTTTATGTATCATAGTTCCACATTTAGGACATGGTTTTGTATCCTTATTTATGAGTTTTATAGTTTTAACTGTTTCAGGATCACATATATGGTTAGGAGTTATAGGTTCATTACAATGTTCGCAAAATGTTTGTAAACATAGACCACAGTTCATATTTTTATCTAAAAACCCTCTACATTCATGATAAGGACATTTACGTGTAAATTTTGAACCACTTACATCACTGATACTTAATTCGAGAGTCTGTACATGATTGACAATATCTTCTATTTCATGTCCTATTTTTGTTATAGAATTGTCATACACCTCTGTTGAATTATTCATATTTATAGCTTCTGAACGCATATTCCTCATCATATATAAACCATCTAGAAGTTCAAAATATCTTTGTCTAATAGATTTCATTTTTAGTTTATATTCTGCATATGGTTGTGTTTCTGGCATACGGGCCATTTCGCGTTCATATAACATATTCTCGCGATGGTTTTTATATTCCACATTTCGAAAACGTTTCGTGCAAAATGAGTCTATAAATTCACGATCATGTTCATGTTTACAATTCATACAATGTGGTTCTTCTATAGACGATAATAAATATGTTTGAATACATGTTTTACACGCATTATAACTACAATAAGGGCACGTCACTTTTTTGTGATTCGTTTTATTATACGCATCACAACAAACTGAACACGTATCCATACTTATATGGTATACGTTTTTTTTCTTTAATAAGTTATTTTTTATTTAAGGCGGTTTGTATTTAATAATATAGCAATTGCAACCGCCAAGACTACAAGTGGTAAATCATAAGCGGCTTCGGATTTGGAAGTCCATCTTGTGGTGAAAAAAACAGATAGAAAAACACCTACTATTCTAAGAGATGCTTCGAGGTGATGATTCATTTTATTTATATATACTTACATTTTTTTCTCATTGAAAAATGGGTTCTTATCGAGTTTCCCATTGTGAAATACAACTGGGTTGTAACTTGTTCCGTCTGCGTAATAGACTTTCGTATAAAACGATTTTGAGTTTGGATCCCAAACATTTTTTGGTTTTAAACCACATTTATACAAAAGTTTTTCGTGCATGTCGTCACGACTTCCGGTAAATTCCTCGGAATTGTTTCCCTTAACGATAGTTTTTGCTTTCTTCTCATCACTAATAGAGCGCGCGTAATGTGTCATCACGGATGATAGACCTCTGTGCATGTTTTATTATTGATTAGATTATTTCTTTTATGTATGTTTTAAATTATTTCGATTCCATTACATCTGCTACCGGTGCTTCGGTTATCGTTTATGGTTCCTTTTCTGGTGAGAGACCACATACACTACAACTTGCCATAATTACACCCATAATTCTCATAATGAAGCAAATTATTGCAAATGCGGAAGCAGCATCTACATAGTTACAGTATTCGTCCACCTGTACCCAATCTCCGATATCATCACAATGTGCTTTAACGTGCCTCAATGCAATATAATCCCATACGGAACCTATAAATGCAACGCAATTCATAGTTAAATAAGTTACAGCAGCCCCTTTACCCCCTTTACTCGTACAACAACAGTTACCACAACAAACTAATACAGAAGAACCTACCAATGGTAAAATTGGGAAAGTTCCACCATACCAAGTTGTCATGGTTCCTAAAGCTACCAACACGGCTTCGAAAGGCATATGAATTGCCGCGTAACATTTCAAATTTTTCATTTTTCGTGATATTGGTTGAATACTCATTCTTTTTTATTATATAGTAGTTTGATTCTTTATATTAATTCATTTTTGATATTTCGTTTGTTTGTTTAATTGAGCGAGTCGTGTCTTGACTGTCATTTCTGATACCCCCTCATTGATATTCTTTTTGAGTCTATTTACACTTTTAGCTGCACGCTTACCCATGGTGTTGTTAACCAACTTCTTAAGGTTTGCTTTTTTATTTTTTTGTGGGAGTGGTGGAGGAGGTGGCTTTTTCAATTTCATATTTTCGCGAATATTACCCTTAATTCGTTCGAATGCCTGATTTGCACCCATTCCCTGACTCCCAGTAAGGAATCCCTTTTTCCAATGTGTAAGGTTAGCTCGTTGAATATATTTTCCACGATCAGCCTTAGACATATTTGGGTATGTTTTAGCGATATATGCCGCAAGTTGTTTTTTAACTTCTTGTCTTTTCTTTCTATTAGCTTCTTCGTCATAATCACCGTTCAATTTTTCGGATTCGATTGTTTTCTCAATACTTGGTGCGACATTTCGGATTTGAACACTATAATTTTTGAGTTGGTTCAATAATTTATTTTTAACTTTTTGGTCCATTTGTGTTTCCTTGACTTTCTTTGTAAGAGATGCACGTAATTGTTGATTTTGCGCCGCTTTCTTTTTGGCAGCTTCTTCTTCTTTTTTCTTCTTTTCTTCTTCAATTTTTTTCTTTGCAAGTGCTTCTGCTTTCTTCTTTTCAATCATTTCTTCTTTTGCCTTTCTGTTTGCTTCTTCCTTTTCTTTTGCTCTTTTGTCCGCTTCTTCTTTATTTTTTCTTTGTTTTGCGAGTTCTTGTGCTTTTTTAATCGCATTTGACTTTATAGTAGTAAAGTTTTCACCCCTATTATACCTTTTAAGGAACGATACTTTATCGGCGTTTGTTAAGTTTTTGGAATTGTTTAATATTTTACTCAAAAGACGTTTTTGTTGTTCTTTTAATTTAGCTTCTTTTGCTTTTCTATCCGCTTCTTCTTTCGCCTTTCTATTTGCTTCTTCTTTTTCTCTCGCTTTTCTGTTTGCTTCTTCTTTATTCTTTCTCTGTTTTGCGAGTTCCTGTGCCTTTCTAATTGCGTTTGATTTTATGGTATTGA
>Ga0209404_10000953_pt1 | contig 21071 bp, 17 predicted proteins | sample TroAtlMetagenome_2_FD_187447 | JGI IMG/M metagenome (GOLD analysis project Ga0209404, IMG submission 187447) | Marine eukaryotic phytoplankton communities from Atlantic Ocean - Tropical Atlantic ANT8 Metagenome (SPAdes) (version 2) | ecosystem: Environmental > Aquatic > Marine > Oceanic...
AATGGAAGAATGGTCTGGAAAAAAAAGTCAAGCAGGTGACGCCCAACCACTAAATGGTGAATCTGAAGAGTCACTGGAAAGTACAATTGATAACGAAAAAGAATGATATTAAATATATTCAATTAATTTTACCATTAGATTGCATTTCAAATAAAGGTCCTCATTTTCCAATGAGGACCTTTATTTTTCCAACTTAAAACCAATGATTAAGAAAATCACCATCATTAATTTTCTATTTTTGAGTCTAATCGTATCTAGTTTTTCTGAGCTAAAGCTCAGCGCTCCAAAAGAAATAACTAAAGCGATAGATACACTAATTAATGAATCAATCGCTCAATCAAAAATCCCTGGCGCAGTCTTATGGATAGAAAAGGAAGGGAAATCTTATCACAAGTCTTATGGAAATAAGAGTATTACCCCTGCCATCAAAGCGATGAAGAATGATACTATTTTTGATGCTGCCTCATTGACTAAAGTAATGGCAACGGCTCCATCTATTATGGTTTTAATAGATCAAGGAAAAATATCTATTAATGACAAAGTTATAAAACACCTGCCTAATTTTAAAGGAAACCAAAAGCAAAGAATAACGATCAAGCAATTACTCACCCATACCTCCGGTCTTCCTCCAGTACTTCCTAGAAAACCAGAGTGGAAAGGTTATAGAAAGGCCATCGAACTTTGCTACTCAGCAAATGTTGTCGATACTCCAGGCCTAAAATTTAGATATAGTGATGTTAATTATATTCTTCTAGGTGAAATCGTTAACCGTATTTCAGGTATGTCTTTGAAAAAGTTCTCTGAAGAGGAAATTTTTTATCCTCTGAAAATGAAAGATACGAGCTTCTTACCTGATCGAAAATTAATCGATAGAATTTCACCCACGACTAAAGAAAAAGGATCATTAATTCATGGGATAGTTCATGATCCTTCAGCAAGGGCAATGGGGGGAATCGCAGGACATGCGGGGCTTTTTACTACGGTTAATGATCTAGCAAAGTTCTGCAGAATGATCGTCAATGAAGGAAAAATAGGAAGCATTAGGATTTTGAAAAACCAAACCGTAGCATTAATGACAAGAAGCCACACTTCCATTACTAAACACAAAGTAAGGAGGGGTTTGGGCTGGGACATTGACTCAAAATATTCTGGTCCCAGGGGTGATATTTTTCCTAAGATTGAATCTTTTGGTCATACTGGTTGGACAGGAGGATCCGTTTGGCTTCACCCAAATACAAGAAGCTTTGTGATTCTCTTTGGGAATCGCAATCACCCAATAGAAAGACGTTCTATTAAATCAATTCAACACGATCTTGGAACATTATCAGCTAAAGCATTTGGTTTATAAGCTAAGTAGTTATTTACCGTCGCTCAAACGTTCTGCAAGCTGTTTAGGCAAGCCCGCCTCCAAGATTTTTTCTTGGGTTCTCTTGATGTCATATTCTATTCGTCTATTAATAACTCGCTGCGCTCCTAAATCATATATGCAGTATGATGCTCTTGGATCTCCATCACGGGGCTGCCCAACACTACCAACATTTATCTGATATTTTTTTCCTGGCTCGATTTCTAGTGATTTTCCGGAATGTTCTTCAATACGTAAGGATTTAACATAAAAAGCTGGAACATGGGTATGTCCAAAAAAACAAACTGGAGTGTATTGATATCCAAGACTTTCTAATGCATCAAACTTTGATGTTACATATCCCCAAGAAGAAGGTGAATCTAAAGTGGCATGCACGATGGTGAAATCCCTAACTTGACGTAATAATTTTAATTCTCGAAGGTATAACTTATCGTCTGAACTTAGATTATCTCTTGTCCATTGCATCGAATGCTGAGCTAGTGGATTAAGGCCTACTAGTTCTGTATCCAAAGATGCGACTTCATCGTGATTTCCTTTAACGACTGGACAATCCAGCCTTCTAATAATATCTAAACAATCACGTGGGTTTGCATTATATCCAACTATGTCTCCAATGCACACATAGTGAGTACAGTCATGATTACTTGCATCTTCAAGCACAGCATTGAGAGCCTCAAGATTTGCGTGAATATCGCCAAAAATTGCAAACTTCATTTGTTATCTCATATTTAATTAGTGAAATTACTGTTAGCGTGAAGCATCACTTTTTATCAGTTTTTCATTCAAGGGTATATTAAGATTAGACTCAATTTTTTTTAACTCTATTAAATCTACCCTTCTAAAAATTTGAGGGGTTGATAAATACATATTTTTTAAAAGACCATAAGCTCGCTCTTCATTAGCGGGATCTCTTGCAATCAGCAGGGCAAACTTTCTACGATAAAAATCAGGAGCTTTTGGATTCTTCACAAGCTCCCTGTAGGCATTAACTGCCAATGAAATATTATTTTCTTCTCCGAGATAATGGGTAGCTATAGCGTCATAAATTATGTAGTTAGAGTTTTCTTTTTTAACCATTTCCTTGAGCTCATTAATAGAATTGGATTGCACTAATTTATTAACGAAGTATGCCTCCAATCTCTCCATATCTCGACGCAGAGTTAAAGTTCGAACCTTTCCACCATTATAAAGATTTGAAACGACTTTGTAAGCTTCTTCTTCCATACCAACACACTTAGCAAGTTGAGTTGCATAAGCTCTATAAATATAAGATGGAGCATCTTTGGCTTGAGATGATTTGAAATACCATTCTGATGCAAGTTTTGGGTTATTATATTTTTGAGCATAAATATCTCCTATAACCATTGGCAAACGATAGCTCTCTGGAGTCCACTTCGCTCCTTCCTTGGCAAAACTTAAACCCTTCTCCAGATAACTCGGCATAATCATCTTTTCTATTCGCCATAGCTCTAGATCATCATCAGAAAATTCAGATTTACTACGATAATACGCATACGCATTCCATGCCATATCCCAAGCCGCTAAGTCCCAGTGCTTTGCAAACCGAGGCTGAAGCGAAGTCGTTACTTTACGGAACCGTTCAACTGAACCCCAATCCTTATCTCGAAATGCTTCATGAGCACGCAAATCATAGATACTCGCAACTAACGAACGAAATCCACCTATTGCACCAATAAAACTTGCTTGTGTGAGTTGCTCCCTAGCAGACATGTTAGGAACCCAATCACGAAATCCTTTATCTTTTAATTTTTGTTCGGTTTGAGATTCGAAAGGTATTTTCAAAAATCCAAAGACAACCAAAATGGCAAGGCTCACTAAAACCCGACCATAGGAAAACAATTTTGATTTAACTAAAATAATCAAAGTTCTTTTTTAGCAAATAGCACCCAACTTACAAAACTATAGATGAAAAGATAAAAACCAGTGAGGCCAGTGAGACGAAACATCAGACTCATTGGAACAGATTGCCCACTAACAATTCCATCAACAACATTAAAAATCTGCAAGTTTGGAAAAATAATAGCGACGATACCTGCTATAAATCTTTGAAAAGCACCATGCATATCGCCTTCGGGAAAATAATAATCAAGAGCCATTGATTGGGCATGCCCTATAAAATAAATGACTAAACTAACAATGATGGTAAACAAGGTAGAACTTGCAAAGGTGGAAACAACAAGCGCAATAGCCGCGGCAACAGCTGCCTTCAGAAAAACCGCAACCACACCATTAATCAGCTCAAGTCTTAAGCCTTGTGCAAAAATGTTCTCCTTCAGTGAAGATATTTGTTCTGCGGTAGGCTGGCCACGCATTTGATTAATCTCTTCGGCAAGGATTCCATGCTGCCTAAAAAACAAAACAGCAAAGAAAAGAATCGACATTAAGACGAGACTCACTGCTACAAGAAACAAAATGCCAAGAAGTTTGCCAATTAAATACTCAAACCGAGGCACTGGTTTTGTAAGAATACTGTAAAGAGTTCTATCTTCTATATCCTTGGGAATTAGCAAAGCTGTTCCAACAATAGAGAAAATACTAGCGAAAAGGGTCATAGCCCCAAATGAAACATCCTGAAGAATTTTAAGCTCCTGCTCAAATGTGAAATTAAGGAACAACACATTAGCACCAATAATTAAAACGCTAAAGATCAACAAAAAGTAAAAGACCTTCATCCGAACCAATTGGGTGAAAGTATTCATAGCAATAGCCATGACTCGTGAGGGTGAAAAAAGTTTAAACTTTGAATTCAGCTCGTTATCAATTGGTTCGTTATTCTCAACCGTCATGACTCATTTCTAACATCTTTTGACTCCCCTCCTGTCTCTTTCAAAAAGAGCGTTTCTAAAGTCGTTCTTGGTCGGCCTGATCTAATTAAATTAACACCGTTTTCCTGATTAATAAGATCAGTAATTTTCTTCAACAAATCAGACCCTGCATTCTCCAAAACAATCTCAGTCTGGTCTTCAATTTCAATTAATGTTTTCAAGCTACCTTCACGGACAAGCTTACCTTCAAAAATAATACCAACTCTGTCACAAACTTCCTGAACTTGCTCTAAAAGATGCGATGAAAGTATTACAGTAATTCCTTGATCCTTAAGTTGCATAATAAGGTCTCGAATCTTCCTTGATCCAGCCGGGTCAACACCTGCAGTCGGTTCATCAAGTACGACCAACTTAGGTCTTCCAACTAGAGCTTGAGCCAAACCGATTCTTTGTAACATTCCTTTAGAATATCCAGCAAGCCTTCGATCCCTCGCTCCCTCAAGCTCAACCAAATTTAGTAATTCAGAAGTTCTCTCTTTAATCACTTTTCGCTTAAGCCCGCAAAGCTTTCCATAAAAAGCAATCGTCTCGGCTCCTGTAAGATACTTATAGAAATAAGGGTTTTCTGGAAGAAATCCAACTGAACCACGGCTAGCCGTTTCAGTGCTACTCATACCAAAGACTGAGGAGCTTCCTGAAGTAGCAGATATCAGCCCAAGAAGCACTTTCATCGTTGTGCTTTTTCCTGATCCATTAGGGCCAATTAATCCATAAACCTCCCCTGGCATTACGGATAGAGACAAATTATCAACTGCCACTACTTTTTCTTTCTTGAAAGGAACAGGAAAGGTTTTGGTAAGGTTTTTAATTTGAACAGCTGTAGGCAGGTCTTCCGACATTATGATTCTCGCTAAATGAAACTTAAGTACTAGTATTTGTTAAGAACAAGCTTCAAAAAAAAAATCTGTTGAAATGAAACAAAAACCCCGTGCTCGGCAATCTAAATCCGAACACGGGGTACTCAGCTTTTCCCAACTTAGAAGAATTGATGCGAAAAACACTAATTCACCTCGATTTTAACCTTTCTAGGCTTTGAAGATTCAACTTTTGGTAATGAAACTCCTAGGATTCCATTCTCAAATTTAGCCACTATAGCACTGGATTCAGCGTCCTGAGGAACTTTGAAAGATCGTGAAAACTTCCCTAGTGAGAACTCTGTTCGATGAATTCTATCATTTTTAACTTCTTTCTCCAATTTACGTTCACCTGTGATTGTAATTTTGCCATTTTCTACACCCACCTGGATATCCTCTTTTTTAACTCCTGGAACTTCTAGATCAATTTTATATCTAGAATCATTTTCGCTGACATTAACTGCTGGAGTCCAATCTAAATCATCATTGGCCTCACTCTCACTATTTAGATATGATCTCTGACCAAAGTTCATTAAATTCGACAATTGATTAGTAACGTCATGAAATTCACTTATCGGGCTCCATTTAATTAGACTTCTCATGTTATATTTCTCCTTTATTAATTTTATTTGTTAATTGTTTATCTTTAAAATGTACTATTACTAAACAGCTAAATTCATGCCAAATGGTGACAAGTATAATGCTATATATTTATAATGAACGAGTTATGGATTAAGTTTTGGTTTTATCAAATGATGAAAAGTGCCATTTTGTTCCACTTCACAATTTTTTAAACCCACAAAAGAGCCATTTTGTCCCTATAATAAATCTTCCAATGAAACCCATATTCAAATTTTTTATCCAACTAATCTTTTTAACTAGTCTTCCAAAATCATCGGCTCAAGACGTCCGTTTCATTGATATTTCAAAAGACTTTGAACGTCAGGTCATTGTCGACAAAGAAAAAGATCAATATTTAGGTCATCCAACAACGACATTATTAAAGGATGGAAAAACGGTCCTCTGCGTATATCCAAAAGGACATGGTAAAGGAGCTATCGTATACAAGAAAAGTTCGGATGGTGGTAAAAGCTGGAGTGACCGAATACAAACACCAAATAACTGGGCCAGCTCCAAAGAAGTTCCCACTCTATTCCAAGTTAAAGATCAAAATGGAAAAGAACGGATCATCATGTTCTCAGGGCTGTACCCAATAAGAATGGCAACAAGCGAAAATAATGGGATAACTTGGTCAGAACTTAGCCCTATTGGAGACTTTGGTGGTATTGTGGCTATGGGAACAATGATTGAGGACTTACACAACCCTGGTCATTACCGAGCTCTTTTTCATGATGACGGAAGGTTTATAACCAAAGAACCTAAAAAACAAAACCCGGTAATTTTTACTTTGTGGAGCTCTCTATCAACTGATGGAGGAATGACTTGGGGGAAACCTCAAAACATTTATCGCTCAAGTTCTATTCATCTATGTGAACCAGGTGCAATCAGATCTCCAGATAAAAAACAGCTGGCTGTTCTTTTGAGAGAGAATTCAAGACAAAAAAATTCGTATCTAATATTATCTAACGATGAAGGAAAGACTTGGTCGAAACCCAAAGAATTGCCGATAACGCTAACAGGAGATAGACATACTGCAAAATACCTTCCGGATGGCAGGCTTTTTATTTCTTTTCGATGCAAGACCGCGATTGGTTCAAAATTAGGTGTTGATAAAAGTCCGGTCCCTCATGAAGGCGACTGGGCAGCATGGATTGGAACATATAAGGATATAATTAAGGGAAACCCTGGTCAGTATGTCATCAAAATTGCCGATAACAAAAAAGGTTGGGATACCACATATCCCGGTGTTGAATTACTAAGTGACGGGACCATTCTTACGACGACTTATGGTCACTGGGAAACAGGGGAAGCGCCATATATAATTAGCGTAAGAATAAAATCTCAAGAGATAGATGAATTAGCCAAAGAATCCAAAATCCTTAAGATTGAGAAAAGAAGCATGAGACTCAAATAATTATAGTTGTAGTTATTTCGAAAAGGAATTTTTATAACAAAATAGCTAGCTTCCTGTTGATACTTTTCTTGACCAAACTGCATTAAAACATGCAATATTTAGTTAACCGCTAAATGAAAGAATCTTACTTAAAGATAATTTTTCTGCTTTCTCTTTGTCTGAACTCACATGGAAATCAAAACGACCATGCGAAAAACATGACGATGAGCAAAGAACTATTCAGAAATGAAATAAAAACTCTTTTCGATAGCCAATGCTTAAAATGTCATGGAGGCGATAAAACGAAGTCCTCTTTTGATCTTAGTAGCCGAGAGGGGTTAATCGCAGGTGGAGATCTGGGTATTGCCGTAATTCCTGGCAACGCCAAAGAGAGTCCTCTCATTAACTATCTAAGGCACAGCGAAGAACCCTTCATGCCACCAAAAAAAGATAAGATGCAAGAGTCATCTATTACATTAATCGAAAGATGGATAGATTTAGGAGCTGCGTACGACAGTCCACTCGTTGAAAAAACTAATGACAAAAAGGCTCCGATGAAAGTGACCGATGAAGATCGATCTTACTGGGCATACTCTCCTATAAAGAAAAGTTTCAAAAATAAAGTTGATGATTTCATCAAATCTGAAGAGGTATCTCCACCCAGAATTTTAGGAAGGCGCCTTCATTTTGATCTGATCGGCTTACCACCTGACCCTGATAAGTTAGATGGTTTTGTTAATAGTTATTCCCCTAAAAATTACAAAACGCTTGTTGATGATTTGTTATCAAATCCAAAATTTGGTGAGAAGTGGGCTAGGCACTGGTTAGACGTAGCGAGGTTCGGTGAGAGCCACGGTTTCGAGCAAGATTATGATCGCAAATTTGCATTTCACTATAGGGACTTTGTTATTCGTTCCTTTAACTCCGACATGCCATATAACGAGTTCACAAAATGGCAGATAGCAGGAGATGAATTAGCTCCTGATGACCCGATGGCAATGATGGCCACAGGTTTTTTGGGCGCAGGAGTATATCCAACACAAATTACCATAAGTGAAGCTGAGAGAATCCGATACGACGCTATGGATGACATGCTTGGAACAGTAGGGACAGCAATGTTGGCAACGACCATTGCTTGCGCTCGCTGTCATGATCATAAATATGATCCAATTCCTACAGCAGATTATTATAACATGCTTTCGGCGTTTACTACGACTGTAAGGAGCGATGTGGATATTGATTTGGCGTCAATGAATCCAAAAGATAATGAAAGTCTTAGAAAAAAAGTTAACGAGGTCAGATCAAAATTAAAAAATTATGAAAAGATTGATCTTAAAAAATCATTTGAGAAATGGCATTCAAATCTGAAAACAGACAACTTAATAAATAAAGCTAAAAGCCCATGGTCAATTTTAATCCCTGATCAAATTAAGTCCAAAGGAGGTGCTAAATTTTTAAAACAAGATGATGGTTCTTATTTAGTAACAGGTAATAATTCTGATTTTGACACTTATACATTTACTGCAAAAAATTCAGTGCAGAAAATAAGCGCCGTTTTAATTGAGGTATTGAAAGACGATTCATTAGTTAAAAAAGGTCCAGGAAGAGCCAGTAATGGTAATATAGCTCTTAGTGATCTTCGAGTAACTGCAAACGGAAAAACACTTAAGTTAATTAATCCAAGAGCAACTTTTGAGCAAACAAATCTGCCGATTTCTGCCGCCATCGATGACAATCCAAAATCCGCCTGGGCACTAGATCCTGAATTTGGAAGGGACCACTCTGCGATTTTCGATATTAGTAGAGACTCAGATTCAAAAAAAGGTGATCAATTAGAAGTCAAACTCCATTTCAATAACAATAAGAAACATAACATTGGTAGATTTAGAATCTCGGTTACCGATAAAGAGGCCTCAACTCTTTCAATTAAAAATATAAATTCTGGCCCCGAAAAAATAGTTAAGGAAATCCAAGACGCCATTGTCTCAAATGGTGGGAAATTCGATAAATCAAATATAGGGAAAATATTAACACTTTATAAGCCTCTTGATAATCATTGGAATAAACTAACTGCCGAATTAAAAGAACTTGAATCAAAGCAAAAGAAAGAGATTACCAAAGTTATGATTTGTTCAAGTGGGAACAAAGTAAAACCCATGCGACATCACACTAGCAGCGGAAGTATTCCAGATTTCTATAAAAAAACTTATTTTTTGAATCGAGGTGATGTTAGGCAAAAAGGCGAAGTGGCTTCATTAGGATTTCTCCAAGTTTTGAGTAAGGGAACCGAAATAAAATCTAAGGGTAGGACTGCAATTGCAGAGTGGATTACTGATGTAAATAATGGGGCAGGGCACTTACTTGCTAGGGTTATCGTGAACCGTATTTGGCAACACTACTTTGGTAAAGGTATCGTCGCGACACCGAATGATTTCGGTTTCCAAGGAGAAAAACCTAACCACCCTGAGCTGCTTGATTGGTTAGCCTTAGAGCTCATTGAAAACGGTTGGAGCCTAAAACATATTCATCGTCTGATCCTTGAAAGTAAAGCATATCAGTCACCCCGAGAGCCAAGAAGACTAGAGGCCGAAGCCATTCGAGATAATGCTCTAGTCGTATCTAACCTTCTGGATGAAACCATGTATGGTCCAGGCACTCTAAAAGAAAGCATGAACAGGCGAAGTATTTATTTTTTCATCAAAAGAAGTAAACTTGTACCAATTATGCAATTATTTGATTGGCCTGACTCTTTATCAAGTATGGGTAAAAGGTCAGTGACAACAACACCATCTCAAGCCTTAAGCTTCATTAATGATCCAAACATTAGGAAAATGTCTGTTGCATTTGCATCTAGATTAAAAAATTCTGATGATCCTGTAACTCTGGGATACAGAATAGCTTTTGGAAGAAAACCAACGAAAATTGAACTTCAAACCGGTATTGATTTTATTAAACATCAAACAGATAGCTACTCTGGCAATAAAGAAAAAGCTCTCACGAATTACTGTGGAGCATTGATGAGTTCAAACGAATTTATTTACATCGAATGAAAAATATGGATCACTGCGGAAGAATACAAAACGTTGCCACTCGTCGAGCACTCTTGCAACGTGCAGGAGGAGGCATAGGTATGCTGGCATTAAATTCTCTCCTGAATCAGAGTTCAATCGGCTCACAAAATAATTCTATTAACCCATTAGCCTCAAAAAAACCTCACCACAAAGCTAAAGCTAAAAACGTAATATGGCTTTTCATAAACGGAGGACCAAGCCATGTAGACACTTGGGATTATAAGCCCGGGCTAGTAAAAGCAGACGGACAAAAACTCGATGGATTCGACAAGACAACTGGATTCTTCGATAATGCTGTAGGGCCACTACTGAAGTCTCCATTTGAATTTAAGCAACACGGACAAAGTGGCATGTGGGCATCTTCGTTGTTTCCTAATCTTTCAAAACACGTTGATAAAATGGCATTCATAAAGTCATTTCACACGCAATCTAACAACCATAGCCCTGCTCTTTTTATGGCCAATACGGGCGTTACAAGAATGAGTCACCCATGCGTTGGCAGTTGGGTAACTTATGGCCTCGGATCCGAAAATGAAAATCTTCCAGCATTCGTGGTGATGTCAGATCCTCTAAATAGAGGCCTACCAAAAGGTCATGCAGCTAATTGGAGTAGCGGCTTTCTTCCAGGAGCTTATCAGGGCACTTGGGTAAGATCAAAAGGTGAACCTATACCAAATTTGAAGAGAATAGGTGAATTAAGTGATCAGCAACAAAGAGCTCAACTTGATCTGATTGGAAAATTAAATAACGAACATCAAAAAAAATATCCAGAAGATCGAGAACTCACAGCTAGAATAAGAAGTTTTGAGCTTGCTTACAGAATGCAGCAGGAAGCCCCAGAATGCTTTGAAGTTGATAGTGAACCAGAGCATATTAAAAATTTATACGGTCTAAATGAAAAACGGTGCTCTCACTTTGCAAGGCAATGTCTGATGGCAAGGCGAATGGTTGAGCGCGGAGTTCGCTTTGTACAAATTTATTCTGGCGGCATGGAGAATGCAAGAAGTTGGGATGGCCATGGTAACATTAAAAAGAACCACTCACAATTTGCAGGTGAAACTGATCAACCAATTGCAGGTCTTCTTTCTGACCTTGAACAGCGTGGTCTTCTAAAAGATACTTTAGTTATTTGGGGAGGTGAATTTGGTAGACTTCCAGTCTCGCAACTTTCAGGTGGTAAACCTACTGGCAGAGATCATAATCCTCATGCAGGTTGTTATTGGTTTGCAGGTGGAGGATCTAAGGGAGGGACTTCATATGGTGAAACAGATGAAATTGGTCACAAAGCGGCAGTAGATAAAGTTGAGATCCATGATATTCACGCGACTATTCTGCATCTTTTAGGTATGGAGCACAAAAAACTCACTTACCTTCATAGTGGTCGTCGCTTCAGATTGACTGACGTTGCAGGAAACGTCATTAATGATGTGGTTGCATAAGACTGAAAGTATTATTTGTAGACTTTCTTTTAGTCAGTCCCAAAACCAATACAAGTAGGCATCAGGAGCAAAAGACATCTGTAAAAGAAAGATTACTAGACCAATAATCTGTAATAAAAAATAGATACTAAAATGCCGCCATTTTGGAATAATTAAGCACAATAAAATAATAATCGGCACTACGAATACTGTAAAAAAACCGAGTACTGAGAGATACCATCCTTGAATATTTACATGAAACAGTAATGACTCAGGAAACCCTCTAGTTCCAATAGAAGTCGGCCATCCTTTGAGAGCAATCTGCATGTGAATGGCAACAGAATAGAAAATGATAATGGCAAGGGCGTAAGGCATACACGCGAATAAATACCATTTTTTCATCTACATTTATATTAGCGTTATTAGTATTTTGGGGAAAGTTTATTGATTGCTAATACCTGAAAAAAACTAGCTAAAATTGATGTACATAAAAATTTTCCTCATCTCATTAATAACAACAGCAAATATAAAGGCTGATGATTGGCCAGGTTGGTTTGGACCAGAAAAAGACGGAGTTTGGAGAGAAGAAGGCATTTTAAAAAAATTCCCTGACGGTGGGCTGAATACTATTTGGAAAACTAAAATTGGTAGAGGTTACGCAGGTCCTGCCGTTGCTGATGGTAAAGTCTATATCATGGATAGACAAATGGATAAGGATTCGAAATCTCCTGATAACCCTTTCTCAAGAGTAACAATACCTGGTAATGAAAGATTAATCTGTTTGGATGCTAAGAACGGTAAAATTCTTTGGAAAAAATCATACGACTGCCCATACTCAATTAGTTACTCAGCCGGACCTAGATCAACACCTCTAATTAATGAAAAGCTCATTTATACGATTGGAGCCGAGGGAAATCTGTTTTGTAGAGATACTGATAAAGGAGAAGAAATTTGGTCAACAGACTTCAATACAGCTTTCAATGTAAAGACTCCGACTTGGGGCTTCTCTTCAAATCCTTTAATCTATGAAGACCTTCTGATATGTCTAGCGGGAGGCGAGGGGACAGTCGCAGTGGCATTTAATAAATCCAACGGTAAAGAAGTCTGGCGTTCACTGACTGCAAAGGAGCCTGGATACGCTCCACCAGTAATTATAAGTCATAACAAAAAAAACTTTCTGATTATATGGACACCTGATTCAGTGAATGCACTAAACCCAAGAACAGGCAAAGTAATTTGGACTGTTCCATGGCAACTTCGTTATGGACTAAGCGTGTCTACTCCGCAGTTAGCAGATAATATTCTTTTTCTTTCCTCATTCTACAATGGTTCAATGGCCTTGAAAATGATTCCAAATAAGGAACCAGAAATTATTTGGAAAACAGAAAAAGTAAGTGAAAAAAGAACTCAGCACCTTAACGGTATCATGAACACTGCCGTTATAACTGAAGGTCACATTTATGGTGCGTGTAGTTATGGTGAATTCCGTTGCCTGGATCTCGAAAGCGGCAAACGAATATGGGATTCACTCGATCCTGTCGGACTCAAGAGACCCTCTCGATGGGGAACAGTCTTTGTCACTCCACATGAAGATAGATTTTTTCTATTCAGTGAAACGGGAGACTTAGCATTAGCTAAAATAGATTCAAAAGGCTATCACGAGATTAGTCGAACTCATTTGATAGAGCCTAATGGTATTGATATGAGACAACGAAAAATCGTTTGGTCTCACCCTGCTTATGCCATGAAGTCATGCTTCATTAGAAATGACACCGAATTAATCAGGGTGTCTTTGGCGGAAAAATAGTTCTATAATTTATATCTTTGAGGGGTCAATAGCTTTGTAATTACCTCTAAATCTCTTAGATATATCCTTAAGAATAGCTTCTCCAATGCCTTTTACACTGATGCAATTGACCTTAGGTAACTGACCTCTATAAATCTGTTTAGCTTCTTGAAAAATAAGGTCTACGATAGCACTATTCCCTAACTTTTGACCACCCTTAGAAGTTCCTGGAGCCCCATCAGCAATTAGAAAAACAGAACTTGGTTTTTGAAGAAATGCTGCAACCAAGGCGAGATCCATTCTTGAACCGCCACTAGTGCCTGCAAGCGCCTTAATAGAATCAGGCATAATCGGAAAATACGAAATACCATTATTATCTTTTCCCTTAGCGCCCCATTCCGAAGTCCTGGTTCTGTCAAATGGGCCGCCCCCTTTCTTATTAATAAAATAGGCCTTCATCCAATTTTTTGCACGAGCAATGTTACTTGCGTTAGCAACAACAGGTTGAGAGTCGAAACCATCACAGTCTTTACCAAAACAAATGATACTGAAACGAACATTGGGAGATAAAGAAGACAACGTTTTAACAATCTCTCTTCTCAAAGCCGCAATGCCTTCAACTCCACAATTACTATTCATACTAGTGGAAGTATCAATTACGAGAATGATTCGATTCCCACCACCACTTGTACCAAAAAATTTTGCTCCACCACTTCCATCACCAAAACCACCAATACCAAAACCATCTCCAAATCCACTTCCAAAAGCGAGTGATTCAGTAGGAACCGTTACGTCAGGTAATATTACAGAAGAAGCATTAGTCGCCGTAATATGTGGGGAAATCGGCCTAGAAGGTGGAGACGGCTTTTCATTCGTGACCTTTTGAGCAAAAGATTTTTTTTCAATTTGTTGGGTGGAATTCTGGGCTCCAGCTTCAACAACCATTTCAATTTGTTGATCCTCAAAATTAACAAGGACTATCAACGCAAGAATGATAAACAAGATTACGTGAAGTAATACGGCAACTCCAAGGGATAAAAATTTCGAGTTCTTTTGCCCTCCTTCGTTTATAACTGCATTTAAACTTGAATCATGATTTTCAACTATCAGTCCAGCATCAACTTTGTTAAGTGGAGATAGTTTTTTTGTTGGAGCTCGATCCATCATTTTAATTTACTCTCAAGGATTATAAATACTAATCTCTTTTAAAGAATAACTTAAAAATCACCACTTTTATTAGTAATTTTTTTAGGATTTAGGCTAATAACTCTAAATCTTTTCTTTTTATAATCTTTTAAAGACTTACAGGAACTGGCTCCATTAATTAATTGATCGTTAGTCTCATTGGACTTTACTCGGTGCTTAACATTTCCATCATCACTCAACACGTATAACTGCTTTGAATCTTTAATTGGAGCAATCGCCTCAGGGTTTAGCTTTGAGAATGGCATTATAGTTTTAGGATCCGTCTTTATATCTCCACTCCAAGAGTAGATTGAAGAGTTGTCTTCACCAGAAATTGATCCAGCTATTATAAAATACATTTGATGGGCACTTGAATACTCTATCGATCGAATCCCTCTATTAGCCAAGTTTAAATAAATAGGAGCCCCTAGTTTAGGATCAGATTTTCTTAGTATAACATCCTCTATATTTTTCAAAGGAATGAGAATAGCACGATTTCCAGGTACTGGGTTTCTCATGCCTATATATAGATCCTTCCCATCAGCACTTATCGTCATCCCCTCAATATTTAGTCCGTATTCTTTGGGTGCGAGTTTTCTTCCTGAATCCTCTCCTGCTACACCTATATTTTTTTGTAATTTTAGATCATCTAATTTTAGCAATGCATCAATGAGGTTAAGACATGGTCTTCCCAAAGGTCTTAATTTGTAATTTCCATTTATTTTAAGAATTTCTGTTGCAAATAATCTATACCTACTACTTCTCCACTTACCCTTTTTACTTCGACCATGAGAAGTAATCCAATAAATGATATTCCCTACACGAGTACATGCCTCTATATCTGATTCTGGATGAGATGAATCAACAACTCCGAGAAAATCATCAAGAGAAAAACTTGAAATTGGAAGACCTGGATCATCGTATGAATAAATTCTTAGATAGTTATCCTCATCATCAGCTACTAATATTGTGTCAGAATCCAAGGCAACAGCCGCTGAAGCATCACAAGCCCCTTTAAAAAATTTAACTTCTGATAAGGCGACTATCGTCAGAAAGGACCACGTAATGAAGATACTTAAATATTTTCTGACCATAGAACTAATTTACTACTAAGTATCAACTCTTCCAATAAAGATAATACACTATTAGTAATTCTATTTATTTGATAATTTCTTTAATTCTTCAATTTGGTCTCTTATAAGAGCCGCTTTTTCAAATTCTAACTTTGAAGCCGCTTCCTGCATTTCATCCTTTAACTCACCAATAACCTGAAGCACATCAATGTCTCCCTCCTTATCTGAAACAATATTCTTTGACACCTGAGCACCTTCACTGTGTATATGAAGAGACTCTTGATCTGCGCGTTTAACGCTCTCAGGAATAACGCCATGCTTTTCGTTATATTCTATCTGCCTTCTTCGCCTGTACTCAGTAATATTAACCAAACCTTCTATACTCTTTGTAAAGTCATCACAAAAAAGTACAACCTTCCCATCAACATGCCTTGCAGCTCTTCCAGCAGTCTGAATAAGTGAAGTTTCACTCCTAAGATATCCCTCTTTATCTGCATCGAGTATGCACACTAGAGATACTTCTGGTAAATCCAACCCCTCTCTCAAAAGGTTAATGCCAACAAGAATATCAAATTCACCCGCCCTCAATGACCTGAGTATCTCAACTCTTTCAATGGCTCCTATATCACTGTGCAGATATCTAACCTTAAAATCTAAATCTCTTAAATAGTCTGTAAGATCCTCTGCAGTTTTTTTTGTTAGAGTCGTTACAAGAACACGGTTTCCTGAATCAGCAACCCCCCTGCAAAGGTCAATAGTTTCATCTATCTGTCCTTTCAAAGGTTTAATCTCTACTAACGGGTCAAGCAGGCCTGTAGGACGAATAATTTGTTCAACTACGAGATCTTTACCTTTTTCTGAAACATTAAATTTTCCAACGCTTTGAGAAGAACCAGAAATGCGAGGTACAATTTTTGGTAACGCCTTAGCTTTACCTTTTTGTTTAGCCTGACGCGGTATGTAGGTATCATTACCAACTTTACTATTTTCTATTTCAAATCGCGCAGGTGTTGCGCTCACATAAACCCTTTGACCAGTTAGACTCATGAACTCGTCGAACTTAAGTGGCCTGTTATCTAAAGCACTAGGCAGCCTAAAACCATAATCCACTAATGTTGTTTTCCTAGATTTATCACCTTCATACATTCCGCCTACTTGTGGAACAGTGGCATGAGATTCATCGATTATTGTCAAAAAATCATCAGGGAAAAAATCTAATAAGGTTGAGGGCCTTGATCCAGGATCCCTTGAACTTAGATGTCTAGAGTAATTTTCTATTCCCTGGCAAAAACCCATTTCTTGCATCATTTCGATGTCATATTCTGTTCTTTGTCTAATTCGCTGTGCCTCTATATACTTTTTATTTTTCTCAAAGTATGCGACCTGATCTTCAAGTTCTTTTCTTATCTCTTTAATAGCTTTCGCCATTTTTTCTGCTGGCGTAACAAACTGCTTGGCAGGATAAAAATTATAACTTTCAATTTTCGCTGAAACATTCCCAGTCAAAGGATCAAATATGGATAATCTATCTATTTCATCTCCAAAAAATTCGACTCTAATGGCCTCATTTTCTAAGTAAGCAGGAATAATATCAACGACATCTCCTCGAGAACGAAATTGGCCACGAGCAAATGCAACGTCATTTCTTTCATAAAGCATTTCAACAAGCTTAGTTAATAATTGATCCCTTTCCATTTGCATTCCAACATGAACAGGACACATCATTTCTTTATAATCATCTGGAGATCCTAATCCATAAATACAGGAAACACTTGCCACTACTAAAACGTCTTCTCTCGTAAGAAGAGACCCCATTGAAGAAAGCCGCAACCTCTCTATCTCATCATTAATTGAAGAATCTTTTTCGATATATGTGTCACTCCTAGGGATGTATGCTTCGGGCTGGTAATAGTCAAAATATGAAACAAAATACTCAACGGCATTTTTTGGGAAAAAGTTTTTAAACTCTGAATAGAGTTGGGCTGCCAATGTCTTATTATGTGACATGACTAATGTTGGTTTGCCAATTTCAGCAAGGACATTAGCCATAGTAAAAGTTTTCCCAGAACCAGTAACACCAAGAAGTGTTTGGTGTTTATTACCAGAGCATAATGACTTTACTAATTTGTCAATAGCTTGCCTTTGATCACCACGTGGCTCGTAATCAGATTGTAAATGAAAACAGGACGCCATCTTGGTTGACTAAACCCGCATTTCGATATTTAACAAAACAATTCAACTACCTATTAAATCAAAGAGATTAATTTTCAGAATTGTGATTCTCATTGGATACTTCTAAATCCCACCTGTCTCCACACCCTGAACACCGATAAGCAACCCAATCGCCACCAGAGAAGCCAAATTCAGGTTCCGGCGTCATAAGATAGGCCTTTTGGCCACAATCAACACATGTAATTGTTTCTGGAATATCCATTGCCTTTATACCGATTAGCAATCAAATAAATAAATTGCTATATTTGAGGCAAAAAAGATTGTTTTCTTATTCTTTTTTAGCGCTCTCTTTTTGCGCCCTAGCTGTATCAGCAGCCGCAAATAATAAAACACCCACCGGGATAGCAAGCCCAGCTAAACAAATAAAAACCTGAAACCATTGAATACCCATTATTATGTAAACGGAAGATTAGTACGAATCTTTCATTCGTTATGGTAAATATTAAACCTTTATTAACTATTGTCGACTGAAAAGAACTTATTTATGCTTATTATAGGATTTAAAAATCCAAGCCATGGAAAAACTCACCATATCAGAGATAAAAGAAACAGCTGCAGCTAATCCAGGTAATTATGTTTTGCATGGGCAAATCTCTGGCATTCATCGCAAGTTGACTAAAAATAATAAGCCGTACTTTGAGATCGAAATTGCGGATTCAACTGGGACCTTGAAATTAAAAGCTTGGCAAGATTCAAACGCATTTACCCAATCAGAGTCGCTCCAAGGCAATGAATGGATCAAAGTGCAAGGACACTGGTCCAATAATGAGTATGGAATAGATGCTAGAGACTGGGAAATAAAAGAACTAGAACCTAAGGAGATTGAGGAAACTTTGGCAGGTGACGAGCAAACTAGGGAAAAACAAAATCAGGACTATTTATATATAGAGCAACTTTGTAATTCTCTAGGTGATCCTAGATTGCGGACTCTTTGCCTAAGCTTTCTTGATAGATTTGGTGACCGCTTTAAACGCACAGCAGGAGCAAGAAACTTGCATCATGCCAGAAGGGGAGGCTTGGTGGAACATGTAGCCCAGATGATGCGTACTGCTAAGGCACTATCCGACGCATATACAAATCTCAATAAAGACTTATTATTTGCAGGAGTCCTTTTCCATGACTGTGGGAAAATGTGGGAAAATTCGTTTCCCAATGATAGCTTTAAAATGCCCTATGATTCTAGAGCAGAACTAATGGGTCATATTTCAATAGGCGCAGAAATTGCCAACACTCTATGGCGGGAAATTGATTCGAACACTATTGCAGAATGGAAAATGCTCGAACCTCAATCTGAAAAAGTCCGAATTCATTTGCTTCACCTCATACTCTCTCATCATGGAAAAATTGAATATGGATCACCAGTACTTCCAAAGACTCCCGAAGCACTGGCCTTACATCACATTGACAATATCGATGCAAAATTAGAAATGATTTTCCAAGGCTATGATGAACAAGAGCCACTCTCTGATGAAGTTTATAGTAGAGTCTGGGCCCTTGAATCAAACATCGTTAAACCACTAGAAAAATTTGTTAACTAATAAAGTGTTATCAAAATTGAATATTACTTAGAGTATATTCTTTTCACTTTATCATTCATTGGGGTAAATTTGTGGAATGAATTGGAAATCGGATCTACATAATTTTTACGAAACTAATCGATACGATATTTTCAATACTTTCTTATTCGTATTCTTATTCATAGCTTGTCCTTCATATATACATGCTAAAGAGCTTCATGGAACGAAAGCTCTTACTTGGAAGGGAGATATTGCTTCAAAAATGATTGATACTGCTGATCAATTTCTTCTACAGAAAATTGATCAATCCATACAAAGAAGAAAAAAATCTTCAAATAAACCAGATAGAGAAAAACTAAAAAACATCATTGGAGTCCGAGATCAGCGTATTAGAAACCCAAAAGTTTTTCTTAGTGATATTTTAAAGAATGAACCTGAATACTCGATTCGTTTATTTAAAATACAAGCCTTTGGTAGTGTGTCAGTGGAAGGTTTTCTCATTGAGCCTAAAGGATATAAGGAAACAACCATCTTTATTTCTGATCCTGATAGCCTAGCAAATACCATTAGACCTCAAAAACTAGCTGCTAACGGACATAGGGTATTTGTTCCAATTCTGATTGATCGTAAAACCCGGCACCGAAAAATCACCAACCGTGAATTTCTTTATCGATCAGCCTTTGAACTCGGAAGACATATAATTGGATACGAAGTTCAAAAAGTGTCCGCGATAATAGATGCTTTAAATGATGAAGGGGAAAAATCTATAGGGATAGCAGGTGATGGTGAAGGCGGACTTATTGCGATGTATTCAGCTGCAACCGATGAGAGAATTAATAAAGCGTGGATCATAGGTTATTTTGGCGCAAGAAAACGCGTTTGGGATGAACCTGCTTATCGAAATATCTTTGGGTTGCTTAACGATTTTGGTGATGCAGAAATTGCCAATTTAATAATCCCAAGGAAACTGATTATTGACCCCTCTCCAGCACCTATCATTAAAGTGCCGAGTGGAACAGGCGGAAAACCAGGAACAATTCCAAGCTTCACTCCCGAAGAAATGAATTTAGAAATCAAACGGGCCGGCTTATCGATTGGTAACATTAGTGAGTATCTTGATGAACCTGTAAAAGATCATAATGCACAGCTACTGCCGATTGAAAAATTAGGTGACATTCAAGTCAGAGCATTCGACGAAATCAATAGGCATAACCAAGAATTATTATCTAAAAGCGCAGATTTACGAAAACAATTCCTATCGAAGATGGAAACTTCTTCATTAGATAAATTTGAGCAAAGCATGACAACTTACAGAAAGTATTTTGGGGAAAAAGTCATCGGAATTTTTGACGATAAATTAGTTAATCCTGATCCGAAAACTAGACTCCTTAATGAAACTGACTCTTTAATATCATATGAAGTTGTTCTCGATGTATTTGGTGGATCCAATAATTTGTTTGCCTACGGAATCCTTACGGTACCAAAGAATATAAATAAAGATGGTGAAAAAAGACCAGTTGTAGTTTGTCAGCATGGACTTGAAGGACGCCCGCAATCAACAATTGGTAAAAAGGACCATCACTACTACAAGGCATTTTCAACAGAACTCGCGAAGCTCGGATTCGTAACATTCGCTCCTCAAAACATTTATATCTTTCAAGATCGATTTAGAGGGCTTCAATTTAAAGCTAATTCTATAGTAAAAACTC
>Ga0209404_10000960_pt1 | contig 20993 bp, 7 predicted proteins | sample TroAtlMetagenome_2_FD_187447 | JGI IMG/M metagenome (GOLD analysis project Ga0209404, IMG submission 187447) | Marine eukaryotic phytoplankton communities from Atlantic Ocean - Tropical Atlantic ANT8 Metagenome (SPAdes) (version 2) | ecosystem: Environmental > Aquatic > Marine > Oceanic | place...
ATAATGAGAGGTAAAAGTAAACAAATAAAAAATTAAAATAAATGTCAGAGGTTAAGCAGATATTTACGTCCGGGAAAATGAATAAAGACCTGGACGAGAGAATTATACCTAATGGTGAATATAGAGACGCTTTAAATTTAAATTCAACAGCATCTGATGGTGAAAATGTTGGAAGTTTACAAAATTTACTAGGTAATGAAATTATTTCTGATATTACAAGCGGTTTATCTAATCCTATCACTATAGGTTCTATATCATATAAAAGAAGAAATAAACTATATTGGTTGGTTACAAGTAATACTTTAGATGGTATATATGAGTATGATAAAAATACAGGTAATACTACACCTATACTTATTGAAAAGAGATCAAATAATGTTTTAAACACAGAACCTATAAGTATATCTTCTGATGAAAACTATAATCTCTTGATGACTGGTTTTGTTGTAAAAGATTTAAATACAATAACAGGTAATACTATAGACACTTCTGTCACAGGAGCTCAAACTATTATAAACAATAGTATTTCTATAAGTAATGATCGTCACGGTATAAATATTGATATTCCTAAAGGAACTATTATAGAATATACAAAAGATAAAGATTTATTGTTTTATGATATAGAATATACAGGTAAAAATATTTCAAATATAGTTTTTACTGTAAATTATGCATCAGGTGATATTTTAAATTTTAATTCAGACAAAACAATAACAGGTATAAATATTATAGATGATATGCTTTTTTGGACTGATAATTACAATCAGCCAAGAAAAATAAATATAAATAAATTTAAAAAATATACAAACGGTGATTCTAGTAAAACAACAAAAATAGAAGGTAAAGATTTTACTGAAAGGCATATATCTGTAGCGAAATTAAGTCCTTTATCAGCACCTAATTTAGATTTAAAAAGTGATGCTGTTGATGGTATATCTACAGTTTCTAATATTGAATACGATTTTAAATCTCCTGTTGAAAAATTTGCCTCAGGAAATGCTGCTGCAACTGACATACAATTAGATAATTTACCTTTAGATATATCTTGGAAAAAAAATGATTCAATAAAAGCTATACCTATAGGTGTTCCTCAAACAAACCTTACAGCAAATGTTAGCGAAGCTCCAGAAGTTAATTTTAAAGTTATAAGTGTAGACAAATTAGGTATACTTGGATCTGCAACTAGCTCTACTGTTATATTAAGAATAACATCTATTGAAAATAATGATCAATCTGGAGGTTTTATATTCGAATTTAGTTCTCAAGAGGGTAAAGCTTTATATGAATTAAAATTTCCAACGTTTTCTTATAGATGGAAATATAAAGATAATGAATATTCTGTTTTTGCACCATTTTCAGAAGCTGCATTTTTACCAGGCACTTTTTATTATAATACAGAAACTGGCTATAATGCTGCTATGGAAAATAAAGTTAAACGTATTGTTTTAAATAATATAGAAATAGGTAATGAAGATGTTGATGAAATTGACATTATATATAAAGACAGTAGAAATTCAAATGTTTATACTATAGACACTGTAAAAAGAAAAAACGAATTAGGTACTATTTTTAATGGATCTTATATTATAAGTAAAGAAAAAATTGATGCAGTAATAGAATCTAATCAACTTCTTAGACAGTGGGATAATGTTCCAAGAAAAGCTTTAGCTCAAGAAATAACTGGAAATAGAGTTGTTTATGGTAATTATCTTCAAAATTTCAATATACCAATAACAACAAAATTAGATTTAGGATTAGTAAATAATAGTGGAAATATACCTAATGCCTCTATAAAATCAAACAGAACTTATCAAGTTGGTGTTGTTTATATAGATGAATTTAACAGACAATCTCCTGTACAAACAGGTATAGCTGATTTTGACGGGGGAACGGTTTTAGATGTTTCTGGAAAACATTCTAAAAATGTTAATGCTATATCAGCAAAAATAACATCTCCAACACCTGCATGGGCAACACATTTTAAATATTTCATAAAAGAAACTAGTATGGAATATTATAATCTTGCTTTAGATAATATTTATCAAGAAAGAAATGATACCGGTTTTGTTTGGTTATCTTTTAGTTCTAATGATATTAATAAAATTAGACCAGATAAACTAGTAGAAGATTTTATTGTTTTAAAGAAAGAACATAATTCAAATACACCTGTAGATTTTAGTGAAGATGCTAGGTTTAAAGTGTTAGATATACAAAGAGATCCACCTGAGTTTTTATCAGAAGAATATAATTTAAAAACTACATTAAGTGCTATAAAATTTGCTGAAGGTCCTCCGCCACCAATGGGTAGTAAAGTTAATAGGAATTATACTAACGTAGTAACAAGAGCTACTATAAATGGTTCACCTGTTGCTGGAGGAACACAAATAGCGATAAGAGGATCTGATGGTGACACTGGAGTTCCAGTGGCTAATTGGAAAAGTGCTGTAACAGGAGAAATACTTATAAAAGCTGGAATGTATATTGAATTTTATATACCAGCAGTTACAGGATCTAATGAAGTTTCTAATAAATATAGAATAAAACAAGTTAGTATAGAATCTTCTTCTGATGATGAAATTGGTATTGAAATTGAAGGTGGTTTTGGAGATGATGTTGATTTTTGTTATGTAAACAATAAAATAAATAATGACGTTTTAGTTGCATCAAATGGAACAAGTGGAGTTAGCAGCAATGGTGTAACGGGTGTAGCAATGAGAGTTTTTGAAAAACAAGTTACTAAAAATTACGATGCTAAGTTCTCTGGAAGATTTTTTGTTAAAATTGAAAATAAACCAACTGTTGAAACTCATTTAGTAGAAGCTGGTATAATGGGTTCTAAAACTGGAGGTTATTTAACAGCAAAAAGTATAAAATTATTTGGAGAGGATCAATCTAAGACAGATAAAAACTGTAAAAAAAGCAAAAAGAAAGGAGGAGATGAACAAAGAAAAAGATCATCTTGGTTTATAAAAGATGGTGGTAGAAAAGGAGCTCCTTCAATAAATTTTCAAGGGGCAAATTATCATTTTCATGTAATAGGTTCTACTTGTATTGCTGATATGTCAGGTTTTCCATCATTAAAACCTGGAGATAGACTTAAATTTAGTAATCAAAATAGAACTGTTTATGAAATAACTAGAGTACATCAAGCTAGCGAAAGATATTCTTACAACTCAGGATTTTCTCCAACTAAATCATGGGTAAAATTACCACAAGTTTATTTTGCAGTTAAAATTGTAAGTGATTTTGATCAAACTACTGGTGCTTCTACAAATTTATCAGGTGATATATTAAAAGAAGATGTTTTAATACCAGGCAGTAACTCTGAAGTATATGTACAAAAATTAAAATTAGATGCAACAGAATTTGATTTTAAATCTACAAACCCAGCTATATTTGAAACAGAACCAAGGGAAAGTGCTTCAGAATTAGATATATATTATGAAACACAAGATGCTTACTCTATAGATCAAGCAGGTAAAGAACAAGTATTAAGATGGTATAATTGTTTTAACTTTAATGGAATAGAATCAAATAGAATAAGAGATGATTACAACGCGCCTACCATAGCTAAAGGCGTTAGAGTGTCTGCAACATTAGCTGAAAAATATAAAGAAGAAAGGGTGTTTAATGGTCTTATACATTCTGGTATTATTAATTCTAAAAATAGTGTTAATAGGTCTAATGAGTTTATTCAAGCTGAAGCAATAACTAAAAATTTACTTCCTAGTTATGGGAGCATACAAAAACTACATGCTAGAGATAATGATATAGTTGTATTTTGTGAAAACAAAGTTCTTAAAATAATGTCTGATAAAGATATTCTATATAACGCTGATGGTAGTGGTAATGTTAGAGCATCAAGAACACCTTTAGGTTCTACAATACCTTATCAAGGAGAGTTTGGTATTGGAGAAAATCCAGAATCATTTGCTTCTTTTGGATATAGAGTATATTTTGTAGACAGACCAAGAGGTAATGTTTTAAGATTATCTGGTGATGGTATAGAAAGAATATCAAGATATGGCCTGACAGATTTTTGGAAAAATAATTTATCTACTCATAGTAGATTTATAGGGTCTTATGATGAAGTTAATAATTTGTATAATCTTAGTATACCTTGTTTATATACAACGTGTTTTGATGATGCTGTTAATGGGTGGACTACAAGAAAATCTTGGGTATCAGAATCAGCTCTTTCATTAAATAATAATTTTTATACTTATAAAAATGGAGAACTTTGGCGTCATGAATCTTCTGTTGCTCCAAGAAATAATTTTTATGGAGAACAGTATCTATCTTCTTTACAATGCACTCTTAATGAAGAACCTTCTATAATAAAAAGATTTAAAACAATAGGTTATGAAGGTAGTAGTGATTGGCAAGCTAAAATGGTGACAGATCAGAATGTTAGTTCTCTAATATCTTTTACAGACAAAGAAAACAAATATTTTTCATACGTAAAAGGTGAAGAAAAAAATGAAAACAATTTAAATGAAAAGAATTTTTCAGTTCAAGGTTTAGGTGAGTCATTAGGTGTTATTTTAGATTCATCAACATCTGCAAGTAATACTACACAAAATATAGTAGTAAATTTAAAACCAAAACAAACACCTGGTATAAATTGTGGTGAGGCTTTATTTTCAGGAGCTGGAACATCATCTCAAACACAGACAATAAAAGTGGATAAAAATGATTTAGATAAACAATATTGTATAGATCTAGTCGCTAAACAAGGTTATTCATTTGATAAGTCTAATATGGGTTCAAGTTTAGGTGTTTTTTTAGGTGGGACGACTTCTAGAAAACTATGTTTTACTGGTAGAGAATTACTAAAAGCAAAAGATGATAATAAAGATCCTGATTCAGGTTTCAAAACTAATAAAAGCATAACTATACCAGAACTAGAAAGTATTGATGGAACAGGTATACCTGATTCTAATAATATACCATCAGATGTTAATATATTTTATGATTCAGGAACTAGTGAAACTGAATATACAGTAAGTGGTACATCAGCTTCTAGTATGACAAATGCTACTATAGATTCCTCTGGAAGTTCTTATACTGTTACTTCAACTAAAAATACACAAGCTTACATACAAACAAGAACTATAACACCAAATAGTGGTTATGTTGTTAATTTAGATTCAATAACTGTAAATAACACTAGGATAGTATTAGAAAAAACATTAAATGGAGATGGATCTGCTACAATAAAAGAATATGTTATAGTAAAAGAGATTGATGAAAGTGGTGTTGATTATACTGTTTCATTTAGTAGTACTACTGCACCTGTTGTTATATCAAGTATAAATAATTTTTATGCACAACCTATTTCTATACCTGGAAGTGGGGGAAGAGTTAAAATGACAGTTAGTGGAGCCTCAGGATCATCAGGTAAAATTATAATAACAAATGCTTCAGGTACACAAATAACAACTCCAATACCTTTTAAAATATAAAAATATGGCAAGTGTAAATAAATACTACGATTTTCCTCCTAGTACAACAGATACTACATATACTATAACTTTACAGCCAGATACTAACACAACTGCTACAGGTATAAAACCTATAACTATAACGCAGAATGTTACAAAAATGGCTACTATTGATTTTTCAGTAAAATCTAGTAATTTTCCAACAATATCTTTTACTTCTGGTTATAATAGAAGTCAAAGTATAACAGGTACTGTTGGTAATAGCACGCCTTCTATTCAAACTATACAATGGAGTATACTTCAACCTTCCGCTGGAGCTTGGGTTAAAAAGAGAGATGTTACTAGTGCAGATTTTAAAACAGTAACTGGTGGTAAAAATAATATTGATTTTATTAGTATAAGTACAACTATAGATTCTAGCTCCCCTAATCCACTTGTTATAGTAGCTAATATCAATGTCAATCAGTTTGTTGCTGATGAAACTATAATCTTAAACATAGATGATATAGTCGGTGTAGAAACAGATTTAACTTTTAATTACGTTGTAGCTTCAGGATCTAATTTTACTTACAGTAGCAGTGATAATATTGTTATGACAGGACAATCTGGAGATTATATATCAATATTATCTACATATAAACCAGCTTTAGAATTTAAATTAACACCTTCAAGCGGTTATACTTTTCCAAAAATAACTAACCCAGCAACTTATTTAAAAGATAACTTTGAATTAGTTAGCGGAGGAGCTGTTGTTACAGATTCTTACGTAGATACTTTTACATATTCTTTAGATGCAACAGGTAACATGCTAGTTGGCTATGTGCTTAAACCTAACATAGTTATTCCAAGCGCTGATGCTACTATATCTCTTCAAAGAAAATCATCTTCTTCATTTAATACATCTAGTTCAGTTTCTAGTAGCACAGATTTATCTATTATATTTGTAGATTCGTCTGGAAATCCTGTAGTAGGTATTGATGCTCCTAATTATAATATCCCTCCATATGAAATATATTCTAATAACGTTCCAGTTACAATAAATTCAGCTTTTAGTAATTCTAGTATAGGTTTAGGTACATATGTAGATAATGATTATACTTTTTATAGCGTTTCAGCGCCTTCTGTATCAATAAATTCATCTGCAGGTGTTGGTTCTACTTCACAAAGTATAAGTATAGATGCAAGTGGAGATTTAATTTTAAGTATAGCTTTTACACCATCAGCTGTTAATTCAGCTATACAATATAAAATAGTTGCTACTCCACCTATTAGAAAATACCTTCCATTACTTGTTGGTGATAATTATAATGATTTTAATAGTGCTAATGGTGATCTTGTTATAGATTCTCAAACATACTATATAAATGTTGATCCTAAAGATTTAAAAATTAATGATAAAATATTTTTAACAATTGATTCAACTTCTACAAGTGGATTGACAACTCCTTCTGATGGTTATGTAGGAACAAAACTTAATGGTATAGATTATATTTTAACAATAACAGGTGGTACTGTAACAGGTATAGATCCAAGAACACAAGCTGTCTCTCTTAATCCTCCTTCTTTAAGTGGTGGTTTAACGGTTCAAAATAATACTATGACAAGTTTTGATCTTGAATTTAATATAGATACTTTTGGAGCAACAGTGCCAGGAGCTACAGCTTATGTAGTATATACTTCACTTTACGGTGATAGTACAAATAGTCTTTCTACAGAAGCATTGAAAAGAACAGAACTGGCAATAACTCTACCATCTATAATAGATCCTAATGACTTATCTTCTTTAACTTCTACTAGCGGAAATTCTAATATAGTACAAAATTTATATGAAGTAAATGATCCTAGTGTAAACAGCTCTATAAGAAGTGGTTTATCTTTAGGTACTAATACTATAGCAAATATTAAAAAACCAAAATTTGATACTTTAAATACTCCTAATGGTAATAGAAAACTAAATTCTCAAGGGCAATCTGTTCCTTGGCAACCTGAAATATATGCTAGATTGTATGTTCTAAATAGCGATGGTAATTGGATGTGGAGTGATCAAATTAAAATACCAGAAGTATTAGATAAAGCTGTTATTGCTCAATTACCTGGAGCTCCTCAATCTGTATCTTCACTAGCTCATAGCGATATAGATATTGAGTTTGGTGATTATGATGCAAGTTCTAAAACTTTTTCTGCTATTATAAATGCAAAGTTAACTAAAGCTTTGCCTGGAGCTAACACTTATTTAGGTTTAGTTTTATCTGAACATGATACAAATTATCCTGTAACAGCAGTTACACCAACAAGTTATCCTTGGATGGATCCTAATTTTGTTACAAATCATAATATATGGGTTTGGGATAATGATGGAATGAGTAGAGAAGGTAAATATGTAGTCTCAAACGGTGTAAAAATTGCTAGGGAGTTTAATAGAATCTCTGGAAAAGATACTAATCAACTTTATACGCAAGATGTTCCGAACGTTGCATATACTGAATTTAATCAATATGTCGAGATAGCATCTGGTTTAAAACCTGGTCAAAGATATAACTATCAACTTTTTGCATTTAGAATGCCCCCCACAATAAAAGCTTACAAAGATCTCATTCAGACCAATGGATTTATTTGGCCTAAAACGCGCTTTATGTCTAAGTTTGTAAATGGAGCTAGTTGGTCATTTGTTACCTCAGGAAACAAGACGCTTTTTAACCCATCAATAGGAACATCAGGAGCATCGTTTTTTTACCTATCTCCTAGATTTTTAACAGGTAAATATACTAATTCAGTTTATGGTCCTATAGAAGATGCTGAAATAGTATCTGAGCTTAATGGTAATGGTGATTTTACAGTTCCAACTTTACAACAACCTATTTTAACTATGTCTGTTGGTACTCCAGAAATAAATTATGCTCCGGTTACATTATCTATATCTCAGAGAGGTAGTGCAGGTGGAGCTTGGAGAGAATCTGGTATAATAATATCAGAAAATTCAACTTTAAAAAATCCAAGAAATGCAGCTAAAGTTAGATTTGGTGGTGTTACAGGTACTGTACATAAAGATTATAAAAAAATACCTATAGATACATCTATAGATACTTATAAAATCCCTTTTTGGACTACTGATGTAACAAATTCAACAGCTTTTAATAGCGTAACAACTCAAACAACTAATTGGCCATATATAGATGATATAAACCCGTCAGGAACTAATTTTGTACCAAACGCTTCTAATGATCCATCAGGAGGTTTAAAACCTTTAACAAAATATTATGCTAATTGGTATGTTATAGATAGTAATGGTGATTATTACGTCGGTTCAGTTCCTGTAAGTTTTACAACAAAAAAAGACTTAATATATCAGCATGATGATTTATATATGGATTCAGATACTATGTTTTCGCAATTAGGTTCTGTTATGCCTAGAGTTTGTTGTCCAAACATTAATAGTTTATTACCTAACAAAACAACGTTTACAGATGATCCATCATTAGATTCATCAATGCAAGTAGTTAAATATGCAACTACTAACTCTTCAGGTGTAACACAAATTGTTTCTGATCCTAACGCTACTTTTTTTAGAACAGCAACAGGTAATGGTTATTATAAATGGGATGGTAACCAACTTTCTTCAGGACAATGTAGTTCTTGCCCTACAAGTTCAACAACACCCAATGGTAACACTTTAACTGCTGTAGGTGTTGGTTCTAGAGCTATTAGAAAAAATCCAACTGGATTATATCAACCTTGTACTGTTTGGGACACCAGTTTGTCTGATCAAGCTAATTTAGATAAAATAGGTAATGATGGTTGGAGAAAAAATAATTTATTTGCTACTTATGATAAAGCTTGTATATGGGTTAAATTAAAAGATACAAATACTCAAGCGTATCCTGTGGGAACTACTTTAATTGTAGAAGATCCTGACGATACTACAAAAACTTTAACTGTAAAAGTAGGCGTACCAAACATTGATATAAGCGGTAATTATAGTTCTTCTGGAAGTAATACAGCAGCTTCTGTTAAAAAACCAGCTACAAGATTAGTACCATTAATAGATGAAAAATCTTCTATGGCTATGCAGTTTATACCTAGAAGTTATGGTGGAGAATATACTGGTGGTCAATTTGCTTCAGGACCTATTGATAAAATGCCTAAAATATTAGATAATTCAAGAGATGAATGGACACCTCAACGTATGTTTAGTAAAACAAGATGGGACATACAAGCTATTTCAGGTACTAATATGAGTTCAGCTGATTATTCTTTAAGAGCTAGAGAGGAATACCAAAAGCTTGGAAGTGGTGACAATGATTATGATCTTTGGGATTATATGGAAGAATTTTCTTGGTATGTTGTTAATGATTCTTCTGTACTAACTAGTTCTTCAAATATATATAATGATGATATAAGTAAAAATCAAATATGGATAGGTTCTAGTCAAATAAATAATCCTTGGAGTAGTAATGATAGACAAGGTGATTTTAGAATGAAAATTATAGATTATTCTCGTTATTCTGGTGGAAGTAGTTGGCAGAACAGTATGGGTAGTGGTTTTTCTGTTAATAATGTACAACAGACTTTAGCTCAAATGGCCACCTTACCTTACGTAACATATAATAAACATTGGTTTTATAATCATAGACCATCTGGTGTTATATCAACATTTAGAAGACCATATAAAGGTCGAGATAAAACACAATTAATTACCTCAGCACAATATCAAAATACAACTTGGCAATTTCCAGATAGTCCAAGCGATTGGAGTAAAAATAATTACGCTGCAGCTACTGAAGTATTAAATCAAGCAAATTTTAATCAAGCTAGACATGTTCAGTTAGCTATGAATGCTAAGGGTGTTGGTAGTAATAGTATGCAAGCTGCATGGCAACAATGGAATTACGCTTATAGATTACATTGGAATAATATATTAAATTCAGGTGAAGTATTTTCGTCTCTATATGGTTCTGGTTACACGCCAACAGGTTTAACAGGTACATTAACTAATTCTGGTTGGAGTGATAGGGGTTCTCATGGAACTCAATTAAATAATGTGTTGTTTGATGTTCCAGAAAACGCTGGCCCTTTATATTTAGCTAAGTTTACTCAAACAAAAGATGGTTATCCATCTAGAAAAGTTTTTGATAGAGGTAGTTTTGGTGGTTCTGGAGATTCTAAATTTTGGCAAGGAAATGCTTTTTGGGATCATCAAAATAAATTTTGGTTTACCGTGTGTAAAAATTTATGGTCTGGATGGGAATTGCAATCTGATTATCAAACAGGAAGTGTTAAAAATTCAACTGTAAGTTTAGAACGAACTTTCCAAGAACAAAAAGTTGGTTGGCAAGAAAAATCTTAAAATTAATTTTTAATGAAAATAGGTGATTTAATATACTATATAACTAAGTATACTGGAATTAAATGGTTGGTAGAGAAAGTAGTTATAGATTTACTTGGATATAATAGTTGTGGATGTGATGTTCGTAGACAGAAATTAAATAAAATAAAAATAAATAGATTAAAATGACATCTGAACAAAAAGCAATATGGAATACTTTTAGAAAAAGTAATAATCCTGAATTAACTGACAAAGAATACACAATGATAACAGACATGCATGCTAAAGTTTTTAATCATGAACTTTGGAGACCATGTACCTGTGATGAAAAAGCTTTTCAGAATATGATTTCTGATTTAAACAATAAATTTTTAGAATAATGGCAAGTATAACAGTAGAATTTGGTGCATCAAACTCATCAGCTCAAGTTGGCGATAATTTATACTATTTAAAAAACCAACAAAAAATATTAGTAGGTAAAATAACTCTTGTAGCAGGAACTACTATTAAGGCTGATATAGAAGATACAGCTCCAAGACCTGAAAAAGGAGATTATTTTTTCTTTGCAAAAGATAATGCTATAAATTTCTCAGGTATGCTTGGCTATTATGCTGATACAAAATTAATTAACACATCTACTGAAAAAGCAGAATTATATGCTGTTAACTCAGAAATAAATTTAAGTAGTAACTAAAAAAAATAAAATTATGGCTAAATGTTATGGTCCTCAAGGAATATATTATGCAGATAAGTGTAGTGGTGAATTACAAACAGGCCCTGGTGCTTTTCAATCTAGAGTACGTACTGGAGGTTTAGGTAACTATGGTCAAAAAACCCCAGCGACACCTGTTAATAGTGGTAGTGGTACGCATGTTCCACCTCCTATCCCGTGGTCAACTCCTACGGGAAACGTAACGCCAAGTGGTACAGTAGGTAATAGTAGTTGGACAGATATTGGGTATAATACACCTGCTAACGTTAATACTAGTACATTAAAAACACCAAATCTAACTGGTGGTGGCGGTGGTGGTGGTGGTTTTGATTTTGGTAAAGCTATGGGTAATGCTGCCAAACAAGATCCTGGAGCTTTTGCTCAAATAGCACAAGGACAAACTAAAATGATTACAAGTTTAATCGGTGGAGGTGCAAGACGTAGAGAACAAGCTCGAGCAAATAAAGAATTAAAACAAAGAAAACAAGCTTACGAGGATTTTGAAATGAAAAATGTTTATGAAAACATTACTAATCCTTATGAAGATTTAAAAGTAAACACTCAACAAGCTGAATTTGAAGCTCAACAAGCTCAACAAGGTTTAGCTAATACTTTAGGTTCTCTTAGCGCTACAGCTGGAGGTTCTGGTATTGCTGCTTTAGCTCAAACATTAGCCGGGCAACAATCCATGAATATACAAAGAGCTGGAGCTACTATAGGTATGCAAGAGTCTAGAAACGAAATGTTAAGAGCTCAAGGAGCTGGACAAGTTCAGATGCAAAAAGCAGCAGGTGAAGCACAAGTTCAAGAATTTGAATTAGGTAGAACTGTAACATTATTAGATGCAGCTAATGTTAGAAAACAAAAAGCTGATGCAGCTAGGAAAAAAGCAACAGAAGATTTAGTTGGAGGTATATCAGATACTGTAGTAGGTGTTGGTAGAGTAGCCGCAGCTGTTGTAACTAAAGATCCTAGTTTCCTTTAAAATAAGAAAACACTAAATAAATAAAATTATGCCAAGTAAATATTACAATCCAACATTAGCAAGAAATTTAGGTAACGCAGAAGGAAATGCAGACTTATTCGGAGGTACGTCTAAAGTAATAGAAAAATCTTTTAAAAAAGGATTTGATGCTTTAGATAGAATGCAAGAAAGACGCGCTCAAGCAAATGAAATAAAAAGAAAGAAGTTAGAATCTATTGAAAAAGATGCATTCGCTATATATGAGGAATATAATCAAGAAAATATGGGTATACCTGAAGCTCATAGACCGGGTTATAAGGAAACTATTTTTAATGAAAAAAGACTTGTAGGTGAATGCCTTAGCAATAATGCAAATGATCCTTTAGCTAGAAGTGAATGTGCTCAATCTTTTAGAGATAAAATGGGTGTTTATAAAAGCGCTTATGGTGTTATGGGTGCTAAGTTTACTGAAACAGCTAAAAGAATATCTGATCATGGTGTTAGTAAAATTACAAGAACAGAACACTTAGATATGTTTAATGCATTAAAAGATACTAAAAATTGGAAAGCTTCAATTAATAAAGATGGTGTTTTAGTTGCTGATTTTAGTGATAATCCAGAATTATTAAAACTTTTTGGGCGTACAAAAGAAGATCCAGGTGTAGATGTTAATGCAACGTTAGCTAATATATCAATTGTTGATAAAGCTGGTGCAAAAGTTCATCAAGAAATAAGTGGAAAAATAGCTGAAAGTATCTATAATGATACAAAAAATAATTTCACAGTTAAACAAAGTCAGGTAAAGTTAGAAAACACTCTTGGTAATATAAACCCAACTAACGTAGGTGAAATAGCTTTACAATTAGGTATGGGTGGAGCTAACGGTGAATACTCTGAAGGTTTAGCTAGAATTCTTGATCCGAATTCAATTGATGAAATGGTTGATTTTGATGATGATTATATAGCTAACACAGATCCTGAAGAAATACAGAGATTAATGTTACCTGAGAATGAAAATGAATTACAAAACCTAGCTGAAAAAAATGATTGGGCTATTTTAAAAGGGCCAGAAGCTATGGTAGAAAGAGTTAGAGATACTTATAGGTTTCAATATTTTGACTCAAGAAATAGAATACAAAAAGAAAAACAAGACAAAGAAAACAAAATATTAAATTCTAAAGGTTCAGGATCTACATCCACTGGTACTTTAAGTGAAAATGAAGTTGAAAGAAAAACAAATATTGTAAGTATGCTACCAACAGAAGATCAATTTAGGAGAACAGGTAGTTATCAAGGGCATAAAGCATATCATAAAAATGAAGATACTTGGAGTCTTCATGATGATGTTACAGGACAGAGATATAAAAAATGGGAAAATTTAATGGTTGATGCTTTACAACTACAAGGAATATCTATTAAAAAAAGTAAATCTGACGGAAAAAATATTTTACAAGTAAACGTTGGAACTAAATCACGTCAAGACTGGCAGGAACTTTCTTTTGCTCCAGCTGAAGTTAACGCTCAAAAGTTAATGAAATGGTTCCCTGATTTAAATCCAGATAACATAAGTGATACAAGTACAAACGAACAGGTTAATATAGACACTCAAGATAACACTGATAATAATATACCGGATAATTCTGATAATATAGATGATTCAAATACTACATTAAATAAAGAAAATGGTAGAGGTGAAGAAGATATATCTCAAAAATTTGCAAATGGAGTAGGAAGTGAAGAGTTATTAAATTCAACTTATTATCCAATAACTTATAGATCGATGTCTAAAAGTGATCAAATAGCGTGGTATGAAAATTTTCTAGAAGAAATGGATGCTGCATTTAAAGCAAATCCAGCCGCAAAGAAAAAATATGATCAACAAGAAGAATCATATTGGTTTGAAAAGTATTTAATGAAAAAACTTAAAAAAGTACGTTAATATTAATAACTTGAATTTTATGAACAATAAAAGTTTAACGCAAAACAATACCTCTATCATAAATGATGAATTTTTTAATATAGAAGAAAAACCTATTAAACAAGAATTTAACTTAATAAACGACGATAATATTGAAAGCGGTGATAATATCATAAAACAAGAACCTCCAAAAGGAAGAAAAAATAAAAAGAAAAAGAAAGAAAAAGAGGAAGAAAATGAGGAAGAAAATGATGGTTTTGAAATAGATAAAGATATATCTAGTTTTTCAGAAAAACATGTAGTTGAAGAGTTAAATAATGCGTATAATGATAATGGTTTTATAATACAAAAGATAGATGGTAGAAGTATAACTTCCCCACATAAAGGAATTAAAATAAAAGCACCTAACGGTAAAACGCAAATGTTTTATTATCCAAATAGTGATGTTAGACAAGAAGGGTATAATTCTAGTCTTTTTAAAGCTGAAAGCCCAGAAGAGAGAAAAAAAATATTAAAAGAATTAAACAAAAATAGAATATTTGATATACAAACTTTTATAAAAGATAATAAAGACAAGGAAGCTTGGGAAGAAACTCAAGGAGTTGTAGCAGAATTAAATTCTATAGGTAAAGATATAATAAAAAATCAAGATTGGAGAGAACATTTTCCAGAGGCGGATAATATAAACATGATTCATGATGATCCTGAAAAAAGGGATTCATTTGAAAGTTATATTAGAAACGAAATTAAAAGTAGATATCATGAATTAAATCCTGATAACAATCCTTCTTGGTTTATTTCTTTATTAGAACAAAGAGGTGTAGGTGATTATAGATTTGACAAAATAGTAGATAATGTTATACAAAATGGTTTAAGTGAAGAAAAAGCTGTCAAACTCGCCCAAGACAGAAAAGCATATAACCTTTTTAAATCAAAAAATGAATTTTCTACTGATAATGCGCGTTCTTTTTTATATGAAATTGCACATAACAATATTATAAACATTAAAAAAAAGGAAGCTAGTAAGGTTTGGAATGAGTATCGTGAATTAGAAAATAATTTGGGTGATGTTCCACCAAATAAAATTTTAGAATACTACGAAAAACTTGAACAAACTAAACAAAAGGCAGAAGAATTAACAAAAGAATACAAAGGTGAAAATACTAAATTTTGGTTTAAACATAATGATGAAGGTTTAGTTATACCAAGATCTGGAAATGAAATAGAACAAGGTGGTACAGACATAACAAAATATGTTGAATTAAGTAAAGAAGAATTAAACGAGTTATTACAAAAAGATTATTCAAAGTTACAAGATAGTTTTGAATTATTTCAAGTAGAATTACTTAATTTTGAAAATAACCTTAATAAAAAATTTAATGTTAGTGTAAATGGACCGCAAGGTAGATTTCACGGTCTGGATGCTGCTTTATCAAGCAAGGGTTATAAAAGTAAAGATGGTGTGTTTAGTAATGTATCTTTAAGAGATATGGTGTCTTTATCTAAATATCAGAATAGTACTTGGGGAAATTTTGATCACATAAATCCCCCTGATTTAGATAAATTAAAAGAATCCCCTCAAGGATTAATCTCTCAAGGATCAATGACTAATTATGTTAAAATTCTTGAGGCTCAAAACACATCAAATCAAGCTAAAAAAATAGCTTATGAAGATATTTATCTTTTAAATATAGATCCAGCATCGATAGAGAGGGACAATTTTTTTGAGACTGGTTTGCGTTCTAATTTTGGTATTACTTTTGGAGAATCTAATTCAGAAACTCTGAAAACTATAGAGAATATCATGCGTGATTCAGGTATTAATATTACAGAGAATCAAGCAAAAAACTTTCAACAATCTTGGGCAGAAATGTCTGGAGATTTAGTTTTTAGTCTACCTAAAATTGGATTAGAATTTGCTTTAGCTAATAAACTTACGGCGGGGCTTTCATTTGCTTCAGGGTTAAACAGAATCCAAAAAGCTTATATGAAAACAAACACTTTTTTAAGCAGAACAAAAGCTTTAGGTATTACTGCTATGAAAGAAGCTTTTACTATGCAGGTTGTAACCGGGGATGCTGTAACTGGTGCTGGTTTTGCTATTGCTGGTAAACATTATAATACATTATCTAAATTTCTTGGAGTAAAATTTAAAGGTATTTATAGTCCTTTAAACAAAGTTATTCTCGATCCGATTAAAGGTGGTTTTTCTTTCACAACAGCTGCTCAAGCAGCTTCTTTCTTAAAAGCAGCTTCAGATGACATGTTAGGCGGTAAGGATTTCAATACTTTTATGGAAGATAAATTCTCTAATGTAGATTTTATGGAAGAAGGTGGACTTGGTAGAGAGTATTTTTCTGAATTTCTTACAGGTGTAATTTTTAGCGCTACAAAAATAAAAGGTCATGATATAAGTTTGTTAAGAGGTAAAGGTGATTATGTTTTACAAGGATTACTCAAAGAATTAAAAACAGCTGAAAATACTTTAATAAATAAAGTTAGTCCTGATGGTAAATTAACACGCACGAGAGATCAAAGCAGAATAGAAAGTCTAAAAGAGAGTATATTTTATATTGAAAAAAGTATACAAGAAATGGATGCTGATATAGTAAGAAATGATCCTAAACAAAATAAAATTAAAGTAAGTAATGATCTTAAACGTATACAAAATAGGTTAAAAAAAGAGTTAAATTTAAAAGAAGCTCCTTTTGATTTTGAAGTAGTTCCAGATGGAAAAGGTATGGATGGAAATCCTGCTATGTTTAAACCTAAAGGTATTAATGGTAAACCCACTATACTTATAGATGCTAGTAAATATAAAGAAGGAATGCTAGCTCAAGAAGTTTTTCATTTTGTTGCTAGTAATTTAGGAATAAATTCACCTAAGTCAATGGGTAAATTAAGAAATATTATAGAACCTGAAGTAAACAAGCTTTTGAAAGCTGCTGGTTTTAAAGATTTTGATTTAAAAAAGATAATTAAAGAAAAATATTTTGATCAAAATAAAGATACTCGTCCAGAAGAATATATAGCAAACCTTATAGAATTAATTCAGAAAAATAAAAAATTCAAAAGAATACTAACAAGAAGAACTTTTCTTGCACATTTAAAACAAAAAACAACTAGTTTTATCAATAGAACATTCAAAGGTACACCTTTAGAAAATAAGAAAATTGAAATTAATACAGTTGAAGATTTATTAAAATTTTTTGATCGATGGGGTAGTGATTTAACTAAACCTGGAGCAGATATTACTGGTTTCAGTGAATTGGTTTTCATGGGTAGTAAAATTTTTGACAAGAACACAGGGAAATATAATGGTGAAGCAAAAAGTTCTAAGGATCTTTTAAATGATCTTGGAATATCTGATAAAAATATAGAAATATCTAAAAGAAATGAAGATTTAAATAGTCCAAAATATTTTAGAAAAAATGAAAATGGAGAGAAAGTATTTACAGAAGAGGCAAGAAAAGAAGTTTATGAAAATAATCTTTTAAAAGCTCAACAACTAGCTAATAAAGCTGCAAACAACCCTAATATATTAAGTTTAGAACAAGGTAAAAGAATATCTCCTGAAGATTGGTTAGCTGGTTACAAAGAACAGTTATTAAAACTTATAGATTCATATAGACCTGAAAAAACCGAAGGTCATTTTGGGCATTATCTAATGAAAAATCTTCATAAAAGGTATGGTGATATTTTAAAAGGTTTAAAATCAAATATAGAAACTAGAGGTATTGAAAATGATCAAATTGTAGATACCGCTCAAGAACTTAGTGTTATTGAAAATGTAGATCTTAGTTTTGGTCAATCGGGTGGACGTAAAAAAGATATTACTATTAATCCTGTAGATTTTTTAACTGGAGAAAAAATTGGTGGTGAATTTATTCCAAACAAAAAAGAAGCAGCGTTATTAAATAATATTATAAAAAACGATTTAGAAAAAGTTGATTTATCTAAAAAATCTTATTCAGATTTAATACCTTCTAATGAACTAATAAAATCTATTAATGATATTTTTTCTGGTGGTCAAAAAATAAAATTCAAAAAAGAAGGAGGTCTTAAATTAGATCCTGAAGGTAAACCAATAATATTTAAAGCTAACGAGCAAGTTATAGAATCTCAAAAAGCTTTTATAAAAGAGAATGCTGAAACATTGTATAATATGTTGCCTTATGCAGCTAAGCTACGTTCAAAAGGATTAAAAACTTCTACTAAAATAGCCCCAGTGATTATAAGAAATTTATATGAAACAGGAAAAAGAGTTAGTACACAAATAGGTACTACAGCTGGTTTAGCTAGACAAATAAAACCGCTTTGGAGTCCTGAGGTTGAAGCAAAATTTTTAAAATTATTTGGAGCTGATGGGTCAAAACTAAATAAAAAATCAAAAGAATATAGAAATCAAATCACAGCAATTAATGCTTTAATAAGAGAGACAGCTAAATCTACTCTGAATAGTGCCGCAAGAAAAAAAGATTTACCTATTGAAATATTACAGCAATTAGCAGATGGTAAATCAGATTATTTATCTTCTAAAGATATTGATCTATTATATCCTAAAGGTGCTGATAGAAGAAAAATACAATTAGCTGCTGGATTGATGATTAAAAATAATTTTAATGAAGCTGAATCTAAATATCCTCTTGAGTATAATGCTCTAATGAAAGATGCAAAAAATATTTCTTTAAAACATGTATTGATTAAAACCGAAAATGCAGCTTTAGAAAAAATAATGAAAGACCAAGGTATACCTAAAGAAGAGGCTATAAAGCAAATATTAGAAGAAACTATAAATTACAACAAACTTAGAAAAACATACAATTATTCATCAGATATAAAAACAGAAGGTGGAAAAAAATTGGTTGGCGAAAGGTGGATTGAATTAAATAAAGAAATGATAAGTGAATTAATACCTAAAGGTTCAACTCTTAGAGAACTTCCTGTTGATGTTCAAGCGATGATTATTAATACTGTTCATTTTGGAAATACTAGACTTCTTATAAATAATAAATCTTTAACTTATCTAGCATGGGATAAAGAATTAAAAGAACATACAGGGTTAGATAAAATTATAACTTATGGTAAGAAAAAAAATGTTACTCACGCTGATTTAATTGAAGTTGTATTTGGTAAAATTGAAGGTAAAGGTGAAAAGTATAAAGGTAATTTAAATGATGCAAAACACATTGCAAATTGGGGTAACGTAAAAAAACTACTTGAAAAATGGGAGTCAGAAGGACTAACACATCAAGAAGCTGCAAGACGATTTGAGAAAGAGATGGCTAAAAACAATGATATTAACAAAACTCAAAACGTAAACAAAGAATTGTTAAATAGAGTTTATGGAAGCTATGTTAATAGATTAATAAAAAATCCTTCTAAAGAAACAATAGAAGATATAGTTGACAATTTACAAGTATTAACTAATCAAGCTACATCTATTCATAAAGGAAATATACCTACAACCTCTATTACTATAAAAGGAGAAACTGGTGTTGGAAAATCTGAAGCAAGATTCCATAATGAACATAAGCTGCCGTTTTTTCAAATGAACAGAAGTATTATCAAACATATGCAATCTTTTAAAGATGGTAAAATCAATGCTAAAACATTAAGACAAAGAGTATCAGATATTGTTTTAAGTGCTGAGCAAGCAATTATTTCCAAAAGACAACAAGAAATAAAAGATTCAGATGGAGCCTCAACAGTGAAGAATTTTTCACAAGATGTATTCTTAAGCGAGCAAGGTCTTAAGGATCAAATAACTATTGGTGTTAGTGGTAATCCAACTTTAGCTGAAAAAATTGCAGGTCAAGTAAACGCTAGAGAAACATTAGAAATACTTAATTTAGAAAATAAAGATAATTTAACGCCTGTAGGTGTTCAAGTGAAACAGCGTCTTGAAAATAAAAAAGATTACGCATTAACTTTAAAGAAAAATAAAGATTTAGGTAAAGAAGCAGGGGTTGATACAAAAAACAAAGTTAATTCTGAAATAACTGAAGCGCTTAAAGAAAAAGACCTTGATAATAAAAATGAATTAATTGAAAGTTATGCTTCACGAGATTTAAGTTTAGAGTTTAATGAGATTATTGAAAATAAAACAGGTATAGGCAGAGATAAAGTATACGCTAGAGTAAAAGCTCAAGTCGCTGGATTTAGTAAAGGTAAAGGTAAATTCTTTGTGCCTCCTTCTGCGGAAGATTTTGTTGGTTTGCTATACACACCGTTAGGTAAAGGTAAATTAGGTGATAGCCAAATGGCTTGGTATAAAAATAATTTGCTTGATCCTTACTCTAGAGCTATGTATAATATAAATAGTGAAAGAAGTACTATAATTAACGATTATAAACATCTTAAAAAACAATTAAAAATTGTACCTAAAAATTTAAGAAAGAAATTATCAGATGAACCATTTACTAATGAACAAGCTGTTAGAGTTTATATTTGGAATAAACAAGGTATGGAAGTTCCAGGGCTTTCTAAAACTGATTTAAAAAAATTAACTAGTTTTATAGAAAACAAACCAGAGTTAACTGCATTTGCTGATCAATTAATAGCTATAAATAAAGGAGATGGTTATGCGGGTCCTAAAGATTTCTGGACATCAGGTAATATAGCTTCAGATT
>Ga0209404_10000962_pt1 | contig 20967 bp, 18 predicted proteins | sample TroAtlMetagenome_2_FD_187447 | JGI IMG/M metagenome (GOLD analysis project Ga0209404, IMG submission 187447) | Marine eukaryotic phytoplankton communities from Atlantic Ocean - Tropical Atlantic ANT8 Metagenome (SPAdes) (version 2) | ecosystem: Environmental > Aquatic > Marine > Oceanic...
GCAGCTACTACAAACTATTCTGATGTTACAGGTAACTCAGATGAAGCTACTGGCACAAATTATTCAGCAGGTGGACAGAACTTAGATAGCGGAGCAATATCACTATCGGGAACTACCGCTATAGTAGACTTTGCAGATGAAGTCTTTTCAAACTTAACTATCACTGCAAGAGGCGCAATTATATATAACTCATCAGCAAGTAATAAAGCTATCGCAGTTTTTGACTTCGGTGGTGATGTTAGCGCAACAAGTGGTGACTTTACTATTGTGTTCCCAACAGCAGACGCTTCTAACGCTGTTATCCGCATAGCTTAAAGGTATATTACAATGGCATTAATTACAAAAGATCGTGTAAAAGAAAGTACAACAACCACAGGTACAGGAGCTTATGCTCTAGGTGGTGCTGATGCTACTTTTGATACATTTACATCGTGTATGTCTAATGGTGACACGACTTATTATGCCATTGCACATACCACACCAAGCACAGACGAGTGGGAGGTAGGCATAGGTACATGGAATACTGGCAACACTCTCACTCGTACTACTGTTTTAGCAGGATCTAATGGAACTAGCGCAGTAAACTTTAGCGCTGGTACTAAAAATATTTTTATGACTGTACCTGCAGACCAAACACGTCTAGGTATTACTTCAACTGTTGCAGAGTTAAACATACTAGACGGTGTAACTTCTACAGCAGCAGAACTAAATATACTAGATGGTGTAACATCAACTGCTGCTGAACTCAATATTCTAGATGGTGTAACATCAAGTACTGCAGAGTTAAATATATTAGATGGTGTTACATCAACTACTGCAGAGTTAAACATTCTTGATGGTGTGACTTCTACAACAACAGAGTTAAACATATTAGACGGTGTTACATCAAGTACTGCAGAGTTAAACATATTAGACGGTGTTACATCAACTGCTGCTGAACTCAATATTCTAGATGGTGTTACATCAACTGCTGCAGAGTTAAACATATTAGATGGTGTCACATCAACTGCTGCTGAACTCAATATTCTTGACGGAGTTACAGCTACCGCAACAGAGTTAAACATCATGGACGGTGTTACAGCCACTACTGCTGAACTAAACTACGTAGATGGTGTAACCTCAAACATACAAACACAGTTAGATTCAAAATTAGGTGGAGGAAGCCTTTCATCAGATTTAACTTTTGCTGCTGGTGCAGATTTGATTACTGCTACAGCAGGTACAGATAATCTCAGGATTGGTGATGGTGCAGGTGCTGCTATTGCTTCTGGTGCTATAGAAAACGTGGTTATTGGTACAGGTGCTGGAGCAGCTATAACTACTGGAGATAGGAATCTCGCTGTTGGATATAAGGCATTAAATAAAGTCACTGAAGGATTAAGAAACACAGCAGTAGGCTATGATGCTTTGCTTACAGATACTTTAGGTAGTAAAAGTACAGCACTAGGCTTTGGAACACTAACAACACAAAACCTTACTTCAGCCACTGATACATATAATACTGCTGTAGGATATAATGCTGGTAATGATATTACAACTGGTACGAAAAACACTATAGTTGGTGGGGATGCTGGCGATCAATTAACTGTCGGAGAAAAAAATGTAGCAATAGGCTATGATACTTTAACTGCAGATACTAAGGGCAGTAAAAGTACAGCAGTTGGTAAAGGAGCATTAACAACACAAAACTTTACTTCAGCTACTGATACACACAATACTGCTGTGGGGCATGATGCTGGTAATGATGTTACAACTGGTACGCATAACACGCTTATAGGTAGTCTTGCAGGAGATGCTCTAACCACAGGCAGTTATAATACTGCGGTAGGTTATCAAGCACTTTCTGCCCAAACAACAGTTTCTGAAAATACTGCATTTGGTACATGGGCGCTCGCAGCAAACACCTCTGGAACTTATAATGTTGCTATTGGCAAAAGTGCTATGGAAGGCAGCACAACTGGTGCTTCTAACGTAGCCATTGGCGTTACTGCTTTAGACGGTAATACAAGTGGTGGTGCTAATATTGCTATTGGTTACAACGCTCTTGGTGATAATACCACAAGTAGTGAAAACGTATTTGTAGGTCATAATGCAGGGGATAATATGACTACAGGCGGCTATAGTGTTGGTATAGGCGCATATGCAATGGAAAATATTACTACAGGTCATAATAATGTTGGTATCGGTTGGAGGACGCTTGATAGTATAACTACAGGAGCAGCAAATGTTGGTCTTGGGTCTTACACTGGACAATCAATGACCACTGGCAGTCAGGGTACATTTGTAGGTCACTATGCTGGTTTTGGTTCAACAGGAAGTCACAACACTTGTATTGGTCACGCTGCTGGTTATGCAAGTAATGCTGCCAATCAATTAGATACTGGTAGTTACAACATTCTTATTGGTTCATACTCTGATGTTCCAGCAGAAGACACCGTTAATTCGGTGGTAATTGGAGCGTTAGTAGGTAGAGGTTCAAACACAGCCTATATTGGTGGAAGTTCTCATGCATATAATCACCCAAACGTTTCTTATTGGTCTGTTTACTCAGACCAAAGATTAAAGAAAAACATTAAAGATAGCACTGTTGGTCTTGATGCTATTAAAGCGGTAAAAATTAGAAGCTATGAGTACAAAACTAAAGATGATTTATCTGAAATAGAAGCTGATGGCCTAAAAGAAATCGATATTATTGAGCAAACAGGAACACATGTAGGGGTTATAGCCCAAGAACTACAGGCTGTAATGCCTGATTGCGTAAAAGCAAATGAAACTACAGGCGTCCTTACAGTAAACCCAGAAAATCTACAATGGGCATTGCTTAAAGCAGTTCAAGAACTCTCAGCAAAGAATGATGCGTTAGAAGCTAGAATAAAAACACTAGAAGGATAAGTAAATGTCTGATAAACCAACCCCTGCAAGAATAGCACATCACTACAAAGCAATGCAAGATTCTGTTACTGCATTAAACGCAGGAAAACCTTCCACTATGTTAGATGCTCAGTGGGTTACATATAAAGCAAATAATGTAGCACACTTGGAGCATATGAAAGCTATAACTTACACAAATGGCTCAGGTAAGAAACAATCATACTGGACTACCGAAGACATGACTGCTGTTGACAAGGCTATTGCAGATCATAAATAAACTTTAATAAAGGCACTTGTAAATGCTAAGTTTTGCAGCACATTCAGAGATACCTATAGGTGAATTTGAATCTTCTCCACACAGAAATGTTGCACTTACAGGTGTAGTAGGTACTTCTGTTACTCCGGGCGTGAGTGTTAGTGGAGATAGAGCATTTGCTCTTACAGGCACTTCTGCTACTAGTGCTGTACAAGACTCAATAACAACAGCTACCGTAATTGCTAAAGGTAATGTGACTCCAACTGGAGTTGTTGGTACTTCTGCTGCTGGTGCTACTACTGGTTTAGGTTATATTGCCACAACTCCAACAGGCGTAGCTGGTACTTCTGCTTTAAGTGCTGTTTCTGCCACTGGTAAACACAAGCTATCATCACTAGTAGCGACAGGCGGTCTAGGTATTGGAGTTGCTGCAGAAGCTAATTTTACTATTGCTTCAGTTTCAGCCACAGCAACCTTTGGTGACTTTGCAGATGAAGATGCTCAAGGTAGTACTCCAATAACAGGTGTGTCTGCCTCTGGTGCAGTAAATTGGAACAGTGATGATCCAGATATACCTAATGGTATATATAGAGCGCCAGAAGTTGTATTTCTAAATACAGACTTTAGAAGAACAGCAACGGTAAATATTGTACCTTATAAAGATTACAAGGTATACATAACACGTAGATAAGGATTTCTTATGGCATATAAATGGCCTGATAAAGACCCAGATGAAATTGCAGACTTCAGTGTTGACTGGTCACGTTTCTTAGACACAGATACAATAGCAAGTGTTGTTTGGTTAGCAAATGACACTGTATTAGCAATTAATGTTTCTTTGGGCGGTGCGAATAATGAGATAATTCTAATACAACCAACCAATACAAACACAGTTGCAACTGCTCGTTTTGTAGGTGGGATAAATGGTACAAGATATAAGATTACTTGTAGGATTACCACAGCAGATTCAAAAGTCTTTGAAAGAAATATCTTTTTAAGGGTCAGGAGTATTTAAGAATGGCTTACGATTTTATTGGCCTAGTTAATGATGTTTGTGGTAGACTAAATGAAGTCAAACTAACAACTACTAACTTTGCAACAACTACAGGTTATTACACTTTTGTCAAAGAAGCTGTCAATTCTTCTATAAGACATATTCAACAAGAAGAGTTCGAGTGGTCTTGGAATCATGTAGAGAATGAATTAACTTTAGTAGCAGGTGTATCAAGAGAACCTTTTCCTGCAGATGCTAAAGTTATAAACATGCAGTCTTTTAGAATAAAAAGAGATGCTACCATTGGTAACGGAACAGAATACCTAAAAGAAATAACATATGAAGAGTATTTAGAGAAGTATGTAGATCAAGAGTATGACTCAGGTACATCAAACAGAGGTATGCCTCGAATGATTGTACGTGCGCCTAGTAGAGAGTTTATACTAGTGCCTGAGCCTGATGAAGCCTACACATTAGTTTATGAATATTACACACTTGGTTATGATTTAGAAGGACATGATGATGTACCCTCCATACCAGAACCATACAGACATGTTATTATAAATGGTGCTATGTATTACGCATATCAATTTAGAAATGACGCACAAATGGCTAACATGTCTCAAGTATTGTTTGAAGATGGTATAAAACATTTAAGAAGCTTACATATAAATCGTTACAAAGAAATAAGAGACAGAAGAGTTAGTTTCTAATGGCTACAGGCTGGAATACATTCCCAATAGAGTTTAGAGGTGGTCTAATCTCTAACATGAGCTTACTACAGCAAGGTATTAATGCTGTTGGTTCTGCCTCTACTTTACAAAACTTTGAAGTAGACAAAGAAGGTGGCTACAAAAAGATAAAAGGCTTTTCTAAGTTTACAGATTTTACAATTCCAGGAACAGGAGATACTTTAGGTCTTAAAGTAGTATCCAACGCTAGGTTAATTGTTGCACGTAAAGTAAACTCTGCTACCGTAACAGAAAGACAGACTGCTACATCTACAGTAAACGGTGCTACTTCATCAACCACTGCAGTAGCCCTTGATACAAACACTGCTACAGCTATAGTAAATGGTGCTGTTTCTTCTGGTACTGCATTAACCTTAGACAGAGCAAGAACTTTTACAGCAGTAACAGGTAGCTCCTCTCTAGCTGGTGCAAGTGCTACATTTAACGTAACAAATACAAATGGCACGTACACAGCCGCAATAAATGCAGCAGGTACAGGCTTTAAAGTTAATGAAACGGTAACAGTAGTAGGTGCAAACTTAGGTGGTGCTACTTCAGCAAACAACGCAACTGTTACAGTTACTTCTATTGGTTCTAGTGCTGCTACATATACTAATCCAACGCAATCTAGCTATAGTGGTTCTGGTAGTAGTGCTACATTTAATATTACTAAAACAGGTACTACATACACAGTAGCTATTAGTGCTGCAGGTTCAGGTTACGCAGCTAATGAAACAATTAAAGTAGTAGGTACACAGTTAAATGGTGCTACTACTGCTAATGATGCAACTATTACAATAACTACAGTAAATGGATCAGGTGGCATAACAGCAGCTACCATAGCAGGTACAGGTTTAGCAGAAGGACCAATAACAGGAGTTTCTATTGCTGGCACTGGTGTAAGTTTTACTGGAACTATCACTAAAGGAATGCTTGTAACTGGTACTGGTATCTCTGGGGATTTGGTAGTAAAGACAGTAACAAATCAGAATACTCTTGTATTAGATAGAGCAGCAACTATTGCTGATAACGTTGTACTTACTTTCAATACCAATATAAAAGCAGGTATGTTTGTGACAGGTACAGGTATATCTGGTACGGTTACTGTAGCATCAGTTACAAATCAAAACAGTATAACACTTTCATCTGCTCAGTCTCTATCTGACAATACCGTTCTTACTTTTGGTGACCTTGTTACTGCAGATGTAGATAAAACTGCTTACTACTATAGCACTGGTACTGATTGGATATTTACTGCTGTTAGTACAAACACAAACGGTGGTAAAGTAAATCAAGCTGATTTTAATTTTGATGGTACTGATAAGATTGTTTTTGTTGATGGTACAAGCTACCCTAGTATATACAATGTTTCTAATAATACACAAACAAATCTGACAGCCGCTAGTGCAAACATTAATACAGATGTGTTAGGCGCAGAACGTGTAGTAATATTTAAGAACACAGCATTTTATACTAAAGAAAATAAACTCTACTTCACAGCACCATCAACTGTAGATAACTTCTCAGTAGCAGATGGCGCAGGTAGTATAAACCTAGCACATAATATTACAGGTATAGTTGTCTTCCGTGAACAACTAATTATTTTTACAACAGACACAGTAAGCAGATTAACAGGTAGCTCTACTGCAGACTTTAGACTACAACCTATAACAGAAAATATAGGGTGTATAAATGGGGATACAGTTCAAGAGGTTGGTGGAGACATAATGTATCTTGCTCCTGATGGACTAAGATTATTATCTGCTACGGATCGTATAGGTGACTTTGCTTTGGACGTTGCCTCTGATAAAATAAAAGAAGATGCTTCTAAATTTTTAAGTGGTACTACTGCATACTGCTCTACTGTGGTTAGGGAAAAGTCTCAATATAGAGTTTTCTCTTATGTATCAAGTAGGGCTTCCTCTGCTTCTGATGGTTTGATAGCTACTAAACTATCAGCACAAGGTTCAGATGGTATTGAGTGGTCTACTACAAAAGGAATAAAAGCTAGTGTTATAGATAGTGCATACAACATAACTAATGCTACAGAAACAGTAGCTTTTTCAAATAATGATAACTATGCATATTTACTAGATTCAGGTAATACTTTTGATGGCACAAACATAGAAGCTATTATGCAAACTGCATTCATGCCTATAAATGATCCACAGATTAGAAAAACTTTTTATAAAGCTGTTTTATTTATAGACCCAGAAGGTACTATTGACTTAGACTTTTCAGTCAGATATGACTTTGAATCTTTACTAAGAAACGATATTAGGCAACCAGATATAATAGAAATAAAAACAGCGACATCACCTTCTGTTGCAATCTTTGGTGGTGGTGCTTTATTTAACGCATCAGGTGGCGTTGTCTTTAGCTCTAACTTAGAAAAAGTATACCCTGTAAATGTAATAGGATCAGGAGATACAATAGCTTTACGGATTTCAGATGTAACATCAAATCCATCTTTTACATTAGACACATGTGTGTTAGAATATAAACAAAACGACAGGCAATAAGGAACAGTAATATGCCCAACGGATACACTAGACAGGATACTACAGGAGCGTTAGCCAACGGCAATCCTATTGATGCCGATTTGTTTAACAACGAATACAATGCAATAGAAAGTGCAATGAACGCTTCTACAGGTCACAACCATGATGGTACAACTGGTGGTGGTGCTACTATTAATAAGATTGGACCATCAAACGAGTTGGAAGCTGAGTCTGGTGCAGTCTTTCCAAAAGTTAATAACCTAATAGATCATGGTAAAACAGGCTTACGTTGGAAAGATGCCTACTACGCTGGTACAGTATATGCAGAGGATATTTCTGTGACAGATGACTTAACTGTAGGGGATGACTTAACTGTAGGAGGTAATGTAGACCTTGGTGCTGGTTCAGGTTGGGTAATATATCAATCAGGTACAGACTTAAAGTTTAAGTACAACGGCACTGATAGATTTAAATTAAGTTCTGCAGGTGCTTTAACTGTAGAAGATAACGTAACAGCTTATGGAAGTGCATAATGGCTTTACCTGCATCAGGAAACTCTCTCTCTCTTAACCAGCTTCATGTAGAAGCAGGGGGAACTAGTGGTACTGAGTGTTCCTTAAATGACTCTGATATCCGTGACATCATAGGTGTATCTGCTGCTGGCTCACAGAATATAAATCAGTATTTTGGACAATCTTCAGAATCAATTTCTTTTGATGAAGTAATAACTGCAGACAATATTAGTAGTAATTCCGCTCAAACACTTTCATTTAGTGGCGGTGTTAGTGACCATGACGTTATTATAATACTTAACTATAATGCATCAGGCAAGTCTGCATCCCAACATCAAAGTGATACTTCCCAAAGTGCTTATCCTATGATTACTAGTCCTGCTCAAGGCACAGGTGTAGACAATACAAGACATAACCTACGAATGGTTGACCCTTATTCAATGTGGTTTCCTCATAAAGAATTTTGGCTATTAAGTGTACAAACAATAGTTTGTGGACCTAATACTGCAAATAGTTTTACTTGGAATCCAAACGACACGGAAACTCCAACAAAAAATGCACAACTTGTTATGATGAAATATTCAACAGAAGCTGTCCAACAGGTAGCTCTTGTAAGCTATGCCCAAGGTGGAAGAAACGCTTTAGGTGAATATAGTAGTAGTATTGGTAGAACAAATGGTCAGGTTATTTCTGGCAGTCAAACTATGCAGGTTGCTAATGCTAATCTACACACCAATGCTAATGTTGAAGGTGTAATTGCAGTAGTTGCAAAAGGTGGTGACAGAGTTTCTGCCACTTATGGTGGGCAATCGGCTTTTGATATGACCTTTGATACAGCAGGAGATGTAAGCAATATTATAGGAAGTGCTACAGGTAGACCCACAACTAACTACGCAGGTACTGCAACAGGACACACTTATGGTCTTCAATACTATGCTAAGAAAGAAGATAAGCCAGCTTCAGGTAACTACACTGATAGAACTCACGATGCAAGGGGTGCAGGTACGTCCTATGGCGGTGGGTTTGTTTATGCTAATGTGTTTCTTCAACTTAGAACAGACGCCCCATGACACCTGAAGAACTAGAAGATATGCTAGATCGTGCAGCCAAACGTGGAGCTACAGCAGCTTTACGTGAAGTAGGACTACATGATGATGATGCTAGAAAAGACATATCAGAAATGCGTAACTTACTAGAAGCATGGCGTGATACACGTAAAGGTGTTTGGTCAACCATAGTTAAAATGTCAACCGTAGCAATCATAACATTCATTGCCGCATCATTGTGGATGCAAATAGGGAAATAAAATATGGCTCAGAAATTTGTAGGGTTTAAGCCTGAAACAATACAGAATAAAATACTACCAGCGTTGGGCTATAATGGACCTACGGATCAAAAGTCTATTAACTTGTTCCTAGCAGCTAACCCTGCAGCAGCAGCCAAGATGGGTAAGTACACTATGGCAGCTAGACAGATGGTTGAGGGTAAGCCTGTTGGTGCTTTTTTGGGTAAGCTTTTTAGTGACATAAAAATGGCAGCTAATCCATCTACGCAAACTCAAGACTATAGAGATAGGACAGAGGCAACAAAGAAGCGAATGGCTCAAGGAATTGCTCTCCCTAGTGATTCATTAGGTAAAGATATATTTGGTAGGCCAGCAAGTTCTCCTACACGTTCCCCTGCCCCTGCCCCTGCCCCAGCACTTCCAGTTTATAACACTCCATCAGTAGCACCTACATCTGCTCCACAATCAGGAGTAGTAAGTATGCCGGGTAACACAAATGTTGGTGTTACAACAGGTGGTACAACTACAACAGGTGGCACGACTGGAGATACAACTGTAAATAGAGCTAATACAATGCCAAGCGGTTCTTTACTAACACAACAAATAGGTAATGATCCTAATGCTATGGTATCTAGAGCAAACGTTGTAGCTGCAGATGGAGGTCCAGCAGCACTTATACCACAGGGTACAGGTCAAGCAGGACAAGCTACACAAGGACAGGTAACAACAGCAGGACAAGCATCTACAGTAGGAGCGCCTAGTGCTTTAACACCAGCGCAAATGCAAGCAGCACAATCAAGAGGTGACTTAGAGCAAGCTTTACAAAACTACTTAGCTGCACAAGGACAGGTCAATCCAAATTCTATTGTTGACCCTGAACAGATGGACCCTATGACAGCAGCAGCACTACAACTACAAGCTGCACAGCAAGGTCAGGCACAAACAGTACAAGCACCTAGCGCATTACAGGTAGCACCAGATCAACTAGTAGATGGCTCTGCTGTAGACATGTCACAGGTAGAAACCGAATTAGCTAAAAGTGACGCTGCATCTGTACGAGATGAACTAGGTGGCTTAATGAAAGACTTTGAGGGAGAGAGGACACCTTCTTGGGCTGCAGGAGCTATGAGAACAGCAAATGCTGCTATGGCTCAACGTGGTTTATCTTCATCATCTATAGCAGGTATGGCTATCACACAAGCTGCTATGGAAGCGGCACTACCTATAGCTCAGATTGATACAGCAAACAAACAACAGATGGCTATGCTAAAGGCTGAACAACGTGCCTCTTTTATGGGCATGGAGTTTGACCAAGAGTTTCAAGCAAAGGTTAGAAATGCAGCACGTATTGCTGAGATAGCAAATGTTAACTTTACTGCAGAGCAAGCCATAGCTCTTGAGAATGCTAAGATGGCTCAGACTATAGACCTAGCTAACCTGTCAAACAGACAAGCTAAGGTTATAGCAGATGCATCTATCCTATCACAATTAGATTTATCTAACTTAAACAACAGACAACAATCTGCTGTACAGAATGCTCAATCTTTTCTAGCTATGGATATGTCTAACTTAGATAATGCACAGCAAATGACATTGCTTAAAGCACAAGAACTCTCTCAGTCTATACTAAGTGACACGGCTGCTGTAAATGCTTCAAGACAGTTTAATGCTGCATCTGAGAATCAAACAAATCAATTCTTTGAATCTCTTAGCGCACAGGTAGGACAGTTTAATGCAGAGCAGATCAACGCTATAAACCGTTTTAATGCAGGTGAGACAAATGCACTAGAGCAATTTAATGTATCTCAAGATAATGCACGTGATCAGTTTAATGCACAGAACCACCTTATAATTGCACAAGCTAATGCGGCATGGGCGCAAGCTATTACTACAGCAGCCAACGCTGCAGCCAACCAAGCCAACCGTGATGCGGCTCTTGTTGCTAACAACCTCACAACTACAGCGTATAACAATGCAATACAACGTGAGCGTGACTTGTTAGCTTGGGCGTGGCAAGCAGGTGAAAACCAAAACGATAGAGACAGACACATAGCTGTGGCACAAATAGAGGCTAGTGGAGAAAGTGCTAATCTAGTTGAGAATGCTGCTGGTAGTTTTATTAGTGAAATTGTTTCAGGTGTAGCAAAAAATATACTTAAAGGTTGGTAATTAAAAGGAAATAACATGCCAATGTACGATCCAAAGTTTTCAGTAAAACAAATGTACGACAACTATGGCAGTTCTCGTAGTACTCCAAAAACTAATGCTAATAAACAGGCTGCTGACAGTATGCGCTCTGCAGGAATAGGTGGGCTTGGTGGTAGAGCTACTACTTCTTCAGCACAAAGGATTCAAGATTCTTTTAGAGACATGCGTGAAAGTAGTAGGACTAGTGGTAGCACATATGATGTAGTACCCCAAGTGTTTCGTCAACCAACGCCACCACCACCTGAAGAAAAATCAAAACTTGAAGGTATAAAAGAAAAGGCTGTTAGTTTGTTTAACCTCTTTGGTGGGGATGAACCAAAAGAGAAAGAAACTAATTATGGAAATGTGTACAAAGGACCAATGTTTCGTGGGCCTATAACTCCGGGAGCTATTGAGACTAGGATAAGGGATGCAGTAGACTATAGTAAAGCACCTCCTATTTATTATGGTGGCATACCTAATGAAGGTAACATGCGCTATGATGTAGTGCCACCTGCTAGTGCTAATCCAAACTTGCAAATAAATGCTCAAAAAACTGCCATAAATAATATTATTAAAAGACTTGCTCCAAACAGCAAAGAGTACAAGATAAAAAGAGGTGACACACTATCTGAGATTGCTCAAAGAGAGGGTTTGAAGGTAAGCGATTTAGTAAAGATAAACAAAATAAAAGATAAACATCATATAGTTGAAGGTGAAACTTTAATTATACCTGCATCTCAAGAAGTGATAAAAGTTATGGATTTAGTTGATAGTGTAGACCCAGACGCACAGTTCTATCAGTCTGGTGTACCTATGGAGCAGAGAATATTTGAACCAGAGCTAGGCTATGATGAGATAACTTTACCCTCTGGGGCAACAATAGATAAAAAGATTGCTGGGCTAGGTGCTATACCAGAGGTTACTGTCACTGAGCTTGATGATGATTACGTAGCTGCAGAGGATACTACTAGGACATCTGACACACCATCTGCACCAACGCCTGATTATGCAACCATGAGCTTTGGAGAAGCAGGTAGACCTGATACTGGTGATGGTATAATGACAAAGCCAAAGCTTCGTCCTGGAACTAAAAAATCAGAGAAAGAACTAGTACAAAAAACTCTTAACGATTTAGGTTATGATGCTGGTGCTGTTGATGGCGATATAGGTAAGGGTTCACAGAGAGCTATAAGAAAGTTTCAAACACAACATGGCCTAGCACCTACAGGTGATCTTGATCAAACAACATATAATATGATAATATCAGGTGAATCTGATGCATATCCTGATCCAAGGCAAGAGATACCTTCAGATCAAATAGAAAGTATTACGTCTGATATAGGCGATTTTGAAATAATGAAGAAAGCGTTAGCTAAAATAGAAAGTGGTCCACACGGCTACAGTGTATATAAGTTTGATATAAAATACACAGATAAAGACAGACCTTTACCTAAAGGTAAAAAAGTAGGAGATATAAAATACAAAGCTGGCGATCTTTTATATGGAGGTTCAGGAGGTCACTACCTTGGTAAGTATCAGATGGGCAGAGATGCTTTGTCTGATGTAGGTGTGGGTTATAGTAAAGCAGAAAGAGAAGCGTTTCTAAAAAACCCATCAGCACAAGATGAAGCTTTTAAAAAGTTTACAGAAAATAATCACATAAAGCTAACTAGAGAATCAGAACGTTATAGAAATATGACAAAAGAAGAAAAATTAGGTGTATTAGGATATGCTCATAACCAAGGCGCTACTGCTGCAATAGAGTGGTTATTTACAGGTGTGTCTGGTGCAGATGCAAATGGAACTAAAGGAACTAAGTATACTACTAAAATAGCAGAAGCTTTTGCTGACCCTAATGCTGCATCAGTTAGAGAATTTTACGAGGTCACACCATAATGTTTGGACTACCACTAGAATTAATAACAATGCTTGGCTCCACCGTACTAGGTGGGGTGATGTCCATATGGGGGCAAAGCATGAAGATGAAACAAGAGCAGAACAAGATGCTCATGGAACGTGCCAACGCTAATGCAAGCTTTGTAGCTGACGCACGTAACGCTGGAAAGAACGATAAACACTTCGCATGGACAAGAAGACTTATTGCATTATCTGCAGTCTTTGCTATAATAGTGTTGCCAAAGTTGGTTGCTGTGTTCTACCCAGAAGTAGGTGTGTACGTAGGCTATACTGAGATACAGGTAGGCTTCCTAGACTTTATCTTTGGATCAGGTCCAGAGGTAGTCAAGTGGCAGTATGCAGAAGGATTTGTAATAACACCATTAGATACACACATTGTATCAGCTATAGTAGGCTTATACTTTGGTGCAGGATTTACTAAGTAGGAAAACAAAATGAAGATAGAAATATTCAGCAGACCCATTGCTGGTCAGTCTTTGACAACTGAACCAAAGAACAATCCTTGGGAAAACCCTGCAGAGATGTCTGACGTAGAAGATATTACTATGTTCTACATTGAAAGAATGGCTAACGATGAGGTGATAAATGACCTTGCTGCAGTATGTGATGCAGGTATATCTCTAAAGCCAATAGTTGACACTTTAATATCTTCTGCTGTTATGAGAGGTATACACTCAATAGATGCAGGTATGGTGGTTGCTCCCATCATACACGAGTTCCTAAAGCAAGCTATTACAACCACTGGTGTAACTGTTAAAGATGATGGCAGAGACTATCAGAAAGAAGCGGATCAAAAAGAGATACAAAGATTCCAGATTGCAGCAGGTAAGTATTTAAGTGAGAACCCTGATGATGGAACTGATCCAGGAAAAGCATTACTGAGTGAGTTGGTTGAAGATCAGCCAGAGGAAGAAGACACACCAGAAGATAAGCCTCAAGGCTTGATGGCGAAAGGTTAATAAGATGGGATTTAATTGGAAAGCATTTACTGCAGCCTTTTTGGACAGGCAGACAGAGGGCATAAGAGAAAGAAGAAAAGAAGCTAAAGACTATGAAGAAGAACAGAAAGAAGCAGCTAATCGTAATGCTAAACTAGTCTCACAAAGAAATCTAGTAGCTCAAGATGCGGCACAGATAGGTGCAGCAGCACAACAGTTAGGAGCTACTAGAGAACAAGTTATTGCCGCTATGTCATCTGGTTCTCTGGGCATAAAACAATTTTACGAGAAGCTACTGAAAGCAGCTAATCAAAAAGGTGTCACAACATTAGGTGAGTCTGATGTAGAAGCAATTATTGATATGCCTGAAGTGTTTGAAGTTAATCCTAAATACATAGACGGTACTCTTTTAGACTTTGCTAAACAAACTTATGGCGCTCAGACTAGATCCGACATGAAGAAAGAACCAATACAAACAAGCGACAGTGTTATGGCTCAGTTGTTTGGCTTTGATGCTATGAACCAAGCAAAGAAAAGCTTACAGGCAGAGTATATGGGTGGCATGTCTGTAGCTGACATAAATGAGCTTGCAGCCCAACAAGATTATAACTCTTTGTTTAATGACTTAGGTGTCAACTTTTTTGATAAAGAATTTTATGGACCACCAGCAGCTTCTAAACTATTGAAAGATGTAACAGATGAAGCAGCAAGGGCAGAAGTAAGCTCTATAACAAAAGCACGTGTAAAAGCAGCAGTAGATGCTCTTAACGCAGCACAACATCCATTGGACGGTTCTGAGCCAAGTAGAACGAATGAAACCAAAGCTTCAGTTACAGCAGATGCTATTCAATATTCTATACAATTAGAGCTAACCCCACTAATACAGAGTGCTATAGATATGTATGGAACAACTGGTATCTTTGATCACCAGCCTACTTTAGATTTAATTAAGAAAACTTTAGGGGAAGACTATTTACAACAACAGCTAGAGTTAATACAAGGCACAGAAAACACACTAGATAGTACAGATACATTAAGTGATAGAGAGGAAAATCTTGGTAGCGCAGAAGCAATTAGAACTGGAATGGGTGAAGCAGAAGCAAGAACACAAACAGGTGTCATCGAACAGGAAGATACCCAAACGCAAACGCCCGATACAGAAACTCAAGAAACAACGCTACCTCCAGAAGAAGATGATGATGAGTTTGTACCCATCCCAAGGCCAGAAGGTAGGTCAGTCTTAGGACTAAGCACTGATGCACTTAATGCTCGTACAAAAGGGTGGGATAGAAAGTATGGAGGTAAGCTAGATCCTGTCACAGGTGAAAAGATTATGGTAGACCCAAGACCTGATGCAGGTGGCCCTAAAAATAAAGAGGTAGACGCAAGGACATCTACTGGTGTTAGGACTGGAAAGAAAAAGAAAGTAACAGCAAGAGAAGCGTGGGATATACTCTACGGAGAAACTCACAACTTTGATGGATCACCTAAGTTATAGAGGAATAATATGGCAACTCTTTTTGAAAACCAACGTAAATTTGGAGATCTCTTAGGTCGGCAAAGTGCTAGTACTAGCCCTACACCTGACAGGGAAGAAGACTTTTACATAGATAAAAACCTAACCCTAAAGAAAGATGACCTAACTAAGTACCAGTATGTAACACCCATACGTAGCTACATGGTAGAACGTAAAGGTGCTGACTACAGAAACAAAACTGATGAAGAAGTGGTTGATGATTTTGTACAGCACATGCGTTACTTCAATGCAAACACTGTGTCAACTACAGGTGAACTTAGGTTTATAAATAAAGCAGATGAAAAAACTAAAGCAAGGGCTGGTAAAGCCTATGAGATATATGAACAGCTAGGTAACGTGTTTCAGAATGATGGGGCTATGGGTGCTGTTGATGGTGTAAAAGACTACATCTTTGCTGCAGCAGCAGATCCAACAAACTATTTAGGTTTAATTACTGGTGGTGTAGGAAGACTTGCTGCAGGTAGTTTTACAGTTACAGGTAAAAAAGTTGTTAAAGAGAGCGTAAGAAAAGCAGGAATGAAAGCCGCTTTAGATGGTGCAACTCGAAAACAAGTTAAAAAAGCTGCCAAGAAAGCAGGGATGGAAGCTACTAAGAGAGCAATCAACTCTGGTGTATCTAAGTATCAGTCTAAAAAAGTAGCAGAAAAAGTAACTAAGCAGGTAACAAAAGAAGGACGCAAGAGTATAGCTTTTGATGCTATGAAAGCTAAACAAGAGGAGCTTTTTAAACAAGCAGGTAAAACTGCTTTGAAAGCTACGGTTGTGGGTGATGCAGGTTTTGCTGTAATGCAAGATGTATTAGCTCAAAATACTTTGATGGAAGCTGGCGCACAAGAACAGTTTAGTAAAACACAAACAGCTTTCTCTTCTTTGCTGGGTGGTGTAGCAGGTGCAGCACAGCTAGGCTTTGGTAAGTTTCGTGGGGCGTCTGGCTTTGAAGACACAGGTAATACTTTAGAAAAAATAGCTAACTCTGCTATAGAAAGTAACTCAGCTATGTTTTCAAAGAAAGATTCCAAAGCTGTAGCAAAACAAATAAAACAAGACGTTAAAAAATGGAATGAGAAAGTAGCCAGAGGTTATGAGATAAACACTGCTGTTATGCCATCTGAATTAGTTAAGACTATAACATTAGGTGAAGACGGTAAAGGAGGTTTGGCAAAGATACTACACGACAAAGGCAGGAAGATACCAAAAAATAAAAAGGTAGCTGATGTCATAACTAATGTAGTTAGATTCTTACCTGAAGAAGACCTTATTGAAATTAACAAAGCTATGGGTAAGTACACAGACCTAAAGCTAGGAGAGATAAGTGAAGACGGAGGCACAGAGCTAAGAGATTTACTGGCTAAAGATATATCTGAAGCAGGTAAAACACTAGCTGTAATGTCACAGGCACGTAGAATTATAGATACAGGAATAGTGGCTGCTGGAGGCAAAGCTAAACGTACTCTGGAAGATGACATAGAAGATGCTGTTAATGAGGTTAAAAAACTAAAAGCAGCACAGCCTCTAAAGTATGGACAGTCTGTGTGGAAACGTTTACTTGTATCATCTCCTGCTACTACCATGATTAACGTGGCTGGCTTTGCTCAGTACTACGTAGGTCAGACTATGGCTGACTTGTTTAACTCTACTATGTTAGGCATGAAAGCTATGGGTCAGATGACATACAACACGGCTGCTGCTAGAGAGACAGCACGTCAAGCACGTGTATTAACTCAGATACAGTCACAAAAGTTCCGTAACTTACTTGACCCTTACACTACACATGATACATACATGGATTTTTTAAATGATGCTAATAATGAGGCAACAAGGAAAAAATTATTTGAGACTATGGCAGGTGGCGTAGAGGCTACAGCAGAAAGGTTCAACATAAATCCTAATAGTAAATTGTATCAGAACGTAGAAGCGGCAGCACAGGCGGCAAGCAACGTGTCAGGAGTACGTATACAAGATAGCTTTACTAAGTCTCAAATGTTTATGACAGAGATGGATAAGTATCTAAGACTGAATAAAAAGATGACTCTAAAAGAGGCTATAATAAAAGGAGAAGAACCTGATGTAGAAGCTGTGCAAGGTGCGCTGGACAGTACACTCAAGTCTGTGTTTGCAAAAGATTACACAACAGATGAGACACCAGAGCTACTACGTACTACAGCTAAGTTTGCTGAAACTTTTTCTAACACCCCAGGTTTTGGTACACTGTTACCTTTTGGTAGATTTTTTAACAATGTTTTAGCTACAACCTATCAGTGGTCACCACTAGCTGCACCTCAGCAGTTCTATAAGTTTGCTAGAAACCTTTACACCAAAGAACCTGACGTAACAGACAGAGATGCTTTTGCTCGTATGGTTGTGGGTAGCACTGCTCTACGATTGTCTATGGATTTTGATAATGAGAGAAGAGAAAAAGGTTTAGGTGTATATGAAGTAGACGTTGGCGGTGGTACTATTATAGATGCTAAGAACACGTTTCCTTTTTCTATATGGTTAGCTGCAGGTAGAGTTTTGAACACCATGAGAAATGGTGAGCAGGTATCAGCAGACTTACAAAAAGAAATAGGTACACAGTTAGTTGTAGGTCAGCTTGCACGTGACGCACAGTTTGGCAACGACATAAACAATCTGTTAGATGTATTAACTAATGTAGATGTAGACAAGAGAGCAGCCTCTATAGATGGTTTCTACAAAGTAGGTGGTAACTTTATCTCAGGCTTTACTCGTCCTTTAGATGTACTCAATAAAGCTGTAGGTTTTGCTACAGGCACAGACACAGCTAAAGATGTACGACAGGCAGAAGGTGGTGCTGTGTTTACACAGTCAGCTACTAAGTATGTTGATAACATATTTGAAACTTTTATTGATGCAGTAGAAGGTGTAACAGGTAAAGACTTTGAAGCTGTTAATAAAACTTTAACAGGAGAAGAATTAAATGTAAGCACAAGAGCAGGAGATGTCTATGACGCTAATCCTTTTGCACGTATGTTTGGTCTAACAATAAAACCTAGTAGGACTTCTACAGAAATAGCATACTCAATGGCAGACATGGCTACGTGGAGTGCTAGTGAAAGAACAAACATGCCAGCTTACGATAAAATATTTAACGGTATGCTTGCGCCAATGTTGGAAAGATATACACAACAACTAGTGGACGATCCTAAATTTCAAAAAGCTAACCTAGCTAATAAGCGTGACCAGCTTACAAAAACATTGAACCAAGTTAAAGAATTGGTTCGTGATAGGATGGATAAGTATGGAGATAGAGACACTCGTATATTAAATAAAGCCAGAAAAGCTTCTACAGGATTTAAAAAAGAAGTAAAGAGGGAAGCTTTAAAATTGATGGAAGAAAACTATGGAGTTACAGGAAAACTAGAAGACCTAAGTTGGCAAGAGCTTGAACTTTTTATAAGGTTAGGAAATTATATAACAGACGTAAATGAAGAGGTAGCTAAACTATAAAGGAGGTGACCTATGAGAAGGTATCTAAAGAGGCTATGGTGTGCCTTGAGAAATAAAAAGTGCAGTCCAACTTGTGACTGTGTATAAAAGAAGGGGCGCTTAATGCGCCCTTTTTATTTTGTATAGCTATGTCCTGCCCACATCTTACACTCAAGGAGTTTATCCCTAGCTTTCTTGCGTTGGTCATTATCCTCAAGGTTATCTAGTAGGAACTTATCCACTACTCTTATGGCAGTGTTCAAGTCATTCTTGAACTGTTCACGCTTGGCCTCCATGTAATTTGTAGCTTCACGTTCTAGTTTCATTAAGCTGCCTTTTCTAAATTTACTGATAGTTTATTTAATATATCTTTAGCCTGTTCTATACTTATCTTAAACCATTCACCTCTTTGTTCTTCAGCTATCTTAGATGCTGCTATGTGGGCTTTAGCTTCTGCTTTACGTCTGTTGTTTGTTACAACCGTATGCTCTAGTTTGTAGTCTCTGAAAGGACTGCTAGTCTGATAGCCATTACATCTATCATCAGCATCTACAGCCATACCTATCTTGACCCACTCAGACCAAGCAGGATTAGTTATAGCATACACGTATCCCTCTTTGATAGAGTCTAACTTGTACGTACCATCAAAGGCTGCATCACTAAAAGTTTTGTAGCGTCCTGCTTTATATAGTGGGTGTGTTTTTGAGATGTACTTACCATTTACATACATTTGAGTTTTATTAGTTCTAACTGCATGCCTACGTGCCTCTTTTCTATGACATGTAATGCAATAGGGAAGACCTCCTGCTTTACCTCTTCTTACATAGAAATCCCTAGCTGAATTTACACCTTTTATTAATTCAATATTACAACGTCTGCATTTACTCATTCTATACCTCCTGTGGTATTTGTGTACACCATACCCAATAATCTGCTTCAGACATAGAGGGCGGTCTAGTAGCATCTAAATATTTACTACGTATATCTACAGCCACATTACATTTATCTCTACTTTCGTATAAGATATTGTCGGACATAACCATTGGCTCTCCATCAAACATAAAGAGTGCTACTAAGATCCAAGCCATATTCTATTCCTTTACTTCGTAATATTGTTCAACTTTATCGTTGACCCAAGGTTCAAGATACTTCTCTGCTACACTGAATGTGCCAAAGAAAACTATTATTGCTGTTGCTAATACGTCCATATCTAACTCCTATGTTATATCGACTATTTCACACACGTCACCAGAGCAAGCAAATGTTTGGCTCGACTTCGTGTTGTCTTCTTGTTCATACTCTGAAAGCTTGTTCCAGTCAATCTTTTCTGGCATACACGATAATAAAAATTCGTAATCATGCTTACCACAATCTTGATAAGGTGCTTGCTGATAGGTATGGTCTGAGTGTGGTAGGAAAGATACACCCGACATTTCATCGAAGTGTTTATAAACGAATGCTCCCACATCTAACCATTCGTCATCTCGTACTGATATCGTAACTGAGGGCTTATGCTCACACCAATAGCGTTGGTACATGAGCCAAGTCTCTAGCTGTTCAATAGCAGTCATATCGTTGCGTGTTATAGCCATCTCTGGTGATTTGACAGGGAAGCTAAACACAGTTGTAGTGTCACCCTTAAATACACAAGGCTCATTAGGAACCTTCTGATCTATCATAAACTGTGTAAGGGGATCTTTATTATCACCTCGTACAGTACGGATGTAATATGGAGAGTGACGAGCATGTATACCACTGGCACTGTCAACGAGTTGTGAGACAGTACCC
>Ga0209404_10000964_pt1 | contig 20931 bp, 17 predicted proteins | sample TroAtlMetagenome_2_FD_187447 | JGI IMG/M metagenome (GOLD analysis project Ga0209404, IMG submission 187447) | Marine eukaryotic phytoplankton communities from Atlantic Ocean - Tropical Atlantic ANT8 Metagenome (SPAdes) (version 2) | ecosystem: Environmental > Aquatic > Marine > Oceanic...
CGATGATACCCTGTCCGATATTCAGGCCGAGACAGAGGTCCAAACACCATTTTCACGTATCGTGTTTGATCCCGCTAGTGGCGATTTAAATATACCTAACGATCTTCTAATGCTGCCTGGGGATGACGGATTCTTCGATTATACCCTTAACATTCCGGTAGACGATCCAACTAACTTCGCTGACCCACAAAACGCACTTAACGTGCTAGATGGTTGGTCAACTCAGCATCCATTTGCTATTTCAGTGGAGACACCAGCGGGTGTTTCGCTAGACGCTTCTACCTTAGCAGCGGGTGTGTTGATGTTTGAAGCAACCTTAGGGTTGGATTTAAACGATCCAGACTGTGCGCAAATCACAACGCCTTCTGCGGGTTGTAAACTTGGCGACCAGTTGGTTTACGGCGAAGATTATGTACTTTCTCTTGCTGATGAATCAACTATCACCTTTGTGCCATTAAAGCCATTGAAGCCGGCTCAAGGTCACATGTTGGTGATGACCACTGCTTTGAAAGATTCGTCAGGTAAAGCAGTTCAAGGCTCTACATCGTGGGATTTAACGCGACAAGATATTAATACATTACCATTATCAAGTGATGCTCAATTACTACTTCAAGGCATAGTGAACTCATTGGTGAACCCAGTGATTGGTGCAGGTTATGAGCGTGAAGATATCACCTATGTTTCTGCATTCACTACTCAATCAATTGAGAATTCACTCGACACTATCAAAAAAGTGATGGTGGGTGAGTTTGCTGCGCGCGCTGCTGCTGGAGACCCAACCGCAGGTGAAGCACTTCCAGTTATTGTAGTGGGGGACGTTGATAGCGCACCTACGGCGATGGAAGCATTAAACTTAGTTACCGAAGATGTGGTGGCTGGTGCGGTTTCAGTTGGTATAGATAATTTACCTGCTGAGGCAGCAGCTTTAGTGCCTATTATCGAAGCCACTGACTTCAGTGCTCTTGAAACGTGTGCTGGGTTAGCGGGTACTGTATCAGGTCAGTTGTCTGCCCAATGGGGTGCAGTAAACGATTTCGCTGTAGCTGTGTCAACTGGCATACTTGCTGAAGCGGGCCCATTTTGTGCGGCACAACGTTATGAAGGTAGCGTGTCGCTTCCTTATTTCTTAGGTGTCCCAAGCGCAGAAAACCCAACAGCGCCGGTTAACGAGTTTTGGCAAGCAGCCTGCGACAGCGGTATTGTGTTAGCAACGGCTTCTGATGAAGTACTCGCTAGTGCTACACCAGGTCCCAATTTCGAAACGTGCTCGAGCCTTGGCTTATCTGATTTACGTGTTGATGGCGAAATGCTAGATAACGCCCGTAACATCACTAAGTTTAACCCATTCCCTCAGATGACTGGCGGAAACATGGGTGAAGAGACGCTAGATGTGCAGGTGACTATTCCTGACCCAGCAATTGCGGGCGCACTTGGCTTTTCTGTCAGCATGCCAGAAGCGGGTTGGCCTGTAGTAATTCTAGCCCATGGTATCACCAGTAAAAAAGAAGATATGCTAGCCATTACGGGGACATTGTCTTTGGCAGGCATTGCTTCGGTAGCTATCGACCAACCGCTTCACGGTACTCGTGGTTATGATTTAGACGGTGACGGTACAGACGAAATTAATGCAACAACGGTAAGTGCTACGCATTACATGAACTTGGCTAGCTTGCCAACTGCGCGTGATAACCTGCGTCAAAGCGTGTCTGATTTATTGGGCTTACGTTTAGGTTTAAACGCAGTAGTTGATGCTACCGCAAGTCAGAATGTGTCATTTGATATGTCTCGTGTATCTATCATGGGTGTATCACTAGGCGCTATTACTGGCGGTAACTTTGCCGCAGTAGCTAACACCAGCATGGGCGAAACATTAGGTGCGTTAGACGGTATGTACGCTGTTAAACAAGCCTCGTTAGAGTCTCCAGGAGGCGGTGCGGCTCAGTTCTTACTTGAGTCTCCTACCTTTGGTCCGCTCATTAAAGGATTGCTTTTATCTCAGTCGTCTGAAGAGTTTGTTGCCTTGTTAACTCAGCTTTATGGCACAACTGATGTTTCAGAAGCACAGTTAGTGGGTGCGGTAAGCGCATTTATGGATGCCTTAAGCGATGAACAAGCTGCAGAAGTGAATGCGGTATTTGCTGAATTCGCATTTGCTGCACAAACGGTGATGGACGCTGGTGACCCAACTAACTATGCTACTACGCTTGGTGAAACGACGCCGGTACATATGATGACAGTGGTAGGTGATGGCGGTGAAGAAAACTTGCCTGACCAAGTCATACCCGTTAGTACATCATTACCATTGTCTGGTCAGTTAGCTCTTGCTAATACCATTGGTTTAGAGCAGGTGATAACTACTCAATCTGGTAGCGATGCATTAAGTGGCTTGGTTTTATTCAACAGTGGTGCGCATGCATCAAGTTTAAGCCCAGCAGCCAGTGCGGCAGTGACGGCTGAAATGCAAAGGGAAGTAGCAGGGTATATCGCGTCTGACGCTACGATATTACCTATTACTGATGAGACCGTTGTATCTAACTAATGATATGTAACTAGTTGATTCATAAACATGAAAAGGCCGACTTATGTCGGTCTTTTTTTTTGCATATTTACGCTAAAGACAAAATGTTGTTTGAATGTTTCCTGTTGTTAATGTAGTGTTAATTGGTCGGATCTGTTGAAGAAAGAAAGGTACAGGATCTTGATTTCGAGTATTACAACAATAAGGGACAGTTTGTGAACATACCAAAGAAACGTATTTTGCCATATCGTACACTTCTCGCAGCCTCTATTGCTGCCACACTAATAGGTTGTGGAGGGAACGACAATAATTTTGATAACGTTCAAACGCCTACCGCGCCTGAGCCAACTCCGGTTGAACCCACACCCACACCGATACCTGCTTTTGATACAGATGGCGTATTAACTGCTGAAATAACGTGGACGACGTACGGTGTACCTCATGTTAAAGCGGATAATCTAGAAAGTATGGCCTACGGGGTGGGTTATGCGTTTGCTAAAGATAATTTATGTATTTTGGCCGATCAAATTATTAAATATAATTCTGAGCGATCGAAATACTTTGGTCCCGACAACCAAGCGGGCAGTGGTGATTCAGAGCACCTTATCAACGATTTTGGCTTTTTAACATTGGGGATTCGTGCGCTGGCTGAAGAGAATTTAGCCCGCATGTCAGCTAACTCAAGAGCCATGTTTCAAGGTTATACAGCAGGTTACAATCGCTATTTAGCGGACACACCTGTGGCTGATCAAGACCAGTCGTGTGCTGGACAGCCTTGGGTAACGGATATCGACAGCACTGACTTGTTAACTTACTCATTGGGTGTAGCTTTATTACCAGGTGCAGCTAACTTTTTAGGCCCAATGTTTTTAGCGGCACCTGAAGGTGAAAGCTACTTACCTACACCGGCAGCGAACACTAATATCGCTACACAAGTCACAGCGACATCATCTAACACCACTTTGCTGACAAATGAAAATGCTGCACCATTTAAAATTAACCCGACCATAACGCTACCCGAAAAAAATCCGCAAGACATGGGCTCAAATGGCTGGGGGTTAGGCAGTGATAAAACCACTAATGGCATGGGAATGGTATTGGGGAATCCTCATTTTCCTCACACGGGGAATTTAAGTTTTTGGCAGTTCCATACGCAAATACCTGGTTATTTAAACGTGACGGGGGGCTCTTTGACGGGCTTACCTGGGGCGGTGAATATAGGCTTTAACGAAAATGTTGCGTGGACACACACATTTTCTACTGCTGAGCACTTTGTCGTTTACCAATTAACCTTAGATGAAGATGATAGCGCTGGTCTTACGCATAGCGTTGATGGTAGCAAACGCACCATTTACAAAAAACCAATGCAAATTGAGGTAGCGGTGGCACCAGGTCAAACCATCACGCTGAATAAAACAGCCTATTACACGAATTACGGGCCTATGATTGAAGTGCCGGGTAATTTTGAGTGGACAGCAACCAATGCGTTTGCCATAAAGGACGCAAACTTACCGAATTTGGACGTTGTTGATCATTGGCTAGCGATGAATATGGCTGGCTCTATGGATGAGTTCAAACAAGCCTTTAAAGACTATGACGGCGTTATTTTCAATAACACCATGTCTGCTTCGGCTGACGGTCAGGTCTTTTACATTGATGATTCTACTGTCCCTAACTTAACGGAAACTGCCATTTCAGAATTAACCACTAATCCTGTGTTAGTTCAGACCAAAATAGCGGCTGGTTTTACGGTTCTACCCGGTTTCGCCTCAGCGTTTGATTTTGATGGACCTGTACCTTACGAGGAAGCACCAAAGTATGAGGGAACAGATTCAGTACAAAACTCTAACAACAGTTTTTGGTTAACAAACTTATCGTCGCCCATCACAGGCGTATCGCCTCTTTATGGGAATGTGGAAAATCAGCAAAGTCTGCGGTCACGTTTAGCTCAGCAATTTATTGAATCTGAAGCAGGCAGTGACAACACATTTACGCCTGATGAAGTTGAAACTTTGCTACTCAACAATCGAAGCATGTTGGCTGATATGGTGCTACCTAGCTTACTTCAAGCTTGTACTGCGCAAGGTAGTGCTCCAGTTTCGGTTAATGGTGAAGACGTAGATATCTCTGCTGGCTGTGCAGCATTAGCCTCATGGGATGGAACCATGAATAAAGACAGTGTTGGAGCACACGTATTTAGAGAGTTTGCGTTTCAATTTGACAGGGATCCCCAGTGGGAAACGCCGTTTTCTGTTGATAACCCAGTAACCACACCTAGTGGTTTATTGCAGAATGAAACCACTATTAATCAGTTTGCTGCAGCGGTTCAGGTTGTTAACCAAGCCGGCGTAGCACTTGATGCAACGTTGGGTGAAGTTCAATTTGTTGAGCGTAGCTTGCCGAATGGCACGGCATCGGGTGTGAAACTTCCATGGGCGGGTGCACACAACATTGAAGGTGGCTTTAATGTCTTTAGCATTGTGCCTAACAATAATGGCACCTTGTTGCCAAGGCATACCTATGCACCGCTTAACAGCAATACTATTATGAGCGCAGAAGCGCAAGGTTATCATATCAATTATGGTAGCAGTTGGATGATGGTCATTAACTTTACAGAAGAAGGGCCAAAGGGAAGAGGTCTTCTTTCATACTCTCAATCAAGGGCTTACGGCAGTGAAAATTCCCTTGATCAAACCGAACTTTATTCGTCTCAACCTAGGTTACGTGAGTTGTATTTTACCGACGAAGAAATATCTGCAAATACAATCAGTACATTAACACTATCGTCAGAGGAAAATTAGACTGCTATTATAGGCGCCATTATATAATGTCGCCTTAATGTAAGTTCTATTTAGACAATAAGGTCGTTAAGGAGGGTCTGACTACAGACCCTTTTATTTTGTACTAGGAGATAGATTTGGAGTTTTTGTACGAATACGGTTTATTTGTGGCTAAGGCCGTTACCTTGGTTATCGCGTTTATTATCGTGGTATCAACCATTGTTGGCGTTGCCAGTAAGCAGAAACAGGGTAAAGGTCAGTTAGAAATAATTTCGCTTTCAGAGCAACTAAAGGACATTACCCATTACGCTAAGCAAGTACTGCTCGATAAAGCAGCACTGAAGCAATTGGCTAAAAAGCAGAAGAAAGAAGATAAGGCCAAAAGTAAAAATAAGAAAGCTAGCGATGAAGAAGAAAAATCTCGTTTATTTGTGATTGATTTCAAAGGTTCTATGGATGCCAATGAGGTTGAGCATTTACGTGAAGAGATCACCGCTATTTTATGTGTAGCCAACAAAGAAGATGAAGTACTTGTGCGCTTAGAAAGTGGTGGTGGCGTGGTACATGGTTATGGATTAGCAGCTTCGCAGTTACAGCGCATTAAAGAAAAAGGTCTCATATTAACCATCGCAGTAGACAAAGTCGCGGCCAGTGGTGGTTACATGATGGCTTGTGTGGCAGATAAATTGTTAGCGTCTCAATTTGCGTATATCGGTTCAATTGGTGTGCTAGCACAATTGCCTAACTTCAATAAATTATTGAAGAAAAACGATGTTGAATTTGAGCAACATACGGCGGGTGAATACAAACGTACACTTACCGTGTTCGGTGAAAACAACGATGAAGGCCGCGCAAAATTTAAAGAAGAGATTGAAGAAATCCACACTTTATTTAAAGACTTTGTTCATAGCCAACGCCCAGAAATGAACATAGAGAAAGTAGCAACGGGTGAATATTGGCCAGGTGTTAAAGCAAAAGAATTAGGTTTGGTTGATGAGCTTTCAACCTCTGATGACTACATTTTGTCGCACTTCCCAGAACGTGAAATATTTAAAGTTAAGTACTCGTTGAAGAAAAATGTGGCAGAAAAGCTAGGGCTATCTGTTGCTGCTGTGGCCGAACGGGTAGTTATGCAGTCTTGGAATAAAGCAAGACACTGGTTCTAAAAATAATTAATATAAATTAATAGGTTACAGATTTCCTAATTGGTTATGCGTAACCTTTTCGCCCCGTTCCAAGTCGTTTCCTGCGTTTTGGAACGGGCGTGATTGTACTTAGGTTAAAGAAAAATAAAAAATGGCGAAGCAAACTAAAGCTGATATTTTGGATGCCGCAGAACTGCTCTTTTCAGAGCAAGGGTTCACGCAGACATCGATGCGAGAGATTACTACTCGCGCCGAGGTTAATCTAGCGTCAGTCAATTATCACTTTGGTAGTAAAAAAAATCTTATTCAGGCAGTGCTTAAAAGGTATTTCGATATTTTGATGCCTGAAGTAAATGCCTGCCTAGCCAACAATAAGGTTTCTTCTGGTAGCCAAGGTGTCGCTACTTTGTTGTATGCACTTATTCCACCCATGTTGAAACTCAATTTGCTCAGGCCGTCAGGTACAGCCATTTTTGTTCAGCTATTGGGCCGTGGATATAATGAAACCCAAGGGCATTTACGTCGCTTCATTATGAACGACTATGGCGAGACAATTAGAGCCTTGGTTGACGCTATTCAACAATGCTTGCCCGACTTACCTCAAGAGGAGCTTTTCTGGCGTTTGCACTTTGCAATGGGAAGTTTTGTTTTCTCAATGGCCTCAAGCCGCGCGCTAACAGAAATTGCTGAGTCAGATTTTCATAAGCATGTGAATATTGAAGAGGTGATTAGTCATCTTGTGCCCTTCGTAGCACAAGGCGTTGCTGGCAACCTTCCTACACCGCACAGCAAGGTAAGTAGTGTTAGCTAAACGATCTTAAAGTGGCAGTACAAAAATTTAAAGTAAGAATGTAATCTGCCCTTATTATTACAAGGATGTGAAATGTATTACGGCTCTTGCCTCTGTGGCGTGATAAACGTTGAAATTTCTGGCTCGATAGATGACATCATTCATTGTCATTGTTCACTTTGTAGAAAGAATAGCGGTACAGCCTACGCCACCAATGGTTTTATAAACATAGACGAATTTCGCGTTATCGATCCACAAAATAAACTTGCCACTTACGAATTCAAACTCGGCAAAAATAGACACTTCTGTTCGGTATGTGCTTCACCAATTTATAGTTCAAACGCAGCCAATCCTAAAAAGCTTAGAATACGGCTTGGTATTTTAGATTCAGATATTTCAGAAAGGCCAATCTCTCACAACTTTGTTACTTCAAAGGCAAACTGGGATAACCTAGATGCTGAATTGCCAAGGTATGATAGCTTTGAGCCTGCTAGAAAAAATTTATAAATCAACCGTAGTTGATGAGTGGGTGTTAATTCTTACAATTGATTGCTCGCGCATTATAACCGCACTAGTGCAGGACAATAAGTTTTTGAAAAAGGGCTCGTAATTTGGGCTAAAAAAATACATAGTTTCTTTGATGGCTAGTTAAGTTAATAGTGAAAATAAGAAGTACACCAAAACAACTTGTTTTTTGTTATTTCGCAGCACTTACAGCAAACTATTTTAATCCCCTTAAATGTTCCTAGCATTAAATTAAAATTGGATTTTTACTAATGGATTCTTTTGAAGTAGAAAAGACAACTGAACTAGATTCGGCCAGTCAGAATAAAATTAGAAATGAGACCCTTACAACGGAGTTACATTTTGACCTATTAAAACAATATGCTTGGTTATCTTCAGCAGCTATTGGTGCAATCGTTGTTCTCGTTCAATTGAAAGCCGTAGAAGCAAGTAAAGACCTTTATATCTCCCTCGGTTTTTTTGTGGCTTCTATTATCATGTCAATAATGGGGCAGGATCATATAATTGATTCACTGCTCAAAGGTAAGCATATATACGATGCTTCAAAGGTTTTGAAGTTTATTAGAACAATTTCCATGCTGTGCTTTGGTATCGGTGTAGGTTATCTATCAGCAAACGTATTTGACTTTTAATCGCTATTTTCTTAATTTTTTGGTGCACCCTAATTCTATTCGCCCTTTAGAACCAATACGAGGGGTCTTGTAGTCATTCCGGCCCACGTATGACAACAATTTGTGAGCGTTAAATTCTTCTTTGGGGGCTTCTTGCTTAAGTTAATCATTTCGACACTATTCATGTTTTTCATAAATGCTGTTTCCGCCGAAACGACTAGCGATAGGGTTCTTCCTCATTATTTAAATGAAGTTCGGGAAAAGAGTCGTGTTCCTGCAATGGCAGTAGCTGTTATTACTGCAGGTGAATTGAGTTATATTGAAGGTTTCGGCTATTTAGATGAAAAATTAACTACACCAGTAACGGATAAAGTTTTATTTAGAGCTGCGTCGATTTCTAAACTCTTCACCGCACAAGCCATAATGAAATTAGTAGAGCTGAAAAAGCTAAGCCTCAATGACGAAGTAGGCTTATAAAATGACGGCAGTAGTGGTTTAAAATCAGTATAATGCTCAACAATTCTATAGGTTCAACGAGACTTTTGAATTCATCGTATAATAGTTAACCGGAGTGTTTGTGTCAGTAAATAATCTTGAACTTAAACGCTATCTAGATGGCACACTTAGAACCCATGAGATTAGTGATTATTGCCCTAATGGTCTGCAAGTTGAAGGAAAAGCAGAAATTCAACGTGTGGTAACAGGGGTAACGGCCTCACAAGCGTTGATTGATGCTGCCATTGCAGAAAATGCCGATGCCATAGTGGTACATCATGGCTATTTTTGGAAAGGCGAATCGCAAGCGATTAGCGGCATGAAGAAAAAGCGCATCAAGGCATTGCTTGAACACGATATAAATCTATTTGCATACCATCTACCTTTAGATGTTCACCCCGAGTTTGGGAATAACCGGCAGCTTGCAGCATTACTTGAAATTGACAATGTGCAAGCCCTTAGCGGCGTAAAACCTACGGGTGTAGTGATGCAAGGGGAATTCGAAAAGCCAATGTCTCAGAATGAGCTACAGCAACGTTTAGCTGAAATGTTAGGGCGAACGGTATTAGCGGAAGGTGATGATACTAAAACCATTAAAACTCTAGCTTGGTGCACTGGGGGCGGGCAAGGATTTATTGAGCAAGCGGTAGCAGCTGGCGTAGATGCGTTTATTACTGGCGAAGTCTCTGAACAAACTATTCATACGTCGCGAGAGATGGGTATTAGTTTTTTTGCGGCGGGTCATCATGCCACTGAACGCTACGGAGTGAAGGCGTTGGGTGAGCATATTCAGTCTGAGTTTAACCTAGACGTGACTTTTATCGATATCCCAAACCCAGCATGACAGAAAAATCAGATCATATTTTTGACGGTATAGCCGCAAAGTTTGCCGATAATATTTATGGCACGACAAAAGGTAAACTTAGACAAATTATACTTTGTGAGGCGTTAGCGCCTTTTGTTGAAGTATCAGAAAACACACAGTCTAAAAAGGTGATAGAAGTGGGGGGCGGCACAGGAGTGATGGCCGCTCATTTGGCATCGCTAGGGCATAGTATTCTGTTAACCGATGGATCGGAAGACGTTTTGGAACATGCAAAAGAGAACCTAAAAACATTCTCTAACGTGGATATTCAACATCAATATTTGTTAGATATTCAAAACATGGAAAACTACGACCTTGTGGTTTGCCATGCTGTTTTGGAATGGTTAAATGATCCCTACCAAGCTATTCAATTTCTGTATGACAACATGCGCAAAGGGGCAATACTAAGTCTTAGCTTTTTTAACCGCGATGCAAATCTAATGACCAACGCTATCTATGGTAATTTTGATTATATTGCGCAGGGGATGAAAGTGAGAAATCAGGTTCGGCTGAATCCCAAGAACCCTTTACCGGCTAAACAGGCTAGTGACTTTTGTGAGTCTATTGGTTTTACCGTAAAAGCGAAAACCGGTATACGATGTTTTCATGATTACTTGAAGAATCCTGAACATCAAACCACTCAGTTTGAAGGGCTACTAACCTTAGAGCGAACTTATAACCAAACCGAGCCGTTTATGTGGTTAGGCAAGTACTTTCATCTTGTATTGGAAAAGTAGCAAATATTGCTACTTTCCTAATATTCTCTTTAACCTAAGCCTTTAAATCATATGCGTTAATCCACACCCGTTGAATCATGCCCATCGAGCTACGCCCATCAAACCCATGCCTTGTTTAGTGCTACCTGTTAATTTATAGGCTTTACCATATTATTGTTAACGTTCAGACTGGCATCACCGGCAAAGAAGCGTAAGTTATCTAGGGTAATGGCGGCAATCTCACTTAAGGCTTCTTTGGTGAAAAAGCCTTGATGTCCCGTTACCAATACATTTGGAAACGTTAGCAAACGCTGAAATACGTCGTCTTGAATAATGTCTTGGGAATGGTCGCTGAAAAACAGTTCTGATTCTCGCTCATAAACATCTAAACCTACATATCCCAAATGCCCATTTTTTAGCGCATTGATTACCGACTTATCATCAATGAGTCCGCCCCGTGATGTGTTGATCAGCATCGCCCCTTTAGGCATTAAGGCAATACTCGATTCATTGATAAGGTGATAGCTTTGCTCGGTAAGCGGGCAGTGAAGGGTAACAATGTGGCTTTGGCTAAAAAGCGATTCGAGAGACGTGTAAACAACGCCTTCTTGTATAAGTTGCTCATTAGGGTAGGGATCGTAACATAAGACATTGCAACCAAAGCCTTTCAAAATTCGAATCACCGATTGGCCAATGCGCCCTGTACCTATCACGCCTACCGTTTTATTGTGCAGGGTAAAACCCAATAAACCGGTTAATTCAAAATTACCTTCTTTTACCCTGTTATAGGCTTTGTGTGTTTTGCGATTTAGCGTAAGAATTAGCGCTAGCGTGTGTTCCGCTACTGTTTCAGGGCTATAGGCAGGCACTCTAGACACACTGATGTTCAACTCATTGGCAGTGGCGATGTCAACATTGTTGAAGCCAGCGCAGCGTAGAGCAATATGTTTAACGCCAGCTTCATGCAAGATATACAAGGTTTTCGCGTTAAGTTCGTCATTGACAAAAACACAAACAGCATCAAAACCTTGGCATAATAGCGCAGTTTCAGCGGTGAGTTGATGGGGGAAATAAGTTAAAGAAATAGCGGGGCTTTCTGCACTCTCAATACTCTCAATGGCTGCCTTAAAGACAGTTTCTTCATAAGGTTTGGCGCTAAAAAATGCGACTTTCATTACACTCATTACATTGCACTCCCTATCCATTAAACGATAATAATTTAGGCTTTTAGAAGTCTATCAATATCATTACTTATTTCACTCGGCTTCGTGGTTGGAGCGTAACGCTTAACCACGTCTCCGTTTGTATCGACAAGAAACTTAGTGAAATTCCATTTTATGCGTTTAGAGCCAAGCAAACCCGGTGCTTCAGATTTCAATTCAACGTAAAGAGGATGGGTCTGTGCACCATTAACATCAGTTTTTTTAAATAGTGGAAAAGACACCCCAAAATTCAGAGTGCAAAATTGAGCGATATCGTCATCTGACCCAGGCTCTTGGTGGCCAAATTGGTCGCAAGGGAACGCCAATATCTCGAAGCCTTTCGCGCTATAATCTTTATATAGTTTTTCTAAACCTTCATATTGATTAGTAAAGCCACATTTACTAGCGGTATTAACAATAAGTAAGACTTTGCCTTTAAAGTCTGACATAGCAATAGCTTCGCCGTTATTTTTAACCACTTGATGACTATATATGCTCATAGCGCTTCTCTTTATTTTAGTTATTGATTTGTTTTAGTTATCAAAAAGTTTGTTACACTTCGCTTCAGTATAATCAGTTATGAAGAGAGTTACACTATGTCAAATAATACAACTACAACGTCTTCATCTGTAGGTTCACTTATCGATAATGCTTCGATTAAGGTCAGTTTTCTAGGGCTTGGGGTAATGGGTTACCCCATGGCAGGGCATTTAGCAAAATCAGGCTTCGATGTTACTGTTTATAATCGCACAAAAGCGAAATCTGATAAGTGGGTAAAAGAGTTTGAAGGTACCTTGGCGCTATCCCCAGCAGAAGCTGCGAAAGACGCTGATATAGTGTTGATGTGCGTAGGTAACGACAATGATGTTAAAGATGTTGCGAGCCAAGCGCTAGGTACGATGGGGCCGGGTACCTTGCTGATAGATCACACTACAGCGTCGGCAGAAGTTGCGCGTGAAATGTTTTCGCTATGCCAGCAGCAGTCTATCGCATTTTTAGATGCGCCAGTGTCAGGTGGCCAAGCTGGTGCTGAAAATGGTTTACTCACTGTTATGGTGGGAGGCGAACAAAAAGCGTTTGACCGCGCTGAAGCTGTATTTTCTGCCTATGCTAGACACAGTCAATTATTAGGTGAAAGTGGTAGTGGTCAGTTAGCAAAAATGATGAACCAAATTTGCATCGCCGGCATTGTTCAAGGGCTAGCAGAGGCGCTTCATTTTGGACAAAAAGCAGGGTTAGACTGTAATGCGGTGATTGATGTCATCAGTAAGGGCGCTGCGCAATCTTGGCAAATGGAAAATCGTGCAGCTACTATGCTCGACAATCATTATGACTATGGTTTTGCCGTTGATTGGATGCGAAAAGATTTATCAATCGCCCTTGATGAAGCGCGTCGAAATGGCTCTACATTAGCACTAACGGCGTTGGTCGACCAATACTATGGCGACGTTCAAAAAATGGGTGGCCATCGTTGGGATACATCCAGTCTGTTAATGCGTTTGAAATGAAGAACCACTAGTATGAGTTCTTCTGGTTGACTCATTTCTTGTTAACTTGTAGCAAAATAACTCATAGACAATTTGTCCGGCTGGTAACCCAAGCTTACATCTAACCGTTAATGGCCCTTGTTGTCTTCGTTGATAGCAGGGGCCATTAGCTTTTCAGCGTTCGTTTGTGCGGCTAAATTTAATTGGGTGAGCCTATGATGGTTACTCTCTGAAAGTGGCATATCAGCAACAACTCTAAGCAATTTGCGAATGCCGTATTTACGATAAACGGCGGTATCGGATTCAATCATGCACTGCAATAAATTAAGTCCGAATGCGGCCGTTTCTGGCGATAAATTCAATGCATCGTAAAAATGCTTCATCGCTGGTAAGTATTGTTTATCCACGAATAACTTTGTACCGGTTTCATTCAGCATGACCGCTTGGTCATGGTTTAGGCCTAAACGCTGACCACCATTAAAAATGAGATCGTCGTTAGCGACTTGCTCAGAAATAATCTGTAGCTCCGAATTCTTCTGCTTTGCAAGCGCAAGTAATTGGCTCGCTTTCCCTTCCTCGCCCAAACCATGATGTACTTTGGCCGCAATAACCAGCATCGAGGGCTCGGTTCGCAAGTAATCATCCATATAGTCACTTTCAAGTAAGTGAGCGGCTTTTTGATCTTCGCCTTCTAAAATGGCTGAAAAGGCCAATAGATAGTCTCTTTTTTGTAAAACTTGGCGATCGCTTTGACTACGACCTGCCAAGCCTACTAATTTACGCGCCTGGCTTAAGCTTTCTTCTCGATTAGTACTAGGCGCTTCTTCTGCAAGTAGTAAATAAAACTCCGCCAATTCAAAGGTGAAATCATTAAATCTGTCTTTGGCACTTCGATGCATAGCGCGCTTTTTTTGAAGCAGGTCTATGGCTTCTACCACTTTATCCTGTTTTTGATACGCGATAGATTTTAACCTTGCAGCGGGTAAGCTAAGTTCACTGAATTTAATCTGACTTAAATAGGTCTCTACTTGCTCATACGACTTTTGCTCAAAAGATAAAGAGGCTAGCCATTCAAACGCGCTGTCTCGTGCAAGGCTTGAAGTTACCATGTCACTGAGTGCGTCTTGGCAATCGGGCCAAAGCCCCGCCGCATACTGACACTTAATTTTGCCCCATTGTGCCCAAAGCACTTTATCTGAACGAGTGAGTACATCGTCATACACTCGCATCGCATGCAAAATATCGTCGTTTTCAAATAAGAGTTTGGCGAAAAGTTTACCTACGTCGGAAGCGAGTCTTGGCGGCACGCCTTCGCGTAATTTCTTACGCAATAGCGTAATAGCAGCAGGGCGTTGTTTGTTATCCATTTCCCGTAACACGGGTTCAATATATTGGCGGTAGCTCAAATAGTGCTTAATTTGGCGAGATAATGACGCAATGGTGTAAGGCTTTATAAGCAATGCATCTGGTTGCAAATCCATTATACGCCCGATGGTTTGAGGAGAACGATCGGAGGTAAGAAATATAAGTCCCGTTCCAGGGCGAATAAAACCTGATTCTTTTAAGCTCTGTACCCACTCCACACCTGTTCTCCCTTGGCCTAGGTGGTAATCCATTATAATGAGCTCGAAATGCTGCTTACGTAGCGCAGATTTGAGCTCAACACCTGAACCAAAACTGCTAACGTTTAATTTTGCTATGGGCAGAAGGTGACCTCGCAACGTGGTACGCGCAGTTGCGTTATCTTCAACGATAGCAATCCGATAATCCAAAAGTTGTCAGTATAGTAGTGTTTTAATAAACATAGCTTATCAGCGCTGAGTGTAAAGTGCATTAGCCGTAAGTTTAACTTTCTAACTGTATGTCTTTATTTATTATTTTAAGGCTAGTGGGGTTAGAAATTTAGGTGAAAAACACTCACATTTGTCACATTTATTTTACATTAACTTTATTTAATTTTGATGTTTACGTTTACGTGAAGGTAAGTTGTTAGATACTGTATTTACGAGTGACGACGCTATGGTTGTGTTTCACTTGAAGCCAATATGACAAATTACCAATTTATTACCCAGAAGGGCAAGTAACATGAATTTCGACCTTTCAGATGATCAACTCGCCTTCGAAGAAACTGCTCGCCAATTCGCGATGCAAGAGTTCGCACCCCATGCAGCACAATGGGACAGAGACCATCATTTTCCCATTGAGGCCATTAGAAAAGCGGGTGAACTAGGTTTTTGTGGTTTGTATACGCCTGAATCAGAAGGCGGGCTGGGGTTATCGCGCCTTGATGCATCTATCATTTTTGAGCAGCTTTCTATGGGGTGTACCACCACCACGGCCATGCTGACAATACATAATATGGCAACGTGGATGATTGCTACTTGGGGCCAAGAAGCCGTTAAAAAGCAATGGTGTGAAGTACTTGTATCAGGTGAAAAACTGGCGTCTTATTGCCTAACTGAGCCCGGTGCAGGTTCAGATGCTGCTTCATTAAAAACCAAAGCTACGCCAGTAGAGAATGGTTATGTGCTTAACGGCGCAAAAGTGTTTATTTCGGGCGCAGGCAGTACCGACGTGCTCGTGGTAATGGCGCGTACCGGAGGAGATGGACCCAAAGGGATCAGTGCCTTTGCCGTTCCAGCTGACGCTGAAGGTATTATTTATGGCAAAGCAGAAGAAAAAATGGGCTGGAATGCCCAGCCAACCAGAATGATCACTTTTGACAATGTAAAAATTGATTCGTCGTGTCGCTTAGGTGATGAAGGGCAAGGCTTCAAAATGGCCATGCAAGGGTTAGACGGTGGGCGAATTAATATAGCAACGTGCTCCATAGGAACAGCGCAACAAGCGCTCAATGTGGCCAGACAGTACCTTACTGAACGTGAACAGTTTGGAAAACCCATTGCTACCTTCCAAGCGTTGCAATTCAAATTAGCTGATATGGCAACTGAATTGGTTGCGGCCCGTCAAATGGTGAGAATGGCGGCCAGTAAGCTTGATAGTAAGCATGCCGATAGCAGTACATATTGCGCAATGGCCAAACGGTTTGCGACAGATGTGGGTTTTAAGGTGTGTAACGACGCGTTACAGTTACATGGTGGATACGGCTATATCAAAGAATATCCGCTAGAACGTCATGTAAGAGATGTGCGGGTACATCAAATACTAGAAGGCACGAACGAAATTATGCGGGTCATCATCGGTAGGCGTTTGCTAAGCGATGAAAACAGCGTTCTGTAATAAGATAATAACAGGCGCGGTGGTATAGCATAGAATGCAACAAGGAGTAAAAAGTGGAACACACAGAATCAGTAGTGGTTGTTGAAGAAATCACAACAAACTCAGGGCATATTATTGGCGTGCTTACTCTTAATAAGCCCAAAGCCCTCAATGCGTTAGATTTAGAAATGGCGAGTTTGTTATTAGACGCACTACAAGCATGGGAAAATAGAAACGACCTTGTTTGCGTAGTGTTAAAAGCCGCGGGTGAAAAAGCATTCTGTGCCGGTGGCGATATTGTATCTATGTACAACGCCATGCTTGAATCGAATGGCGAAATCCCTGACTTTCTAGCCTCTTTTTTCCGTACCGAGTATACCCTTGATTATACCATTCACCATTACGCTAAACCCATTATTGTGTGGGGGGCGGGCATCGTCATGGGCGGTGGAATGGGGTTGATTTGTGGTGCAAGCCATCGCGTGGTTACCGAAACGTCCCGCCTTGCGATGCCTGAAATAACCATCGGATTGTACCCTGATGTAGGTGGCAGTTATTTTCTGCCACGCTTGCCAGGTAAAACTGGGCTTTTCTTGGGGCTTACCGGTGCACAAATGAATGGTGCAGACGCGTGTTATGTAGAATTAGCTGACGTATTAGTAGCGTCTGATCAACAATCCGCAATGTTTGATGCACTGCAAAGCTTCTCGTGGAAATTTGATGATGAATCTGAGTCCCTTAACGGGCAAGTCACCGCTATATTAGACGGCCTAAACGCACCAGAAAGTGAGCTAGCGAGAAATGTAGAATCTCACCGTACGGTTATTGATAAATGGTGTGAACCAGACAACGTCACCGATGTGGTTAATAACTTATTATCAGCGGATGTAAGCGAAGATAAGTGGTTAAGTCGGGCGCAATCTACATTGGCTAAAGGGTCGCCTATAACCGCGCACTTAGTGTTTGAAGAGTGTAAACGTGGCGCCAAATTGTCTTTGGCTGATTGCTTTCGTATGGAAGCGATTATGTCTTGTCGCTGTGGTCAACACGGAGAGTTTCAGGAAGGCGTACGCGCATTACTAATAGAAAAAGACTTATCGCCTAACTGGATGTACAAAAAAGTGGAAGATGTGCCAGAAGAGGTGGTTGCCTCTTTCTTTGATTCCCCATGGACCAATGAAGCCCACCCATTGGCTGATTTGTAGCCAGCCTTCATCGTGTGAGCGGTCCTTCGTGTTAAAACACGTAAACACTTTGACAACCTAGTATCAACGCTGAAGCAGTCACGACACCGGCGGCGAAGTTTGGTAAACTCGCCGCCAGTATTAGACAGTTTTACAGTGGATTCTTTTTATGTGGCAATGCCCACTTTGCCGAAGCCCAATCGATATGAGTGCCTCGGTCATTCAATGCAGCAATAACCATAGTTTTGACAAAGCGAAAGCAGGCTACGTTAATCTTCTTCCCGTACAATTTAAAAATTCCAAGTCACCTGGTGACGACAAAAGTATGGTTCGCGCCCGAAGAGAGTTCCACGATCTCAATGGTTATGGGCCCTTAAAGCAGCGCATGACAGATATAGTGGCGCAGTATTACACCGATACCCGTAGTAGTGACAATGCCGATATCAATGCAAAGCCGGAACTTGCGATCTACGATGCAGGGTGTGGCGAAGGGAGTTACCTAAACGCCCTAGTCATAGGTTTAAAAGCCAAAAGTATTCACACTACCGGCAGCGGTAGTGATATCGCGAAAATTGCGGTGGAATTAGCGGCTAAGGCGTATAAGTCGCAGCAGTTTGTTGTGGCCAGTAGCTTTGATTTGCCCATTGAATCGAATACTCAAGATGTGGTTATTCAGGTTTTTGCCCCCGGAAGCAGTGAAGAGTATACACGTGTGTTGAAAGCGGGTGGTCTTTTGCTTACCGTAGACCCAGCACCCATGCATTTGTTCGAGTTAAAATCATTGGTATATGATAACCCCGCAAAACATGCGGTAGAAAAAGAGGAGCGGGTGGGTTTCGAACAATCTATGGATGAAACAGTCAATTATCCCCTGCATTTCGATAACGATGAACAAAAAATCGCGTTGATTAAAATGACGCCGTATTACTGGCGTTTACCACCGGACAGATTGGCAGAAATTGTTGAGGAGCTAAACCAAGTCACCGTTGATTTTCGTGTTCAAGCTTGGCTAAAAATGCCAGAGACCGTTTGAGTGTATTTGAAGAGATAGCACAACATGGGTTCACACACTGTTAAAGCCTTGTTTTTAGACCGTGATGGCATTATTAATGTCGATTATGGTTATGTGGGTCGGTACGAAGATTTTGAATATGTTGACGGCATATTTGCGTTAATAAAGCGTTTCGAAAAAGCAGGCTATAAAATTATCATTGTTACTAATCAGTCGGGTATAGCACGAGGCTTATATTCTGAAGATGATTTTAACGCTTTGATGAGTGCCGTTCAGCAAGACTTTTACCAAGCCGGTATTGGCGAGGTTTCTGTGTATTTTTGCCCTCATCACCCAGAGCATGGCATTGGCGCGTACAAAAAACAGTGTGCGTGCCGAAAACCAAACCCAGGCATGCTACTACAGGCCGCTGAAGAGCACTCTGTTTCATTACCTTTGAGCATCATGATTGGTGACAGTTGGCGAGATATACAAGCAGGGCAAAAAGTAAGTTTATCCCACTGCTATTTTGTTTCCCGAAAAGCCCCGCCAGCTGGAGCAGAGCTAGGCAATGTCACTCAAGTCACATCTTTGAACGACATACCTGTTCCCAGTAGCGTTTAATTCACATTTTCCTTCGTGCTTTCATTAACGCTAGTTAATAGCTAAGGCGATCATAGAGTCGAGTAAGCAGAATGAAGAGAAAACAAAGTCGTATGCCAAAAGCATTCGCGTTGATAGTGGGTTAAAAAGCATGTGAATGGATACAAAAAAGGCGCCTAAGTGGCGCCTTTCATGTTTTAGTTTTGGTTAGAAAACCGAGACAAATGTTTGATGGCTTGACTTAATAAATCAACGTTAAGCGGGGCATTGCTGCGCTTACCTGTAGCAACGTCAGTAATTTCGTAACTACCGTTACTTAGCACATCAGTACGTTTGCCATTGTGGAACACCACAATACGCTCACCAGAGGTACTGACTAGCCATTTGCGACTTGGGTTTAATAAGTTTTGACCCGTAGAGTAGAAGGTTGTAGGCGCCGCGCATCCAAGGGTATTCATAATTGTTGGTGCGAGATCTTCAGTGCTAGCGATATTTGCACTTAGCGACATGTTACTGTAAAGCATGCCTTGCGAACTCTCGCTCCCGAAACCGGTAGCAATCATTACCTTGTTGGTTTGCAGCATTTCTTGCGTTACATAGCCTTCAATCGCAGATGCAGGTAAAAATGCCAAGTGTAAACCATTATGATTGTTTGAAAGAGGCTGGCGATAACTAGTAAACAAATCGTCAGGTAAACTTTCATCAAAATGAATAGAGACAGGCATTCCTAGACCAACGGGTAAGGCTAATAGTACAGGGCGCTTTTTACTTAGTGAGTCTTGATAAATCTCTGGCACACCAAACAAGGTGGTAGTTATCAATCCTTGTAAACTACTGGCGGTAGAATGGTAGTTTTCTAACGCATTAAGCCCAAGTGTGTCTATACCAGCAATAGGGGCATCATCAATCTGCACTATCACTGTCATGTTCTTACCAGAATCTATAGAGCAATATACAGGCTCTGCAGGATAGCTAATATTATGAATATCGGTATTAAACTGGAGCTGTTTACGCTCTTCATAGGCGGCTAAATCAAGCAAGCCATAACGCGACATGGTAGTTTTAGCTGTAGCTGGGTACGACAGCGGGAACATATTATCTTGCTTGATGATAGGCTGATACAATTCGGCATCGGCCCATACATGCACTGCATGACTGGTAACAAAACACACCACAAAAAAGCTGGCTACTGGCACACCAATTTTATGCTGTGAAAAGCGCTCAACCCTTTTCCAGATAGCATTGGCAAGCACAAGCTGAAAGCCTAACCACACTAAAAACAGCATGAATAAATAAGCCCACTGTTGCCAGTAGAATTCACTTATTTGCGTTTGTGCTTCAGTTTTAAGCAAATCGGCAGCGTGAAAACTGATATGAAAGCCGGTGCGATTAAATAACAACGCATCGAATGCCAGCAAGGCAAGTCCAACCGCAGCAATAATAGAAGCACTGGCTTTAATTGCCCTTGGATTGGTGGCTAAGTAGCACAAGGGCAAGATAAAAATTACAAACCCGAAAAAGGTCATAAAGCCAATATGGCCCAACCAATTGGTGAGTAGGTACAGCGTACCTACGCCCGTGCCAGGCATGGGAGAAGAAAAAACAAAAATTGATGCAATAACAATGGCTATTATTATATTCGCTAGCGCGAACCAATGGCCCCAATTAACTAATTTCGTCACTCGCTGGCGGCGAGGAGATTCGGCTAAAATCATAAAAAAGCCTACTTAACCTTGAACACTCTTCTTGAGCACATTAGCAAACTGATCTGCCATGGCTTCGCGTTTGTCAGGACTAACC
>Ga0209404_10000967_pt1 | contig 20858 bp, 22 predicted proteins | sample TroAtlMetagenome_2_FD_187447 | JGI IMG/M metagenome (GOLD analysis project Ga0209404, IMG submission 187447) | Marine eukaryotic phytoplankton communities from Atlantic Ocean - Tropical Atlantic ANT8 Metagenome (SPAdes) (version 2) | ecosystem: Environmental > Aquatic > Marine > Oceanic...
TATGAGTAAAGATTTATTTGATGCTTTAAAGGAAGGAGTTGTAACAGTAGAGTTTACGAAGATAGATACAGGAGAATTGAGAGTAATGCCATGCACTCTTAATAAAGAAATACATAAACAGACTTTGGAAATTAAAAAATACGAAAGTACAGAAACAATGGTTATGTATGGATTAGATGTACAAGCATGGCGAGATGTCAAATTAGACACTATACAAAAATGGTATCAGGGATACCCACAAGATAAGGAATAACATTATGTTAGACTTTGTAAAAGTTAAAACAGATTTAGAAGATAGTTTTAATAGAGAGAAAAGCACAGGCGTTAATATTGATATCAACGTAACTGTACTGAGTGAAGATGACGGAAAATTTTCTGTCAGTGTGTTTGATGAAAAGTGTTTTGTGAATAATCAGCATTTACCAGAAGCAGATATCACAGTAGGCTTTGTCAACAAAGACACAATGATTGACATGTTTACCAACGGAGCCGATCCTATTAAGTTAGTGATGGGTGGTCAAATGACCTTCAATGGTGACATGGCAAAAGGCAAATCCCTTAAAGGATTGTTCGTCGGAGAAGGATGAGAGTATTGATTTATGGACTGCCAGGGGCAGGTAAAACTTTTTTAGCAGAGAAACTTGTAGAGTATCTCGGAGATAATGTGCAATGGTTTAATGCTGACAAAGTGCGAGAAGAAGCAGACGATTGGGACTTCAGTGATGAAGGACGTCTTAGACAAAATACCAGAATGCGTTTGCTTTGTGAAGAAGCAGAACAAAAGGGTAAAGTTGCTATTGCAGACTTTGTAGCACCTTTTGAATCTGCAAGGTTAGAGTTTGATGCTAACTTAGAAATTTTTATAGATACTATAAAAGAAAGTAAGTATGAGGATACTAATAAAGTGTTTGAAAGACCAATATATGCAGACTATATTGTTACAGAACAACGTGGAGATAAAGATGCAAAATTAGTTGCATGGTTAATAGGTAATCTATTAATATGGAATAACCGAGCACCTACTACACAAATGTTAGGTAGGTACCAACCATGGCACGATGGTCATCAAGCATTATTAGATAGAGCGATTGCAAAACATGGACAAGTATTTTTAATGGTTAGGGATATGCCTACCGATGAAAATAATCCATATACAGCAGAGCAAGTTATAGATAATTTACAAGATAAACTTGTAAAGTATGCAGGAAGAGTTAATTTAGTAGTTGTTCCTAACATACTTAATATAACATATGGCAGAGATGTCGGATACAAAATTGAACAAGAAAAGTTCGATAAACAAATAGAAGAAATTAGTGCAACAAAAATAAGGAGTGAAAGCACATGAAGAAACTATTAAGTACATTATTATTAGCAGTAACAGGATGTTCAACAAGCGGAGGAGGTAATTATACAAGTATGTATCAAGACCCCAAGTTGTTTAGATGTCCAAGTAATTATTTTGCTGTTTGTGATGGAAATTCTCCAACACAAATGGAATGTGAATGTGTTGATAGACAATATCAACGTGATGTATTAAGGAGTATAAGAGGAGTATTATGATAGCAAAAGATCCGGGAAAGATGCATTACTATATTAGTTTAGTAAAAAGCGGAGTTAGAATAGCAGGTTGTATAGGAGCAGTGGTATTACAGAGTATAACACTTTTGGCTGTTTCTTTTTTACTTGCAGAAATATTAGGCATACTAGAGGAAATTATAGAATGAAGAAGATAGGTATTACAGGACATACTAGAGGTATAGGAAAAGCATTATGGGAAAGGCTTGACCAAGACAATTACGAATGTAAAGGCTTTAGTCAAAGCACAGGTTACAACTTAATGCGTAGTAGTACAATTAAAAAAGTTGTAAATGAACTTGTAGAGTGGGATGCCGATGTCTTAGTAAACAATGCCTACGTACCGGACAATCAAGTTAGGCTTATGTACTCAATGTATGAACAATGGGAACATAAGCCAAAACTTATTATTAACATGGGTGCAATTAGTAGTGATAGTATTACAAACTTTGCACAAATGGGTTACAACAAAGATTGGACTCCATATGTAAGTGAGAAGGCACGTTTAGATTGGGCAAGTTTACAATTAAGTAATCAATTTAAACCAGGCATGTGTAGAGTTACAATGCTTAAACCTGGCTTTGTAGATACCGATAGTACTGCATGGCTTAAAGGAATAAGTAATATAGAAGATATAATGATGACTGCAGATAGTGTTGCAGAAATGATTGAGTGGGTTATTGAATTAGAAGATAACACTCAAATGAGAACGTTAAGTTTTGACGTTGGGAATTATAATGGTTAGAAGAGTCGGCGAAACACATAGGGAATTTAAAGAGAGGATGATTGATCCTGTCTCAGAATCCTTCTGTGGTGCAAAATGGCTCAATGCTACAATATGGTTAGGGCATGGTGGAACTACAAGTTGCCATCACCCTCCAGCACACCAAATTGATTTAGAAGAAATAAAAACTAACCCTAGTGCTATTCACAACAGTAGACACAAAAAGAAAATGCGTCAAATGATGCAAGAAGGTACAAGACCTAAAGAATGTGAATACTGCTGGAAGATTGAAGACATGGGTAAAGACGCAGACGGTAATGTACCTGTGTCCGATAGAGTATATAAAACTGTTATATATGAAGATAGAGATTTAGATTGGATTGCAACAGCAGATCCAAATGAAGATGTTAATTTAAAAACATGTGAGATAGCATTTGATAGAACATGTCAATTAGCATGTAGTTACTGTAATCCAGCATTTAGTAGTACATGGGTAAAAGATATTCGTACTAACGGAGGTTACCAAGGTATTAAGTCAGACGCAAGAGGCCACTTTATAGATGATGCACCATATGCCGAACCGTTTGACCAAGGAGAAGAGAATCCTTATGTAACAGCATTTTGGAAGTGGTGGCCCGAGTTAAGTAAAGACTTAGAAGAGATTAGAGTTACAGGTGGGGAACCTTTAATGACTCCAAGTATATACAAACTGTTTGATTGGTTTAAAGAAACAGATGAACCTAATGCTAAGAACATGCGACTTGCTATTAATAGTAACTTAATGGCTAAAGAAGGATTGCTTAATAAGTTTATAGATGCTACACAACACATAAATCACTTCCATGTATATACAAGTTGTGAAGCAAAAGGTCCACAAGCAGAATATATTAGAGATGGATTAGATTGGGAAATATGGACTAGCCAGTTTGAACGTTTTGCCACAGAAGCAAGATACGAAGGCGTACATATGATGATGACTATTAATGCATTGTGCTTAGATAGTATTACAGAGTTTTGGGATTGGTGCTTAGACATGAAACGTAAATATGGACATCATGTTCCAGGTATTAGTGTAAACATATTACGTTTCCCAAGTTTCCAAAGTCCACTAACATTACCAGACCATTTAAGAAAAATGTATCACGATGAGATTAGTGATTGGTTACAAGCAGTTAGAGATAGAGGTGAACGTGATAGCAATGGCGTTGAGTTATTACAAGCATGGGAGCAAGACCAAATAAGTAGACTAATAGAATACTTAGATGTTGTTAAAACTCCACACAGAAATACAGCAGAACAAGATTTATTACACCATGACTTTAAAGTATTTTACGAACAGTATGATACAAGAAGAGGATTTAATTTTAGAGAAACATTCCCTAGATTAAAAGAATGGTATGACAGTATTAAAGTAAAAGATATTACAGATGACGAAATAAATGATATACAAAGTCCTGACAGCACAGGCATAACAAATACATTATATGCTAAACGTATTGTTACAGAAGATGGTGAAGTTAAAGTTGTAGAAATGAAAGTACGTGGACGTCAAACAGGCGAAAGCGATGATGACTATGATGATGAAAAATATAAAGAAGAAGTAGACTATAATCCAAATATAAAACGTAAAGCAGGAAGTAGTATTGGTTGGGATACAACCGTTGATGGTTTAGGCGGAGCAGTAGATGTCGAAGAGAATTAAACCAACATGGGCTCACGGTAATGTAACCGAAGACTCGCCTAACAAAGTATTTTGTACAGCACCATGGACACATACTTACATTAGTCCTCAATCAGAAAGGCGTATGTGTTGTGCTAGTAGAGAAGAACACATGTTCCAAAAGCAATACATTGATGCTAGTAACGATGAAAGCACAGGTAAATTCAAAGACAGTGGTACTATATCAGACTACCAACCAGTTAGTTTAAAAGAACATTGGAACAGCGACTATATGAAAGACATACGTCTTAAGTTACTTGCTGGAGAAGAGATTCCACAATGTGCAGTATGCAACGATAACTTATTAAGTCAAAGTAATTATAGACAATGGTTTACAGGATTTTTATTTACAGATAAAATTGATGAATGTTTTGAAAAGACAGATGAAACAGGCTACACAACAATGGAGCCAATTAGTTTTGATTACAGAGTAAGTAACTTATGTAATTACAAATGTCGTATGTGTGGAGAACAATTAAGTAGCACATGGGAAGCCGAGAAAAGACAACACGACCATTGGACTCCAGAGAATCAACCTTTTATGATTCCAGCAAACAAAGAAGTTATACAAAAGTTTCAAAAGGATGTTGTAGAAGAAGAATTTTGGGATAGCATTTGTAGAGGTATAGTAGAAGAAATATATTGGGTAGGTGGTGAGCCATTAATGTATGACATACATTGGCGAGCAATGAATAGACTATCAGATGACGATAACTTAAAGCATGTACATTTAAGATATAACAGTAACCTAAGTAGAGTTAGATACGGACAGCATTATTTGTATGACTGGTTACCACGTGCTAAAGACTGGACTATGTGTGCTAGTATAGACGGAATAGGAGAGATTGGAGAGTTTATCCGTACAGGACTTGTATGGGAAGAGTGGGACCAAAACTTTAAAGAAGGTGTTAGACTGCCAGGCGGACATGAAAAAATGTTAATGGACTTAACATTAACAGGACCTGGATTGTTTGGCTTACGTGATTTAGTAGACTATGCATTAGAGAATGATGTTAAAATAGAAACAAAGAACATGTTTGCATTCCACCCTGACATTGTTTTTAGTTTTATGAGTTGGCCCAGACATATATTAGATAGAATTGTAAACAAGTTAATAGAAGACCTTACACCTATTATAACACATAAACAACAAACTGTTATTAATCAGTTAATACAAATATTAAACACACCTACGTTTGAAGAACAGTTTCCTGATACACATGAGGATCAGTTCTTTAATGGTAGACAATGGCAAAGAGAGATAGCAAGAATAAGAGAAGATGGTATGCCAGGTAACAGTATGACTATAGAAGAAATTTATAGTGCAGACCAGGAACTTTGGGATTGGTGGAGTAGAACTGATCCTAAAGACAACAGCAGATGGCGGTAGATCCTAGTTTAGACAACTGGGTTGAATTTACAGACTCACCTGATATTGGACAACAATTCAAACAAGCATTTTTTGATAAAGGTAATCAATTATTATTGCCAAAACATTTATATGAAAAACAATATAAGGATAGAACAGATGTATTACATCACGTAGCATTTAATCATCCTAAACCGATTGTGCGTACTAAAGCATGTATTATTATGTCTAGAATAAGCAGTGGACTTGACCTGGATCAAGCACAGCAATTTAAAAATAATCAAACTAAAATGCACAAATGGACTATTGATGTACTAAGACAATTAATTGCTAGGGACTGGGATGATATAAGTATTAACATAACACCTAGATGGTGCATAGCAATTTTAAATTGTTTTGCAGAAAATGGCACGGCTCATGAAAGAGTAGTTGCTAATTCAATAACTATGATGTATTATATGTTATTGTATGGTCCTAACAATACAACAGGATATAGAGCAGATGATACTTTTATAAATTCAATGCTTCGTATAAATCAATCACTAACAGATGAAATACGTCTAGTTTTATTAACAACTTTAAGAGTAATTAATATTAATGGATTTGCCAATATTGCAACTGTTTGGAGATTGATTTTAGGAGAGAAACTTACTGACAAAGAGCAAGTCCAAGAAGAACTTACTACCACAGACCAAGTTCAAGCATATATGAAATTACATTTTCCAGATATGGATGTAAGACAAAATAAAAGTTATGGGGAACAGTAGTGTTAAAGCCTGTTCTATTAACAATAAACTTGCCTAACCCTACTAATCCAAATTGGGATCCTAAGACAAGTGATTATGCTGAACTATGGGAAGGTGTAACAGCAGACGCACATAGTATTATGGTTATGCCAGACAGCGGAGTTCCAGCATTAATTAAAACACAAACACACGATGCTTTCCTAGATATTCATCCTCCATTATTACCAGAAGATTTTAATTCAATACAAGAAGTAACTTCTTTTACAGAAGTAATAGACTACATTAAAACTAATATAGACGAAGAACTAATAACAATCAATCTTGGTATTGCAACACATCCTGAAGCAGATTATTTAGGACACGATTTAAAAGATTGGATATTAAGAATTAAAACTGCTATAGGTTCAGACTTTAGTAAACTTAGATGGCGTTTTAGTAATACATGGGATTGTTATGGTTATAAGACAAGAAAGTGGATACCGTGGTTTCTAGATGCAATAAAGCCAATAAATGAAAACCATATACATATTGATATAGCAAATGTAAATTTTTCTGTTAAACTTGGAACTGTTTTACCTGAAGCAAATGTTAAGTTTGCTTTGTGTTATTTCAATAGAATGGTAAGACAAGATATGGAAAAGTATCCTGATAGTGTATTCAAACTAAATTCAGAGCAACGTAATAAGACTTTTATGTGTTTAAACCATTATCCTAAATGGCATAGAGAAGTAATTGTAAATCATATACAAAAACAATGTGATAAAGAAAAGTTTTTGTATAGTTTTATAGCAGAAGGCATTCGTGTAAAAGGATATGAAGATGAAGAAATGCCTTTACGAGGTAATATACAAAAGTGGCAAGATACTCCTCCAAGAGGAATAATGAATGATTGTTATTTTTATATTTGTACAGAAACATTCTTTTTTAATAGTCAAGGTTTTTATAGTGACCCTGCTATACATGGACAAAATATAGAACCTTTCTTAACAGAAAAAAGTTTAAAAAGTGCTTACTACTATATGCCAATGCTATTGGCTAGTACATGTGATAGTTTAAAGTCATGGCGTAAAGCAGGCTTTGAAAGTTTTCCAGAAATATTTAATGAATCATACGATGACGAAACAAGACCTAAATATAGAATGGATAAAATTTTAAAAGAAATATCCAGGATAAACAATTTAACTCCAAAACAATGCCATAATTTATATCATCAACCTATTGTAATAGAGAAATTAAGACATAATAAAGAAGTATTTAACAAGTATGTTCGTGAAAATACTATACACACGTGGTACGATATAGGCAAACTATACAAAGAAGGCAAATGGCAAATAGGCTTAAATCCGCATTTAGACGAGATTTTTTTAGATAAATAAACATAGTAGTTAATTCTACACAGAGAAATAACACATCAGGAGATGAAAATGGCCTCAATCGGATTCATCGGAGTGGGTAAGTTAGGACAAGCCTGCGCCGAGATGGTCGCCGAGGTCCATGATGTTGTTGGATATGATGTTAATCCTGTAGAGCCTGAAAACTTTACAATGGTTGACAATATGGAAGATGCTGTAAAAGGACAAGACATTGTTTTTATTGCAGTACCTACTCCACATGATCCACAATATGATGGGAAGGCACCTACCAGCCATTTACCTAACAAGGACTTTGATTATTCGATAGTTAAAGATATCCTTAGCAAAGTAAATGCTGTAGCGACCCAAGAACAATTAATAGTCCTTATTAGTACAGTACTGCCTGGTACTGTTAGACGTGAGTTTATTCCATTAATAACTAATACTCGCTTTGTATATAATCCATACTTAATTGCTATGGGTACTGTAAAGTGGGATATGGTTAATCCAGAAATGGTAATGATAGGAACTCAAGACGGAAGTGAAACAGGTGATGCAAAAGAACTTGTTGACTTCTACAAAACAATAATGCAGAACGAACCAAGGTACATTATAGGTACTTGGGACGAATGCGAATGTATTAAAGTATTCTACAATACATTTATATCAGCAAAAGTAAGTTTGGTAAACATGATACAAGACGTAGCAGAAAAGCAAGGCAACATAAACGCAGAAGTTGTATGTGATGCTCTTGCTTCAAGTGACAGGCGTATTATGGGTCCAGGTTATATGAAGCCAGGTATGGGCGATGGTGGTGCATGTCACCCTAGAGATAATATTGCTCTACGTTATATGGCACAAGAACTTGACTTAGGTTATGACTTGTTTGATTCTGTTATGCGTAGCAGAGAAGTACAAGCAGAGAACATGGCTAAACGTTTAATGCAGTTAGGTGGTGCATACCATCCTACTACACAAACAATGGTATCTGAATTACCAATCGTAATAGTTGGTAAAGCATACAAGCCACTAGTAGCATATGAAACAGGTTCAAGTAGTATGCTTGTTGGACATTATATACAAGAGCAAGGATTTGAATTGCACTACTATGATGAACAAACAGGCGATGTACCAAGTGATGAAATATTAAGTCAGCCTTGCGTATATTTACTTGCACATAATCCAGAAGTAACTTACGGAGAACAACTAGACACAGTACCTGGTTGGTACAATGGTGAACACAACGTTACAGATTGTGATACTGCTTTAACAGTAGCAACAGGAAATGGTACAGAGTTAAACTTTGCACCAGGTAGCATAGTTGTTGATCCATGGAGAAAGACTCCTGATATAGATAATGTAGAAGTAATACACTATGGTAATACCAGGGAAACAATATAAGGTATGGTCCGAGATCAGGAAATAATAGACCACATCTTATCTAAATGGGGTAGTGTGGAAGAGATGAGAACACTCAATGAGAGTTATCGTTATACGCCACCTTATCCTACTTTGCATATGGAAGACTTTCTTCCGGAACAATGTTTACAAAACTTGTATGAAGAAAGTCAAACTATTCCAAAAAACTATTGGACTACATTTACTAGAGCAAAAAGTTATATGGAAGAATGCAAAGACTTATCAGAAGCACCACAGGCTAGGCAACTAGTTAGTGCTATGCATAGTCCAGAAATTTTAAAATGGATGAGCAAAATTTGTGACGTAAGTCATTTACTTCCTGATCCGTATCTTGTGGGGGCAGGATACATGAAGAGTTATAAAGGAGATAGTTTAAAAATACACTCCGACTTTAACTGGAATGAAGAATGCCAGACCCATAGAGCATTATCATTTATACTTTATTTTACACCAGAATGGAAACCAGAATGGAATGGTGATTTACAGTTTTGGGATTTTAATAAAGAAAAAATGATTGCTAGTTATCCACCTAAGTGGGGTAACGTAGTTATATGGAAATATCACAAACGTGGTTTCCATGGACATCCTAATCCTATATCTTGTCCTGAGGATAAGTTTAGAGTAGGCTTTAGGTTGTTTTACTTTATAAGCGATAGTGTTCATGATTGGAGAGACCCTCCACACAAGAGTTTATATTGGTATGATAAAGATAAAAATCAACCATACCATGTAGAAAACGAATACGGACATGGAAAACTAGATGACAAATGATTTAATAGAAAGTTACAGAGGCGGACATGCATTACAAGACCCGGAAGTTACTTCTGAGTTGCAAGACTTTGTAAGAACAACAAGTTTATGGGACGGCTTTTTTGAAGCCGATGGTAATATCAATTTACATAATGTATTCTGTTCAGAATACTTAGATTGGATTCAATCTAATAAAAGAAACAATATATCAGGCTTTAGCCATTTTCATTATGCTAGTATGACAAACGGTACAAGTGAAGCATTTCAAATGTTTATGTTGCGACATAACAATCGCAAGTTTAAATTTTTTAAAGGTGACTTCATGATGCACAAGGTTGCTAGTAACGTAATGCAAAATGATTGGAGTTGGATATATGAAGCAGGTGAGGTTACAGCCGATTCGGCTGTAATTATTAGTTGCCCTTTTAGTGATTTTGGTAGTGAACATCCACAGATGGAAGAACTACTAAATATATGTGATAGTTGGAATGTTCCAGTATTAATAGACATGGCGTACTTTGGTATGTGCCATGATATTGAAATAGACCTAAGCCACAAGTGTATAGAAGAAGTTACATTTAGTTTAGGCAAAACATTTCCTATTATAGGTGCTAGAGCAGGAATGCGTCTACAAAAAACAGAAGTAGATGACCCTGTTATGTTTGCTAACCAGCATGGTATAGTAAATAATTTTGGTGCTATGATAGGTCTGACATGTATTGAAACATGGGATAGTGATTTCATTGTCCGTAAATACAAAGACACACAATTACAAGTATGTGATACATTGGGAGTAGATTCTACCAAGTGTATTATATTTGCTACGTCAGAAAAAGAAGAATGGCAAACACTAAACAGAGGAAACAAGAGTAGTAGGCTTTGCATAGCAGAGGATATTATTTTACACCATGACAAAGATTGTAACTAATCAGTTAGGATATACTTACGACCAAGACAACAGTGAAGCAGAGTCATGGTTTGATAAGGACTATAAGAAGTGTGCCTTGCTATGGAGTCATGTGGCTAACGAGCCAGGCGGTACATGTAGAACATGTTGTATTGCAAAACACAGAATAAAAGATGACAAAGGCGAAGAAATGAATTTGTCAACTAGCACTATGCTAGAAGTTTTACAGAGCAAGTTTGTAAAAAATATAAGACAAGAAATCAGAGAAGGCGGTACTCCAGAGAATTGTGAAACATGTTGGATAGATGAAGCCAACGGTAAGTTAAGCAAACGTCAACAATATAATGAATACTATGAACGTTGGTATGGCAATCAACATATCATGTGGGACCACGAACCAGAACGTGTAGTAGATGCACAATTAATATTTGATAACACATGTAACTTAAAGTGTAGAAGTTGTAATACAAACTACAGTAGTAAGTGGAGAGAAGAAGCAATAGATAGACAAGTTCCGTTTTGGGAAATAGATTCTGAAATAGATATGATGGACGAGGAACGTAGTAAGTTTTGGACTGACATAAAAAATTGGACAGGTGATATATTACGTTTAGAGATTATGGGTGGTGAGCCTTTCTATATGAAACAGTTTAGGAACTTTGCTAAAATGTTAATAGAAGATAAAACATCACAACGTATTGCTATGACATTAAGTACTAACGGTACAGTTGCTAACAAAGAACTATTAGAAAGTATGGCAACTAACTTTAAAGACCTAGCATTTAGTGTAAGCATAGATGGTATAGAAGATAGGTTTACATACTTAAGGCATCCAGGCAAGTGGGACGAAGTAAAAGATAATCTAGATTACTATTATGAATTACATACAGGCGAGTATCCTGTAAACGTACAAATTACACATACCATAACAGCATTAAATGTAATGTACTTGCCAGAGTTCCACGAATACTTTAATAGCAGATGGCCCCAATTTAAAATATGGAATAACTTTGCACACTATCCTAAATGGTTAACATGTAGTGTACTACCGGCTGGTGCAAAGAAAGAAATTACAAAACAACTTCAAGCATATGACTTTGGAGTTTACAAAAGTGAAATAGATAGTTTAATAGAATACATGAACACACCACTTTATCAAAATGGAGAAAGTGTTGCAGGTAATGTAAGAGCAAGATTTGATAAGAATCGATTAAAGATGTTTGATGAAAGAAACATTGAAAAGAAATATGATACATTTAAAAACCAGATAGCAGGAGGAGATAGGTATAGGGAAGAAAACTTTACAGAAGTTTTTCCAGAACTTCACGAGTTGATAAAAGATAGTTTTAACTATGAGTCCGAACTAGAAACTGTGTCGAGAGAAGGTTTTAAAAAGTTAAGTGTGGAGGAGTATGGATAATGTCTAGACCAGATACATATTGTCCTCTACCGTGGCAACATTTAGCAACACACCCACATGGTGGTATTACTACATGTTGCATCTCGGATCATACTGACGGATTAAACCGTGCGAGAAATTTTAAAGGAGAGTATGATGAATTTTTATCACTAAATAATGAAACGATAGAACAACATATGAATAGCGACTACTATAAAGAAGTTCGCTTACAAATGTTAAACAACGAAATGCCAAAGGCATGTAAGAGGTGTTACAATGAAGAAGACAATGGAATTAAATCAAAACGTGACCATGAGAGAGCAGTTTTTCCACAAAACTCCTTTGATTGGGCGAGTGGGATTACTCGGGAAGATGGCAGTATTGACATGGATCTTCGTTTTGTTGAGTTGCGGCTTGGTAATGTATGCAACGTTAGGTGCCGTACATGTAATCCTGCAAGTAGTTCAAAATGGTTGGACGACTATAAAGACATTGTGGAGAAGGCTGACTTCGTCAACAAAGGTTACTTAGGACTAAACTTTCCTGAGGACTTTAAGTGGGCGGAAGATGATAACTTCTATGATGACTTATTTAATAGTGCTCCTAATCTAGAAGTACTATACATTAATGGAGGTGAGCCGACATTAATAAAACAACATTGGACTTACTTACAAAAATTAGTAGAGAGTGGTAGAAGCAAAGATGTAACTTTGTGGTACAATATTAATTGTACTATGCTACCACCAATTGCTTTAGAACTATGGCCCAAGTTTAAAGAGGCAAGAATATGTTTAAGTATAGATGACTTAGAAGATAGAAATGCTTTTATAAGAACTAGCACAGATTGGAATGCAGTTCTTAGAACTATAGAAAAACTAAAGCAACATGAGAATGAACTAACGTTAAGAATAACACAAACAGTTAGTGCATATAACTATGCAACGTTACCTGAATTCTTTGAATGGGCAAAAAGCATTGGGATAGAAGTTGACATGAACTTCGTGTATGATCCTGATTACCTAAGTCCTGCTGTTATACCGGTTAAGGCACGAGAGTTGATACATACAGAATTCGCTGACAAAATGGAATACGATAATAACTTTAGAACTTTGATGAACATGTTTAACAACAAAGAATGGAACGAGTTAAAGTGGGAACAGTTTTGTCGCTATAATGATTTATTAGATGTAAACGATGAATCAGATTGGCGACAAACATTCTCTAAACTAGAAGGATATATAAATGAAGTTGGACATACTAGCATTTACTAGACCGAAGTTAGTAATACTTAGATGCTTAATGCATTTAGGACTTGCTACGGCTTTAGTGTTAGGACCAAATGATTATTGGTGGGTGTCGCTTGGAGTTTATTTCTGGTTTGCAAGTATTGGTAATGGCGTAGGTCAACACAGATACTTTGCACATAAAACATTTAAGACTAGCAAGTTTTGGGAACGTGTACTATTAACTAGTGCAACGTTGGCTAGCATTAGTTCTGTGTTTGGGTACATAGTAACCCATCGTGAACATCATAAGCACACAGACGATGAATTAGACCCCCACAGTCCCCATCATATGAGTCTATTACAAAGTTGGACATTAGACTTAACAGATACAGGACGTTGGAACTTGCGTAATGCTAAAGACTGGATAAAGAATAAAAGTGTAATGAATGCACATAATTATTTCTTTGCTTACATATTAGCATACAACTTAATATTATTATTAATTGATCCGTTACTAATAATATATGCATACCTTGTACCTGCAAGTTTATGTGTATGGGCAACTGGTGCCTTTAACACATGGGGACATGGTAAAGGATTAAAATGGTTAGGCTATAGGAATTGGGCAACCAAAGATAAAAGTGTTAATCATCATTTAGTAAATTTAATAACATTTGGAGAAGGGTGGCACAACAATCATCATAGTAATCCTGGTAGATGGTACCAAGGAGAGAAATGGTGGGAGTGGGACTTGAACGCATGGATAATAAAGACGATAAAAAGTTAGATGACCTAGTTAAGGGTGAAGCCTTTTGTGTCCTGCCATGGATACACATGCACCCTTGGCCCGATGGTAGAGTGTTTACTTGTTGTTTAAGTGAACACGACCAACCTGTGGGTAATCTAAATGAACAAACATTAGAAGAAGTTTATAACAGTGAAACTATGAAACAGTTTAGATTAGATATGTTAGAAGGCAAAAAGATATCTAACTGTAATAGATGTTATGAGCAAGAAGGCTACGGACATGAAACATTAAGAATGCGTAGCAACGACGAGTTCATGAGAGACCATGAACTGTGGTCACACAAAAGAGATATAGTTAAAAGCACCAGGGAAGATGGAACCGTTGACGGGGGAGTCAACATGACTTATGTTGATATGCGATTCAGTAATATATGTAATATGCGATGCAGAACATGTGGACCTGATTTAAGCAGTCAATGGTTTCATGATGCTGTGGATAGCAAATATAATAAAACACCTGAAAAGGCAATACTACAAATACAAAAAGGTAAGACATATGACTTTATGCAAACGTTTGACCAATACTTACCTACAGTAGAAAAAATATATTGGGCAGGTGGTGAGCCGTTGATTATGGACGAGCATTGGTACATTATGAATAAGATTGTAGAAATGGGTAAGACCAGAATGGACAGTCCTATGAGAATATTTTATAATACAAACTTTAAAACATTAACATACAAAGATAACGATGTAATAGATTTATGGAATAAGTTCCAACCTGAGTGTATTAGTATTGGTGCTAGTTTAGATGATTCAGGTAAACGTGGAGAGTATATCCGGAAAGGAACTATATGGAGTGAAACCGTTAAGAACAGACAACGTCTAAAAGAAGAATGTCCTGATATAGACTTTAACATTAGTTGTACAGTTAGTATGTTTAATGTATTAAACATCGATAAGTTCTTTTGGGAAATGGTAGAAGAAGGATTTATAAGCATAGAAGATTTTGGTATTAACATATTATTAGGTAAGCACATACATAGATGTACTGTACTTCCTGAACGTTATAGAAAAGAAGCACAAAGAAAAATAGCACAACTAATTGATGACGTAGAGTACAAAGATGATTTAGGTAGAACAACAAGTACGTTTAAGAGTTTGCATAAGTTCTTAGATGAGGACATGAGTCACTTAATTGTTCCTAGTATGAGAGAAGCAAAAGAGTTAGATAGGTTTAGAGAAGAAACTTTGTTTGAAGCAATACCCGAACTTGGGGAAATAAAAGAATTACGAGATGCATATGAACATGCAGAAGATGTAGAGAAGAAGCCATTCAATCCTGCACAACGTGAACCAGGAGGAGACTTTGGAATGGGTCCTGGAACAGTAGTAGGTAAAACTGCTTTAGGTAAGGGGATAGTTGACGATGGATAAGTTTTACAAAGGCTATAAAGAAAGATTTAAAGGATTGCAGAAGGCTGACGTGCCAGAACATTTTTGCATATTGCCTTGGATTAACCAAGAGGCTCGCACCAATGGGGAAATAGGTGTGTGCTGTGTAATGCAAGAAACAGCACCAGGGATTAATTTGGCAGACGGTCATACTCTCAAAGATGTTTGGGATAGTGATTGGTTATCAGACCTTAAGAAAGATTTTGTAGAAGGTAAAAAACCTAAGTCATGTTACAACTGCTGGAATGAAGAAGATGCCGGTATTGAAAGTAAACGTAAAAGAGAACTAGCAAAGTTTAAACATCATTTGCCTGACTTAGATAATATTACTAAACCTAAGAGTATGGATTTAAAGTTAGGAAATATATGTAATGCTAAATGTAGAATATGTACAAGTTTTGCAAGTAGTCAATGGGTACCAGAGGAACTAGAGCGAGATACATTTGAAGATGCAGGACTTGTAAACACTTATGCTAAAGTAATGGGAAGGCAAGGACGTTGGCCCGAACTTAATGAAAAGTTTTGGGACGAACTAGAAGACCAAATTGAAGAAGTAGAAAGTTTAGAGTTCTTTGGTGGGGAGCCGTTCTTAATTAAAAGACATTTTGATATATTACAAACATTAGTAGACAAAGGTAAAGCAAAAGATATTAGCATAAGTTATAATACAAATGGTTCTATATATCCAGAACAGTATATTGAATTATGGAAACAGTTTAAAGAAGTACAAGTGTTCTTTAGTATAGACAGTATAGAAGAACGTTTTAATTATATAAGACATCCAGGTGACTTTAATAAGACAATGGAAAACTTTTGGAAGTTTAAAGCACATGACTTTTTAAAAGTAAACATATTTTATACAGTAGGAATATTTAATATAATGTATATGGACGATATATTAAAGTATGATAAAGAACATAACCTAGATTGTGAAATACATTACAACATGGTATATGCACCTGAGCATGTAAGTCCTAAAGCATTACCAACTAAAGTAAAACATATTATAACAGAAAAGTTTAGAGATAACAATGACCATAGAATACAAAGCACACTAAACTATATGAATGGTGAACATTATGATGTTAAAGAACAAATACCTCAACTAGTAAGACAAACAAAGTTTAGTGATGAGTATAGAGGAGAAAGTTTTGCAGAAACATTCCCGGAACTATACAAACATTTGGAGCCTTGGTTCCATGCACCACAAACAGGCGTATTAGAAGATATGAAAATAATAGGATTAGGAGATGTTAATGGCTAGAGATAGTAAAACATTTTGTCCTTATCCTTGGATACATGTGATGACACACCCTGTGGGTACTATGAGTTTTTGTTGTGTAGCAAGTAACCAACTTAAACATGACGGACTAAAAGAACTAGACGGAGTACAAACAGGTAAAGCATTTCTATTAGGCGAAGGAGATAAAATGTCTGATGCTTGGAATGGTGAACACATGAGAATGATTAGACGTCAAATGGATACAGGTGAACATGTTATTGGGTGTGAGCCTTGTTACGATTTAGAAAGATATGGCATACCAAGTTATAGAGAAAACTATATTAAAGACTGGATGGGTTTCCACAGAGAAGCAGAACACATACAACAAATTATAGATAGGAGTAGAGAAAACGATTACTATGTAGATGAGGAGCCAATGTACTTAGACTTTAGACTAGGTACTATGTGTAACTTAAGATGTAGAATGTGTCAAAGTCAAAACAGTAGTGCTATACATAAAGATTTAGAAAACGAATACACAGAAGAGGAAAAGCAATTTGTAGTCGACCAAACTCATTGGGGTCACTTTCCAGAACAACAACAGGAGTGGATTGATACACCAGAGTTTTTAGACAACGTAGAGAAGTGGTTACCTAATGTAAACAGATTATACTTTACAGGTGGTGAGCCAACTATTATACAACGTACATATTGGATACTTCAGAAGTGTGTTGACATGGGTATTGCTAAAGATATTGATTTAGTATTCAATAGTAATATGACAAACATACAACCAAGGTTCCTGGATATGCTATCTAAGTTCAGAGATGTGTTGATGTGTTTAAGTGTTGATGGATATGCAGAAATGAATACCTACATTAGAGGTGGCTCTAATTGGGGTGTTATAGATAAACATATTAGGGACTATGCTACTTCCGATGTAGTTGGTAGCATACTGTTCAGTCCTGTTATTCAAATATATAATATATTTGATATTACTAAACTATTTGACTACGCAGAAGAGATTACAAACTTCAGTGGTAGGCGTATAGATGTTAGTTGTTTGCTGAACAATTATCCTAAATGTTTAGACATGAGAAACTTGCCAAAAGATATTCGAGACGAAGCCATAAAAAGGCTGGAGGACTGGCTGGCATCAAGTAAATACTTTGTAGATGACGAAAGGAATCTAGCCACTGTACAAGGCATAATTAAAGCCTTAGGTGATAATGAAGTTAATGATGATGCTGAACAGCAAATGGCTTTGTTTAAGGAATACACCGAACTATTAGACAAAAAGAGAAATCAAAGTTTAGCAGACGCGGCTCCTGATTTATATAGGATGTTAAAATGGACTTAACAAATAAAAAGTGGTTGTATGTAACAGGCTGTAGTCATATTGCAGGAAGTGAAGTACTTACTAAAGGCAATGGCACTTTAACACATGCCGGACTACAAAAATCTTTTACAGGTCTGTTAGCAGAACACTATAAACTTAATCTAATAAATGAAGCATTACCTGGTGCTGGTAACGAATACATAATGCGTAGTGCAATGGACTTCGTTAGTACTTGGAAACGTGAAGGTAGAAGTTTAGATGATGTATTAGTTATTTGTGCTTGGAGTACTAATGAACGTGTACAATTTGTTTGGGAGAAAGCAGACTCACCAGAAGAGAGACACATACATTGGGCAAACAATCAAGACCCTGAACAACATAAAGAAAGGTTTGGGCATGACTTTACTAATTGGTTTAAAGCATTAAAGATATATGCAACTGATTATTACTTTGGTACTAAACGTAGAGTAAGTAATATTGTTTTAACAAGTAACTATCTAGACACACAAGGCGTTGACTATGCTATGTTAAGCAGTTGTGCAAAACTAGATCCTACTTGGTATGAGTATAAAGTTAGTAGAACTAAAAATCCTTTAAGCAGGTTTGACCACTTAATGGATCAAATGCCTAAGAACTACTTTGAGCCTGAGGACAGTTTTATAGAACAGTATTGGGATAAGGACGAATACAAGGAACACATCAGCGAGTGGCTACATGCTGATGCTTATATACACGAACTGTATTACAACAAATTTAAAACGTGGCTGGAGAAAATATAATGTCGAAAGATAAAGAAGATATGAATGGATTAGGTGAGCCTGATAAAATAGTTGACATGGGTGACTTACATGGCAATCCAATACCTAAAGACACAGACAAAAAAGTTGAAGTCCCAGACTTTGACTTAACAGACGAGGAAGAGGAAATGTTAAAAAAGAAGTTAGAGAAACTTAGAAAGCAGGACCCGTTTATATATAGATGAGAATATTAGGATTAAGTGGAATGTTCCACGATGCATCGGCAACGATGATTGAAGATGGCAAAATCTTATTTGCCGGACATGCTGAAAGATACAGTAGAGAAAAGAACGATCCATACATTAACAAACAGTTAATGAAAGAAGCATGTGCATATGGAATGCCTGATGTAATAGTATTACATGAGAGCAGTAAACTCAAAAACAAAAGACGTTTTTGGCAATTAACATGGCCCAGTATAAAAGCGGCATTCACAGAACCTACAATGGAGGATTGGCTTAAAAAGTTTTATCCACAGTTCAAAGGTATTCCTGTTACTAATTGTTTACATCATCAAAGCCATGCGGCGGCTGGATTATTAACGTTGCCACATGATTGGAACGATGCTGTTATTGTTACTATAGATGCTATAGGAGAAAAACAAACAGCAACAATTAGTACATGGGAAAAGAATCAACGTATAATGTTAAGACATGAAGTAAACTTTCCTAACAGTTTAGGATTGTTTTATAGTGCTGTAACAAAAGCAGTTGGCTTAAAGCCTATGGAAGATGAATACATATTAATGGGAATGGCGGCATATGGTAATCCTGTTTACAGAGTAAAAATGGAAACACATTTGTTTGATACTCCTGCAGATGATTTACACAACTGTTTAAAAACAATTGACATGAGTAAGGGTTTACCAAAAAGTTTTATGAGTGAAGAAGCATTACAAGATAAGCAAGTGCAATTTGATTTAGCCGCAAGTGCCCAAGCAGTTGTAGAAGAACGTATAAGGTCCTATTGTAGACTAGCATTTAAGTATAGTGGCGGTAGTCGTAATTTAGTTTATCAAGGTGGCGTTGCATTAAATTGTGTTGTTAATAGTAAACTATATGACATATACAAAAACATTTGGATAATGCCTAACCCAGGAGATGCTGGTAGTAGTTTAGGAGCCGCGGCTTTATATCATTTTGAACAAACAGGAAACTTTGTACAATGGGAAGGTCCATACTTAGGTACAGAGATAGAAGGTAAGTGGCCCACTGAAAAGTTTTTAGAAAGTTTGCGTAAAGGAGATATATTCGGAATAGCAAACGGCAAAGCAGAGTTTGGTCCTAGAGCATTAGGTAATAGAAGTTTGTTTGCTGATCCTAGAGGCAATGAAATAAAAGATAAAGTAAATGCTATAAAACGTAGACAAGAGTTTAGACCTTTTGCTCCTATAGTATTAGAAGAACATGCAAGGGATTGGTTTGAAATGCCAGGTGGTGTTATAGACAGTCCTTATATGAGTTTTGTTTGTAAGTGTTTAAAGCCTGAAGTAATACCAGCAGTGGTACATGCAGACGGTACAAGCAGAGTACAAACAGTTAATAGGAATCAACACCCAGAGTTATATCATGCTATGAGGCAATGGTATGCAGAAACAGGTTGCCCGGTTGTGTTGAATACAAGTTTGAATATTAAAGGACAACCAATAGTAAACACAGAAGCAGAAGCAGATGAGTTTGCTAAACATTATAAAGTAAAGGTACATTGTAGAGATGACTACTAAAGTTTTAAAAGATAGATGGGCATTAAGAAAAGAGATTAATGATTATCTGGACAAGTTTGATTTAGAAGATATGCATGACGCATGGGAAAAGATATCAAAGGATCCGTGGTTGTTTGATAAGAACACAACTGTAGAAGAAGCAATGATATTAAAACTAAAAGATAAATGTCCAAGTTGTGGAATAAGTGCTAGGTTCCATAGAGATGATTGTGAGTATAGTATCAATCAATTAATGTATAGAGAATTAGAATCATCTGATAGAGGAATGATATTCTTTACACTAGCAATGGGGGAGTTACTACATAAAAAGAGTAAACTCGGAGACAAATAATTGTATAACATATATTACATAGGGAGCAATCCTACATTAGAAGAAGAGATGCCTTTT
>Ga0209404_10000968_pt1 | contig 20857 bp, 27 predicted proteins | sample TroAtlMetagenome_2_FD_187447 | JGI IMG/M metagenome (GOLD analysis project Ga0209404, IMG submission 187447) | Marine eukaryotic phytoplankton communities from Atlantic Ocean - Tropical Atlantic ANT8 Metagenome (SPAdes) (version 2) | ecosystem: Environmental > Aquatic > Marine > Oceanic...
CTTTACTGGTAGTGTTTCTATTGGTAAGACATTAACATATGAAGATGTAAAGAATGTAGATTCAATTGGAGTTGTTACTGCTAGGACTGGAGTTAAAGTAACTGGTGGTGATTTCACAGTTGGTACAGCAATCACTGCTAGTTCTGTAACTGGTAACGTAACTAATGATGTAGGGATAACAACTTATAGTGGTTCTGCTGTATGGTTTAAGGGTGCGACTGCCAATAAGGATATGTATTGGAGTCATTCTTCTGGTGCTACTGTCTATAAAGACAATGCCCAGATTTTGATGGGAGATTCGTCAGACTTACAATTAAAACATGACGGTACAAATAGTTACTTAAATAACAGTACTGGACAATTACGAATAGCTGCAGCTGCGGTAAGAATTAATAATGCAGCTAGTAGTGAGTCGATGATATCAGCTGATGAAAATGGATCCGTTGAATTATACTATAATAATTCAAAGAAATTAGAAACCACTAATACGGGAGTGAAGATTAATAATTCTTCTACTACTGATATGCTTTTATTAGATGTTAGTGGAACTAATTTTGCAAAGATAGGACATAATTCTGCAGGTGGAGTAGCAGTATTAGATGTAAGAAGTGAAGGACATACAAGGTTCTTGACTGGTGGAAATTCTGAAAGACTTCGCATCGACTCAAGTGGAAGATTATTAACTTCAGGACAAACAACATCCGTTGCCGATGCAAGTAATTTACATGCTCACATACAATCTCATAGTGCAGATGGTAATGCTTTAAGTCTTGGTAGATATTCAGCTAATGCTTATGATCCCTATATAAGTTTTTTCAAGAGTCGAAACGCTACGATAGGTAGTAATGGGACTATAGTTCAAGACGGTGATACTCTTGGAACCTTCAATTTTTATGGTGCAACTGGGAGTGCATGGGATCATGCTGCATATCTCCAAGTAAAAGTAGACGGAACGCCTGGTGCTAGTAATGATATGCCTGTTGAATTTACATGGCATAATCAAGCAGATGGACAACAACATCCTGCTCATACTATGTCTCTTAGAGCAAATGGAGACTTAGAAGTTAAAACTGGAAATTTAGGTCTGGGTATTTCTGCTGTCCCACAAGACTCAGGTGCCAAAACTCTTCATATACATCACCCAACTTCTGGTAATCCTGCTAGAGCACATCTTCGCCTTACGACTGGAACTTCTGGAAGTGCTGCCTCTAATGGTGCTTTATTAGGACTAGATTATAGCAATAATTTATATCTTTATAACCATGAAAATGGAGAGTTAAGAGTTGGTACTAATGATACTGAAAAACTTCGCATCTCATCAACTGGTGTTGTACAAATACAAGATAGTACTGGCAGTACGCAAGGTAATGCTCAATTATTAGTCCGTAAAGGTGTTGGTGGTGGTGCTACTCCAGAAACAGTCACCAGAACAAATTCTTATATGCATTTAGGTGGTACTGAATGGGGAGCTAATGCAGCTGGAGTCTATGCATTATCTTTTGGATATACTAATGGTACAGTTGGTACTTATGTTCCAGCTTACATTGCATTTAAAGAAACTACAACCAGTAGTTATACTAGGGGAGATTTAGTTTTTGGTATTAAAGCTGGAACTAGTGATGTTGCCACTACAGAAAGAATGCGTATCAATTCAAGTGGGCAAGTTTGGATCGGAAGTCATGCTCAGTATGGGCCAAACGCTTATAACCTAGCGGATAGTGGTGTCGCTATTACTGCCGCAGGAGAAAATGTTTTAAAAGTACTTGATTCTACCTCTTATGCAGCAGATGTTGGAGGAGCCATTCTTATGGGTGGTAACTATAGATCATCAAATGATACACAACCATTTGTAGAATTAAAATCTTTCAAAGAAAATGCGACAGATGCTAATTACGCTTATGGTTTCAAAATAAGTACTTCAGCAAATGGTCAAAGCATTACAGAAAGACTTCGCATTTCATCAGGTGGAAAAGTAACTATAAATCCATATAACACATTTCACAGTCCTACTCATCAACCTACACTCACATTATCTAACGAATCAGAATCTAATTTATATCAAGGTGGTAAATGGTCACACGCTGCGATAGGTCTTCATAACACCACGCATACTGCAAATGGTGGTTCTAAGTCTCAGATTGTCTTTGGTTATCTTCCTCGTGCTGGTGGTTATAATTTTGAATTCGGTGCTGCATATATTGGTGCAACTTCTGTCAGTCAATCTGGTGCAGGTAAAGTAGATTTAGTATTCGGAACAAAAGATGCTACCAGTGATACTCAACCAACAGAAAGACTTCGCATCACATCTGCTGGACACGTAACAACACCATCACAACCATCATTTGCTTGCTATAGAAATCAATCTGTTTGGAATGTGAATAATGCTGTCATGCAGTTTAATACGACAAGACATAATACAGGTAATCATTATAATACTTCTAATGGTAAATTTACTGCACCTGTAGCTGGATCATATCAATTTAATTTTTTCTCAATTTATAGAGGTAATCATACAAGTGCTCATGTTTACATTCGGAAAAATGGTAGTAGTATAAATGGTGGTTATGTACATTTTACATTTTACGATTTAGGTAATAATTGGGACAATGTTTCATTTAGTACAGTGCTTTATTTGGCTAAAGATGATTATGTAGAGATGTACAGTCCTAATAATATTGATTGGCATGGTAATGGTTGGCAATGTTGGAGTGGTTATCTACTAGGATAAATAATCAAAAGACTTTTAAAATAATGCATACAAGTTACACAGTAGAAATAACTATAGGTGAGTTTAAGGCACTTCAAACTGTAATGGTTGACCAAAAAGAGTGGATTACAAATGCAATCAAAAATCGTGCGAGAATTGCATCGGATGATATTGTGAAGGAATATACTGCTTTCAAAATTAATAAAGGTGAAGCAGTAACTGCAATTGGAACCACTGCTGTAATTGAGGCAGCATATGCTGAAGGTGTTGTTTCTATTCTTACAGATGCACCCCCTCCATCACTTGAATAGTCAGTAATACGGATAATACAACACTTGACATTCAAAAAAACTTACTATATAATGAAGTCAATTAAATTTTTCATATAGAAATGGCACTTACTGAACAGCAGAATCATCTTAAGCAGGTTGTTGAGCAACAGAAGAATCTTGTCGCTGAGATTCAGTCTTTGAATGCACAGGTTGAGAACAAAAGAAATATGGCAACCAAGCTTCAAGGAATTGCTGAGTACCTAGACGGACTTGGTGTTAAACTTCCTGAACCAGAAGCAGAAGCAGAAGGTGAAGCACCTGCAGCAGCAGAGACAGAAGTAGTAGCACCAGAAGCATAAAAAACATCAGGGGTTGTGCACTAATAAATAACTAAAAAATTAGTGTTATAATGGCAATAGATTTTCCAGGCAGCCCCTCGACAGGTCAAAGGCATAGTCATAACAATACAACCTGGGAATGGGACGGTTCTTCTTGGAATCGTATTACCATTGACTTGAGTACTACTGATGCAACCACAGTCGTTGGATTAGCAGTAACTCAGTTTGTTAGAAGAGATGACGACAATATAATAACTGGTGTAACTACATTCATTGGTAATGGTTATACTGGTGTAGGAAACACTGTTCTAATAGTGGAAGGGGATGCTCGTGTCACGGGTGTCCTTTCTGTTGGTCAGGGTTCTGTATCAATTAATGAGAGAGATATATACGCAGTTGGTGTTGTAACAGGTGCAAACTTTAAGACTGGAACAACTAACGTACATAATGTTGGTGTAGAAGCAGCAGGAATTAATGTACTAGGTGCAGACACACCAATAGGTACAGGAGCAACAGTATATAATAGTGGTTTAATTGTAAGTAAGTCAGGAGCAGAATATCAAGGTGTCGTTACTGCAACAGATAATCTTAATATTGTTACTGATAATAAGAAATTGCAAGTTGGAGCTGGGCAAGATTTAACCCTATATCATGACGGAAATAATAGTATTATAAAAAATGTTACAGGTAATTTATATCTAAATGCAAATAATACACAAGCTGGCATATTATTAGTTGGATCTACAGGTGCGGTAACTTTATCTCATGGGGGTAATCTTAAGTTTGAAACTGAGGCAACTGGAGCTAAAGTCACTGGTGATTTAAATGTAACTGGACATATAGATGTAGCAGACAATGTAAGATTAAAACTTGGTACTCATGATGATATTAATATCTATCATGATGGTACAAATTCATTCTTCGAAAATACAGGTGGACATCTTACAATACAGAATGATGTTGCAGGTGGAAATTTATATCTTAAAGGAAAGTCTGGAGAACATAGTATAATTTGTAATAGAGACGGGGCCGTTGAGATCTACCATGATAATGCAAAGAAGCTAGAAAGCACTAGCGGTGGAATAAATGTTACTGGTAAGGCAATTATAGATGCTATAGATGTAACTGAGTTATCAAATGGTGCTACAACTAACGGTATCTTTCTTAATGCTGGTGATACTGGAGCAGGTAATAGACCTTATCTAGATATAAAAGGTGCTGGTTCTAGTGCGTTATCTGCTAAAGCAATAAAGATTTTCTACAATAATGGTTCTAATGAATCCTTCTTTGTTGATTATGAAGGAAATATTTCTGGAAGGGATATTAATGGAACTGGTGATTTAACTCTTACATCAACTGATGCTGGAAGTGCTGCTGGCCCAGAATTTAAACTCTATAGAAACAGTGCTTCACCTGCTGACGCAGATTACATTGGTCAATTAAAATTTGCTGGAGAAAGTGATACGGGTGTAGAGAGAAATTATGCAAAGATAACAGGTAAGATATTAGATGCAAGTAACGGAACTGAAGATGGTATTCTTGAGTTTGCACATATTAAAGCAGGTTCACAAACAATCACAGGTAGATGGAGAAGTGATAGTTTACAATTATTAAATGGTACATCTTTAACTGTTGCTGGAACTTCAGAGTTTACAGGTGATGCTACCTTTAATGGTAATGTTTCTATTGGTAAGACATTAACATATGAAGACGTTAAGAATATAGATTCCGTTGGTGTTGTAACAGCAAGATCTGGTTTTGAAGTTACGTCTGGTACATTTAAAGCAAATAGTCAAGTAGGTGCTGCTGGTTCAGTTCTTTCTACTACTGGTTCTGGAATACATTGGGTATCACCATTAACAGGACCACAAGGTGCTCAAGGACATCAAGGAGTTCAAGGTGCTCAAGGACATCAAGGACATCAAGGTGTTCAGGGTGCTCAAGGACATCAGGGTGTGCAAGGTGCTCAAGGAAGACAAGGTGCTGCTGGTGTTGCTGGTGCTCAAGGTGCTCAAGGTGCTACGGGTTCTAGTGGTGGTACTGGAGCACAAGGACATCAAGGAGTCCAAGGTGCTACAGGTTCTGGTGGATCAACAGGTTCTACTGGTGCTCAAGGACATCAAGGAGTCCAAGGTGCTACAGGTTCTGGTGGATCAACAGGTTCTACTGGTGCTCAAGGACATCAAGGAGTTCAAGGTGCTGTAGGAGTATCAGTATCTAATAATGGAGACAATAGAGTAATAACTGGTGGTAGTGGAACCAATTTAAATGGTGAATCAACTTTAACTTATGATGGAACCACTTTCACCGTTCATGGGATGCAGATTCAAGATGCTGGACGAACGAATAACTTAAAATTTAAAGGTGGGACAGGTACAGATGTAGGACTTACTTTGTATAACTCAAGTAATACTTGGGTTGCTCAGATGTATGGAACGTCTTCAGGATATTATGGATTCTTAAATGCTAACTGGAACAGCTGGGATATAAAGAAGCAAGTTAATGGTCAAATGACACTACGAATTGGTAGTACTGAACAAACGGTTTGGCATTCAGGTAATTTTCCCTTTGATACATATTTAAATCAGGGAGTCAAAAGTACTTCCAGTCCTACTTTTGTCAATGTTTACGCTAATGACTGGCTTAGAAATAACAATTCAGGAGAGGGTTTATACAACGAAACATCTCAAGGCCACTTTTATCAAGCAGGTGATAACTATTGGCATCTCAACGGTAAAAGCAGCGTAACAAATGGAGCTTTAATTCTTTATGGTGGTCATAATAGTTCTCAAGGACATGCAACAGGTCGAAAGGGGTATCTTTATTGGGATTCAAGCGGGTTTGGACTGTTAGATAGTACGGGAAGTTGGGCTTTCAGAACTGACGGTACTAATACACATATGGCAAGAGGTCATGTAAATGTTAGTAATAATGTAATCTGTGGTAATTGGTATTACAATAATGCTTCAGGGGAAGGATTATATAACTCTGCGACTACTCAACATTGGTATTCCGATAGTGATGATTATTGGAACTTAGGGGGTGGAACTGGTGCTAATGGCATTATCTTCAGAGATGAACACGGTGGAACGATTAGAGGATATTGCTACGCTAATAATAGTAATCAGATAGGATTTTTAAACTCAGGTGGTTCTTGGGCTTTTGCCGTTAATGGATCTACTAATGTTATTACTTATCTTGATTTCATTCCTAGTACTGGTGGTAGTAAAGACTTAGGGAGTTCAAGCAATCGTTGGAGAACCATATATGTAAACGATTTAGAGTTATCAAATGAATCAAAGAAAGATGAAGGTGGTAATGATGTTGATGGAACTTGGGGTAATTGGACGCTCCAAGAAGGAGAAGGGGATATTTTTATGATAAATAATCGTAATGGTAAAAAGTATAAAATCGCTTTACAGGAGGTGAGTTAATGGCAGTTACAAAAACTTGGTCTGTTGTTGACCTAACAAGAGAAACATCCGATGATTACATTTGTTGGGTTCATTGGAAATTAACAGGAACAGAAGGAGATAAGACTGTTGAATCTACTGGTAAAACAAAACTTGAAAGACCTTCAAGCTTAGAAGATTATTCCTCTTTAACTGAAGAAAAAGTCCTTGGTTGGGTTAAAGCTAAGATCAATTCAGAATCTCCAGCAGTGCATGATGAAGAAACTGGGAAAACAGCCGTTGAAAGGTGGGAGGCAGTCATGGATAAAAAGATGGGTTGGCTTAATGCACCTGCCACTGCTACTGGTAAACCTTTTTAATTATGACTAATTATTTACATCAAGGGTTAATATAATGGCAGTAAATTATTCAGCTGGAGGCAATTCAAGTCAAGGTAGAGTCGTAAAGGTTCATAGAAATACTTATGGTTCTACGTTTAGTAGTACCAGCACCAATGCCAACATCTTCAATGATACAATTACTCCTACATCTTCTAGTATGTGGTTTGTAATAAATTGGAGAGTTGCAATGTCTCATAGTTACAATAATTCTAATTATGTTCAAATGTTAATAGGTGGTAGTGTAGTAGCTGGTAGAGGAGGAGGTTCTTATCAATCTTGTGGATCCTCTTATTATAATGAGTCTTATGGTAGTGGTCATTTATTTAATGCAGGTTATTACATGTATACTGGACATTATACTCATATTACTTCTAATTCAAATGCATTCCAATTTATATTAAGATCTAGGTCACAAGGTGGAACTCATTATGTAAATTATTCATGGGGTTATAATGATAACCAAAGAGGATATCCAATGTGCGAGTATCACATATTAGAAATGGAGGGATCTTAATGACTTATCCTATAGATGTTGCACTATCAGAATATTATGGAGAGTATAAATGGCGTATTGATGATCATGATTATGATAAGTTGGATTGGGATTCAAGTAATTCAATATCAAAACCAACAAAATCTGATCTTGAAACTAAACTTGCTGCATTAAATGCGGCAGAACCTATGAAAAGACTTAGGTATCGGAGAGATAAGTTACTTGAAGAATGTGATTGGAGAGTAACTAAAGCTGCTGATACTGGTGTTGCTTTATCGGATGATTGGAAAAATTATAGACAACAGTTAAGAGATCTTCCATCAACACAAAATCCAGTCATATCTCCTACAGAAAATGATAATATTGGTATTTCAAGTGTTACCTGGCCAACTAAACCTTCATAAAAATTATTAAAGTGAAATTATCTTACAATGCGGTTCCATTCTTCCCAAGTATGGTTCATGAATTTAAAAATCTTAAATTTGATGATATAAAAAATGACTTAATTGAATATGTATATAATGAAAGAGAAAATGATCCTGCAGGACAAGAGTTTTCAAATAGGGGTGGATGGCAATCCACACCATTCAAGATAAGTGATGAAAATAATACAATACATTCATACATATATGATTCTATTTCAAATTTTACAGTAGTTAATCAGGGTGTACGGATGTACATTGATGCGTGGATGAATATTAATCCTAAAGGTTCTTTTAATGAGAAACATACACATCCTGGTTGTGCTTTTGCTGGAACTATATGGATAAAGATTCCAGAAAATTCTGGTAATTTATATTTTTATTCTCCTTTTGGACATATTAGTAGTGATGAAATAATGTCATATGATTCAAATTTTTCAAATTCTTTTAATATACCTCATACAGCATTCACTATACCTGAAGAAGGTAAGATGTTAATTTTTCCGTCATATCTAGAACACTCTGTTGCAGAAAATAATTCAGATGAAGATAGAATTTCAATGTCATTTAATATAAAGATAGATAATAGTTGACACCAGTGCTATAATTATATTATGTGATAATAGATTGAATGAAGTTCAGTATTATAACTCCTGCTCATAAGAAGACACCATATATTAAAGAATTATATGATAGCATCGTTGCCCAGACATATGAGGATTGGGAATGGATTCTGTGGTTGAATAATGATATTCAGAAATCAGATTTAGATGAGAGTATATTAAATGATAATAGAGTTATTATTCATAGGACTGAAAGTAAATCAAAGAATGTAGGATATCATAAGCACTATGCTTTTCATGAAGGTAGTGGTGATGTTCTAGTAGAAATAGATTCTGATGATTTAATTACATCAGATTGTCTTGAAGAATTGTATACAGCATACCAAGATCCTGAAGTAGGTTTTGCTTTCAGTGATGTTGTAATGTATCAGGATGATTTTGTCCCATACAATTCAGAACATGGATGGACACAATATCCTGAGAAGTATAAGTTTAGAGGTAAAGAATATACTGTAATGAACTCGTGGAAACCTACGAGTCAATCTCTTGCTTTCATATGGTATGCTCCAGATCATGTAAGGAGTTGGAGAAGAGATGTTTATAGAAGTGTTGGTGGACATGATAAAGAGTTAAGTATATGTGATGATCATGACTTAATGATTCGTACTTATCTTGTTGCTAAGATGCATCACGTTAAGAAACCTCTGTATATTTACAGGGTGACTGGTGATAACACATGGTTAGAAAGGAATGAAGCAATACAAAGAATTACAGTTGAACTGTATAATAAGTATGCGTTCCAGTTAGCAGAGAAAGATGCTGATGATAGAGGATTAACTAAGGTTGATATTGGTGGTGGGTTGTATCCAAAACCAGGATATCTAACAATAGATCAAGAAGATGCTGATGTTACATGGAATCTTGATGACGGTATACCTTTACCAGATAATAGTGTTGGTGTTCTTAATGCCAGTCACGTTATAGAGCATCTTAAAGACCCTATAAAGACGATGCGTGAGATTCATAGGGTATTGGCACACGGTGGTTGGGCAATGATTGAAGTCCCTTCTACTGATGGTAGAGGAGCATGGCAAGACCCAACTCACGTTAGCTTCTGGAACGAACATAGTTTCTGGTACTATACTAATCGTGATAAGGCAGTATTCATTCGCAACAATGATATAAGATTCCAAACATATAGATTAGAGACATGGGATTCAGCACCAATGATTCCAGTTGTTACTGCATGGTTGGTTGCAATTAAAGATGAAGAGAGGTTCCCAGGAGTACTTGGGATATGATTCCATATGATCATTGGGTAATTGATAATTTCTTTCCAGTTGAAATGGCAAGACAATTATCTAAGGAGTTTCCTGATTATAATGAACCTGATTGGCACTGGTATAATAATCCATTAGAGAATAAGAAAGCAAAGAATCATTGGTATGAGTTTCCACCTTTTACCTATCAGATATTTGCTCATTTAAATTCTGCTGAGTTTCTAGAATCTATTCGGGAGATTACTGGTATTCAAACTCTGTATCCTGATGTAGGATTGCATGGTGGTGGATGGCATATGCATTCTCGTGGTGGTAAATTAAATATACATCTTGATTATAATATTAATCCTAAACTAAATCTTCAACGTAAACTAAATCTAATTGTATATCTTACAGAGGATTGGGATACTTCATGGGGTGGTGGACTTGAATTGTGGTCACATGATGATGAAAAAAATCTACCTTTAAATAGAGAGGTTGTCGTTGACAATATCTTTAATCGTGCTATACTATTTGACACAACACAGAACTCTTGGCACGGATTACCACAACCAATAACCTGTCCTGAAGGTGTATATAGAAAGAGCATTGCTGTTTATTATATGACAGACATTCCAGAGGATGCTAACCAAAGAAAGAGAGCATTGTATGCTCCTACAAAAGAACAAGAAAATGATTCAGATGTTCTGGATTTTATTAAAGAAAGGGTGACATGGAAAAGCAAACAAAAATAGCAATGATAACGATGTTTAAGAATGAAGCATCGGTTATGGAGAGGATGCTTGAGTCTTGCTATAAGTACATTGATTATTATGTCATGCAGGATAATGGTTCTACTGATGGTACTGCTGATATTGTAACAGAGTTCTTTAAGGGTAAGGGTATACCAGGATTTGTATATGAAGTAGAAGAAGGATGGGTAAGTTTCGGATGGAATAGAGATCATTTACTACAGACATGTCTTAAGACTGAACACGGATGTGATTGGGTACTCAAGATGGATTGTGATGAGTACCTAGAAGTCGATGATGATTTTGATTGGACACCGATTAATGATACTTCCCATCAGAGTTTTCATATTACAGCAGTCAATCCTGGATGTATTTACTATCGTGCTTGGATGTGGAACGCAAAACTTCCTTGGCATTTTAAGCATGACTTAGCACATGAATGTATTGTATGTGATATAGAAGGAGTTGGTGAAGCATTTGAACGATATGATTTACCAAATGGTATAAGACATGTTGGAACTAATGATGGTGAAAGTTATACTGTTCCTACTAAGTATCTCTCTGATGCATTGAAGTTAGAGGAGAAACATATACGTGAGGGTGATTTGTTGACAGATACATATCACTTCTTTTATGTTGCAAAGAGTTATGATGATTGTTATAAGGCAGACATCTATCCACTTGAGAATCATTCAAAAGAGTATGCTAGAAGAGCACTTTTTTATTATGAGGAGTATATAAATCATACTCAGAACTATAGAGAGTTGGGGTATGCTCAGGGCATAAATGAGATGGCATACTTTAGTTTCTATGCTATGGGTGACATCTATAAACATCTTGGTGAGTATGAGAAGGCAATGGATTGTTGTGTGAGAGCACAGGATTTTTGTCCAGTTAGAAATGAACATATAGTTTGTCTTGCAGAATGCTTTATGAACATGGGTGATTATATTTCTATGAAAGAACAGACTGAGAAATTGGTAGATGAGAATAGGAAGTTGCCATTTCCTGAGTATTATTTTCTAATTAATAATAATTTCTATCCAGATTCAGGAACCTATGGTAAATATCTTCATCAGGTTGCTTGTGAAAACACATGAAATTTATACCAGTAACATCAATCAATAGAGCAGCACAAAAAACAGTGTGGGTAGTTGATAATTTCTATACAGATCCTTATGCTGTTAGAGACTTTGCATTGAAGCAAGAGTTTAAAGAAGACTTACGATACTATAAAGGAAGACGTACTGAAGAACAGTTCTATGTACCAGGAACTAAAGAAGCATTTGAACGTATCATGGGTATCAAGATACGTGAATGGGAATCTCATGGTATGAATGGTAGGTTTCAGTATTGTGTTCCTGAAGATCCCATTGTGTATCATAATGATGGACAGACATGGGCAGCAATGATATATCTACATCCCAATCCAGCATATAGTTGTGGTACATCTCTTTATGCTACTAAGGATGGTGCTATGAGGACTAGTGATTCAAATTATGAAGGTGCTTTTGATGGTGGATTCTATGATGGAACTAAGTTTGAGTTGGTAGATTCTATTGGTAATGTATTCAATAGACTGTTCATTTTTGATGCACAACATATACATGCAGCATCACAATATTTTGGAACCAACAAAGAAGACTCTAGACTATTCCAAATTTTCTTCTTTGATTGATGTATGATATAATACACATCTAAATAATTTTTTTATACTAGATACATGCAGAATTTCACAGTCTATAGTAGAGAAGGATGCCCATATTGTGTTAAGATAAAAGAGGTGATGAAGTTAGCTAACTTAAGTCATGTTGTCTACAATTTAGGTGAAGATTTTGATAGGGATGCTTTCTACGGACAGTTTGGAGAAGGTTCTACATTCCCTCAAGTGGTTTTGAATGGAGACAATCTTGGTGGATGTACTGACACCGTTAAATATCTAAAAGAAATGAGTATGGTTTAATTGACAAATGGAATATCGTAATGTATACTGAAGAGAAGTCTATAAATAAAACCAAAGAACATATCAATCGTGGGGTTGAGTTCATACTAAACGGAGGTAAGAAAAAGCACACCAGCAAAACCATTACCATAGGAAGTAGAACAATGACTCTCGACACAATTTTAGTTTTAGTATTACCAATATCTTTATTATTCTTTTTTGTTGGAGGATTAATAGGATGGGTAGCAAGAGACTACATGATGAACTATCGAGAGATACCACGTCCACACCCAGAGATGTTTGATGAACTAGGCAATTTAGTTCCAGATGAAATCGTAGCATTTAGATTTGAAAACAATTATGACGACAGCGAAGAAGACAACAACGACTAGGAAACCAAGAGTAGTTAAGAAAGCTGCTCCAATCCCTGAACTCCCAAGAAAACCTTTTGTATTTGAGGTACTTGATTTAGTATCAAAACAAAAGAGTAAGGCAAAGAAAATTGAGGTTCTAAGGAAGTATGATGAGTTTCATCTACGAACTATATTCTTATGGAACTTTGATACAGTAGTTGAATCTATGCTACCTGAAGGTGATGTTCCTTATCAATCATATGATGATCAGAATTCATACAGTGGAACTTTATCTACAAAGATGCAGGAAGATATTCGTGCCATGCATGAGACTGGTTCATTCTCTATGGGTGTATCAGATCAACAAGGTAGAACTACTATAAGAAGAGAGGTTAAGAACTTTTATCACTTTGTTAAAGGTGGTAATGATGGTTTGAATAATATGCGTAGAGAGTCTATGTTTATTAATATACTTCAAGGACTTCATCCATTAGAAGCAGAAATCATTTGTCTAGTTAAGGATAAGAAACTTTCTGATAAGTATAAGATTACTAGAGAGATTGTAGAGGAAGCATATCCAGACATATATTGGAGAGATAAACCATGACAGTCGCACAAGAAAAGGAATTAAAAAAACCTGAGAAGAAAGAACCAATATGGACAACTGAAGAGAGGCAAACCAGTAAAGAAAAGTATGGGTGTGAAGTTCTTATAGAGGATGGTTCTATTGAAGATGTCTCTATAAAAAAAGCACCTAGTGATTCTTATATCATTCGTTACTCTTATAAAGATAAGGAACGTATCGATTTAACTAGAGGTTCAAGAGTAACTCTGTTTGATATGTACTGGGATAAGTTTAAGGGTGGTATAAAATCCATTGAGTATGGTATGGGTACAATCAAACCAAACCTCTGGGGTTATCAATCACCTGCTACCAAAAAGAAAAAGCGAAAGTAGTTTCAAATATAACGCAAAAAAAACTCCGACATTTTTTTCGTATGTGAGGATTTGTAACAATTTTGTAAACCTACTTGCATATATACTATACATGTGTTAGTATTAACACAATCGTTCATCCTGATACATTCAGGACGCAAGTAAGCCGACTCGGAACGGATTCGTTCATCTCTTTCGGGAGACGCAAAAGCCGACTAAAGGAACGGAGTAAAATCCCTACTACTTTGGAGAAAGCCAATGGCAAAAGTCACTTATCGTGGACACGAATACGATACAAATGAGTATCGTAGAGCTCTTATCGAAGAGCATAACCAAGTAAGAAATCACGATCTAATGTATCGTGGTATCAAGGTTAGAAGCAAGGCAGTCCCTTGTTCTTAAGTCCAAGAACTTAATATCAATTGAGGAGGGTTGTTACCCTCCTTTTTTTGTGCTATAATAAAGAAATGGAATTATTTAATAGTTGGCAATGGCAAAAGGGAGAAATTCCTGATGAGATATGTGATTATATTATTAATAATATAGATGATAATTTATATAAAAAAGGTGAAGTAGCAAATAGTAAGTTAAAGTCTGCAAGAAATGTAAATATACAAACCACTAATATCAATTGGATAAATGCATTACTTGGTGGTTATATAAGGTATGCTAATTCTAAAAATTTTAATTACAATTTATCGGATAATGATATAGAATCAGCACAGATTTCTAAGTATTCTGTAGGTGAATATTATGGTGAGCATATGGATTTTGGAAAGGATGATAATCTAACAAGAAAGTTAAGTCTAACTGTTCAACTTTCGGATGAAAATGATTATGAAGGAGGGGATCTTATATTTTACACTGGTTCTAATAGAGAAAAATCTTCTAGAGGTAAAGGAAGTGTTATTGTTTTTGATAGTAGATTGTATCATGAAATAACTCCCGTCACTAAAGGTGTGAGATATTCTTTGGTTAAATGGTATCATGGAGATGTACCATTGAAATAATTATAAGTATGTGCTATACTATATGAAATGAAAATTTTCTAGGATATGGAGACTGGTAGAGCAAAACGTCTTGTTAAAATGCTTGAGAGATTACTCAAGCAAGATCATCTTTATAGTGACGAGGAAATTAAAACCATCAAGGCACAACTTAGAGTAGTTAAAGAAGAACTTGCTCAATTAAAAGTATCAAAAGGATTTGGTAAATGAACGTAAAACTTGTAAGCATTACTCCTGATGCGGAGCAACTCATGGCATACATTGCCAGAGTATCTAACCCATCTAATCAGGACAATGAAAAGTATGCAGGACTATTAAAGTATTGCATCAAGCATAATCATTGGAGTGTCTTTGAGCAGTCTACTATGACTCTTGAGATTGAGACTACTCGTGCTATTGCTGCACAGATATTACGTCATAGAAGTTTCACATTCCAAGAGTTCTCTCAAAGGTATGCTGCTAGTACTGCACTTGGTGATATTCCATTGCCAGAATTGAGAAGGCAGGATACAAAGAACCGTCAGAATTCTACTGATGATTTGGAACCTAAGTTAGTTGAGTCACTCAACAGACAGATGGATACATTGTTTAGTTCTTCTCTAGCACTTTACAATCAGATGCTTGAGGATGGTGTTGCTAAAGAGTGTGCTAGAATGGTACTACCTTTATGTACTCCTACCAGAATCTATATGACTGGTTCATGTCGTTCTTGGATACACTATATCAATCTACGTTCTGCACATGGTACTCAGAAAGAGCACATGGTGATTGCAGAATCATGTAGGAAAGTGTTTACCGAACAGTTCCCTGCAGTCTCAGAAGCCCTTGATTGGCTATAAATATCTTTACATTATTTAATTATTATGGCAACATATCCTGTTAGAAATACGAATACTGGTGAAACAAAAGAAGTGTTTATGAGTGTTCATGACTGGGATCAGTGGAAAAAAGATAATCCAGATTGGTTTAGAGACTTTTCAGATCCAAGTACATGTCCTGGTGTAGGAGAAGTAGGAGAATGGAAAGATAAGTTAGTTAAATCTAAACCTGGATGGAATGAAGTATTAGACAGAGCATCAAGACAACCAGGAGCTACGGTTAAGAAAATCTAATGCCAAGAAAAAAGAAAGTAGAACAACCTATTGGGGTTGGATTGACTACTAAACAAAGGAGGAGAAAGAAACCTCTTAGTGCAGGTTATCTTCTTGATATCGAACCAATAACTGACAATCAAAAAGTTTTATTTGATTCTTATAAAGCAGATAAACATCTTGTTGCTTATGGTGCAGCAGGTACAGGTAAAACTTTTGTTACCTTATATAATGCACTTAAGGATGTATTGGATGATCATACACCCTATGAAAGAATCTATATTGTACGTTCACTAGTTGCTACTAGGGAAATAGGATTTCTTCCTGGTGATTATGAGGACAAGTCTGACATATATCAGGTGCCTTATAAGCACATGGTAAAGTACATGTTTCAGATGCCATCTGATGCAGACTTTGAAATGTTATATGGAAATCTTAAGTCACAGGATACAATTAAGTTTTGGAGTACTTCATTCTTAAGAGGTACTACTCTTGACAATGCTATTGTTATTGTTGATGAGTTCCAGAATTTAAACTTCCATGAACTTGATAGTATAATGACAAGGGTTGGAGAGAATAGTAAGATAATGTTCTGTGGTGATGCCAGTCAGACAGACTTGCAGAAAACAAATGATAGGAATGGTATCGTAGACTTCATGAACATCTTGCGTAAAATGCAATCCTTTGATATAATAGAGTTTAGTGTTGATGACATAGTTCGTTCAGGACTTGTTAAAGAATACATTATTGCTAAGCTAGACTCTGGTTTATAATATGCAAATCTTTAGTGATTATGATCAGGGAAAGAAGTTAAACTTTAATTACTTAAAGTCTAAACCCTTCCCTCATATAGTTTTAGATAACTTTATTAATCCTGCTGCTGCAATGCAGTGCTTTAATGAATTAAAATCTACAAACTATTGGCAGACTGAAGATTCTAATAATGCATATATGGCAGCACATCAAGTGAGTAAGTGGTTTACTCCTTGGGATGCTCAGAGTACAGAACAACTTAAGTACCAAGTTCCCACAGTTCATAATACTATTCAGTATTTTAACTCTAAGTTATTTCTTTCATATCTTGAGGAATTAACTGGTATCAAAGGGTTGATGGGAGACCCAGGTTTCTCAGGTGGTGGAGCACACAAGATAAGAACGGGTGGTAAGTTATCATTACATGTTGACTTTAACATTCATTCTGAGACAAAACGTTTCAGAGTTCTTAATCTTCTTCTTTATCTTAATCCTCAATGGGAGGAAGAGTGGGAAGGTGCATTAGAATTATGGGATTTAGACAATAAGAAACTAACTGATAAGATATATCCTATCTTTAACAGAGCAGTTATCTTTACCCTGTCTGATAAATCAGTTCATGGACATCCCGTTCCCTTAAAAACACCAGAAGGAATTGAAAGATATTCTTTAGCACTTTATTATTACATTGAAGAACCCAACCAAGAATATTATGAAAGGAACTCAGTTGTCTGGCATGAACTTTAAACACATTGATTTGGATCTAAAACCTCTTGAAAGAGAGCACATAGATGGAGTCAGGTACTATAAAATTCCTAATGAAGAAGAACTTATTAAGATGGTGTCTATTACTTCGGTAACAAGTCACTTTAATAAAGAAATCTTTATTAACTGGAGAAAGAGAGTAGGTAATGAGAAGGCAGATAAGATCACGAAAGCGGCTACAACCCGTGGGACTGACATGCATACTCTTACTGAACATTATCTAAAGAATGATAAGGAACTGCCTGAAGTTCCACCTATTTCTGATTTCTTATTCAAGATTGCTAAACCTAAACTGAACCTGATAAATAATATATACGCTCTGGAAGGACCGCTATATAGTAAGCAATTGGGAGTTGCTGGAACCGTTGATTGTATTGCAGAATATGATGGCGAGTTAGCGATAATAGATTTTAAGACATCTAAGAAACCTAAACCACGGGAGTGGATTGAACATTACTTTGTTCAAGCAATGGCATATGGTTGTATGCTATATGAAATGAAGAACATTCCCATTAAAAAATTAGTCATTATAATGGCATGTGAAAACGGAGAATGCGTAGTCTATGAAGAAAACGACAAAGCAAAATACATCAAACTCCTTAGTGAATACATTAGGAAATTTGTTGGAGATAAACTGGAGCTCTATGGAACCGACTAAAGAATTAGAACAAGCAATAGAGAGTAAGTTTTTAACTCCTCAGAAATTTGCTATGGAAATCGAAAAGATTGTTGCTAATGATGAACTCAATTACATTGATGCCATCTTACACTATTGCGAAAAGAACAGTCTTGAGGTAGAATCAATAACGAAACTTATATCAAAACCTTTGAAGGAAAGATTGAAGTGGGATGCTACCCGTCTTAACTTTATGAAGAGAACTTCGAGGGCGAAACTTCCTATTTAATGAAGGTGACACCGTTCGAAACCTATCAAACTTATCTCTCAATGAAAAGTCATTTTACTAATCGTAAGTATGACTTTTTTAAGTATGGTGGTAAGTCTCGTGCTACTATGGCATCCTTTAATAAACGAAAGGATAAGTATTGGTTCGAGAAAACTTCTAGAAAATACTCTGACAAAGAAGTATTAAATTTTTTATTATCTAATTTTGTATCAGCAAACAACCCAGAAAACCTATGGATTGGAGAAATAATAAATTCTGGCGAAAGAACTTACGCAGAATGGATGAAACGTCAACAGAGTTTGACTTACTTATTCAAAGAACAGTCAAACGAATTACTGTCCAACAAAAAATTGAACGAAGTATTCGATTGCTCAAACAACAAGCATCCAATAGTTCTAAAAAAGTATCTGGGTGGAGAGATAAGTTTAGAAACGTTTATGATACTGGAAAAAGTCTTTTCTTTCGTAAAAAACTTTGATAAAAAACTAAAAGATCCTGTATGGGAAACCGTAAGTTTGAAGATAAAGAAGTATACTCCCTTCATAAATATTAATGTGTTCCCTTATAAAAAAATTCTAAGAGAGATGATCAATGACTGATTTTTTTGATTCTGAAATAGTACAAGATGAGTTACGTGAAATTAATAAACTACAAGAATTTGTCTATGGAGATTTGTATGAATTTCCTAATCTTTCTCATGAAGATAAGAAAGAACACATTGATAAACTAAGTGAACTATTAGAAAGACAACGTGTGATGTACACACGACTGTCTCTTTCAGAGGATGACGAAGCGAAAAAATTAAAGGAACAGTTGCAACAATCAGTTCTGGCTATGGGTTTTCCCAAGGGCACTGATATAAATGTACTATTCAGTGGCATGACTCAGACAATTGAAAAACTGAGACAGTATGTTGACTAATATCTAAATCTTTGTTATAATAAAACCAATCCAATTAAATCTAACTTAATCCGAGGTAACTAAATGTCGTTTGCTAATCTTAAAAAGCAATCTAAACTTGGCTCTCTTACCGCTAAACTGGTAAAGGAAGTTGAGAAACTCAACACTAATGGCGGTTCAGATGAACGCCTATGGAAACTGGATGTAGACAAAAGCGGTAATGGATATGCCGTTATTCGTTTCCTACCTGCTCCTAACGGTGAGGATCTACCGTTTGTAAAACTATATTCTCATGCCTTTCAAGGTACTGGTGGATGGTATATTGAAAACTCTTTGACTACATTAGGACAGAAAGATCCTGTATCAGAGTTCAATACACAACTCTGGAACAACGGCACTGATGCTGGTAAAGAGACTGCTCGTAAGCAGAAGCGTAAGCTTACATACATCAGTAACATCTATGTCGTGAAGGATCCAGCAAATCCTGAGAACGAAGGTAAAGTATTCTTATACAAGTATGGTAAGAAAATCTTTGACAAACTAACTGCAGCAATGCAACCTGAGTTTGAGGATGAAACTGCAATTGATCCATTTGATTTCTGGCAAGGTGCTAACTTCAAGTTGAAGGCAAAGAACGTTGCTGGTTACAGAAACTATGATTCTTCTGAGTTCACTGCTCAATCTCCAGTATTGGATGATGATGATGCACTTGAAGCACTATGGAAGAAAGAGTTCTCTCTTGCAGAACTAGTTGCTGCAGATCAGTTCAAGTCTTATGAAGATTTGAAGAAGCGTCTTGGATATGTTCTTGGTAACAAGGCACGTCCTGCTGAAGATGAATCTTTTGAGGATGAAAGTGAAGGACGTGGTTCTGCAGAGCAAGTTGTTGCTGCTGCGACTGCACCTACACCAACACCTGCTGCATCTGAAGAAGATGATGATGCACTATCCTACTTTGCTAAGTTAGCAGAGGAGTAATATTAAGGGGAAGTATTTCTAGTATTTTCCGTTTCAGCTAGTCTTCTATTAACAAACTGGGAGGACTTATCGTAATGCATGATGTTTCTCATATCATTCATGTATTGCTGTAAGTACTCCTTTTTTAGTACATATATACTTCTCTTCTCTTCGTTCAATTCTACTTCATATTCGTAGTTTGAAACTCCTACTACTGGTGCAGGATTTATATCTGCATATGTTGCAGAATCTGGATTTATCATTGTAAATGTAGAGTCTACTCTCTTACCAGCAGGAAGTATTACTCTACCTTTAGAGTCTTTAACTAATGTTGTTTCGTAATGATGTATATTATTCAAGTCTAATCCATATTTACTTTCTGCAAATCTATAGATGTCTCTTGATGATAGAGGCCACTCATTATGTACGTTAATAATACCAGCAGTTAATAATACAACCCAATCCAAATCTGCAACACCATAAAGTTCTTCTGCTACTGTATCTGGTCTAGCACCATCAGAAATTTGATACTTATTAAACAGAGTGAAAACATTCTGTAAATCATCACGAAGTTTAACTCTTCTAAAAAGATTCTTAACTCTTACGTATGAACGTGAAGAGTTTTTTGTTTTTAATGGGGACTGATAGT
>Ga0209404_10000969_pt1 | contig 20851 bp, 18 predicted proteins | sample TroAtlMetagenome_2_FD_187447 | JGI IMG/M metagenome (GOLD analysis project Ga0209404, IMG submission 187447) | Marine eukaryotic phytoplankton communities from Atlantic Ocean - Tropical Atlantic ANT8 Metagenome (SPAdes) (version 2) | ecosystem: Environmental > Aquatic > Marine > Oceanic...
TTCCCCGTGCGGGCTTTGTCCCCGCGGACGGGGTGCTGCGCGAGCGGCAGAATGCCGGGACCATCGAGGCCGTCGGGCTGGAACTGGAGGCCGAGGCGCGGCTGCGCGAGGGGCTGACGCTGCGGGGTGCGCTGGCGGCGACCGACGCCCGAGTGGATGGCGGGTCCCGCGCGCCCCAGTTGACCGGCCTGCGCCCCGCCCAGGCCCCGATCTGGAGCGCCGTCGCAGGCGTGGACTGGGCGCCTGCAGTGGACTGGACCGTCAGCGTCGATGCCCGCTGGGAGAGCCGTCGTTTCGACGACGATCTGAACAGCCGCGTGCTGGATCCGTCGCTCACCGCCTCAGCGCGACTTGAGCGACAACTGTCAGCCGGTCTGTCCGGCTGGGTCGAGGCGCTGAACCTGTTCGATGCTGACGTAGAGACGGCAGAAACCGGCACCGGCGTCGTCTCCTACGGCCCCCCGCGCACCATCTGGATCGGCCTGTCGCGCCGCTGGTAGGCCACACCTCTCGCCAATAGCTGCCGGACCGACTACCTCTGGTTCCCGCGTCTCGCGTTGCAAAAGGTGCTCATGTCGGATCCTGCCGCGCCCGCCTCCAGCCGTTCCGCACCGCCGGTCATTGACCTGTCCGGGGGCGCAAATGAGCCTCGACCGGGGACGGACAGTCGCGTCCTCATCCCCGCCTTTCGCAGCGCGCCGGAAAAGCCGCCGGGCGCACAGATCGCGCATCTGGGTGGCGAGACGATGGGCACGGTCTGGACCGCCCGCATCGTGGTGCACAATGAGGCCGAGGCCAGCCGATGGCAGGTGCTGATCGAGGAGGAACTGGCGCGGATCATCGCCCTGTTCAGCCCGTGGGAACGGAACAGCGAACTCTCCAGATTCAATGGAGCGCCGGCCGGGACCTGGGCCCTGTCCGATGCCTTCTGGACTGTCCTGACCCGGGCGCTCGAGCTTGCAGACGAGACCAATGGCGCGGTCGATCCAACCCTGGGACCGCTGGTCGATCTGTGGGGTTTCGGGCCTTCCGGCCGCCGGTCGCCCCTGCTGCCCCTGCCGACGGAGGAGGAGGTCGTGGCGGCACAGGCGAAAAGCGGCTGGATGCGTATGCGGCTGAATGTCGAGGCACGGGCGGCGGTCCAGCCCGGCGGGCTCAAGCTGGATCTGTCCGGCATAGCCAAGGGGCATGCGGTCGACCGCATCTCGCTGCGGCTGGCACGCGAAGGGGCGACCTCGCACCTCTTCGAGATCAGCGGCGAGCTCAAGGGGGTGGGCGTAAGGCCTGACGGCCGGCCGTGGTGGGTGGAACTGGAGAAGCCCGCGGGTCTCGCGACCCCGCGCACCATTGCCGCCTTGTACGGCCTCGCCGTGGCGACCTCGGGCGAGGCGCGCCGTCATTTTATCCATGAGGGTCAGACCTATTCCCACACGATCGACGGCCGGACGGGAAGGCCGGTGACCAACGGCATGGTCTCGGTCTCGGTCCTGCATGACTCGGCCATGGTCGCCGATGCACTGGCGACCGCCCTGACCGTCATGGGGCCGGATGAGGGGCCCGCCTGGGCCGAGGCCGCCGGTATCGCCGCCATCATGGTCCACCGAAGTGAAGAGGGTCTGGTCGAAAGGATGAGCCCGGCCTGCCGCGCCATGCTGGACACCGGGCGGGAATAGTCACGGTCAGTCGGTCCGTGCGACCGCCTTCATCGACACACTCGGGTCAGCCAGCTTGTCTGCATCGACCGGCGTCGCCTTGCCGATCAGAAGACGCCCGCCCATGAATTCGGCCGGGGCGTTGATCGCCTCGACGCACAGCAGCCGGTCGCCCGCCAGATGGAAGACCGCCAGCCCGGCCCCCTCCGCCACGGTGCGGACGACCATGCGGTCCGCCCCGTCTGCCAGACCGGCGATCTGCAGTTTCAGATCATACTGGTCCGACCAGAACCACGGCACTTCAGGCACGGGCGGGCTGCGACCGGTGATCGCCGCCGCGGCCTGCTTGGCCTGTTCCAGCGCATTCGGCACGCTCTCCAGCCGCACCACGCGGCCATCGTGCACAGGCACCGGCCGCCGGGTCATGTCGCCGAGGGCATAGACTTCGTGGTCCGAGGTGCGGGCAGCCTCGTCGACCACCACGCCGCCGTCGCAGGTCAGGCCAGCGGCCGCGCCCAGCCCCTCGCAGGCCACGCCGCCGACACCGACCACCACCAGATCGGCGGGCAGGCTCTGGCCGTCGTCCAGGGTCACGCCGCCGACCGCACCATCGTCGCCCGCCGCAAGGGCGGTCACCGTACGCCCGGTCAGAAGGGTCACGCCGTGTCGCGTGTGGGCGTCATGCATGAAGTCGGCCAGTACGTCCGACGCCACCCGGGCCAGCAGGCGGGCCTCGCGCTCGACCACCACGACCTTGGCGCCCAGCGCCCGGGCGGAGGCCGCGACCTCCAGGCCCACATAGCCGCCGCCGACGACCAACAGCCTCACCCCTGGCCGGATCGCGGCCCTGAGCTTTCGCCCGTCCGCGAGGGTCCGCAGCTCGAGCACGTTCGCCAGCTCCGCCCCGGGCACCGCCAGCTTCCGCGCTGTCGACCCGGTCGCCAGGATCAGGGTGTCATAGGAAACGGTCCCGCCGTCCGCGAGCACCACCACCTTGCCGGCCCGGTCGATGGACGTGACCGTCTGGCCCAGCCGCAGCTCGATGTTCTGTTCGACATAGAAGTCCGCGGGCCGCAGCAGCAGGTCCTCCTCCTCGCCCTCGCCCTTCAGCAAGGCCTTGGACAGGGGCGGGCGCTGATAGGGGGCGACCGGCTCCTCGCCGATCAGCACCACCTCGCCGTCGAAACCATACTGCCTGAGAAGGGCGGCTACACTGCCCCCGGCATGCCCCGCGCCCACGATCACGATCCTGCTCATGACCCGCACATAGGCTGCGATTGCCGGTCGCACCATAGGCAGGACGATAGCGCTTGACCGTTCCACTGTTACAGCATAGTGGAACGCGCCATGACCGACGCCCTTCCCCCCAACGCCGCCGTTCCGGCCCGCAGCCGGCTGGACCTTTACGACGCCCTGCTGTGCCTGAAGACGCGCGAGGAGGTCGATGCCTTCCTCGCCGATCTGTGCACCCCGGCCGAGGTGCGTGCCTTTGCCGAGCGCTGGCAGGTGGCGCGCCTGCTGGACGCGGGTGGCAAGTCGTACCGCGAAATCGCCGCCGAGGCCCAGGCCAGCCCGACCACGGTCGTGCGGGTGGCCCGCTTCCTCAAGGAAATGCCGCATCAGGGCTATCGCCTGGTGCTTGACCGACAGTCCGGAGTATCCGCGTGAGCAAGGTTCAGGGGCGACTTCGCATCGCCGTTCAGAAATCCGGCCGTCTGGCCGAGCGCAGCCTCGACCTGATCCGCAATGCGGGCCTCAGGGTCATCAAGGGCAACAACGACCTGCTGTACAAGGTCGAGAATGCGCCGGTCGATCTGCTGCGTGTCCGCGACGACGACATCCCGACCTTCGTCGCCGACGGGGTCTGCGACCTCGGCATTGTCGGTGAGAATGTGCTGGAAGAGGCCCGCAACGGCGGTCCGCTGGCCGAGGTGATCATGCCGCTGGGATTTGGCCGCTGCACGCTGAAGATCGCCGCACCAGAGAGCCTGCGCTGGGACGGTCCGGCCTCGCTGAGCGGTCTCAGGCTGGCGACCAGCTATCCCCGCATTCTCAGCCGCTGGCTGGCCGAGAACGGCGTCGAGGCCGGGGTGGTCACCATGCGTGGCGCGGTCGAGGTCGCCCCGCGTCTGAAGCTGGCCTCGGCCATCTGCGATCTGGTCTCGACCGGGGCGACGCTCGAAGCCAATGGCCTGGTGCCGCTGGACACGGTATTCGAGAGCCAGGCGGTCCTCATCCGCTCGCCCCAGCCGGTTGAGGACGCACTGGAGCCGCTGCTCGAGAACCTGATCGCCCGCATCGGCGGGGTGGTGGCCTCGCAGGACGCCAAATACGTCATGCTGAACGCGCCCCGCGCCGCGCTGGACCGGATCACCGCCCTGTTGCCGGGGTCGGAGTCGCCGACCGTCATGCCCCTGTCCGGCCGTGACGATGCCGTGGCCGTGCACGCCGTCTGTCAGGAGACCGTGTTCTGGGAGACGCTGGAGCGGCTGAAGGCGGAGGGTGCTTCGTCCATCCTGGTCCTGCCCATCGAGAAGATGATGTGATGCGTCAGATCGACTGGACGACCCTGTCCGCACCCGAACAACGCGCGGCTCTGGCCCGCCCGGCGCAGCGCACCGAGGCGCGCGTCAGCGACACGGTGCGGGCGATCTTCGACGATGTGCAGACGCGGGGCGCCGCGGCCGTGGCCGACTGGAGCCTGAAGCTGGACGGCGCCGCCCCCCGGCGCATCGCCCTCACGCCCGATGTGGTGCGCGAGGCCCGCGCGGCCCTGCCGCCGGCCGATACCCGGGCCCTGCGCATCGCCGCCGAGAACGTCCGCATCTTCCATCAGGCTACACGACCCGAGGACACCGGCTGGGTCGAGACGACGCCGGGCGTGCGCTCCCGGCTGGTTTGGCGACCCATCGCCTCGGCGGGCCTCTATGTCCCGGGCGGCAGCGCGCCGCTGTTCTCGTCCCTGCTGATGCAGGCGATTCCGGCGGGCGTCGCCGGTGTCGTGCGGCGCGTGGCCGTGACTCCGCCCGCAAAGGACGGCGGCGTCCACCCGGCCATGATCGTTGCGGCTGACGAGGCCGGGCTGGACGCCCTGTGGCTGATCGGCGGGGCCCAGGCCATCGCCGCCCTGACCTTCGGCGCGACCTTTGACGATGGCGAGATCGCCCCCGTCGACAAGCTGTTCGGGCCGGGCAATGCCTGGGTGGCCGAGGCCAAGAAACAGGCGAACGCCCTGCCCGGTGGGCCCGCGGTCGACATGCCGGCCGGGCCGTCCGAGCTGATGGTCATCGCCGACTCCAGCGCCGATCCCGAGATCGCCGCCGCCGACCTGCTCAGCCAGGCCGAGCACGATGCCGACGCCCAGGTGCTGCTGGTGTCGAACAGCCGGGGCGCCATCGCCGCCATTCTTGAGGCGGTGGAGGACCAGTTGCAGACCCTGCCGCGCGCCGACATCGCCCGCCGCTCGCTGGCCGAAGGCCGCACAATCCGCGTCGCCGATCTGGAGGAGGCCTGTGCGGTCGCCAATCTGTACGGCCCCGAGCACCTCGCGCTGCAGACGCTGGATGCGGAAAAGCTGGTTGACCGGATCACCGCCGCAGGCGCCATCTTCGTCGGCACCCGGGCGGCCGAGACGCTCGGCGACTATGCCGCCGGGCCCAGCCACGTCCTGCCGACCGACGGCGGGGCGCGCACCCTGGGCGGCATCACCACGGCCAGCTTCATGACGTCGATGTCGGTGCAGACTGTGTCCGAAAAGGGCGCCGCCGCCCTCGCCCCCATCGCGGCGCGTCTGGCCCGGCTGGAGGGGCTTGAGGCCCACGCCCGCGCGGCCGATCTGAGGTGCCAGTCATGACCGCGCTTCCCGCCCCCTTCGCCCCGCTGGTCAGCGGCGGTGAAGGCCTCGACCGCTATCCGGCCGGCACCGCAGCGCTCGCCGCCCGCTTGGCCGAGGTCTATGGCGTCCCCGTCGATCAGGTCCTGCCCGTGCGGGGCGCGACCCACGGGTTTGAGCTGATCTTCCGGCTGGCCGTGCGCGAGCAGCTCGGCGTTCACGCGCCCGCCGGTGAGCCCTTCACGACGCTGTCCGGCATATATCCGACCCCGGTAGAACCCGCCGGGGTGATCCGGATCGCCGGGCGGGGCACCAGCGGCGGCGACGCCGCGTCCTGCGATCTGTTGGTCATGAACGAGACCGCCATAGAATTTGAGGCCGGTCGCTCGGTCGCGGGCCGCGTGGCGGGCACGCCCAATCTGATCGTGGTTCGGAGCCTGTCGCTGGCCTATGGCCTCGCCGGCGCCCGTGTCGGTGCCCTGATCGCCCGGCCCGAGTTGCTGGAGCGGCTGCGCGCCGTGCTGGAACCCTATGCCCTGCCCGCGCCCTCCGTACGACTGGCCCTGCAGGCGCTCGACCCCTCGCGCCTGATCGAGACCGAGGCGCGGATCGCCGCGGTGCGCGCCGAGCGGACCCGCATGGTCGAGGCCCTTGGTGCGGACGCGACGGCCGAGCCGGGCCCTGCTGTCCGGCTGCACGGTGAGGGTCTGGATGCGGCGATGGCACGCCTGACCGCCCTGGGCGTGCCGTTTGCGACTGACGACGGCCTGTGCCTGCCCGTGTTCGCCCAGGTCGAGCTGAACGATCGCACCCTTTCGGCCTTTGGCGTGACCGGCGCGGCCCGTGCCAATCGCACCGGTCAGGCTGTGCGCGACACCAAGGAGACCCGCATCGTCTGCGCGGTCGATCTGGACGCCACGGGGCCCGTCCGCATCCACACGGGTGTCGGCTTCTTCGATCACATGCTGGAGCAGGTCGCGGCCCACGGCGGCTTTTCGCTGCGTCTCGCCTGCGAGGGGGATCTGCACACCGACCCGCACCACACCATCGAGGACTCTGCGATTGCCCTGGGGCAGGCCCTGAAACAGGCGCTGGGCGAACGGCGCGGCATCGCCCGCTATGGCTTCGTCCTGCCCATGGACGAGGCCAATGCGACGGTCTCGATCGACCTGTCGGGCCGACCCTATCCGGTGTTCGAGGGGACGTTCGCGACCCCCTTTATCGGCGACTACCGAACCGATCTGACCGCCCATGTGTTCCGCTCATTGGCCGAGCACCTGGGGGCCGCCATCCATGTGTCGGTGACCGGCGAGGACGACCACCACAAGACCGAGGCCGTCTACAAGGCCTTCGGACGGGCGCTGCGTCAGGCCATTCGCATTGAGGGCGATGCCGTGCCCTCGACCAAGGGTGTACTGTGACCGAGGTTGCGCTTCTGGATTACGGCGCGGGCAATCTGGCCTCGGTCCAGTTCGCCTTCGAGCGGCTGGGGGCACGGGTGCACCGGGTCTCGGACGCTACCGGCATCGACGCAGCCGAGCGGCTGGTGCTGCCCGGTGTGGGGGCTGCCGCCTGGGCCATGCGCCGGCTGGATGCACTGGGCCTCAGCGATCCTGTCCGCGCCTTTCCCCGGCCGCTGATCGGGCTGTGTCTGGGTCAGCAACTGCTGTTCGAGTCCAGCGCCGAAGGGGACGCTGCCCTGCTGGGCCTGATCCCCGGCCAGGTGGCGGCGCTGAGACCCGGGCCGGGCCTGACGGTGCCGCACATGGGCTGGTCGGCCCTGTCCGATATCGCCGATGATCCCCTGACCGAGGGTGTCGAGGACGGTTCGTACGTCTACTTCGTCCACGGCTTTGCCTGCCCCGACGGTCCGCCGACGCTCGCCCGCGCGCGGCACGGCGCCCCCTTCCCCGCCATGGTCCGGCAGGGCAACCGTTGGGGCTGCCAGTTCCACCCCGAGCGCTCGTCGACGACCGGCGCCCGCATCCTGTCCAACTTTCTGGCGATCGACGCATGATCCTCTATCCCGCCATCGACCTGAAGGACGGCGTCTGCGTGCGGCTGATGCACGGGCGCTTTGATCAGGTGACCCGCTATGACGACGATCCGGTCGCGCGCCTGAACGCCTTTGCCGACGCCGGGGCCGACTGGGTGCACATCGTCGATCTGGACGGGGCCGAGGCCGGTCGCGCGGCCCAGCACGAGACCCTGTCGCGACTGGCGGGGACCGGGCGGGTGCAGATCCAGTCCGGCGGTGGGGTGCGCCAGCGCGAGGACGTCCTGCGGCTCAGAGAGGCGGGTGTCGCCCGGGTCGTGGTCGGCTCGCTGGCCGTGACTACGCCCGACACTGTGCGCGGCTGGCTGGAGGATATGGGGCCCGAAGCCCTGACGCTGGCGCTGGACGTGCGCGTCACCGACGGCGGCATCGTGCCCGCGCTGAAAGGCTGGACCGAGGCCGCGCCGCTGGACCTTTGGGCCGTGCTGGACCTTTATCCCGAGGGTGTGTTCCGCCACCTGCTGGTCACCGACATTGGTCGCGACGGGGCCCTGACCGGTCCCAATATCGACCTGCTGGCCGAGATCGTCCGGCGCCGTCCGGACCTGAAGGTCCAGGCCTCGGGCGGGGTGGCCGCAACCTCGGACCTGACAGCCGCGCGCGATGCCGGCTGCGACGGCGCCATCATCGGCCGCGCCCTCTATGAAGGCCGCTTCACCGTCGAACAGGCGCTCGAGGCCGTGCGATGACCGCGCGACGCATCATTCCCTGCCTGGACGTCAAGGACGGCCGGGTGGTCAAGGGCGTGCGCTTCGAGGGTCATGTCGACATGGGCGATGCCGTCGAACTGGCGCTGCGCTATCGCGATCAGGGGGCCGATGAGCTGGTCTTCTATGACATTACCGCCAGTCCCGAGGGCCGCACCCTCGACTATGGCTGGATCGCCGACATCGCCCGCGATCTGGACATTCCCTTCTGCGTCGCCGGAGGCATCGCCGATGCCGATCAGGCCGCCCGCTGTCTCGATCACGGCGCCGACAAGGTGTCGGTCAACTCTCGGGCGCTGGCGCGGCCCGAACTGATCACCGAGATGGCCGAGCGACTGGGCCGCCAGTGCGTGGTGGTCGGCGTCGACAGTCGCCTCATCGACGGCGAATGGCAGGTACACCAGTTCACCGGTGACCCGTCAGCCACGAGGCGCACGGGCCGCCGCACCCTCGACTGGATCCTTGAGGCCGAGGCGCTCGGCGCCGGCGAGATCGTGCTGAACGTCATGGATCAGGACGGCGTCCGCAACGGCTATGACATCGGCCAGCTGAAGGCTGCGCGCGAGCGACTGACCATTCCGCTGGTCGCCTCGGGCGGGGCCGGGGCGCCCGACCATTTCCGCGATGTGTTTGAACAGGCCGACGTCTCGGGCGCGCTGGCGGCCAGTGTGTTCCACACCGGAGCCATCGCCATCCCCGACCTCAAACACTATCTCGCCGACGCCGGACAGGAGATCAGGCTGTGACCGTCAATCCCGACACGCTCGACTTCGAAAAAGGCGGCGGCCTGATTCCCGTGGTCGTGCAGGACGCGGCGACGCTTCAGGTGCTGACGCTGGCCTATATGGATCGCGCCGCGCTGGAGGAAACGCAGGGGAGCGGCGAGGCGACCTTCTTCTCGCGCTCGCGCGGCGGGCGCTGGCGCAAGGGCGAGACTTCGGGCGACCGGCTGTATGTCGTCTCGATCACCCCCGACTGTGACGGCGATGCCCTGGTGCTCAAGGTCCGGCCGGTCGGCAATGCCTGTCACCTGAACCGCATCAGTTGCTTCGGAGAGGAGGATTCCCCGGGGCTGGGCCGCCTCGCCCGGCTGGAGGCCACCATCGCCACCCGCGCCAGGGCCGATCCCGAAACCAGCTGGACCGCCCGGCTGATGGCCGAAGGCCCCAAACGCGCCGCGCAAAAGGTCGGCGAAGAAGGCGTCGAGACGGCTCTGGCGGGGGCCGCAGGCGACACCGACGAGCTTGCGAATGAGGCGGCGGACCTCATCTATCACCTGTTCGTTCTGCTCAGGACGCGTCACATGGTGTTTCAGGACGTACTCGACGTGTTGGCCCGGCGGGCCGAAACGGCCAAGAACCCTGACTGACGGCGTGCCGCCTCCGGCCGGCGCGCCCGGACGAAGAGACGGAGAGGCGAATGTCGGCCCTGATACTGTTCGGCGGAGGTGGCGATCTGGCACTGCGCATGCTGCTGCCGTCCCTCTATTTCCTCGACCACGACGGTTTGCTGGATGCCGAACTGAAGATCATCGCCGCCGCCCGCTCGGATGAAACGCGGGACGCCTATGTCGGGCGGGTGCGGGCGTCGGTTGAGCCTCGCGCCAAATCGGACGAGGCCTGGTCCGAAGAGACCTGGACCCGGCTGGCCGCCCGTCTGGACTATGTGGCGCTCGACGCCACCAGCGCGGATGAGCTGAAAACCTTGAAGGCGAAAATCGGGGACGAATCTGTAACCGCTTTCATGGCGGTTTCCCCATCGCTCTACGGCCGGATCGTGCCGGCCATGCATGCCGCGGGGCTCGCCGGGCCGGACACCCGCATCGTGCTGGAGAAGCCGGTCGGCCGCGATCTGGAAAGCTTTCGCGAGATCGACGACGCCGTCTCGGCCGTCTTCGACGAAAGTCAGGTGTTCCGCATCGACCACTATCTGGGCAAGGAGACGGTCCAGAATCTGATCGCCCTGCGCTTCGGCAACACCGTCTTCGAGCCGCTCTGGAACAATCTCACCATCGACCATGTGCAGATTACTGTGGCCGAGACCGTCGGCGTCGGCGACCGCTGGCCCTATTATGACGAGTACGGCGCATTGCGCGACATGCTGCAGAACCACATGCTGCAGCTCCTGTGTCTGGTGGCCATGGAGCCGCCGTCCGACATCGACGCGGACTCGGTGCGCAATGAGAAGATCAAGGTGCTGCGCAGCCTCAGGCCCATCACCGTCGAGGAGGTGACGCGGGTCACGGCGCGCGGTCAGTACCCGGAGTATCTGACCGAGCGGGGCGCCCCGACCGACACCGAGACCTTTGTCGCCATCCGCGCCGATATCGATAGCTGGCGCTGGGCGGGGGTCCCCTTCTTCATGCGCACCGGCAAATGCATGGCCGAGAAGCGCACCGAGATCGTCATCCAGTTCAAGCCGGTGCCGCACTCGATCTTCGGCCGGGACGGCTCGGGCTATCGCGGGGCCATACAGCCCAATCGCATGATCATTGAACTCCAGCCGGACGAGGACATTTCCCTCGAGGTGATGAACAAGCAGCCCGGCCTCGAACAACGCATGCAGCTCCAGCCCATCACCATGAGCCTCTCGTGGGGGCACAATGACCGCAAGGCGGCCCCACCCCGTCGCCGCATCGCCTATGAGCGGCTGCTGCTGGATGCCATGGCGGGTGACTCGACCCTGTTCGTACGCCGCGACGAGGCTGAGCAGGCGTGGAAGTGGGTCGATGAGGTCTCGGACGCCTGGGAGGGCGCGGGCATGACGGTCGAGCCTTATCCCGCCGGCAGTTGGGGCCCCGAGGCCGCTGACTTGCTGCTGTCCCGCACCGGCCGCCGATGGAACAGTCATGAGCGTTGAGATCGAAACCTTTGCGACCCGCGCGGACTGGGCCACCGCCTGCGCCGAACGCCTGGCTGGTGCCCTGGCCAATGCCCTGGCCGACCGCCCGCGCGCCGTCTTTGCCGGCTCGGGCGGGTCCACCCCCGGCCCGATCTATGCCGCGATGAGAAAGGCTGATCTGGACTGGACCCGGGTGACCGTCACCTTGGTCGACGAGCGCCATGTGCCCGAGAGCTCGCCCGAGTCGAACGCGGCCCTGCTAAAAGCCAGCCTGCCGATCGGTCCCGGGCAGGCCGACTTCATCCCCCTGTACACCCCGGCCGTGACGGTTGACCGGGCCGCCGCCGTCGCCACCCGGGCCCTGGCCAGCCAGACCGACCGGCTGGATGGGGCCCTGCTGGGCATGGGCGAGGACGGGCACATTCTGTCGATGTTCCCTGAAAGCCCGACGCTGAAGACCCTGCTGATCCCGACCCTGACGCCCGCCGTGTTCGGTGTGCCGCCGGGGCGTGACGGACTGGCCCCCGGCCGCGAGCGCCTGTCGATGAACCTGCCTTGGCTGATGACCTGCCCGACGGTAGTCATGGCCCTCTCGGGCCGAAACAAGCTGAAGGTCTTCGAGGATCGCATTCTGGCCGATCCCGCCACCGTCCCCGTCGCGGCGCTGGCCGCCCACATCCCCCATCTGCAAGTCCTCTGGACGGAGCAGTCTGAATGACCGACCTCCACCCCACCATCCGCGCGGTCACCGATCGCATCATCGCCCGCAGCCGCGACACCCGCACCGACTATCTGCGGCGCATGGACGAGGCCGCGACCAGTCGGCCGGGTCGTGCCAAGCTGTCCTGCGCCAACTGGGCCCACGCCTTCGCCGGGGCTCCGGTCAAGGACAAGCTGACCGCCATGTCGGGCAGCCAGCCGAACCTGGGCATCGTCACCGCCTATAACGACATGCTGTCGGCCCACCAGCCGTTCGAACGCTTCCCCGAGATCGTCCGTCAGGCCGTGCGCGAGGTGAATGCCACGGCCCAGGTTGCGGGGGGGACGCCCGCCATGTGCGATGGGGTGACCCAGGGCCGCCCGGGCATGGAGCTGTCGCTGTTCAGCCGCGACCTGATCGCCATGTCGACCGCGATCGCCCTGACCCATGATGCGTTCGACGCGGCGCTGTGCCTCGGGGTCTGCGACAAGATCGTGCCCGGCCTCTTCATGGGATCATTGGCGTTCGGCCACCTGCCGGTCGTCTTCGCCCCCGCCGGCCCCATGCCCAGCGGTATTCCGAATGCGGAAAAGGCGCGGGTGCGCGCCCTCTATGCCCAGAACAAGGTCGATCGCGCGACCCTGCTGGAGAGCGAGGTGGCCAGCTATCACTCGCCGGGCACCTGCACCTTCTACGGCACGGCCAATTCCAACCAGATGATGATGGAGGTGATCGGCCTGCACCTGCCCTCCACGGCCTTTGTCCACCCCGACACCGGCCTGCGGGACGCCCTGACGGCGGCGGCAGCGAAGCGGGCGGTCGACCTCGCCCGCTCGGGCGAGGGCCGGATGAGCCGGGTGGTCGACGAGAAGTCGATCGTCAACGCCATCATCGCCCTGCTGGCCACCGGCGGCTCGACCAATCACGCTATCCATCTGGTTGCCATGGCGCGCGCGGCCGGGGTCCTGATCGACTGGACCGACATGGACGAGTTGAGCTCTGCCACCCCGCTGCTGGCCCGGGTCTATCCGAACGGTTCGGCCGATGTGAACGCCTTCCAGGCCGCCGGCGGCGTCGCCTTCGTCGTGCGCGAGCTGGCCGAAGCCGGACATCTGCACACCGACGTCACCACCGTCATGGGTGAGGGCCTTCAGGCCTATTATCGGGAGCCCATGCTCGACGAGAATGGCCAACTGGTCTGGCGCGACGGCGTGACCGAGAGCCTCGACCTCGACATCCTGCGCCCGGTCGCCGATCCCTTCCAGAAGGACGGCGGCCTGCGCCTCGTCGAGGGCCAGCTGGGCCGGGCCGTCATCAAGGTCTCGGCCGTCAAGCCCGAGCATCGCGTGGTAGAAGCGCCCGCCGCCGTGTTTGACAGTCAGGAAGCCGCACTGGAGGCCTTCCGCGAGGGCCAGCTTGACCGCGACGTGGTCGTGGTGCTGCGCTTTCAGGGACCAAGATCCAACGGCATGCCCGAACTGCACAGCCTGTCGCCAGCGCTCAGCGTGCTTCAGGATCGCGGGTTCAAGGTCGCCTTCGTCACCGACGGCCGCATGTCCGGTGCCTCGGGCAAGACACCGGCCGCCATCCACCTCAGCCCCGAGGCCCTCGCGGGCGGGCCCATCGCCCGCGTGCGCGACGGCGACATGATCCGGCTTGACCCGGACAAGGGCGAGCTGACGGTCGTGGACTGTCCGGACTTTGCCGAGCGCCCCTGCGCCCCGCGCGCCGACACCCATCTTCAAAGCGCTTCATGGGGCTATGGCCGCGAGCTGTTTGGAGCCTTCCGCGATGCGGTCAGCTCGGCCGAGGAAGGCGCCTCCATCTGCTTTGTCCAGCCGCCTGCCGGCCCCCCCGGGACGGACACCCCGCCCGATCCGAATGTCGTCGACCGGACCATGGATGCCTGAATGAGCCCTGCTCCCCTGCACCTCGTCGGCGATGTCGGCGGCACCAATGCCCGCTTCGCCCTGTCGCGCATGGTCGATGGCGTGCCGCGCGTCGAGCACCACCACAGCTTCCCGGCGAAGGACCATCCCACCCTGCTGGACGGGGTCCGGGCCTTCCTGGAGGGGTGTGACGTACGTCCGGACGGCGGCGTCATCGCCGTTGCCGGACCGGTCACCGATGGTTTCATCGACCTGACCAACTCGCCCTGGCGGGTGTCCGAGGCCGAGCTGGCCAGTCTGGGTGTCGGTCCGATCCGGCTGATCAATGACTTTGAGGCGCTGGCCTGGGCCGCACCGCTGCTGGAGGGCGATGACCTCGCCCACCTGGGCGGCCCCGCCACCGGCGATCCACTTCAGACCCTCGCCGTGCTGGGGCCGGGCACAGGTTTCGGCGTCTCGGCCCTGGCCCGTGACCGGTGGGGCTCGGCCGTTGCGCTGGCCTCCGAGGGTGGCCACGTCGACTTTCCGCCTTCCGACGCCCTCGAGGACGAGGTGCTGCGCATTCTGCGGCGGCGTTATACCCGGGTGTCGATCGAGCGGCTGGTCTGCGGGCCGGGGCTGGTCAACCTTCACAGGGCGCTGGCCGAGATCGATGGACGCCCCACGTCCATCGACGACCCGGCAGAGATCACCCGCAATGCCCTGACCGACCCCCGCGGACCATGCGGGGCGACGCTGGCCCGCTTCTGCGCCATCCTCGGCTCGGTCGCGGGGGACGTGGCCCTGACCACGGGCGCCCGCGGCGGCGTCTATATCGCGGGCGGCATCGCGCCGCGCATCCTTGAATTCCTGAAGGCCAGCCCGTTCCGCGAGCGGTTCGAGCAGAAGGGGCGCTTTACCCCCTATATGCAGGCCATCCCGACGTGGGTGGTCCTGCATAAACAGGCCGCGCTACTCGGGGCCGCGAGGGTCGCCTCTCGCAACGACTGAATGTGTCATCACGTCCGCGTGAACCCTTTGCGGCGATCCGGCGTTTGAAGGTCTCAACCGAGGAAGGGACTTCTCATGCGAAAGATGATCATTGCTTCTCTGTCTGCGGTCGCCCTGCTGGGCGTCGCGGCCTGTGGCGAAAGCGCTGAAGACGCGGCGGCCGAGCGTCAGGCTGACTCCCTGGAAGAACAGGCCGAACAGGCCCCCGCGGAAGCTCAGGAAGAGGCTATGGAAAATGAAGCCGACCGGATCGAGCAGGAAGCCGGCAATGCCGACGGCGGGATGACGACCGAGAACATGCCGAACACTGTGCCACCCGCACAGTAAGGGTTCCGACCTGCCGGGGGGTCATGCCCCCGGTCATCCTTCGGAAGAAGAGGCCTCGCCCCCCCGGCGGGGCCTTTTTTGGCTTTCTATCCGGCCCGTTTCGGCGGCCAGGGGATGAAGGCGCTGGTCCGCTTCACATAGTCGGCATAACCCGGTCGCGAGCTGTGGATCGCCTTTTCGGTAATACCGATGCCGGACCACTTGGTCAGGGTGAAGGTCAGGAAGATGGGACCGAGGATCGAGGCCACTCCCGGCCCCGTCTCGGCTGCGATCAGATACAGGCCCCACCAGACACAGGCATCGCCGAAATAGTTCGGATGCCGGGTGTAGCGCCACAGGCCGGTGTCCAGCACCTGTCCCCTGGTCGAGGGGTCGCGGCGGAAGGCCGCCAGCTGCGCGTCACCCACCGTCTCGAAGACAAGACCCACGCCGAACAGGGCCACCCCGGCCCATCCCAACCAGCCGACCGCCGGCGCTTCGGCCACCTGCCCCAGCTGTACCGGCAGGGAGGTCAGCCAGGCCAGCACCGCCTGGGGCCAGAAGACGAACAGCAAGGCCACCATCGGCCAGCTCTTGCCGGTCTTCATCTGGCGCCCGATCAGATCGGCATAGCGGCGGTCCTCCCCATGGGCCCGCCAGCGGAGGAACAGGTGCAGGCCCAGCCGCACCGCCCACAGTCCGCAAAGCCCGACCAGCAGGCCGGAGCGCAGGGGGTCACCGTCCGTCAGCGGCCAGGTCACTACGGCCAGAAACAGCATGGCCATGGGCCAGACGGCGTCGATGAAGCTGACGTCGCGAATGCGAACAGCCACCAGCCACAGCACGCTCATAACGCCGACGATCAGCAGCAGATTGACGCCAAGCAGCGAGGCGATCTCGATCAGGGACACGGTCACCCTCCATCGTTCCGGGACAATGGCTATACGTCATTTGGCGGCCCGGGGATGCCCCTCAGGCCTCACGCTGCCCCCCGAACGTCCGTTCCAGCCTGCGCTCCAGCCGCGTCTTCACACCATCGATCAGGCTGAAGGCCGCCGGGATGAAGATCAGGGACAGGGCGGTCGAGGTGATCAGCCCTCCGATCACGGCAATCGCCATCGGACTGCGGAACTCTGTTCCCTCGCCGAAGGCCAGCGCGATCGGCAGCATGCCCAGACCCATGGCCAGGGTGGTCATGATGATCGGCCGGGCGCGCTTGTGGGCAGCATCGAGGATGGCCGCACGGCGGTCCATGCCGTTCTTCATGGCGATGATGGCGTAGTCGACCAGCAGGATGGAGTTCTTGGCCGCGATCCCGGTCAGCATGATGATACCGATCAGGGCCGGCATCGACAGCGACTTGCCGGTCACCAGTAGAAGGAAAAAGGCCCCGCCAAACGACACGGGCAACGCCGCCAGAATGGTGATCGGATGGAAGAAACTGCGGAATAGCAGCACCAGAACCACGTACATCAGCAGGATGCCGGTCACGATAGCGAACATGAAACCCGTGGCGGTCTCCTGCAGGTTCTCCAGCTCACCGGAGACGGCCTGGCTGACCCCGGCCGGCAGGTTCTGCATGGCGGGCAGGTTATCGACCCGCTCGGACGCCTGACCAAGGGTGATGCCGTTCAGCTCGGCCGTCAGGGTCGCAACCCGCTTGCGGTCCAGACGATCGATCTGGTTCGGACCGGCCCCGAAGGAGATGTCCGCCACGGAGATCAGGGGCACCGAGGCGCCGGACGCTGTTGGCACCTGCAGGTTTTCCAGAATCCCCAGGTCGCTGCGGGCTTCCTCCCGAAGCATGACGCGGATGGGGATCTGACGGTCGCCCAGATTGAACTTCGGCAGCAGCTGGTCCGCGTCGCCGAGGGTCGCCACGCGCGCCACAGAGCTGATGTCAGACGACGCCACCCCCTGCAGGGCGGCCACATCACCCTTGGGTGTAATCAGGATTTCAGGCCGCACGAGCGCCGCCGAGGAGATGACGTTGGTCAAGCCGGGGATCTCGCGCATCTGACGCTCGACCGCCGATGCCGCCTCCTCAAGCTGTTCGCCATCATCGCCGACCAGCTGGATCGACACCTGACTCCCCTGTCCATCGGCGCCGAACTGCACGCGGGCTCCCGGAATGGCCCGCAGCACCGGTCCCATTTCCTGTTCGAACGCCTGCTGCCGCAGCGATCGCTCGCTGCGCTTGACGAGGTTGACGGTGATATTGGCCTTGCGGACCTCACCTGCCGAGCCCCCACCGCCGGGGCCGAAGCTGACTGTGGCCGAACCGACCGAGGAATAGACGGACTTCACCTCGGGTCGTTCCAGAAGCGCCGTATTCACACGCTGAACTACCGAGTCCGTCTCGGCGAGCGTTGACCCCGGGGGCAGCTGGATGGTGATGCTGGAGCGCGACACATCCTCGGCCGGGATGAATTCGAATGGCAGCATGGACGCCAGGACGAGGGAGCCGACCAGGAAGGCAAACCCGCCGCCCATAACCCACATCCTGTGGTCCTTGCGGCGGCGCAGCAGGCGCCGGCTGAACCGGGGGCGTCGCTCGCTCCCGTCACGCCGGAAGTCGTTCAGCACCCAGTCGAGCAGCCGCAGATAGCCTTTCATCCACTTGGGGTCGGCGTGCTCCTTGCCCTGATCCCGCTTGAGCATATAGGCGCCCATCAGGGGCGTAAGCGTTCGGGCCACGACCAGAGAGAAGAAGACGCTGACGCAGGCGGCGATGGCAAAGCTCTTGAAGAACTGGCCGACCACCCCGGGCATGAATCCGGTGGGCGCAAACACGGCCAGCAGGGTCGCCGTTGTCGCGATCACCGCCAGACCAATCTCGTCGGCCGCCTCGATGGCCGCCGGATAGGGGGCCTTTCCGTCCCGGATGTGACGGACAATGTTCTCGATCTCGACGATGGCGTCATCGACCAGGATGCCGATGGTCAGCGACAGCGCCAGCAGGGTCACCACGTTCAGCGACTGGCCGGTCATATCCATGATCCAGAAGGTCGGGATCAGCGACATGGGCATGGCCACGGCGGCGATCAGCGTTGCCCGCCAGTCACGCAGGAAGACGAACACCACCAGCACCGCCAGTCCCGCGCCCAGCAGCAATGCCTCGACCGAGGCATGGAAATTGTTGATCACATCCTGGGTGGTATTGGTGACCAGTTCGATGCTGACCGTATCCAGCTCGGCATCCAGCTTTTGAATCTCGGCCCGGGTGGTCTCATAGACGTCGAGTTCCGACGACCCCTTGGAGCGGCTGATGCTGAAGCCGACAACCTCGGCGCCGTTGTATCGGGCACGACCGCGCGGTTCGGACCATTCATCGACAACCTCGCCCAGATCGCCCAGCCGCACCGAGCGGTTGCCGACCGGGATCAGGGTCTCTCGCAGGTCCTCGACCGATCGGGCCGAGCCGACCGTGCGGATCGCCTGTTCCTCGCCCCCGATCTCGCCACGGCCGCCGGGCAGGTTGATATTGGACGCCCGCAGCTGGTTCGAAACCGCTGCCGCCGTCACACCTTGCGCCGCCAGCTTGGCCGGATCCAGCTTGATGCGGACTTCACGGCTGACGCCACCGTCACGGCTGACCTGGCTGACCCCCTCGACGGACAGGAGTCGCTTGGCCACCGTATTGTCGACGAACCAGCTCAGCTCCTCCGGGTTCATGCCCGGAGCGCGCACCATGTAGGTGGCGATCGGAATCTGGGTGAATTCGATCCTCTGGATCACCGGCTCCTGCACATCGGCCGGCAGGTTCTGGCGAATGCCGGCGATGGCGTTGCGCACATCATTGGTGGCCTTCTCCAGATCCACGCCCAGCTGGAAGGTGATCGACGTCGTCGAAACCGAGTCATTGACCGTCGAACTGATGTCATCGACCTCGCCAAGTCCCGCCACCGCATCCTCGACCAGACGCGTGACCTGGGTTTCCAGTTCGGTCGGGGCCGCGCCCGACTGAACGACCGTGACCGCCACGATGGGCAGGTCGACATTCGGGAAATTGTTCGTGGGCAGTTTGAAATAGCTCAGCACCCCGGCGACCGTCAGGATGATGAACAGCAGCACCACCGGGATCGGGTTCCGGATCGACGCCGCCGAGATATTGTTGAAGTTCATCGGGCCGGTCTCAGGTTGCGGACGCGGCAGGTGCGCGCGTCGACGTCGCCGGAGTGGCCGGCGCAACCGTCACCCGGTCCCCGTCGCCGAGGAATCCTGCGCCCTTGACCACCACCCGCTGGCCGGCCTCAAGGCCGCTGTCGATGGCTACATTCGGCCCCTCGCGTGCACCTGTCCGGACCTGCACAAAGCGGACAGTGGAGTCACGGGCAACGACATAAACCCCGGCCTGACCCTCGCGATAGATGACCGCCTCGGACGGAACGACCAGGGCCGGAAGCTGGCCCAGGGCAATCTCGGCGCGAGCGAACATGCCGCTGCGAAGCGCGGTGCCTTCGGTCAACGCAATCCGCGCCACACCCAGGCGGGTCCGGGGATCAACCTCGGGCGTCACGATGCGCACGCGACCGCCGGTGGGACCGCTGCTCTGATCCGAGGTGACCACGGCGGCCATGCCCGGCCGCACCAGAGCCAGATCAGCCTCCGGCACCTGGGCATCCAGCTCCAGACGTCCGTCACGGACCACACGGAACAGTTCCGTGCCGGGCTGGACGATCTGACCACGGGTCACGTTGCGACTGATCACCCGACCCGAAACGGGCGCGCGAATATTCGTTTGATCCAGGCGCGTCGCCGTTTCTGACCGCGCCGCCCGCGCGGCCTCCAGCTGGGCCGCAGCGGTCCGCTGATTGGCCTCGGCCGCATCCAGCCCTGCCTGGCTGAGATAGCCGCGCTCACGCAGCTCCCGCGCCCGCTCCAGCGCCGCGTCCTGCTGCGCGACGAGGGCCTCCGCCGATTTCACCGAGGCCTCCTGCTGCGCCAGCTGGGCCCGCAGGACGTCGTCGTTCAGCTTCACCATCACCTGGCCCTGCCGGACATAGCTGCCTTCATCGACATAGACGGCCGTCGCAACCAGCCCGCCGGTCTCGGCGCCCACCGGCACTTCTTCCCATGCAGAGACGGTCCCGGACACAGACAGGGTTCTTTGCAGATCGACCAGCCGGACCGTGGCTACGGTCACCGTTTGACCGGCTGCCGGCTCGGCCCCTGCCTTTTCGTCCTCGCCATGGCCTCCGCAGGCCGCCAGCGTCGCCAGTCCCGCAAGAACCAGCGCAGCAACTACCGGCTTCAGCATTGATCTCACGTCGATATCCCCTGTGCGTGGGTCCCGGCCTCAAATCCCGGTGCCTGGGAGGCGCACCGACACGGCGGAACCTGGACGCCGCCTATACCCTGTTCGCGGGACGTTCTCAATTGCAACCTTGACCTTTACGGAGATGTAATCCGGCCGCGACGGCATGCCTCGCGCCGGCACGAGTTGGCGTCGGCCCGGCCCCATGCTAACCGCGCCGCAGCATGAGCACGCCTCCTCCGACACCCCCGATCGACCGCATCCGCAACTTCTCCGTCGTTGCGCATATTGATCATGGAAAATCAACGCTTTCCGACCGGTTGATCCAGTTCACCGGGGGCCTGACCGCGCGGGAAATGCGGGAACAGGTGCTTGATAATATGGAAATCGAGCAAGAGCGCGGGATCACCATCAAGGCCCAGACCGTGCGCCTCCACTACAGGGCGAAGGACGGGCTGGATTACGTCCTGAACCTGATGGACACGCCCGGCCACGTCGACTTCGCCTATGAAGTCTCCCGCAGTCTGGCCGCCTGTGAGGGCTCGATCCTGGTGGTCGATGCGTCGCAGGGGGTCGAGGCCCAGACCCTCGCGAATGTCTATCAGGCCATCGATAACGACC
>Ga0209404_10000972_pt1 | contig 20816 bp, 15 predicted proteins | sample TroAtlMetagenome_2_FD_187447 | JGI IMG/M metagenome (GOLD analysis project Ga0209404, IMG submission 187447) | Marine eukaryotic phytoplankton communities from Atlantic Ocean - Tropical Atlantic ANT8 Metagenome (SPAdes) (version 2) | ecosystem: Environmental > Aquatic > Marine > Oceanic...
CCAGCCCGCCACGTCGAGCCGCGCGCGGGTGGGGAGGAAGTCGAAGCAGGCCTGCGCCAGTTCGGTGCGGCCCTCGCGCGCCAGCCGGCGGTCGAGCTCGTCCTTCATCCGGTGGAGGTAGCGCACGTCGCTCGCAGCGTATTCGCGCTGCGCGTCGTTGAGTTCGGGGCCGCCCCAGTCGCTCGACTGCTGCGCCTTGGAGATGCTTTCGCCGAGCAATTCCTCGACCAGCATCTTGAGCCCATGACGGTCGGTATAGGTGCGCACCAGTTTGCTGGCGATTTTGGTGCAATAGCAGGGCGTCGCTTCCACCCCGAGGTAATACTCGATCGCGGCGAGGTCGAAGCGTGCGAAATGGAACAGCTTGAGCCGTGCGGGATCGGCCAGCACCGCCTTGAGATTGGGCGCGTCGTAATCGCTGTCGGGCGCAAAGCGCACGAGATGCTCGTCGCCCTTGCCGTCGCTGATCTGGAAGACGCACAGCCGGTCGCGGATCGTGACGAGACCCATGGTTTCGGTATCGACGGCCACGGGGCCATCGGCGAGGACGCCTGCGGGGAGGTCTTCTTCGTGGAAATGCACTGCCATGCGCGCGGCCTTAGGCCGATTGGGGATTGGTGGGAAGGGGTGCTGGCGAGGCGCGTCCGGGCGGCCTAGTCCTGCCCTCATGGCGAGCGATGCAATCCCCGAAAGCTGGCAGGCCGCTCTGGGCCCGGTGCTGGCGACCCCGCAGGCGCGGCAATTGGGCGGCTTCCTGGTCGAGGAAGAGCGCGCCGGCAAACCGGTCTATCCGCCGCGCGGCTGCCGTCTGGCGGCGCTCGAGCTGACCCCGCTCGACGCGGTGAAGGTCGTGATCCTCGGGCAGGATCCCTATCATGGGCCGGGGCAGGCGATGGGCCTGTGCTTTGCAGTGCCCGAAGGGGTGAAGGTCCCGCCAAGCCTCGTGAACATCTACAAGGAGCTGGAAGCCGACCTTGGCATCGCGCGCCCCGCGCATGGCGATCTGAGCAAATGGGCGCGGCAGGGCGTGCTGCTGCTCAACAACACGCTGACGGTCGAGGGCGGCAAAGCGGGCAGCCATGCAAAGCGCGGCTGGGATGCGATCACCGATGCCTGCGTGGCGGCAGTGGCAGCGCGCGAGGAGCCCGCGGTGTTCATCCTGTGGGGCAGCCATGCGCAGGCCAAGGCGCAGCGTATCGAGCATTTACGCGATCCGCGCCACTGCGTGATCGAGAGCCCGCACCCCAGCCCGCTGTCGGCGCATCGGGGATTTTTCGGCTCGCGTCCGTTCAGCCGGACCAATGCCTTCCTTGCCGAACACGGCCGCACCCCGATCGACTGGGCCGTGTGACTTGCCATCGGCGTAAGCCTGTAGGAGACTTGCCGTCAGCGACAGGGGGAAGTTGGCAGTGAAGGCGATATTCAAGGCAGGCGCGGCGCTGGCCGTGCTGGGAATGGTGGTTCCGGCGCAGGCTCGCACTGGCGGCGATCACCATGCCGAGGCAGGCACCACCGATGCCGCCCGGGCCGAGGCGCTGGCCGAAGCGATGCGCGCGGCCGAGCTGTGGGTCGAAGGCCAGCGACAATATCGCAATATCCCCGCAGTCTCCGCCGCCGTGGCGCAGGGCGACCGGACCGTCTGGGCGCGCGGCTTCGGCACCACCGACCGCGCGCGCCAGATGCCCGCGAGGGCCGACACGATCTATTCGATCTGTTCGATTTCCAAGCTGTTCACCGCGGTCGCGCTGATGCAGCAGTGGGAGCAGGGCAAGGTCGCGCTCGACACGCCGATCGCGCATTATCTGCCCTGGGCCACGCTGGCGGACGATCCGCGTGACAGCGTGCCGGTGACCCTGCGCGGGGCGCTGACGCATTCTGCCGGGCTGCCGCGCGAAGCGGATTTTCCCTATTGGACCGGGCCCGATTATCCCTTCCCCAGCCAGGCCGAGGTCCGCGCGAAGATCGGCTCTCAGGCGCCGCTCTATCCTGCGTCGACCACCTGGCAATATTCGAACCTCGGCCTGACGCTAGTGGGCGAAACGGTCGAGGCGGTAAGCGGCGAACGCTTCGCCGATTACGTAACCGCGAACATCATCGACCCGCTTGGCTTGGAGGATACCCGGCCCGGGCTTCCCGGCGAGCTATATGGCGGGCAGCTGGCGGTCGGCTGGGGCGCGCTGACGGCGCAGGGCACACGCCCGCAGATCGATCTGTTCGATCCGGCGGGGATCACGCCCGCCGCCGGGTTCAGCGCCAGCGTCGCCGATCTGGCCAAATTCGCCAGCTGGACCTTCCGCCTGGCCAAATCGGGCGAGGCTGAAGTCCTGCGCGCCTCGACGCTGCGCGAGATGCAGCGGGTCCATTATATCTCGCCCGATTGGGAAACCAGCTGGGGGCTCGGCTTCGCGGTGCGCCGGGAAGGCGACACGACGGTGGTCGGCCATGGCGGTTCCTGTCCCGGTTATCGCAGCTCGCTGATGATCGCGCCGAGCGAGGAAATGGCGGTCGCGGTCGCGATGAACGCGATGGATGATCCGGGCGCGCTTGCCTATGGCATCGCCGCGCTGATCAAGGCGCGGGGCGGGGCCAAGCCCTTTGCCGAGGTCGAAGGCGTCGATCTCGCCGACTATGCCGGGGTCTATGACGGGCAGCCCTGGAGCGCGGACTATATGCTGATCCCATGGGCGGGCGGGCTGACCTGGCTCGCCGCCGATGCGGATGAACCGGCCAAATCTATGTGGCGGCTGAAACCGCTCGGCGGCGACCGGTTCCGCGTTGTCACCGACACCGGCGAAGAGCGCGACGAAGTCGTCTTCGAACGGGACCGGGCGGGCAACATCCACGCGGTCCACCAGCACTCCAATTCCTCGCGCCGGCTGCGCGGGCTCTAGCTCAGAAGATCGAATAGCCCCCGTCGATCACCACCGAATCGCCGGTGTGGAAACGGCTGGCATCGCTCGCGAAATAGACCGCGATGCCCGCAAAGTCCTCGCCTTCGCCCCAGCGCCGCATCGGCACGCGGCCGATCGCTTTTTCATTGAAGGCGTCCCAGTTCTGCAGCCGCTCGGTCATGTCGGTGGCGATCCAGCCCGGCAGGACGGCATTGGCGCGGATACCGTAGCGCGCGAGTTCGACCGCGGTGCCGCGGACCATCGCCAGCACGCCCGCCTTGGTCGCAGCATAAGCCTGGTTCTGCGGCGCGCCGTGGATTGCCGACACGCTCGAGGTGACCAGCAGCGAACCGCCCTTGTCGCCGCTCTCCGCGCGCGCGACCATGTGCTTGCTCGCCTCGCGGAAGGTCCAGAACACCGCATCGAGATTGACCGCGGTGACCTTGCGCCATTGCTCGGTCGTCTGTTCGATTAGCGGCGCGGCCCCGCCGACGCCGGCATTGGCGATGCAGCTGTCGATCCGGCCAAGGCGCGACAGGCTTTCGGCCATGGCATCGACCACTGCCTGTTCATCGGCGACATCGACCTCCAGCGCCTCAATGCGCGTACCATGCGCTTTGAGGCGTTCGAGCGCGGCGGCATTCTTGTCCGCATTGCGCCCCCAGATCGCGATGTCGGCGCCGGCCGCCGCAAGCCCTTCGGCCATGCCCAGACCGATCCCGCCATTGCCGCCGGTTATCACTGCCGCCTTGCCCGTCAGGTCGAAGGGTTTGAAAGCCATAGTCCTAGTCTCCTCTCGCTCCGCTGGCAGTGAAGGGCAGCAGGAGAAAGATTGCAAGATGCAACTTGTTCGTTAGGCAGCCCTGCATGACCGACCTTGTCCTGACCGAGATCGCCGACGGGATCGCCACCGTCACCCTGAACCGCCCCGAAGCGATGAACGCGCTGTCGAAAGCGCTGCGCCACCGGCTTTATGCGGTGATGACCGCGCTCGATGCCGATGACGCCGTGCGCGCGGTGATCCTGACCGGTGCGGGCACACGCGCCTTCACCGCAGGGCTCGACCTCAAGGAATTGGGAGCGGAGGAAGGCGCGCTGGGGGCGGCCAATGCCGAAGGCGCGGACGAAAATCCGGTCAAGGCGATCGAAAGCTGCCGCAAGCCGGTGATCGGTGCGATCAACGGCGTCGCGATTACCGGCGGGTTCGAAGTCGCGCTCGCCTGCGACGTGCTGATTGCCAGCAGCAATGCCCGCTTCGCCGATACGCATGCGCGCGTCGGGATCGTGCCGGGATGGGGGTTGTCGCAGAAACTGTCGCGTATGATCGGGATCAGCCGGGCGAAGGAATTGAGCTTCACCGGCAACTTCCTCGATGCCGAAACGGCCGAGCGGTGGGGCCTGGTCAACCGTGTGGTCGCGCCCGAAGACCTGCTGCCCGAAGCGCGGCGGATCGCGGCTGATATGGCGGGTATCGATCCCGCCTTTCTCGCCAGCTACAAGCAGCTGATCGACGAAGGCTATGCCGCGAGCATGGGCGAGGGGCTGGCGATCGAGCACCGGCTCTCGTCGGCGGCCAATAGCGCGGTCAGTCCGGCAGAGGTCGAGGCCCGCCGCGCCGCAGTGCAGGCACGCGGACGCACGCAGAACTAGCTCAGCGGGGCTAGTTTAGCGGGGCAGCTCGCTCGCGCCCATCAGCGCCTTGTCGACCGCGCGGGCGCATTGCCGGCCTTCGCGGATCGCCCAGACCACCAGGCTCTGCCCGCGCCGCATGTCGCCGCAGGAGAACACATTCGCCTCGCTGGTGAGATACCATTCGGTATCCGCCGCGACATTGCCGCGCCCGTCGAGATCGACGCCTGCGCGGTCGAGCAGTCCGCGCCGCTTGGGCCCGGTGAAGCCCATCGCGAGCAGGATCAGGTCGGCCTTGAGCGTAAACTCGCTGCCCGCGACTTCCTGCATGCGGCCGTCTTTCCATTCGACGCGGACGCATTCGAGACCCGCGACATCGCCATTGTCTTCGACGACGCGCTTGGTCAGCACCGCCCAGTCGCGGTCGACGCCTTCTTCATGGCTGGAAGAGGTGCGCAGCTTGAGCGGCCAGTCGGGCCAGGTCAGCGCCTTGTCTTCCTTCTCGGGCGGCTTGGGCATGATCTCGAGCTGGGTCACGCTGGCTGCGCCCTGGCGGTTGCTGGTGCCGACGCAGTCGCTGCCGGTATCGCCGCCGCCGATCACGATGACATGCTTGCCGGTCGCGGTGAGCGAACCGCGCGGCGCGGCGCGGACTTCGTCGTCGCCGGCATTGCGCTTGTTCTGCTGGGTAAGGAATTCCATTGCCAGCCGCACGCCGTTGAGTTCGGAGCCGGGGATGTCGAGCATGCGCGCTTCTTCGGCGCCGCCCGCCAGCACTACCGCGTCGAAATTTTCCTGCAGCGCCTGGAAGCTGACTTCGACCCCGACCTCGCTCGACGTGCGGAACTGGACGCCTTCGGCTTCCATCTGCACCGCGCGGCGGTTGATCAGGTGCTTTTCCATCTTGAAGTCGGGAATGCCGTAGCGCAGCAAGCCGCCGATCCGGTCGCTCTTCTCGAACACGGTGACCGCATGGCCCGCGCGCGCCAGCTGCTGCGCGCAGGCGAGGCCCGCCGGACCGCTGCCGACCACCGCGACCGATTTCCCGCTGCGCCGTTCGGGCAGTTCGGGTTTGACCCAGCCTTCCTCGAAGCCGCGGTCGATGATCGCGCATTCGATGCTTTTGATCGCCACCGGCGAATCGACGATATTGAGCGTGCAGGCGGCCTCGCACGGGGCGGGGCAGACGCGGCCGGTAAACTCGGGGAAATTGTTGGTCGAATGAAGGACCGCGAGCGCGTTCTTCCAGTCGTCCTCGTAGACGAGGTGGTTCCAGTCCGGGATGATGTTGTTCACCGGACAGCCGTTGTGACAATAGGGAATGCCGCAATTCATGCAGCGCGCGGCCTGCTGGCGCAGCTCGTCCTCCGACAGCGGGAGCGTGAACTCCTTGTAGTTGGTCAGCCGTTCCTGCGGGTCGAGATAGGTGCGCTCGAGCCGATCGTATTCGAGAAAGCCGGTTTCCTTGCCCATGACCCTTACTCCGCCGCTTCCATTGCGGCCTGTTCGCGTTCGTCTTCGAGTGCCTTGAGCGCACGCTGGTAATCGCGCGGCATCACCTTGCGGAAATTGCCAAGCTCGCTGGTCCAGTCGTCGAGCAAAGCCTTGGCCTTGGCCGAGCCGGTGTGCAGCAAGTGCCGCTCGACCAGGACCTTGAGCCGTTCCGCGTCATGGTAGAGCGGATCGCCCATGCCGCAGTTCTCGACCGAGACCGGGCGCTGCTGCGGGTTGCCCCAGCTGCGTTCGGCACCCGCGCCATCGCCCGGCTGGACGTCGACCACATCGACCTGCGCCGGATTGCACAGCGCTTCGAAGCGGCGGTCGGGATCGTATACATAGGCGATCCCGCCGCTCATCCCGGCAGCAAAATTGCGGCCCGTGGGGCCGAGCACGCAAACCACCCCGCCGGTCATGTATTCGCAGCCATGATCGCCCGTCCCCTCGACCACCGCGACCGCACCCGAATTGCGCACCGCGAAACGTTCGCCCGCGACGCCTTCGAAATAGGCCTCGCCCGCGATCGCGCCATAGAGCACGGTGTTGCCGACGATGATGTTTTCGCCCGGCGCACGCGGCGCGTCTTCGGGCTGGCGGACAATGATCCGGCCGCCCGACAGGCCCTTGCCGACATAGTCATTGGCATCGCCGGTCAGGCTGATCGCGACGCCATGCGCGAGCCATGCGCCGAAGCTCTGTCCGGCAACCCCGGTGAAATCGATCCGGATGGTGTCGGGCTGGAGCCCGGCATGGCCATGCGCTTCGGCGATCCGGCCCGACAGCATGGCGCCGACGGTGCGGTTCACATTGCGGATCCGGCGCGTCAGATGAACCGCCTGGCCGCTCTCGATCGCGGGCTTGCAGGCCTCGATCAGTTCGACATCGAGTGCCGCGGCAAGGCCATGGTCCTGCGTTTCGGTTTGGAACAGCTGCTGGTTTTCCTCGAGCGGGACCGCATGGAGGATGCGCTTGAGATCGACGCCATGCGCCTTCCAGTGGCGCTCCACCCGGCGCATGTCGAGACGGTCGACACGGCCGATCATTTCCTCGACCGTGCGGAAACCCATCTCGGCCATGATCGCGCGCAATTCCTCGGCGACGAAGAAGAAGTAGTTGATGACGTGTTCGGGCGTGCCGGTGAAGCGCTTGCGCAGCACCGGGTCCTGCGTGGCGACCCCGACCGGGCAGGTGTTGAGATGGCACTTGCGCATCATGATGCAGCCCGCTGCGATCAGCGGGGCGGTGGCGAAGCCGAATTCGTCGGCGCCGAGCAGCGCGCCGATCGCGACATCGCGCCCGGTGCGCAGACCGCCATCGACCTGCACCGCGATCCGGCTGCGCAGATCGTTGAGCAGCAGCGTTTGCTGCGTTTCTGCGAGACCGATTTCCCACGGGCTGCCCGCATGGGTCAGGCTGGTCAGCGGGCTGGCGCCTGTGCCGCCGTCATAGCCCGAAATGGTGACATGGTCGGCCTTGGACTTGGAGACGCCCGCGGCGACCGTGCCGACGCCCACTTCGGACACCAGCTTGACCGAAATACGCGCCTTGGGCTGGACGTTCTTCAGATCGTGGATCAGCTGCGCGAGATCTTCGATCGAATAGATATCGTGATGCGGCGGGGGCGAGATCAGGCCGACGCCGGGCGTCGCATGGCGTACCGCACCGATCCGCTTGTCGACCTTGTGGCCGGGCAGCTGGCCGCCTTCGCCGGGCTTTGCGCCCTGCGCCATCTTGATCTGGATATCGTCCGAATTGACCAGATATTCGGTGGTCACGCCGAAACGGCCGCTGGCGACCTGCTTGATCCGGCTGCGCATCGAATCGCCATTGTCGAGCGGGCGGAAGCGTTCGGGCTCCTCGCCGCCTTCGCCGGTGTTCGAGCGGCCGCCGAGACGGTTCATCGCGATGGCGAGTGTCGAATGCGCTTCGTGGCTGATCGAACCGAAGCTCATCGCGCCGGTGCTGAAACGTTTGACGATCTCGACCGCGGGTTCGACCTCGTCGAGCGACAGGGGCTGTTCGGCGGGCGTCAGTTCCATCAGCCCGCGAATGGTCAGCAGGCGTTCGCTCTGCTCGTTGATCGAACGCGCGAATTCCTCGTAATTCTTTATATCGTTGCCGCGCACCGCATGCTGCAATTGCGCGACCGATTGCGGGGTCCAGGCATGCGCTTCGCCGCGCAGGCGGTACTGGTAGATCCCGCCGACATCGAGCATGCCCTTGTACAGCGGATTGTCGCCGTAAGCCTGCGCGTGACGCTGCACCGCTTCCTCGGCCACTTCGGCGAGGCCGATGCCTTCGATGGTGGTCGCCGTGCCGGTGAAATAGGTATCGATGAATTCGGAATTGAGCCCGACCGCGTCGAAAATCTGCGCGCCGCAATAGGACTGGTAGGTCGAGATGCCCATCTTGGACATGACCTTGAGAATGCCCTTGCCGACTGCCTTGACGAAGTTCTGACGCACGTCGGCCGGGTCGCGGTCGGGGAAGCGCCGGGCGCGCAAATCCTCGAGCGTCTCGAAGGCCACATAGGGGTTGATCCCCTCCGCGCCGTAACCCGCGAGCGCGCAGAAATGATGCACTTCGCGCGCTTCGCCGGTTTCGATCACGAGCCCGGTCTGCATCCGCAGCCCCTGGCGCACCAGCTGATGATGCACCGCCGCGGTCGCCAGGAGCGCGGGCATGGGAATGCGGTCAGGGCCCTGGCCGCGATCGGACAGGATGAGGATGTTGGCATCGCCCAGCACGGCTTCGGTCGCCGCCCAGCACATTTCCTTGAGTGCCATGGCGAGGCCATCGGCGCCGGTCGAGGCATCCCAGGTGATGTCGATCGTGGCGGTGCGGAAGGCGCCGTCCAGCGCGGCTTCGACCGAGCGGATCTTCGCCAGACCCTCGTTCGTGAGGATCGGCTGGCTGACTTCGAGCCGCTTGTGCGTGCCCGCATCGCGGCCGAGCAGATTGGGCCGCGGGCCGATCATCGACAGCAGGCTCATCACCAGTTCCTCGCGGATCGGATCGATCGGCGGATTGGTGACCTGCGCGAAGTTCTGCTTGAAATAATCGTACAGCAGGCGGCTGCGGTCGGACAGCACCGCGATGGGCGTATCGGTCCCCATCGAACCGATCGGGTCCTCGCCGCCCTGCGCCATCGGCTCGAGGAAGCGGCCGATGTCTTCCTGCGTATAGCCGAAGGCCTGCTGGCGTTCGAGCAGGCTGGTGGTGGCGGTGGGGATCTCGCTCAGGTCGGGCTCGATCCGGTCGAGGTCCTTGAGTTTGTACTGCGCCGTTTCGAGCCATTTTTCATAAGGCGCGGCGTTGGCCAGCTCGGTCTTGAGCTCCTCGTCCTCGACGATCCGGCCCTGTTCGAGATCGATCAGCAGCATGCGGCCCGGCTGGAGCCGCCACTTGCGCGTGATATCGGCATCGTCGAACGGCAGCACGCCGCTTTCCGAGGCAAGCACCACGAGATCGTCCTTGGTCGTGCACCAGCGCGCGGGGCGGAGGCCGTTGCGGTCGAGGCAGGCGCCGATCTGCTTGCCATCGGTGAAGCAGACGGCGGCAGGGCCGTCCCACGGCTCCATCAGCGCGGCGTGATATTCGTAAAACGCGCGCCGGGCCGGATCCATCAGCGGATTCTTGGCCCAGGCCTCGGGCATCAGCATCATCATCGCATGCGCGAGGCTGTACCCGCCCGCGACCAGCAATTCGAGCGCATTGTCGAGGCAGGCGGTGTCCGACTGGCCATGCGGGATCAGCGGCCACATCTTGTCGAGATCGGCGCCGAGCAGCTCGCTTTCCATCGTCCGGCGGCGCGCTTCCATCCAGTTCACATTGCCGCGAACCGTGTTGATCTCGCCATTATGCGCCATGAAGCGATAGGGATGCGCCAGCCGCCAGCTGGGGAAGGTATTGGTGCTGAAGCGCTGGTGGACGAGGCCGAGCGCGGACACGCAATCGGGATCGCGCAGATCGTCGTAGAAACTGCCGACCTGGTTCGCCAGCAACAGGCCCTTGTAGACCACGGTGCGGCTGGAAAAGCTCGGGATATAGGCGGTCGATAGCCCGGCAATGCCGTGCTTGTGCTCGAGCGCGGCAAGCGGGTTGAGCGTCTGCTTGCGGATCACGACCAGCTTGCGTTCGAAGGCATCCTGGTCGGCGCAATCGGGGCCGCGTGCGATCACGCACTGGCGGATGACGGGCATCGAATCGACGACCGCCTTGCCCAGGCCATCGAGCGTGGTCGGGACATCGCGCCAGCCGATGAGACGCTGGCCTTCCTTTTCGACGAACCGTTCGAGCTGGCGCTCGACGAATTCGCGCGCTTCGGTCGGCTGCGGAAGGAAACACATGGCGACGGCATAGTCGCCCGCCTGCGGCAGGTCGTGGCCGTGATCGGCGGCCCATTTGCGCAACAGCGGGTCGGGTACCTGCAGCAGGATCCCCGCACCGTCGCCCAGCAGCGGATCGGCACCGACCGCACCGCGGTGGTCGAGATTGGCAAGAATCTCGAGCGCCTGCGTGACGATGGCATGGCTCTTCGCGCCCTTGATATGCGCGACCATGCCGACGCCGCAGGCGTCGTGTTCGTTACGCGGATCGTAGAGACCCGTTACGGTTTGGGGCGGCGTGCGTCCCATCAGCGATGCGTCCTCCTTCGTGCCCGCCCACCGGCCTCGCATGGGGTGCGGGGCAGCCGGGAGCATGGTCGAGCGGTGCCCATCACGGCACCAGCAAAATTGCGCGAAGGATCGTAATGCCGACCGGATCGGGATTTTGCAACTGCGAGAAGCGAAGCAAAATTTCGCAGCCGCCAAGTTTTCCGCTTTATACGGCGCGTTAGCGGGGGTGCTGGCTGGGCCCGGTGACCAGCCTAGTCGGGCTTGCCGACGCGGCTGAGCTTGTCGAGCGCGCTGCGGAGTTCGGCCTGCGCGTCGTCGGATGTCTCGCCCCGACGCGATTCGGGTGCATCGCGCTCGGCCTCGCGGCGCAGGAAAGCGATGACCATATCCGAATCTTCCTGCTCTTCCGCCGATGGGCCGGACTGGAAGGCCTTGAGCGCCGAACCGAGGCGTTCGGTGAGCTTGTCGAGCGGCAGATCGCCCAGCGCCGCGGCCGGAACCGGGTTTGGCGCAGGGTCGGACGGGGCGACCTCTTCAGTGGGTGCGGGGGGTGCTGGGGGCGCTGGCTCGTCGAAGCCTCCTTCGTCCGGACTTGTGGGATCATCATCCGAATTGTCGAAATCGCTCTCGTCCGAACTATCGAGATTGCCAATGGGATCGGCGATTGGATCGCCATCGGCCACTTTCGGCCCGACGTTCTGCCACTCTTCCCACGGGTCCCCCCCGAATGAAGCCACGGGCTCCTCCCAATTGTCCGCGATCGGTGCTGGCGCGGTTTCGGCCTTGAGCTTGTCGAAGACCGAGATTTCCATTTCGTTAGCGTCTGCTACCTCGGGTTCATCCGGCCACTCGGGCGCGGTGCCGGCACCTGCCTCTTCATGCCACAATTGCGTCATCGCATCGTCGGGCTGCGGGGCATCGGCGAGCAGGGCTTCTTCGCTGTCGGCGTCCTCCGGCGGGTCTTCGGCCGGGCGGATGCCCTCCTCGGCCATGTCCTCGCGCGGATTGAACGGGCGGCGCGGGCCGGTCTTGCGGAGCGGGGGCGCATCCTGCGCGCCGTCATTGTGCAGCCAGACACCGCCGGGCTCGTCCGCATAATCCGCATCGTCGTCATCCCCCATGGCCTCGTTGATGGCGGTCACGCGCATCGCGATGGCCAGACCGATCAACAGGCCAAGCCCCGCAGCGGCGGCAGACAGCGCCAAACGGCGCACGCCTGCATCCGCCAGCATATCGGCGAGGCCGAGGCGCTCGGCCATCAGCAGGTGGACCGCTGCAGGCATGACGAAGAGGCCAAGCCCCAGCAGCAGCGCAAACCATGCGCCGACACCCCATTTGAAAGCAGGGTGGCTGCTGATCGGTGCAGAGTGCGTCGCGGCGTTCATCGGCGTGGTAATACTCGTTGCATGCGGCTCAGGCGACCGCGGAAGAATCACGGGCTAGCAGATTCTGGTAAACGGCCCGATAACGATCAATGTTCCTAGCCCAATCATGGGCTTGCGCGACGTGGGCATGACCTGCCTCACGCATCGCCGGCCAGCGCTCCCGCGCGGTGATGAACCCCGCCAGCGCCTCGGCCATCCCGGCAGGATCGCCGGGCGGGAAAAGCAGGCCGGTGACGCCGTTTTCGATCAGTTCGCGGTGCCCGCCGACATCGCTCGCGGCGACGATGCGCCGCTGGGCCATGGCCTCGAGCGGCTTCAGCGGGGTGACGAGATCGGTCAGGCGCGATCGTTTGCGCGGATAGGCGAGCACGTCGACCAGCGAATAATAGCGCTCGACCTCGCCATGCGGGACCCGCCCGGTGAAGATGATCGCCTCGCTGGCGGGCGATGCCGCGGCCTGCGCGCGCAGGGCTTCGTCCATCGGCCCGCCGCCGACCAGCAGCAATTGGGCCCCCGGCTGGCGCTCGCGCAGCAGCGGTAGCGCGGCGATCAGATCGTCCAGGCCCTCGTAATCATAAAAGCTGCCGATGAAGCCGATCACCGGTCCCCGCCCGATGCCGAGCGTCTCGGCCAAACCCGCATCGCGCGGCGGCGGATCGCCGAACAGCGTCAGATCCACCCCATTGGGGGCCAGCGCGATTGTGTCGCCATCGTGGCCGCGCGCGACCAGGTCGCCGCGCAGCCCCGCACAAATCGTGAAGACCGCATCGGCCTGCGCCACCACGCGGTTTTCGAGCGCGCGGGTGAGGCGGTATTTGAGCGACCCCGCGCGCCCCGTGCCATTGCCGACCGCCGCATCCTCCCAGAAAGCGCGGATTTCATAGACGAAGGGGAGGCGCAGGCGGCGCGCGGCGCGCAGACCCGCCATGCCGCACAGCGCGGGCGAATGGGCATGGATGATGTCGGGGCGCCATTCGTGCACGACTTGCTCGATCTCCTGGCGCAGCGCTTCGATTTCGCGCCATTCGCGCCAGACGGGCGGGCCCGACGGCTGGCCGGGCGTGCGGTGGAAGGTCAGCCCCTCGACCTTTTCCACTGGCGGTCCCTCGGCGAAATGGCGTTGGCCGGTGATGCCGCGCACCTCGACCCCGGCACCCTGCAGGCTCTTGAGGATCGCGCGCGTGCGGAAGGTATAGCCGGAATGGAGCGGCAGCGAATGATCGAGGATATGCAGCACGCGGGTCATCGGTGGGTGCCTGTGTCACATTACGCTTAACGGCGCGTCAACCGCGAGGCATTAGGGACCGCTGCGGAGACCAAGCACTCGTGATCGACTATTTCGCCCTCGCCCTGACACATGCGCTGATCCTTATTGCGATCCTGCGCGTGTTCATGCGCGACGACCTCGACCGCGAGGACTCGCCGGGCGCAGAGCCCGAGGTGGCGAAACCGAACCGGCGCGAGGCGAGGCGAGCACGGCGCGCAGGCGGGAAGACGCGCGATGCTTGATGCGGCACTGTTCCTGTTCGTCATGGCGTTGTTCGCGCTTGGCCTGAGGCGCCCCTTCGTATGGGTGCTGGCCTATCTCTATATCGATATCCTCGCGCCGCAGAAGATCGGTTGGACGCTGACCCCGATGCTGCCGATTTCCTTCATCGCCTTCATGCTCGCCTTCGCCGGCTGGGCGATTGCCGATGCGAAATCCGAGATTCGCTTCACGCTGCGGCAGGGCATCATGATCGCCTTTCTGGGATGGTGCTTCCTCACGCTGCAATGGGCCGACTTTCCCGAGGATGCGGCCTATAAGTGGGAATGGGTCTGGCGCGCGCAGGTATTCGCCATCTTCCTGCCCTTCACGCTGGTCACGCGATTGCGGCTGGAACTCGCGCTGCTGGTCGTCACGCTGACAGCCGGAGCGATCATCATTTCCTCCGGTCTCAAGACCGCGCTTGGCGGCGGGGGCTATGGCAGCCTGTATTTCTTCGTGAACGACAATTCGAACATCTACGAGAGTTCGACGCTCTCCACGGTCGCGATCGGTCTGATCCCGATCATCTGGTGGTTCATGAACCACGGGCGGATCTTCCCGCCCGACTGGCGCGTCAAGCTGTTCGGCGGCGCGTTCATCTTTGCCTGCCTGCTGATCCCCGTCGGAACCGAAGCACGCACCGGGCTCGTGTGCATCGGCGTTCTCGCGCTGCTGCTGCTGCGCGACGTGAAGCGCCGGATGACCTTCATCGTCGGCGGCATCGCGCTCGTGCTGATGGCTGCGCCCTTCCTGCCGACCAGCTATTACGAACGCATGGGGCTGATCACCGGGCACGAACAGGACCAGTCGGCATCGACGCGCCTTGCGGTGTGGCAATGGACCTATGATTATGCGCTCGAGAACCCGCTCGGCGGCGGGTTCGATTCCTACCGCGGCAACAAGTTCGAATACCGCCTGCCGCAGGTCGAGGAAAACGGCAGCACGACCACGGTCGAATACAAGGACGTGGTCGACGAAGCGCGCGCCTTCCACTCCTCGATCTTCGAGGTGCTGGGCGAACAGGGGTGGATCGGCCTGTTCCTGTGGGTCTGGCTCCATGCCAGCGGGCTGTGGCAGATGGAAAAGCTGCGGCGGCGCTGGCGCGGGCGCGAGGGGGCGAGCTGGCAATCTCCATTGGCGAGCGCGCTACAGATGACGCAGATCATCGCACTGGTCGGATCACTGTTCCAGGGGATCGCTTACCAGCCGGTGATCCTGCTGATCATCGCCCTGCAATGCGGGCTGTGGACCTATCTCAAGCGCTGCGAGGAAGCGGCCGCCGAGCCGCGCTCCTCGCGCAGGCGCGCTGCCCACCGTTCGGAGCCCCAGCGCGCCACCAGCGCATCGAACGCGGCCCGTTCGGCCCCGGCGAGCGAGGCGTAATCTGCACACCGCCGTGCGCGCGTGACGCAGGCTTCGCCGCTGTCGAGCCGCAGCGAAATCACGCCGAGCTCTTCATGCGCGAGACCGATCGCGGTCGGTTCGTCGAGCGGCCCGATGTGGAGGAAGGGCGCGGGCGGCGCGGCGGCGGGAACATCCGCGCCCAGAAGCCGCAGGATTATCGCGCGGTAGTCGCTTAGCGCGAGCGGCGCGCGAGCCGCGCCCAGCGGACGGTTGCTGGCGAGAAACGTCGCATTCTGCCGGTCGTTGATCACATGGCCATGGCCGAGGAAGCCGTCCTCGAACAAGGCCTCGCCGTGATCGCCGGTAACGATCAGCACGGTGTCCTGCCACACGCCCATCGCTTCCAGCTTGGCGATCAGCCGGCCCAGCGCGGCGTCGGTATGCGCGACCGCGTTCCAGTAGGTCCGCTCCAGCGCCGCGCGGTTGTCCTCGTTGATGTGGCCGCGTTCCAGGGGCGGCTTGGCGAAGCGGTGCGGAACGGCGTCGTGGTGATAGGGGAAGTGCGGCGTCTGGAAATTTAGGTAGACGAATTGCGGCTTCTCCCACGCTGCAGCATCGCCGAGCGCGGCGTCGAAGCGATCGAGCACGATGTCCTCGTCGATCAGCAGCGAGCCCTGCGCGGCGAAGCTGAAGGCGCGCTGGTCCTTAAGCGTTTCGGCATCGACGAAGCGGTCGGCAACCTCACGCATTCCGACAGCTGCCGAAATACCGCCGAAATCCTCCGGTTGTCCCGAGAACACGCCGATCTCGTAACCGCTAGCATCGAGCTCGCGGAACAGGCTCGGCGAACCTGGCGGCACGACCAAGCTGCCCGCGAAGAGCGATTTGAGCGAGGCGGTGGTGAAGCCGACATGGCTGTAGGCGGGCGCGAGGGCGCCGCCCTGCGCCGCCACGCGCGCGAGATTGGGGGCGACGGGTTTTCCGTCGATGCGCTTGCCCAGCACATCCGCGCGGGTGCTCTCGAAAACGACGATAACGAGATGCGGCTTTGCGCCGCCGATTGGCGTGGCGGGCAGGGGCTCGGCAACCGGGACCAGCGCGAGATCGCCGCCGTAGCCATCCTCGTCGATCCCATTGCCGGGGATATCGAGCGCGAGCGGATGGCGGCCGGCATCGAACGGGGCCGGGTCGATGGTCCGCCCGGCAAGGCCGTAGCCATCGCCGTCGAAATCGCTTGCCAGTGCCAGCCCGTCGGCCAGCCCCTGCCAGGCGGCGATCCTTTCCAGCCCCCGCGGTCCGTCGCCGCCCAAACGCGGCAAGACGATCACCGCGCCGGCAAAGGCCAGCCAGACAATGCCGAGTGTGGCCCAGCGAGGCCATGCATTGGCAAGCGATGACTGCTTTCCCAGCCATCGGCGCAGCAGGCGTGCTGCCAGCCACCAGCCCGCAAGAAACAGGGCCAGCGCGCCAAGGCCGAGCATGATCTCGTTTTTGGCGAACAGCAGCGCATCGGCCGCGCTTCCGCCGCCCAGCTGCTTGAGGAGGGCGAAGCTGACCGCATCGCTGAAATAGGAATGGAGCTGGTACCGCAGGGTCAGTACCAGCAGGCTGGTTCCGCCATAGAGGAACGCGAAATGCAGTACGGCGGACTGCGCGCCGGACGCGCGCGCAAGCCGTACGGCCAGCTTCCAGGCGAGGAGGGCGACCGCGATATGGGCGAGCGCGAAGCCGAACATGAAAATGGCCAGTTCGCCGCCCGTATCGACCGCACTCGACTGCCCGAACCCGCCGGTGAACACACCATATTTGCGATTGGCGACCGCCAGCTCCGCGCCGGCAACAAGGGCGGCAACTAGCGGTACGCCGATTGCGGGTTTGAAGGCAGCGCCGAGCATACGGGCCAGCATGGTTTCTCCAGCGTCGCGGACGCGGTTGCGCCACAAGCGGGACCATACCGTTTGTGCGAATCGGCTCAATACGCGGGTCGCCGTCCATCACCGGACACGGCGCTTCCCCATGCCGTAGCGGCACGTGCGGCGGTGTTGCGCCAGTCCCGCGCATGCGCCATGAGTCGCGCCGCACGCGCGGCCGGAGTCGCGCGAAACCGTCAGTTTGGATAGAGGAGAGGCGCGCATGAGCCCGCAGGATCTGGCCGGCAAGGTCGGCGAAGTAATCGGCACCAGCGAATGGGTCGAAATGAGCCAGGAGCGCATCAACCAGTTCGCCGATGCCACCGGCGATCACCAGTTCATCCATATCGACGAGGAAAAGGCCAAGATGACGCCGTTCGGCGGCACCATCGCGCATGGCTTCCTGACGCTGTCGATGATCCCCTATCTCGGCGCGCAGTCCGACATGCCCCGGCTCGACGGCGTGAAAATGGGCGTCAACTACGGCGGCAACAAGACGCGTTTCATTTCGCCCGTGCGCAGCGGCAAGCGCATCCGCGGCCACTGGAAGCTGGTCGAAATGATCGAAAAGCGTCCCGGCCAGTGGCAGCAGACCAGCGAGATCACCATGGAGATCGAGGGCGAGGACAAGCCCGCGCTGATCACCGAATGGATCACCCAGATTTTCGTCTGATTTCCCCCTCCTCCCCGGTGAGGATTCAGGCACCATAGCAACCAAGGAAATACGCATGCGTGACGCAGTCATCGTCTCCACCGCCCGCACCGCCATCGGCCGTGCCTACAAGGGCGGGTTCAACGACACCAAGGGCCCGACGCTCGGCGCCTATTCGCTCAAGCCCGCGATCGAGCGCGCCGGTATCGACGCCGGCGAAGTCGACGACGTGCTGTGGGGCAGCGCGCTCCAGCAGGGCACGCAGGCCGGCAACCTCGCGCGCCAGGTCGCGCTGCGCGCCGGTTGCCCGATCGGCACCAGCGGCATGACCATCGACCGCCAGTGTTCGAGCGGCCTGATGAGCATCGCCACCGCCGCCAAACAGATCATCACCGACCGGATGGATGTGGTTGCCGCAGGCGGTCAGGAATCGATCAGCCTCGTGCAGACCAAGGAAATGCGGGTGATGCCCGATCCCGAGCTGGTGAACATGCATGGCGCGGTTTACATGCCGATGCTGCAGACCGCCGAAACGGTCGCCCAGCGTTACGGCATCAGCCGCGAAGCGCAGGACGAATATGCGCTGCAGAGCCAGCAGCGTACCGCCGCGGCGCAGGAAGCGGGCAAGTTCGACGATGAAATCGTCCCCGTAAGCACCACGCACAAGGTGCAGGACAAGGAAACCGGCGAGATTTCGGACGTCGAAATCACCATCGCCAAGGACGAGGGCAATCGCCCGCAGACCACGCTCGAAGGCCTTTCGAGCCTCAAGCCGGTGATGGGCGAAGGCACCACGATCACTGCGGGCAATGCCTCGCAGCTGTCGGACGGGTCGTCGGCCAGCGTGCTGATGGAAGCCAAGGTCGCCGAACAGAAGGGCCTGCAGCCGCTCGGCCGCTATGTCGGCATGGCAGTTGCCGGCACCGAGCCCGACGAAATGGGCATCGGCCCCGTCTTCGCCATCCCCAAACTGCTCGAACGCTTCGACCTCAAGGTCGACGATATCGGGCTGTGGGAACTGAACGAGGCGTTCGCGGTGCAGGTGCTCTACTGCCGCGACAAGCTGGGTATCCCGGGCGAGCTGCTCAACGTCAACGGCGGCTCGATCTCGATCGGCCACCCCTACGGCATGACCGGCGCGCGCTGCGTCGGCCACACGCTGATCGAAGGCAAGCGCCGCGGCGCGAAATACGGCGTCATCACCATGTGCGTCGGCGGCGGCATGGGCGCAGCCGGCCTGTTCGAGATCTTCTGATCGGACGACCGGCAGGCCGCCTGCTTGCCTAAACGAAGGATAATGGACATCCTCCGGCCCCGGCGGTCGGAGGATGTTCGCGTTTGGGCATCAATAGCGCGATCTCGACTACCAAGGAAGTGGCGACGGTCGGACTGCTCTATCTCGCCTATGAATTTACGCTGTTTGCTGCGGCTATCGCGGCCGTGCTGCTCGCCCTGACCGTGTGGCTGCTGCTGCTTGCGCGGCGGATCATCGGCAGGCTGTTCGGGCAGCGAAAACCGCGGCCGCCCTGATCGGTCAGCCGTGCGCGGCGATGAATTCCTCGACCACCGGCGCGATACGGTCGCGCCACTTGCTGCCGTTGAAGATGCCGTAATGGCCCGCGCCATCGGCCATGTAATAGCGCTTTTTCGCGCTATCGAGCTTGGGCGTCAGGTCGAGCGCGGCCTTGGTCTGGCCGAGCCCCGAAATATCGTCGCGCTCGCCCTCGATCGCGAGCAGCGCGGTGCGCGTGATGTCGCCCAGATCGACCCGCTTGCCGCGATGCAGGAAGGTGCCGTTGGGCAGCGCATGGTCCTGGAAGACCTCCTGCACCGTCTGCAGGTAGAATTCGGCGGTCATATCGGCCACGCTGCGGTATTCGTCGTAGAAATCCTTGGTCGCCTGCGCGCTCGCCTCGTCGCCTGCGGTGAGGTGTTTGAACATCTCGTAATGGCTCTGCATGTGATTCCCGAGATTCATGCTCATGAAGCCCGCCAGCTGCATGAAGCCGGGATAGACCCGCCGGCCCGCGCCGCGATACTGCATCGGCACGGTGGCGATGACATTGTGGCGGAACCATTCGATCGGCCGATCCATCGCCATGTCGTTGACGCTGGTCGGCGAACAGCGCGTGTCGATCGGCCCGCCCATCATCGTCAGCGTGCTGGGGGTGCAGGGATGATCGTCGCGGTTCATGATCGCGGTGGCGGCGAAGACCGGCACCGAAGGCTGGCAGACCGCCATGACATGCGCGCCTTCGCCGATATGCTCGAGGAAGCCGATGACGTAATCCATGTAGTCGTCGAGGTCGAACTCGCCCTCGTGCAGCGGCACGGTCTTGGCATCGGCCCAGTCGGTTACGAACACGCGGTAATTCTGCAGCATCCGCTCGACCGTGCCGCGCAGCAGCGTGGCGTAATGGCCGCTCATTGGCGCAACGACCAGCAGGCGCGGCGCATCCTCGGGCAGGTTTGCGCGGTAAAACTCTTTCAGATCGCCGAAGGGGCGATTGAGCACGGTCGCCTCGAACACCGGATCGGGGGTGCCATCGACTTCGATCGCCTCGATGTTCCAGCCCGGCTTGCCGTAAGTGGCGGTGGCATGGGCGAACACTTCGAGCGCGCTGGCCGCCATCGGACCGATGTTCAGATAGCCCATCGGGTCGATGTGATTGAGCGGGTTCGATGGATTGTTGAGCATTTCCACCCCGATCGAGGCGATGGTGCTGGCCGAGTTCAGCCAGCTGCGCTGCAGTTCATAGGCGTGATAAAGCAAAACATATCCCCTGCTGGTCCGGCGCATGATGCGATCTCCGGCCCGGGTAAAGACGGTCATCCTGCCGTCCGGTTGGTAATTGTGCAACGCACAATAGCCGAAAATGTGCCTTCGCGCGTGCAGCAGTGTGGATTTTCGCGCCGCACCGACCTAACTGCATGCGCATGGCAGCCCAGGACGAGACGGAAACCGAAGGTCGCGGTCGGTTCGCGCGCAAACGCGCGGCCAAGGACGCACCGCGCCAGCGCTCGTTGCGGCCCTTGCGAATGGTGTGGCAGGCGGGGACGGGTTATCCCGGTCACGTCGCGCTGGCGCTGGTCGCGCTGTTCATCACCGCGGCCGCCACGCTGGCGATCCCGGCGGGGTTCAAGATGGTCATCGACCGCGGTTTTGCCGAAGGCGCCACCCCCGATGATATGGCGCGCTGGTTCCGCTATCTGCTGATGATCGTCGCCGTGCTCGCGGCGGGTACGGCGATGCGGTTCTATTACGTCAGCTGGCTGGGCGAGCGCGTGGTCGCCGATATCCGTCTGCGGGTGCAGGAAAACCTGCTGCGGCTGGCCCCGGGTTTCTACGAAGAGAACAGCC
>Ga0209404_10000975_pt1 | contig 20797 bp, 9 predicted proteins | sample TroAtlMetagenome_2_FD_187447 | JGI IMG/M metagenome (GOLD analysis project Ga0209404, IMG submission 187447) | Marine eukaryotic phytoplankton communities from Atlantic Ocean - Tropical Atlantic ANT8 Metagenome (SPAdes) (version 2) | ecosystem: Environmental > Aquatic > Marine > Oceanic | place...
GACAGGTGTCTGAAGAGGTGCTGGGGGCTGTTTTTATGGACGGCGAGACCCGTATTTCGGTATAAAAATAACAAATCAATCAAATCGATGTACTGGGTTGCATTGGTGCCTCGGAAAAACAGAAGTATATATGTCACGAAATATCAATAATTGTAGAATCCTTTTCCAGATTTTCTTCCTAACATTCCTTTTTCCACCATCGACACCAAAAGTGAAGCGGGTTCATACTTATCATTTCCAAGTCCCTCATGCAATACCCTCATGATGTGGAGTACCGTATCTAGACCGATCAAATCCGCAAGGGCGAGTGGTCCAATTGGATGGTTCATACCGAGTTTCATTATTCCATCTATTGCTTCTGGTTCAGCGACCCCTTCCTCCAACGTCAGGATCGCCTCGTTTATCATGGGGCACAGGATTCGATTAGAGACGAAGCCGGGGGAGTCATTACACAACAGCGCGACCTTTCCCATTGACTCGGCGACTGAGATGACCGCATCTGTCACCTCGGCCAGCGTCTCAGGCCCATTGATTACCTCGACCAATTTCATTATCGGGACGGGGTTCATGAAATGCATTCCAATAACCCGATCTGGTCTATTCGTAGCTCTCGCGATTGCATCTATGGATATGGATGACGTGTTTGTGGCCAGGATGGTGTCCTCGCGACATATGGTGTCCAGCTCGGAGAAGACATCTAGCTTGAGTTGGAGTATTTCTGGGATCGCCTCTACTACCAAGTCGCATTCAGAGAAGTCTGACCTATTCGTGGATTGGGTTATGAGTTCCATTGCGACCTGGGAGTCTTTCAGCTCCATCCGTCCCTTTGAAACGATTCTCTGAAGTGAAGACCGTATGGAGTCCATACCTCGCTCCACTGCATTTTCATCGATATCGACCATAGTGACAGAATATCCCGAACATGATGCTACCTGCGCTATCCCTGCACCCATCTGCCCCGCTCCGAGAACACCTATTCTACTAACTTCCATGAGGGCGGCCAGAGCCTTGCGATGCATGATGGTTACGGAGGGGTCAGTCGATAAGTCCTAAACAGGAGTCGTGGGCATCAGGGCTGGAGTCCCGTAGTGTAGTGGTCCATCATCTCGGGTTTTGGTCCCGGGGACCCAGGTTCGAACCCTGGCGGGACTACCAAGGCAACATGCATAGTAAATGTGAATAAAGACTTGATATTGTCAATCCCCATGATACTAGAAATAGACGCTTTAAGTCGCGGCGGGAATGAGGATCTGCTCACAGCGCCCAATAAGGAACGGACCTCGGTAAGAGTCGATTGCGACTCCATCAGAGTCTCGATTGAACGCAGGATACAACGGACGGTTATTCGCGGAGGCGAGGGGGATGATCTTCTCGACGAGGGCGCTGAATCTGCTGTTTACGAGGCTACTGCGAATGTCGACAAGGACGTATATCTCGATGTTCTCAGCGTCTTCAGAGGCAGCGACATACAGATGATCGACCCGTACGACGGGAGATCTCTGAAAGTTGCATTCAAATCGATATCTTTCGATGGTCACGGCAATGTACTAAAGATGACCCTGATAGAGGACATCGACTGATCATAGATTAATTGGAGCCCCATCTTTACCAAGATCTCTGGCTATGTTCTTCTGGTGGCTCTCGAGGGTGCCGCCACCTATCTCCAGGAGTTTTGAGTCTCTCCACAGCCGTTCGACGACATACTCGCCCACGTAGCCGTAACCACCGAGGACCTGGATGGCCCTGTCGGCTATGTTCTTGGCAGCGGTGGTGGCATAGAGCTTCACACCGTCGCTATCTAGCCTATTTCCTGCTCTGGAGAGATTCGTATTACGTGCTGTGTCATAGACATAAGCCCTCATGGCGCGATATTCGGCCCATGATTCACCAATGTGCCTCTGGATCTGACCGAAGTCCCTTATCTTCTTCCCGAAGGCCTCTCTTTCGGACGCGTAGGCATTCATGATTGAGAGGCATCTCCTCGAGATCCCCACCGCCATTGCTGCGAGGGCTATTCTCTCGATCTCGAGATTCCTCATCATGTGGACCATGGACTCCCCTGGGGAGCCGACGACGTTCGAGGATGGTATGTTTACGTCGTCAAACACCAACTCTGCGGTGTTCGAGGCCCTCATGCCGAGTTTGTCTATGATCTTCTGGCCGACGGAATATCCAGCCATCCCTTTCTCTACGATGAAGGTGGTAATCTCGGGCCTACCTCCCTGGTTCTCGCCAGTTCTGGCATAGATCATGCATACATCGGCAGGGGTGCCGTCTTCGTCGATGGCTCCATTCGTTATCCACATCTTCCTGCCATTCAAGGTCCAAGAGCCGTCTTCGTTGGGTGTTGCGGAGGTCCTCATGCCGAGGACGTCGGTCCCATAGCCGGGTTCGCTCATGCCCATGCAGCCTATCCACTCCCCGCTGCATACCTTGGGAAGTATCCTGGCCTTCTGTTCCTCGCTGCCGTTGAATGCGATATTATTGACCATCAACTGAGCATGGGCGAGATATGCGAGACAGAAGCCAGGATCGGAGTATCCTAGCTCCTCATTGACAATTGCGACTGCCGTTGCATCCATGCCGACTCCGCCGTATTCTTCCTCGACGGTTATCCCGAGTAATCCAAGGTCGCCCAGCCTCCTGAATAATGCTGTGTTGAACTTCTCATCTCGATCATGCTCAAGTGCCTGTGGCTCGACCTCTTCCTCTGCGAAGTTTCGAACCATCTCCCTGAGCATCGCATGCTCCTCTGTCGGATTCGCGATATCGTAAGGTGCAATCATGATTCTAGGGGAGGGTGGGGGCGTATGAGGGTTCTCAGCCTCAGGGGGTGACTCGTCTTGAGTCGCGAGGGAAGGGTATTGTCTCCCGTATGTGGTCGGCTCCCGCCAACCATGCGCATACCCTGTCTACCCCTAGTCCGAATCCGCCGTGTGGGACGCCGCCGTATCTTCTGACGTCTATGTAGAACTCGTAGGGCTCTACGGGGGTGCCCTCTTCATCGATCCTCTCAAGGATCTCGGACTCGGACCATGTTCTCTCGCCGCCGCCTATTATCTCCCCATAACCCTCTGGTGCGAGGAGGTCGTGACAAAGCACGTATTTCGAATCTTCAGGGTCCGGACGGTGATAGAACGGCTTTGCGATTTTTGGATAATGTGTCAAAAAGTGTGGAACTTCGAAATCTTCGGTGAGGATCTTCTCTTTACTGTAGTCCAAATCTTGCCCCCATTCAACTTGGACCCCCTTTGCCTTGAGTCTTTCAATCGCTTCATCGTACCTCATTCTAGGGTAATCTGAACTGGCGTATCTCTCGATTAGTTTCAAGTCCCTCCCCAAGGACTCTAACTCATCTGATCGTTCATTCAACAGAGTTCTGGCTATGTGTCGGACTAGTCCTTCTCCATGACTCATGACGTCCTCATTTCCAGACCATGCGATTTCCATCTCAGCATGCCAAAACTCTGTGAGGTGTCTTCGTGTTCGGCTCTTCTCGGCCCTGAAAGACGGGGCTATGGTGTAAAGTCGCTCCAGAGCGGGCATAGCAGCTTCGGCGTATAACTGCCAAGACTGGGTGAGGAAGGCCTTTCGACCAAAGTACGGGACCTCGAAAAGCGTACTGCCCCCTTCAACTGCTCCGGCTACGAAGTTTGGAGCTTGGTACTCGATGAAGTCACGTTCCCTGAAGTAGGAATGAATGGCACCGAAGACTGATGATCGTATTTTCAACATCGTGGTCATCCTTCCAGTTCGCAAGTAGAGGTGGCGATTATCGAGCAGGAATTCTGTCTCGCCCCCATCCGCCTCAGCCATGGCGGACTCCGTTATGGGAAATGGTCTGGAAGGATCTACTGGCCCGATGATGCGAATATCTGAGACCTGTACTTCATGCCCATGTTCACGATCAGTTGGTATGGCCGTTCCAGAAATTTCTACGCTGGATTCTATCAAGGCGGACTCGACTGCCTCAAAGGCATCATCGCCAACGGCATCTCTCTTAATCACGCATTGAACTGTTCCAGTTGAATCCCTGAGGACGACGAATCTCAGACGCTTCGACCCTCTGGAGCGATGGATCCAGCCCTTCAGATGGACTTCGGATTGGTCGTGATTGCCCGAAATCACGTCTCCGATCCAGTGAGTCTTCATGGCCTGCCTCAGGAGGGGGTCTCTGGACGTCCGTTTCAACACTGCGCTCATACAGATGTTTGGCGGGTCTGACGGGGTTCGAACCCGCGGCCTACGGGTTAAGAGCCCGTCGCTCTACCTGGCTAAGCTACAGACCCGGATGTCCGTCCGGGGGGGCATCTATAACAAATGCGATTATTCATTCTGATAATCGGCCATCGGAACGGACCGAGGTTGACACGGAATCTTCGTCCGCAAGGACAACTGCATCACACAAGCCGCAAAAGAGGCCTACCTCGACAACACCCGCTATCGACAAGATTTCTGCCTCTAAGGACAATGGATTCACGATACTCGGGCCGAATTCACAATCCAGTATGAGGCCCCCATTATCTGTGACGAATGGAGTGCCACCTCCTCGAAGAGTCACGGCCCCGGGGCATATTGCATCGAGTCTGGCCATTGTGCGCATCCATTCGAAATCGAGTACCTCGACCGGAAGGGGGAATGCTCCGAGAATATCGACCCTCTTCCGTCTATCAGCCACTACGACCATTGCATTGGAGGATTGTGCGACTACCTTTTCCCGGGTCAATGCGCCACCTCCACCTTTGATGAGTGTGAAATGCGGGTCATACTCGTCCGTTCCATCGATCACTACGTCTAGTTGGCCCGCTTCAGAGAGGGTTGTTAGGGGGATTCCGACCTCGGTTGCGAGTTCCATTGTTGCAATGCTCGTGGGCACTCCTACGATGTTCAGCCCCTCTTCACGCACCCTTCTTCCGAGTTCTATCACCGTATGGGCGACTGTGGACCCGGTTCCAAGGCCTACGGACATGCCGTCTGAGATCCACCGGCAGGCTTCTATGCCCGCTGTGCGCTTCATCGCATCCACATCCATGGTGGTGCCTGTGAGGGGCGCTCCGAAAAGGTTCTCCAACCGACATGGTCTAGACCGAACGTTTGATGATGCCTATCCCTAGTTGCTGCGTGAGGGAGCAGGAGGGTTGCTGACAGTGTACGACACTGAGGAAAGTCCTCTCTCCACGATGCAAGCGGCCCGGTTGACGCCGGGGGCTCGAGAGGGCCGGCTCTGGAACAGAAACGAACCGTGCTGCGCGAGTACGATGAATCCGAAAGGACGAGATTGCGCAAACCCGGATGAAACGGCCATCCCCGCTGGAGCAAGTCCAAGCAGGCCTGTTAAGTTGCATCGGCAAGGGCCGGGTAGGATGCAAAGTTGAATGCAACCAGCCGCAAGGTGAACAGAAAGGGGCTTACTCCCTGCACCCTCACTACTTTCTCTACCTGTATTGGCCTATGCTGAATCAACTGCGTCGATTGCCTCGACAAGCGATCCGACTTCATCGTAATCGAGCCACGGTCCGCGACCCATTATTCTCGAGGCGAGCTCCCTGTATGCGACTACTATCGTGGGGAGCACGATTGTGCTCGCCAGCAGGGCTAGGAAGAGGAGCGCCATCATCAAGACGAAGAAGTTCCTGAGGCCGGGTATAGCCACGAACAGGCCTGCAGCGAGCCCCGCACAAGTCGTTGCAGTGGTCTCGAACACTGTCTGTCCGCAACGAGCTACGGATTTGGCAATTCCAGCGGGGCTTTCGCCTTCGTCTTTTATCCTATCAACGATATGAATCGAATCATCGACCCCAATTCCGAAGACAATGGTCCCTATCATCGCAGTGAACACATTCACATTCACGCCTCCGAGGCGCATCAGTATCGGTTGCCAAAGAACGACTACACCCACAGCTGCCATGGTGAATAACGCCATCCTAGGGGATCTGAACAGTATCGACATGACCAGGAGGAGGATCAGCACGGTGGTGAGGGTTGTGTCCCTCTGGGCATCATGTATCCCTTCATTGATATCCAGCGAGACAGGTAGTCCCCCTGTCAACAAACTATTCACTGTCCCGTCTAGGCCCACCGCTGAGCACGACAATGGCCCGTTACAAGGCGCATCGCCTGTCAGATGACCGTCTATAGCGTCCCTGAGAACTGCTGCCTCCTTGAGAGCAATGTACGGCTGATTGACGTATACCAGAGTCTTCGTCTCACAAGGAGATGGCCTCTCGCAGACGTCTTGATCTGCGTTCATCAGCATGGATCTGATCTCAGGGGAAAGAGTATCGAATGCGACATTGACCATCGCCTCCCTGGAAGTCACAGCATACGGAAGACAGTCTGGACGAAGTGGATTAAGCGACTCATCCCAGCAATCATCATGTATCAAGTCCCAGAGACTGGTGGAAACCAAGGAGATGCCAAGCGCCTCAGAATCCACGTGAATGGCCTTGAGAATATCGACAAGAGAGATTGATGTGGTATTGGGGACGTTGTTGATCTCAATCTGCATCCTTTCGATTGCGTCCAGAATAGGCAGATCTCGTATCGGAGCAGTTTGATTGATCTCCCCCCTCGATTCAGCATCTACGATGAACATGTTGGTTTGTCCCCCTTGGAACTCTATGCTATACTCCCTGAGTGCCTCATACGAGGATAGGCCAGGAGGTACTTCATCAGCAGAGCCTGTTATCTCCTTGCCCAATTCATCATCGAGAATCATGACCCCATAAGCAGTAAACGCCCCGGCGATGATCAAAACGAGGAGGTAGACACGAACAGGAATCTCCCCGATCTTGTCCCAGAGCGTATCGAAGGCCATTGAGCGAGTTTTCCTATATCGGAGGAGTTGGACCAAGGCGGGGACCATTATCATGGAAATCACAAACGTTACGAATATGCCCATCAGAAGGGTGAGGCCGACTGTCCTCATGGGTGCGATTGGAACTATTGAGGGCCACATCAGTACGCTGAACCCGATTATAGTCGTCAATGCAGAGAGCAGAATCGCATGGCCAGTGGTAAGAGCCGCTGAAACGGTCGCTGAGAGGCTTACAGAGGGATCCCATGGATTAATCTCAATCTCGTCTCCGCCATCTCTCCTATTTGCCCAATTCTTCTCAGCACGACTCTCGAGTATTTTCACCCTATTCTCCTCTATCCTGTTCGTCAGATGCAACGCGTAGTCGACGCCCAGGCCAATCAAAATAGGAGCCGCGGAGATGATCATCGGAGTGAGCATTTGATCGGTGATTACGATTATTCCGAATGTGATGAACAGCGTCATCACAATAGGAGCTCCGCATATTATGATCACTTTCGCATTCCTGTGCAATGCGAACATCATCAGCGCCACCAATAGGAGGCTGACAGGCAACATGGTATCCATCAACTCATCGTATATCGCATCAGAAACATCGTGCAGTACTGGAGTCAGACCGGTTATCGTAACAGCCTCGCGGGGAGGAATGACATCTGACCTCTCAGGGTCCCATGAATGGGTCGGGAAATTGTATGTTCTTTTGCACAATTCACAGTCTTCAGGTCGTGACTCCTCGTGGATTAATTGGTCGGCGTATGCCAGGAATGCCTTGTGATCTCGTATCTGTCCAGAGGGGTTTTCATCGGAAATTCCCTTTGGGTCGTCGCGAGGAGGGATATCTGTATCGGACATGTCGAAGGTGATGCCCATGATTATCACGCCAGTATCCCAGATGCCATCGCCATCGGTATCACGGACAAATGACTCCATTAGTGAGCCTGCATTCTCGACATACTGATCGATTCGCTCTTGGGCGCCTGAACCCTGCGGTATCGAATATCCTGTGTAGGGGTTCAGGGATGCAACGGCACAGTTCTCCTGCTGCCCGGTTGGCAGCGCGTATTTTTCTACAGCACAATTGAATCGATAAGATGAGGAGTTGGCTTCCTTGATGATTTGAGCAGGGGACAGTACCCATACCACTCCGTCATTAGAGCCACGGTCCGTCTTATCACGATCTAGACCGGCTCTATAGCCGCCTAAATCTGAATTCAAGTCGTCCCCTTCAATCCAAGACATCTGCCTCAAGATATCTGCATCGGTTATATTCTCCGAACCGCGTTCTGCAGATGCAGTTGCAGCATTGTCGGTTTGAACATAAAGAATTACAATATCAGTGGCCCATTGTTCGCGCACCTGTTTGAGTAGTTCAGTGGAATCAGCGCCATCTGGGAGGTATATCTCGACATCCCCGTTGATCTGGTGTTCGAATTCAAGCGCGTCTCTACCCACTAGTGCCGTCATCAAGAGCAGTAATGCCACGATTATTCCTGGCGATCTGAGTATGGCAGCATAGGCATAGTCTGAGAGACGTCTACCAAAAATCCCTGCGCGATCGGTGACCTTGCCACCTGCTTCGATGCCTCTGGAAATGAAGCGTACGGGTGTTGTCTCACTCATTTTAGACAGGGCATCGGCAATGGCGATTCGTGCAGGTTGTATTGATTCGAAGAAGCGCCGCCAGAATTCGGCCTCATCATCAACAGGGTCATCCACGCCATTGGTGCGGCCAATTACGTCCATGAAGCGTTCGCATGACAACGGGTAGTGATGGCCGTATATGCGACAAAATCTTATTTTTCAAAAATTATGGCGCCCGAAGATGTCAAACTCAACACCGTAGTGGCAGGCACATGCATCTTGTTACGGGGGGCGCTGGTTTCATCGGAAGTCATCTTGTGGACAGATTGGTGTCGAAGGGGGAAAAGGTTCGCGTAATCGACAATCTCTCATCTGGTCGTATTGATTTCATCGAGGGACATATCGGTGATTCGGTAGAGATCGTCATCGCAGATTTGCTAGACATCGACAGATTGTCTGATGCCATGGAGGGTGTTACAACCGTTCATCACCTTGCTGCTAATCCTGATATTCGCCTAGGGACCAAGGTCACGGATACTGATCTTAAGCAAGGCACCATTGCAACGTATAATGTCCTTGAGAGTATGCGAAAAAATGGTGTTGGGAGGATCTCATTTTCTAGTTCCAGTGCAGTGTATGGTGAAGTTGAGGCTATGCCAACTCCAGAGTCATACGGGCCCACATTACCCATTTCGCTCTATGGGGCATCAAAATTGGCATCTGAGTCCCTGATTAGCGCATGGGCGGGAACATTTGGTGCAACTGCCTGGATTCACAGATTTGCGAACATAGTCGGTCCACGAGGAACTCATGGGGTGATTTATGACTTCATACACAAATTACGCAGTGATAGGGGTGTTCTGGAAGTATTGGGCAATGGTCTTCAAGAAAAATCATACATGGATGTTGAAGATACCGTTAATGGGATGCTCCACATCATTGATTCCTCGGATGAAGGGGTTGCACTGTACAATCTCGGAACAGATGAAACTGTCTCAGTATCCCGCATAGCCGAGATTGTAGTGGAGGCATCAGGACTTGAGGACGTGGATATCAGATATACTGGCGGAGACAGGGGCTGGCCTGGAGATGTTCCCAGAACATGGCTTGATGTTGGGAGGCTCGATTCTCTAGGATTTGAAGCAAAGAGAACTTCGGAAGAGGCGGTTAGAAGATGTGCTGAGAGTCTCATCGACGAGATTGGACTATGAAGAGTATGATCGACATTGATGCTAGCGCCGCTACAACAGGCAGCGTGCTGATTTTTTGAGTTGCTTCTGAACGCTCGGATAAGGCGATCAGGGTAGACGACAGTACTGAGCCATCTCCACCCTCACTCCTTTCCAATACAATTACGACGTCATAAGAGTAGGGATTCATTTCGTCCACAAAGAATTCGACGGATGGTGCTTCAGCATCGTGTATATGGACAGCCCATCCCATTGGCAGTATCTCTGACGTTGTGTTTCCTCCATCATCCAAGCTCAACATTGCACGTGCCACGTCATGGTTCTTGTCTAATCCATTTGATGCGGTTCCTGGTTCTAGGGAAACTTCCCTCTCAACGATAAATATGGTCAGACGCTCCTCTGCGTGCAGATCGAGTCCTGGAGAACTAACATGAATCGAATTTTGGCTTACGTCTACTTCTCCTTCTATTGAGATGACTCCTTCTTTTGCAATCTCAGATGATCTCAAATTCATCTGCATGTCCATTCTATCGACAAAACCCTGCGAAACCACTCTTCCGTCCATGACAAACGTGGGGGTTACTGCCAGCTCGCCCCCATGAAGGGCCAACCTGTGACTGGATATTTCGGATCCGAGAGGGTCTTCTCCTAGAGGGTGCATGGCAATCCTAATAGCACGATTTCCATTGTCTTCGAGGAAGTTGAGAAGCATCGGATCTATCTCTGCACAGGTGGTACAGTATGTCGCAGTGTGCTCTTCTATGAGTACAGTTGCTGCAGATCCGTTGGATGAGAAAGATATCTCTTGCGATGTCTGTGCCATCGTTGATATCGGCACCATAATCGCGAGTACGAATAACATCGCAAGTAGCCGCATTGGACCTTCCCACACATCGACCCTTGATAACGGAGTGCATTCGCACGAGATGCATGGCAAAGCGTTGGTACCAAGAGCATCAGCGCGATCCCTGGAGACGGCAGGCCCGAAATAGTGGCTACAGGGCACGTTCTGCCTTCAAACTAAAACAGATACAAGAACGGCACAACATAATCAGGCCTGGTGATTCTGTTCTCGATATCGGATGTCACCCCGGAGGTTGGACTCAGGTGGCATTGGAGGAAGTTGGGGGATTGGGCACAGTTGTGGGGGTTGATCTCCGACCTACCGATCCGATCGATGGGGCATCGCTCCTAACTGGAGATGTGAGGGAAGATGGTATGATTGCAAGGCTGTCTTCGGAAAATTCAGATGAGGGATACAATTCGGTAGTTTCGGATATATCCCCCAGTTTGACTGGGCGATATGATACTGATCAGGCTATCTCCCTGGAGCTGTCGGCGATGGCTCTGGATGTGGCTGCTAAGCTTTTGAAGCCGGGCGGATCATTTGTGACGAAAGCGTTTCAGGGCACTGGTATCGAACTATTGATCGAGGCTTGTAAGAAGCGTTTCTCATTCGTCAGGCGCTTCTCGCCGACAGCAAGTCGTAATGCTTCATCGGAGGTATATGTCGTATGCAAAAACAAGAAGCCCTCTTCCGAGAGGCTGGACTCGGCTATCGAATATATCCAGCAAGGCCTAATCGATGCGGGCGTCTTAGTGGGAGACGAAGAGGAAGAGGAAGAATCAGTGGTTGGATTCAGGCGGCTGTGAAGAGCATCATTCGTCAGCCATCTTCGCGGCCTGGGCCGCCCACTTGTCCCTCCGGACCCTGCCCGGGAAGAACTCGATCGCCGTGTTGACCTGGTCCTCGAGCTCGGGGGTCATGTTCGCGACCTGCCTGAATGTGGTGATGCCCAGCATGTTCAGCTTCTCGGCGATGAACGGCCCGACGCCCTTGATCCTCTGCAGGTCGTCGCGCGCGGTGACGGTCGCCGCCGCGGCGAAGGCCCTCTTGAGGCCCGACACGCCGATCAGCGCGCTCGCCGTCTTGCCCGTCCACGAGATGCTCATGCCGCCGTCGCGGTCCTGGACCCACGCGCTGCCGCTCTCCTCGAAGGCGGAGGTGTCGCCGACGGACAGCTCCGTGGCGCCCTTCTCGACCGGCTCGGAGACCGCGGCCCTTGCGGCGACGCCGAGGGTGGTGAAGTCGATCTCCTTGGCCCTCTCGGCCACGCGGAGCAGCTCCTCCTCCTTCTTGCGCTGCTTGGCGTCCATCTCCTCCAGCGCCAGCCTGCGGGCCTCCAGCTCGGCCTCCATGGCCTTGATCCGCTCGGCGGCCTCGGCCTCAGTGGCTCTCCTGGCCTCGTCCTCGGCGCGCTGCTTCTCGGCCGCCGCCGCGGCTGCTGCCGCGTCGGCCTCCGCCTGTGCCTTGGCCTTCTGGGCCTCGTCCTCGGCGCGCTGCTTCTCGGCCGCCGCCGCGGCTGCTGCCGCGTCGGCCTCCGCCTGTGCCTTGGCCTTCTGGGCCTCGTCCTCGGCGCGCTGCTTCTCGGCCGCCGCTGATGCCGCGGCTGCCGCCGCAGCCTGTGCCTTGGCCTGCTCGGCCTCGGCTCTGGCGCGATCGGCGTCCATCCTGGCCTGCTCGGCCTCGGCTCTGGCGCGCAGTATCTCGTTCTCGGCGGCCTTCCTCTCGGCGGCCTCCTCGGCTAGGCGTCGCTGCTCAGACTGTATTGCTGCCAATTCCTCCTCGGTGGCGGCGTAGCCTGGCTCTGGGTCGACGGTCACTTTCCACAGGAAGTGTACTGATCCGCTGCCCACGCGATAGCGGGCCTCGTAGGTAGCGCCTCCACGTGTGGGGACCCTGTCCTCGAACTCGAACTGGAACACCACTCTGCCCTTTGAATCGGGTATGAGCAGGTCGTTGTCGCTCTCCTGGTGCTCGTCGCTGCTCAGGTTGAACCTGTAGCCGTTGGAGCCCTCGTTCCTGTCTGTGACCGGGACGATGTTGTTGGGGTCGATGTTGGTGATCGTTATGACCTCCTTGCAGGAGACTCTTCCTCCTGCGGGCACGCCCTCGGATGGCTCAAGGACGAACGGGTTGGACTTGGTGCCCGCCCCGCTCGCGATCTTGGGCTTGGATGTCGTGTTGGGTGGCTCCGGGCCTGCGAGCTGGTCCAGAGCCGTCTTGTTCCTGCCCCTCCACAGAGGGATGAGTGCAAGAAGCAGCAGGAGAAGCAGGAGGAGGCAGCATAGCCACCAGAAGTCCATTATGCTGGTTAACGACGAGGATGCGCTGGAATCCTCTCCGTCGCATATCCCGTCATCGTCCTCGTCGGAGGGGTAGTCGCTGGGGTCGAATATGTCGGTTGAGCCGCAGGCGGTCCTGTTCTCGACCTCGTTGAGCCAGCCGTCGCCGTCTATGTCGTCGTCGAGGATGTCGCAGATCATGTCGTCGTCTGTGTCTTGGGGCCTGATGTCGGCGTCCAACGGGTTGCCGCCGCAGACTCCTGTCTCGACCTCGTTGAGCCAGCCGTCGCCGTCTATGTCGTCGTCGAGGGTGTCGCATATGCCGTCGTCGTCCATGTCCGGGGGCAAATCCGTGGCGCGCTTGGGGTTGGAGCCGCATAGCGACTCGTCGATATCGAGCCACCCGTCGCCGTCGTCATCCAGGTCCTCGACCAGCGGCGGCGTGCTGGTCGACTGCCCGATAATCTCGTCAGGCATTCCGTCGCCGTCTGTGTCCCTGTTTGCCGAGGCGTCGTCGGGGAAGGCGTCAAGGAAGTCGAGGATGCCGTCGTCGTCCCTGTCTTCCTCCTCCGCGTCGCAGAAGCCGTTCTCGTTCGCATCGGGCGGGAGGCTTTCGGCATCGAGGGGGTCGCTGCCGCAGCGCTGCTCGCGCTCGTCGGTCTCCCCGTCGCCGTCAGTGTCCGCATCCAGGTAGTCGCATATGCCGTCGCCGTCCGTGTCCATGGGTTTGTCTTCGAAATGATTGGGATCTGTGTTGCAAATCGCCTCTATGTCGTCCTTCCACCCGTCAAGGTCGCTGTCGCCCTCGGTGTCCATGACGACTGTGATGAACAGCACCTCGGTGTCCGTGCTGGTCCCTGATACGACTTGGACCGAGTATTCGGTCATCTGCATCACGGCTTCCGGCGTCCCCCATATCGTGCCGTTGCTCTGGCCGAATGAGAGGCCCGCCGGCAGTTCCGGGGTTATGAGCCAGAGCTGGACCGGCGATCCGCTTGTCTGGCCCGCGAATGGCTGCATCTCCTGGCCGTCGACGAGCGTTATCGACGGAGTGGGGAAGGTGAGGGCGATGCCCTCGCCGATAACTGACAGGGTGAGATCGACCGTCGTCGTGCCGCCGGTGTTGACTGCGGTGATGCTCAGGGGGATGGCTGCTGTGATGAGATATGGGTTCCCGTATATCTTTCCTGAGCGGTGATCGAAGCTCAAGTCGTAGGGCAGTTCGCCTTCAATCGTCCAGAAGCTGGACTCCCCGCCCGAGTTGGTGGGCAGCAGTTCCGCGTAGAGGTCCCTCGGAAGTTCGACTTCGTTCGAATCACCGTAGGAGAAGTCTGGCTTCTGCTCCACGATCTTGATGCCGATGGGATTGTCGTCGCACACGGGGTTGTAGCCGGGGTATCTCGTGTGCCAGTCGTTGCAGGCCCTCAGATCGTAGGTCTCCACGAGCGCCGTCAGATCGTCCCACGGTGCGTGGGTGTTGACGGCGGGGGTCCCCGATAGGATCCCGGACGTTTCGTCCAAGTTGAGTGCGGGCGGGAGTTCCGGTCTAGCGATGTACTCGTAGAGGAACTCGGAGTACGCGACCCCGATGGGTTCGAATGAGTCCATGGGGGTCCCCCTGGTGAGCTCGAGCGCCGAGGGGTCGAACGAAACGATCGAGCCCGGGAAGAGGGCGCTGTTGGTGCCTCGTTGATAGAAGGACGCCTCGTCGATGTAGCCGGTATCCGCGCCGCCGTCCGAGTTGGAGTTCTTGACGTACCTCACCTGGACTGTGTGCTCGCCCTCGGTGATCTCGAATGTCCGAGTTTCCATGCTGCCGTACCTGGAGGCGATGTACACATTGTCGATCCACAGCTCCATGCGGTCCGAGCTCTCGGACGATGTGCCCCATCTGATCCTGAAGTCTGCGGATGTGCCGGACGGGACCTTGACCGTTCTCTCGATGCTGGCTATGGAATCGGCCATGAACTGGTTTGTGCTGCCAAGCATGTGCACGCCGTTGTTCAGTGCCGTTTCGAAGGGGTAGTGGTCCGCACCGCTCGAGGAGCCGGTGGACCAGCCCTTCTTGCCGACCGTGTCGTAGAGGACCTCGGGTGCCCTGTCGGCGACGATGACAGTCACGTCGATGGTCCTGAAGATCGATTCCCCGCCCACGCTGACGCTCTGCCGGAGGGTTATGTCGGCCTCCTGGCCGAGAGTTGTCAGTGATGCAGGCGTTCCCGATATTATCCCGGTGGCGGCGTTGATGCTGAGTCCTTGTGGCAGGGTGCCCTCGACGATGGCCCAGGAGGACAGGCTGCCGTCCGATTCGGCCACCAGGTTGGTGTACTGCTGATGGATCGCGAAGTTGTCCTCGGCCTCGTGGCTTATGCTGTTGAAGAGCCTGAATAGGCCGCCGCTGGAACCCATGGACTGCCCGTCGGAGAGTGTCGTCGATGCGGTCTGCTTCCCCCACTTCTGGCCGTATGGCTTGCCCATGATGACGGTGTCCCCAGACGGGTGGATGGCTATGTCGTCGAACTGGGTTTGGCCGAGCCAGTTCCAACTGCTTGTTCCGGTTGAGGCTGAGGTCGCCGACAGCCTGCCCAGCTCATCGATGTGCAGCATCCTCAGGCTGCCGAAATCGGAGTCCCATGTCTCGGTAGTGTCGTAAAGCTCACGCTCGACGAGTACCCTCATCGTGTCGCTTTCATCGAGCACGGAGTGCAATGTGCCGTAATTGTCGTGGATGCCTGCTCCCTCGACGACGTTCAGCCACACCATCTCGCCGGTCGAGTCGACCCTCGCCACTGCGAGCCATGCCCCTGTCGCGGGGGTTCGCTCCTCCCCGAGGAAGCTTATCGTCGGAGCGGAGCTGTCACGGAGTGACTGGTAGCCTCTGTCCGAGAAGACGATACCGAGGTCCCCGTTGGGGTATGTGAGCATGGATGCCCAGTCGGATTTGTATTGTTGGGAATTCCACACATTGAACGCGGTCATGCCATCAGTGAGGGAGGTGACGGCATCCGCCCACAGGACCTGCCCGCCCTGTGAGATGCGGGCGATAGCGAGGCTGTACGAGCCGTCGGTGAGATTGTGCCCCTCGACTGTTACGCCTCCTATCGACACATTGCCGAGGAAAGGCACGGCCAGGCTGACTGTCCCGTCGGGGTGGGCGGTGGATATCGTCCTGGCGTCACCTGGGTAGGTGCTGCTGACAGCGGCATTGCCCAGATAATAGTCCCAGTGCCAACTGCCGCATGACGAGCCGTTCATCGGACTGGCATCCACGAGCCACTCCGATTCCCCCTGGGGCGAGAGGCGGATCACTCCAGCCGATACTCGGGAGCTGGCGACACCGTTAGTTTGAGTGCATGCACTGCCGGTCGGAATCTCCATTCCCGCGAACATGAGTCCCATGTCGTAGGTTCCCGAATCGTAATCCTGAGCGTTGTAGGAGAAGGTTATGGAGCCCGAGTCGTCGATGCTGAGGGAGTCTCGTATCCAGGCGGACCCGTACGAGGAGTGGTAGTTTTCCAGCTCTGGGTCGATCGGGGTGCCGTCGTAATGCATGGTTGCGTTCGAGAGGCGGGTCCACAGCGGCGCGCCCGTCGAGGGATCGAGCTTGACCACGCCGAAGCCCCGCATGTTGGAGCCGTGGATTTCGTAGGCCACGGGGTTGGAGGTTCCGTGGTTGTAACTCGTCTGTAGGTCTCCGCTCTTCACGACCGTGACGACGATGGAGCCGTCCGGGGCGATCTTCATCCCCCGGATCGCGGAATTGATATTGCCGCCCGGCAATCCATCGAGTGACGTGAATGCGGTGCACCATTGCAATACACCGTCAGCGTTCAGCTTGTACACCTGGGCCTCGCTGCCGCAGGAGCCTTGTGCCTGGATGGCGGACACGTAGGAGTTTCCGTCTTCGTCGTATTCGACCCCATAGGAGTCATAATTCCTAGTCCTGCTTATGTCGTAGTTGGATAGCGTCGTGACATCGGATATCATCGGCGGGGCGTCCATGACCCTGATCTCGATCTGGCCGAACCAGACGTCGTTGGAGGATGTGGTCGTGACGGTGTAGATGGTCCCGTCGGGATCCGGGTAGACCGGGGTGCCGGAGATGACGCCGGTGGCGGTGTCCATCGTGACGCCCGACGGGAGGGAGGGGCTGATCGATATGGACGTGGGCAGCAGCCCCTCGTACAGAGGCGTGAATGCGGCATCGAAGCCCATCTCGAAGGTTAGGCCCGGGCCGTAGTCCAGGACAGCAGCAGCCAGTGCGTCGCAGGTTCCGTCCGAATTGGAGTCCGAGGGAATCGAGCCGTTGTCGATGGAGGGGTCTGAGAAGGACCCGTAGTAGATCATCATCGCATCCCCCTGGGCGTTGTCGACATGCGCGTATATCCGGGGGTCGCCCTGCTCGTCTAGGACCATGTCGATGCCGTTGTAGTAAGCGTCATCGGCGTCGAAGTTCCATACGACGGTCGAGAACCAGCTCCCGTCGATGCGCCTGGAGTGGACGAGATCGTTGTCCGATGAATCGTAGTATAGGATGTGAACGTCGCCGTCATCGGCGACCTCCATTGCCATCCCCCCACGCTTGTGGGTGTACGTCTCCCCTATCGAGGCGGAGTGCTCGAGCGTCCACGTCCCGTCCGAGGAGGTCGCGTCGGTGAGGTACCTCAGGTCGCCGGCGCTGTTGAGGTATGCGAGATGCTGTGCGCCGCTCGGGTCGATGGCGTACTCGGCCTGGCGGTAGTGGCTGTAGCCCTCGTCGGTTTCGGGGCGCACGAGCGTCCCCGACCACGTTGACCCGCCCCACTCGTAGACGTACCAGCCTGTCGTTGTTGGGTCCCCCGTGCTTCTCCAGTCAGCGGCGCTCAGGACTCCGGCCGGGCTCACTGCCAGTTGGAATTCATAGGAGTCGTCTCGCGGACGGGGTATTGTCTGCGCGGCGTCTTCCCCGGACTCTAGGTAGTGCACATCGATGTGATTGTAGTCGAACACGTACATGGTCCCGTTGGAGGACACCGCGGCATCAGAGTGGTACGAGGTTGAGTCGTAGCCGCGTTGGTATATCCGTTCGGGGGCGCTCGAGGCATCGGGCGGCATCTCATAGACGCCGTTTGAGCCCGAGACGTACATCTTGCCGTCATGGGCGAACGCCTCCATCTTGATGTTGTATCTCCAAGTGCTGTAGTCAATGGAAGCGCTGTTGTCGTACGTGGCCTCGGGGTACTCGTAGATGGCCTGCTGGCTGGTGCTTTGAGAAGCGACGAGCCAGAGGTCCCCCTGGTTGTACTCGAGCGTCGCTCCGTACGCGTAAGCGGCCTGGGGGCCCCAGCCGGTGTGCGCCTGGAAAGAGCGCGCGTTGTTCCTGGTCTCGCAGGCCCATTCGTCCGCGTCGGACCAGCCGTCGCCGTCGTCGTCGTCGTCGATGGCGTTGCACAGCCCGTCGCCGTCCGGATCGCCGGGGAGGGAGTATGCCTGCTTAGGCTCCGTCCCGCAGGCTGCCTCCTCCGCGTCGGACCAGCCGTCGTCGTCGTCGTCGTCGTCCTGCGTCAGGGGGGATTGGCAGGATGAGAGGATCTCGTCCGGCATCCCGTCGCCGTCAGTGTCCAGATGGGCGCACGCGTCCAGCGGGAAGGCGTCCTGGGCGTCAAGGAATCCGTCGTTGTCATCATCGTCGTCCCAGAGGTCGAGCCATCCGTCGAGGTCGGCATCGCCGCTGTGAAGGTCGAAGTCTACCGGCACGGGCTGAGCGATTGCGGTTGAGAATGAGTCGTCCTTGATATTCCCGTACCGGCTGTACCCCCAGCACATGACCTTGGAAGAGACGGTAAGCATGCATGCGGATTGGCCCCCGGCTTCAACGGCCTCTGCGGAATGGGGGGACATCTCGACGGCCCTCCCCGCATAATGGGTTCCGAGGCTGACGCCGTTCCCTAGCACCTGGTTCGAGTCGTCGCCCCAGCACCAGACGTTCCCGGATATCCCGACGGCGCAGGCGAAGTTGTATCCCTTCCCGACGGAGACCTGCGCCAGCGGGTCCACTTCGTAGGAAGGCTGCCACTGCGATGTGCTGCTGTTCCACAGCCGCACGTCGACGAGCTGCTCGCCCATGTCGTCGGCGAACCCGTCCCCGTCCAGATCGGGGGCGTCCCCCTTGTCGGCCTCGGTTGTTCCCGTTCCGAGCTGCCCCTGGTTGCCCTCGCCCCAGCAGACGGTGGTGGCGTCAGTCAGAGTGGCGCAGGCGGTGTGGGATTTGAGCGACAGCGAGACAGCGGTCCTGTTGGGCCCGAAATCGATGAATGGGAGCGCATCTGCGGTCTCTCCGGCTTGGTTGCCGAAGTAATCGGCATAGCCTCCGCTGTCGGGGTTTCCGAGGACTCCGCGGTAATCGCGGCCCCAGCACTTGACCTGCCCGGACACCATGATCACGCATGTCTCATCGGTGCCCGCCTCGACGTCCCTCGCGACCATGCCTGCGCCCAGTGAGACAGTCACAGGGCTATACCGAGTGCTGGCGTCTCCGAGCCCGAGCTGGCCGTAGGCGTTGTGGCCCCAGCACTTGAGCGTGCCATCGAGCAGCACCGCGCACGCGTGATTGTTGCCGGCGGACACGTCGACCGCCGGCTGGCCGAGGGCCAATGCGGGGAGGTTATCGCCCATCTCATTGGAGTTGTCGCCCCTCCAGTTGGTGCTTCCCAGCCCGAGCTGTGCGTTGCCGTTGTAGCCCCAGCACTTGACGTCGCCACCATCGAGTATCGCGCAGTTGAATTGGTCCCCGGCCGATAGCTGGGAGACGGTCCGATTGCTCCCTAGATCCGTCCATGGCATCGTTCCACTGGTTCCGGTGTGAGTAGTGCTCCCTATGCCCAGCTGTCCGTAGCCGTTGTAGCCCCTGCACTTGACGAGCCCGTAGACGGACACCGTGCAAGTATGCTCGTAGCCCAATTCCAGCTGGTCTATGGAGGACGGGGACTTCTCGATGGCGCTGCTCGAGAGATGGCTCTGCACGGGGGAGGTCGACGTGTATTCCACGAGCCTCCCCTCGCTGCTTGGCCCCGATGTCTGGTCCGGCATGGACCCCGATCCCATCTGGCCGGAGCCGGATTCCCCCCAGCAGCCTATCCTGTTGAACGAGTCGGATGCGGATACCCTGAGCACCGCGCAGGTGGCGTCGTAGCCGACTGAGACCTCCACGGGCGTCCCGTAGCCGATGACCGCTGTGACGGGGGACGTCGGGTTGGACGACTGCGCGCCCGCGTCTCCGAGCTCCCCCGAGGATTCACGGCCCCAGCACTCGATGGTCGACTCGACCACAGCGCAGGCGTGCTCGATGCCGACCGACACTCCGGTGTGCCTGTCCCCGGTCGTGCCCAGGTCTGCGTAGGTGCCGTTGTGGCTGGAGGCGGCTGAGCCGAGGAGCTCGTCTTCGTTGACGCCCTCGCCCCAGCAGATCGTCTCCGTCCCGGAGTCGACAAGTCCGCATGTGACGTCCTGGCCAGAGGATATGGAACGCAATCCCGGCATCGAGCCGATCTGCGAGCCCACGCCCGTGAGGTCTACGAGCACGGGGGTTGTCGAGTTGCCCGCAGTCGTGGAGGGGCTCCCGAGAGTCATCTCGGAGATTCCTCCGTTGTAGCCCCAGCACCACGCCTGACTCTGGGAGTCGAGGGCGCAGGTGTGTCTCGACCCGGCGCTGACCTCCTCGATGACCCCGGGTACGGATACGAAACCCGGCGTGTATCTGGTGCTATTCCCTGATATGGAATCGAAGTCCTGCTCGTAGACGATGGTCCCGGACCCGTCCGTCACGACGATGTCGTCGACATACATGGTGTCTGTTCCCGAGTGGGCTGAGCCGTCCTTGAAGTACCACCAGGCTATGTTCTCAGTAGACGGGGCGTAGGAGTAGGAAGCAGACCTCCAATTTCCATTGAGGTTGCACTGATTGACGTCCAAGTAGATGTTACTATGTGTGATTCTGCCGAAGTTTGCATCGTCGTGGCAGCCCTCCGAGTAAACATACCAGTCGAAGGACACGGTGTGGGTGCCGGTACCTCCCCACTGGGAGATCGGGCCGGGGATAACCATC
>Ga0209404_10000976_pt1 | contig 20795 bp, 11 predicted proteins | sample TroAtlMetagenome_2_FD_187447 | JGI IMG/M metagenome (GOLD analysis project Ga0209404, IMG submission 187447) | Marine eukaryotic phytoplankton communities from Atlantic Ocean - Tropical Atlantic ANT8 Metagenome (SPAdes) (version 2) | ecosystem: Environmental > Aquatic > Marine > Oceanic...
CAGAACTACTCAGCACGCGTTTCGAGATGAAACTAAGCAATCCTTATTTAATCTTACTAAGATATACGAGCAAATAGATTATATTGAAGAAACAAAGTATACAGGTTTAGTCACACAAGGCAATTTTCAATGGCGAGGCGGTATTAAAGATTCAGTAGTGGAATTTAACCCTAATAATAATGGAAGATTTTTTATTTCATGGGTACCCCCGCATAATATGCAAAATAGGTCTATATCTAAAGGCAACTTAAGATACCCAGCCAATGAGCATTGTGGAGCATTTGGGTGTGATAGTTATGATATATCAGGCACTGTTGATGGAAGAGGATCCAAAGGATCATTGCATGGACTTACAAAGTTCACCATGGAAGACATCCCACCAAATCATTTTTTCTTAGAATATATATCAAGACCTGATAACGCTGAAATATTTTTTGAAGATGTTTTAATGGCACTAGTATTTTATGGGATGCCTTTATTAGCTGAAAATAACAAACCAAGATTATTATATTATTTAAAAAGAAGAGGTTACAGGGGTTATTCTATGAATAGACCAGACAAAATTTATAATAAACTATCTGTTACCGAAAGAGAAATTGGAGGAGTACCTAACTCTAGTGAGGATATGAAACAAGCTCACGCAGCTGCAATAGAATCTTATATTGATTCTTATGTAGGTTTTAATGGGGAAAGCCATGGAGACTTGTATTTTACAAGAACGTTAAATGACTGGTCAAAATTTAATCTTAATAACCGAACGAAGCATGATGCGTCTATAAGCTCAGGACTAGCTATAATGGCTTGCAATAAAAACAAGTATGCGCCTGTAGCACAAAGAATAATGCAACCAGTAAATTTAGGAATAAGAAGATATAATAATGATGGAGTTACATCAAAAATAATTTAAATACATGATTAATACAAACTATAACAGTTCATTCCCTGATCAGGTAGTACCTGATTCCGTAAAGAATAGTTATGACTATGGTATCCAAGTGGCTCGAGCCATAGAGAATGAATGGTTTAGACAAGACATGGGGGGTGATAGATATTTACAAAACTTCCAAAATTATCATAGATTAAGATTGTACGCTAGAGGCGAACAACCTGTACAAAAGTATAAAGATGAATTGTCTATTAATGGCGATTTATCTTATTTAAATTTAGATTGGAAAATTGTTCCGGTAATTCCTAAGTTTGTAGATATTGTAGTAAATGGAATGACTGATAAAGGGTATGAGATAAAATCTTTTGCTACAGATCCTTTTGCGTTACAAGAACGCACTGATTTTGCGTTTAAAGCAATAAGGGATATAATAAATAAAGAATATATTGAGCAAATGAATGAGGCTACAGGTAAAAATTTTTATGCCTCCGCTCAACCAGATAAGCTTCCTGCATCGCGTGATGAATTGGATTTGTTTTTACAGCTTAATTATAAACAAAGTGTAGAAATTGCAGAAGAAGAAATAATAAAAAATGTTTTTTCTTATAACAAATACCCTGATATTCAGCGTAGAATTGCCTATGATTTAGCGGTGTTAGGAATAGGAGTTTCTAAAACTAGCTTTAACTTTTCTGAGGGTATTACAGTTGATTATGTAGATCCTGCTTCCGTGGTTTATTCTTATACAGAGGATCCAAACTTTGAAGATGTTTATTATGTAGGTGAAGTAAAGAATTTAAGCTTATCTGAAATAAAAAGATTATATCCTTATTTAACAAGTGAAGAATTAGAGGAAATCCAAAAATACAAAGGGCCTTCTAATTACACTAATTACGTAAGAAATTATAAAGGTCAAGACGACGGTAATTTAATATCTGTTTTATTTTTTGAATATAAAACTTACACTAACCAAGTGTTTAAATTAAAAAATACTGATCAAGGGTTGGAAAAAATATTAGAGAAAGATGACTCTTTTGACCCACCTGAGAATGATAACTTTAGCAGAGTATCACGTAGCATTGAGGTCCTATACACAGGGGCAAAAGTATTAGGCTTAAATAAACTACTTAATTGGAGTTTGGCTGAAAATATGACTCGCCCATCGTCAGATGTTACTAAGGTAAACATGAACTATGCAATCTGCGCGCCTAGAATGTATAAAGGTAGAATTGATTCTATTGTGAGCCGAATTACAAGTTTTGCTGATATGATTCAATTAACGCATTTAAAACTACAACAGGTGTTAGCAAGGGTAGTTCCTGATGGTGTGTATTTAGATATGGATGGTTTAGCTGAAGTTGATCTAGGCAATGGGACAAACTACAATCCAGCGGAAGCATTAAATATGTATTTTCAAACAGGTAGTATAGTTGGAAGATCATTAACCCAGGATGGAGATTTAAATAGAGGAAAAGTTCCTATTCAAGAATTGCAATCTTCTAGTGGGATGGCTAAAATTCAATCTTTAATTTCTACTTATCAGTATTACTTACAAATGATAAGAGATGTAACCGGCTTAAATGAAGCAGTAGACGGTAGCACCCCCGATAAAAATGCGTTGGTTGGGTTACAAAAAATGGCCGCGGCTAATTCTAATGTGGCTACACGACATATATTAAAGGCTTTAATGTACATAACTATTAAAATTGCTGAAAATATTAGCTTAAGAGCTAATGATGCTCTTCAATTTCCATTAACTAGAGATGCTCTTCTTAATAGCATTAATACTTTTAATGTTAACACGTTAGAAGAAATGGAAAGAGTAGCTATGCATGATTTTGGTATATTTTTGGAATTAGAACCTGATGAAGAAGAAAAGGCTAAGCTTGAACAAAATATCCAAGTAGCTTTACAATCAGGAGGTATTGATTTGGACGATGCTATCGATATACGACAAATATCAAATTTAAAGTTAGCTAATCAATTACTGAAATTAAAAAGAAAAGAAAAACAAGCTAGAGATCAGCAAGCAAATCAAGCTAATATTCAAATGCAAGCTCAAGCTAATGCACAAGCATCCGAGGCAGCAGCTCTAGCGGAAGTACAAAAGCAACAAGCTTTAGCAGAAACTAAAGTTCAAATTGAAAAAGCAAAGTCCGATTTTGAATTGGCTAGAATGGAACAAGAAGCTTTAATTAAAAAGCAATTAATGGCAGAAGAATTTAACTATAATATGCAACTAGCTGAAATTCAGGCAGGAGCGGAAACTAAAAAAGAAAAAGAAATAGAAGATAGGAAAGATAAAAGAGTAAGAATACAAGGAACTCAGCAATCTGAACTTATTGATCAAAGAAAAAATGATTTATTACCTAAAGATTTTGAATCTGCGGGTAATGATAATTTGAGTGGCTTTGGCTTAGAACAGTTTGAGCCAAGGTAAATTTTATTAATTAATTTTATATTATCATATTATGCCAACAACAGTAAAACAAGAAGGAGATTTTAAAATAAAAAAAAGAACTCCAAAAAAATTAGCAGGCAAAGAAGAGGTTATTAAAGTTGATCTTTCAAAACCAGCTACCGAACCTAAAAAAGAAGAAACAAAAGATGCCGTTCAGGAGCCAAGCACAAAAAAAGTGGATGTACATGAACCACCCAGAGATGGCGAAGAGGTGGGAAAAGGAAACTCCTCAAAACCAGCCATTGCCAAAGAAACTGAAGAAAAAACAGTAGAAGAATCTCCAATACAAATTATTGAAGATGAAGAAGATAATTCTGAAGAGGCAGGAGTGGCTGGAAGCAATGAAGCTCCCGCAGCCATATCGGAACAGAAAGAAGTATTACCGGAAGCAGAAACACAAAAATTACCTGAAGGAGTAGATAAACTAATAAAGTTTATGGAAGAAACCGGCGGAGATGTACAAGATTATGCCCGGTTAAATGCTGATTATTCTAACGTAGATAGTAATACGCTACTGCGAGAATATTATAAACAAAATAAACCTCATCTAGATCAAGAAGATGTAAGTCTTTTATTAGAAGACTTTACATGGGATGAAGAAGTAGATGATGAAAAAGATATACGTAAAAAACAAATTGCGTATAAAGAAGAAGTTGCAAAAGCCAAAAACTTTTTAGAGCAAACAAAGAGTAAATATTACGAGGAAATCAAGTTGAGGCCCGGCGTTACTCAAGAGCAACAAAAAGCTATGGACTTTTTCAACCGATATACCGAAGAACAAAAGCGTAATGATGCAGTTCGAGAAGGATTTATTAATACTACCAAAGACTATTTTTCAAATGATTTTAAAGGATTTAATTTTAAATTAGGAGAAAAAAAAGTTCGGTATGCTGTTAAAGATGTTCAATCTACTGCAGATAACCAAAAAGACCTTACAGACTTTGTTGGGACGTTCCTAGACAAAAACGGTCAAATGAAAGATCCTGCTGGTTATCATAAAGCGATTTACGCTGCCCGAAATGCCGATACTATGGCAACACATTTCTACGAGCAAGGCCGTGCCGATGCCATTAAAGAACAAGTTGCTAAAACTAAAAACATCACTACTGAGCCAAGGCAAACTGCCCCAGGCGACGTGTTTGTTAAGGGTTTAAAGGTAAGAGCTATTAGTGGGTTAGACTCTTCAAAATTAAAAATTAGAACAAAAAAATTTAACAATTAAAATTTAAAAAATGGCAAATGTAGTACCCTCGTTTGGGTCAATTAAACCTAGTCAGAAACAACAGGTTCTGTCTACAAATTATCTGCAATTTACAGATAAAGCCGGCGATGATTTTTCGGATTTCGCTGCACAATATCTTCCTGAGATCTACGAACAAGAAGTAGAGCGATATGGAAACCGAACTCTTTCTGGATTCCTCCGTATGGTAGGAGCAGAAATGCCTATGACTTCAGATCAAGTAATTTGGTCAGAACAAAATAGATTACACATTGCTTATGACAATGTTTCAAAACTTGCAAACAACGTTGATCTACAATTTACTCTTAATGCAACCGCTGGAGCAAATTATGTAGATAATGTAGTTTCTGCTAATCAAACAATTGTAGTAATGAATCCTGCTACAGGCGCTGAAGTAAAAGCTTTGGTTACTGCTAGTGTCGGATCTAACGCTCTCGGAAGTGCTAATGGTACTCTTACCGTAGCTACTTATACCGGGGCTAATCTTTCTACTACACTTGGAAGCGCTGGTGGAGTACTTGCTGGTCTTAAAATATTTGTTTATGGTTCTGAATATAGAAAAGGAACTGGTGATGCTGATATTAGAAGCGTAACACCATCTTTCACTCAATTTAACAATTCACCAATTATTATTAAAGAAAAATATGTGGTCAATGGATCAGATATGGCTCAGATTGGTTGGGTTGAAGTTGCTACTGAAGATGGAACATCTGGATACCTATGGTACCTAAAAGCTGAATCTGAAACTCGTTTGAGATTTGAAGATTATCTTGAAATGGCTATGGTTGAAGGCGAAAAAGCTGCTGCAGGTTCTGGAGTTGCTGGTATTGCTACTGATTACGGCGGAACTGAAGGTCTTTTTGCTGCTATTGAAGCTAGAGGTAATGTACTAAATAACTTTAGTGCAGCTGCTGGTCTAGGAGAATTTGATAGTATTCTTAAGAACCTTGATACTCAGGGTGCTATTGAGGAAAACATGCTTTTCTTAAATAGAAAAACTTCTTTGGATTTTGATGATATGCTAGGTAATGTTTCTTCCGGTCTTAACGGAGGTACTGCTTTTGGTCTATTTGAAAACTCTGAAGAAATGGCTTTGAATCTTGGTTTCTCAGGATTTAGAAGAGGTTCTTATGACTTTTATAAAACTGACTGGAAATATCTTAACGACGCTTCTACTAGAGGTGCTGTAGCTGTTTCAGCAATTGATGGAGTTCTTATTCCAGCTGGAACATCAACTGTATACGATCAAATTTTAGGTTCTAATATTCGTAGACCTTTCTTGCACGTTCGATACAGAGCTTCTCAAACAGAAGATAGGAGAATGAAGTCTTGGATTACAGGATCTGCCGGAGGTGCTTATACTTCTGACATTGACTCTATGGACGTTCACTTCTTGTCTGAAAGATGTTTATGTGTACAAGCTGCAAACAACTTTGTATTGTTTACTGCTTCGTAATTTTTCTGATATTAATTACCTCCACTTAATTGTGGGGGTAGTTTTTATCTTTTTTTAATTATTTAATTTTATTATATCATGGCTAAAAAAGCTACTCAAGCAGTAAAAGATATTGAGGTTGCACCTCAAATAGTTGAACCTAAGGAAGTTGTAAAACCAGCACCTAAAGTTTCAGCGCCTAAAAAACCTAAATGGGAAATTAAGGATAGAACATATTTATTAATGGGCTTAAAAACTCCATTAACCTATACAATAGCATCTCGGCATACAAGCCGTTATCCTCTATTGTGGTTTGATGAAGAAAAAAATCAACAAAGAGAATTAAGGTATGCGACTAACCAAAATTCACCTTTAGTTGACGAACAATCAGGAGAATCCACATTAGGGCACATTGTTTTCAGAAACGGTACTTTAACTGTTACTAAAGAAAAACAAAACTTGCAAAAAATGTTATCTCTTTATCACCCTATGAGGGGGCTCAAATATAAAGAATTTAACCCAGTTGAAGAAGCTAGTGACGATTTAGAAACAATTGAATATATTATCGAAGCTTTAAATATTGCGAGGGATATAGATATAGATCAAGCTGAAGCAATTTTAAGGGTTGAGGTTGGTTCTAAAGTATCTAAGATGAGTTCTAAAGAAATAAAAAGAGATTTATTGATTTTTGCTAAAGAAAATGCTCAGCTATTCTTAGAACTTGCTAATGACGAAAATGTACAACTTAGAAATGTAGCTATTAATGCTACTGAACTTGGTCTACTATCGTTATCGCAAGATCAACGGACCTTTACTTGGGGTAAAACAGGTAGAAAAATAATGAATGTACCTTTCGATGAAAATCCATATTCCGCAATGGCTGCATTCTTTAAAACTGATGAAGGTATAGAAGTTTATAAATCTATAGAGAAAAAACTTTTATAACGTGTAATATTTATAATAGATAGGGCCGTAGTTTTGCGGCCTTACTATTATATAACAAAAAATAAAAATGGCAATAAACGTAAATACTGTATATCAAACAGTGTTGTCTATTTTAAATAAAGAACAAAGGGGGTATATGACTCCTGATGAATTTAACAAAGTAGGAACACAAGTTCAACTTGAAATATTTGAAAAATATTTTGAAGATTTAAATCAACAAGCTAGAGTACCCCAGAGCGATTTAAACTACGCTGATAGACTAGAAAATATAGACGAAAAAGTAGCTATATTTAAAACGTTTGGCAATGCCGCATATAATAATGTATCTCCAACCCCTACTAATTACTTCACTTTACCTACTACTGATGCATACGGGCAAGCCGTAACTTTTTATAGATTAGGGGAAGTGACTTATAATAATGATGTTCTTATCCAGAGACTTCAAAGAAATGACTTTTATACTTCTGAAAAGTCTAAATTAACAAAAGCCACTACAACTTTTCCCACGTATTTATATGAGAATAACAAATTATTTGTTAAACCTGATACTATTACTTCAAATGTACAGGTAGAATATGTAAGAAAACCTTTAGATGTTATATGGGGATTTGCTGTTGATAGTACTTTGGGGTATTATCAATATGATTCTACTAATTATAATGCAGGGGCTAACCCTCCTACCGGTTCTAGGAATTTTGAATTACAGGAAAGCGAGCAAACAGAAGTCATATTAAGAATTTTACAATATGCGGGAATTATAATTAGAGATCCAGAAATAGTACAAGCTGCCGCACAACAAGTACAGATGGACGAAATCAATGAAAAAAGTTAACAAGTTATGGCAAAACCAGATGGAGGTTTAATACAAGAAACTAATGCACAATATTACGCTGGATCACAAACATTTTTGGCAGATGGAGCTAATAACATATTCACGACTACTTTTAATACAGACTTAATTTTTGGGAGTTATGATCCTACAGCTGTGAATTATGCAAATAACAATTTTAAGTTATTTACTAGTCCTACTGGGATTGCAGGGTCATATACAGAATATGTTCAAGCTTACACTGTATCTAACAATGCGATTACTCTTACAGCTACACCCGCTTTAAATACAGTTATAGTAGTCCAGCTTAAAACTTTAACTGGGGGAAATTATGGCAACGAAGATGCGTACGGAAATGTAGTAGAAGAAAATTACGGTAATTATGCTTATATAAAAGTATCTGAATTAATTACTAATTTCTTAGTAGGATATGTTGGACAAGGGAAGATCATACAAAATGTTAAAAGGAATGATGTTATTTTTCATGTTAAAAGAGCATTGCAAGAATTTAGCTATGATACTTTACCCAGTATTAAATCACAAGAAGCTACTATCCCCCACAACTTATCCATCCCCATCCCCCAAGACTACGTTAATTACGTGAAGATGTCATGGGTTGACCAGTTAGGTGTTAAACACATTATATATCCCACCACATTAACTTCTAATCCCGATAGTTTATTACCTCAAGATTGGCAGGGAACTCCAATACAGGATAGTTTTAGTGAGGATTTGGATGCAACTTCTTTAACAGAAGCAAGATGGGCTAATGCAAATGACCGCTTAATAAACGGAAATTTAAATTTAAATGAAATAAATCAAGGTATTTATCCAGGAAGTTGGTATGGGTTTGGTTATGAAGGATTTTGGGGAGAAAGATACGGATTAGATCCTGAAACTTCTCAAAGGAATGGCTGGTTCACAATGAATCACCGTGAAGGAACCATGGCCTTTTCCAGTAACCTTAGGGATGCTTTAATAATTTTTGAGTATATATCTGACGGGTTAGCTTACGACCAAGATATGAAAGTACCTAAAATGGCAGAGGAAGCTATTTATGCTTATGTAAATCACGCTGTACTTTCTACCAAAGTTAACACCCCTGAATATATAGTTAATAGATACAAAAGAGAAAAAAGTGCTAAACTTCGTAATGCAAAAATTAGATTATCTAATGTTAAATTAGATGAAATAGTTCAAGTAATGCGTAATAAATCTAAATGGATTAAAAGTTAAATAAATGGCAGAAGTTAAAAATGCTTTTATAAAGTCTAAAATGAATTTAGACCTAGATGCTCGATTAGTACCTAATGGAGAATATAGGCAAGGCTTTAATATACAGGTTAGTAAATCTGAAGGTGATGACGTCGGCGCATTAGAAAATGTACTAGGGAATGAAGTTGTTGCTGATTTTGCATCTATAGCTGGAGTGAGTAATTTACAAGTAATAGGCCAATTTACAAGTCCCGTTAATAATACTATATTTGTATTTTTAACAAATAATACTGACCCCACATATTCTACACAACCTACTTTTAACCCAACTGCTAGTAATTTTGTATATGCGTATAATACTTTATCAGGAGAGTCAGTTAATTTAGTATCAGGGGCATTCTTAAATTTTTCAACTACAAATTTAATAACAGGTGTAAGTTTGCTTGAAAATTTATTATTTTTTACAGATAATAGAAATCAACCTAGAAAAATTAATATAACGCGCACTGCCACATATTACACTAATGAAGACCAAATTTCTGTTGCTAAATATGCTCCATTCCAAGCTATAATTTTATATAAAAACTCTACAACTCCCGACCCTAACAATGGGGATACCCCTCTTTCTGGGTATGAAAGTACTATGTACGATGTTATTAGCCCCCTTTTACCTGACGGGTCTAAACAAAACCCTTATTTTCAAGGTACTTATAATGCTGCAACATCCCCACCTACATATAATTCAACTTACGCAGGGGATCCCGATTATTTAGAGGATAAGTTTGTTAGGTTTAGTTATAGGTTCAAGTTTGATGATAATGAATACTCTGTAATAGCACCCTTTACACAAGCATGTTTTATACCGCAGCAAGATGGTTATTTTTTAACCACAGGGGGAGCTGCCACTACAACTGATGAAGATGAAACATTAAGAAGTAGTATTGTAAGATTTATGAAAAATAAAGTAAATGAGGTTGTTTTACAGATCCCATTACCTTATAATGCTGCTGGAAATGTTATTACAGGAAATAACTTAGCTACAGAATTAAAAATTCAAGAAATTGAAATTCTATATGCAGAGGATTTTAGTGCTAATGTTCAAATATTAGAATCTTTAGATTCTACTAAATTTGGAAGTGGGGAAATTATAGAATATACTTATCAAGCAACTAAGCCCTATAGAAGTCTACCGGAAAGTGATCTAGTCCGTGTTTATGATAAAGTTCCTGTAAGAGCACTGTCCCAAGAAGTTATTGGTAATAGAGTTGTTTATGGAAATTTTCAAAATAAACATACCCCTCCTTCTAGCTTAAATTATAATGTAGGCGCATCTCAAAGATCTCCATTTAGTGTAACTGAAGGGAATACGTCAATAGTTGAATATCCTAATAGTACTTTAAAACAAAATAGAAATTATCAGGTAGGTGTAGTATTATCTGACAGATATGGAAGATCATCTACTACTTTATTATCAAATAATCAAGCACAAAGTATTTTAAGTGGAGAAGCTTTTGATGCATCAACTGTTTACCATAATTACAGGGTGCTCAATGATACTACCAATTTGCCTATGAGTACTTTTAGGGGGGACTCTCTAAAAATTTTATTTCAAGAAACTATAGAAAGCAATTCTTTCCAAAGTGCTGGTACTCCCGGATTATATAACGGGTCGGTAGGATCTTCAACTTATAATCCTTTAGGATGGTACACATATAAAATAGTAGTAAAACAAATAGAGCAAGAGTATTATAATGTTTATACTCCCGGCATTCTAGATGGTCCACCGAATGGGGCAACTACAGATGATGCGGTAGGACAAGTTGGTTTTGTAACTTTAATAAGTGATAATATAAATAAAGTACCCAAGGATTTAGTTGATGTAGGACCTGATCAAAAACAATTTAGAAGTAGTGTCAGATTATTCGGAAGAGTAACGCCAGAATCATCGGCAACGCCAAGTTATAACACTCCTTTTTACCCTAGCACAACATCACTTATAAGTGAATTTAATTCTATTATTGCAATAGGGAGCCAAAACAATTTATTTGGGACGGCTGGAACCCCTGAAATTTATGATGAGGAATCAAATCCGTTTGTAACTCGTATAAGTCAAATACCAACAAATCCTATAGGGTCTTTAAAAAGTGCTGCAACTTCTTATCCCTTTAAATTAGGGGTTTTTGAAACATCTCCCTTTGAGTCGTTGCTAGATATTTATTATGAGACATCTTCTTCAGGGTTAATATCTGTTTTAAACAGCGCTATTTTGCAAGGTGATGTAAATTTATCTACAGGGTTATTTAATTTTACTCCGGATTTTAAAGAAAGTGATCCAGTAGATACGATAATATTAGCGACGTTTGCGCCTCAAACTGCCGCAAGCTTAGCGGCTGGTGATCTTCCAGTTGCTACATCAGATCTTCATATTGCAAAAATTGAAAATGGTAAGGGCGACGAAGTCCAAATTGGTGATATTGGAGATTTCAAACTTGAGCGAATTGCAAAAACGTCATCTGCACCAGTTGATATTAACATTCCGGCTACATTTGATCATTATAATATTAAAACCAATAAACTTTTTTATTATGGTGTAAATTCTAATACAGAAGATAGATATGTATTTTCATTTACTAATGGTACGGAAACAAACGCTTTAACTGGCACCATTCCATTACAAAATGTTACTCCTATAATATATAAGACTGATATATCTAATCCCATCTCTTCTGCTACTATTATTTTAGCCGTGGGGGATAAAACCATTAATGCTAATAATGCAGACTTTAACGCAGTTAATGGAAGCGCGGATAGTTCTATTGTAGACGAAAATGAATTTCCTCAAAACAAAAGAAGTTTAGAGTGGAGTATCACATCGGCTACACCTAGTAATGTTTTTACAATAAATCCTATTACAGGAGTAATAACTGTAGATCAAGATGCAGATCCTAGTGGGTTATATAATTTAGATGTGCGAGTAAGAGATGCGACATTGCACAAAGATTTAACATTAACAGTTACTTTCGGAGAAAAAACGGTAAATCCTGGGTTTGGGTCAACAGAAGAAAGTGTAGTTTCAGAAGCATTAACTACTAACGGTGGGAGTTCTTTAGCTATTTACTGGACTTCGGACGCAACTAATGCAAATCAAAATGAAGGTTTAGATAGAACTGTAGGTGGGGTTGGTACTACTGCTTTAGCTCTATCTAATACATTAGGGTTCACAAGTGAGGGATACACCAATACCGCAAGCTATAATAGCGGCGGCCCCTCCCCAATTACTTATAAAAATACTGATTATAACGCAATAGGTAGTGCTAAAGGTGTTTTACCTCAAGCAGATGGAGGCCTTTCGGCTGGGACGGGGTATGTAACAGTAAATATAAATTTAATGAGCGATGGGTTTGAGGACTTTAATATGAATCAGCCTACTCCCTCAGAGGTATTTGCCATGTTCCCTGTAATTCTCCAGTATAGATCAGCAGGGGGTGGTCCGAATTCATGGGTAACTGCAAAAGATGTAGAAGGTAATGATTGTACCTTTGGAGGAACACAAAAGAATATTTACGATTATTATGGAGGGGGCAAGCAGCCTCTTAACGACCAGACTACTTTACAGTACACTGGAACAACGTTTTATAATACACTAGCGGAACATTATAGTTCTTTTGGAGTACAAGCCACAAGTGCTGGTAACAATAACAATAATGCTTTAAATTCAACTTGTATGGAAATGTGGGTTGAATCTATGAGTAGTAACCACATAGATGGACTTTGGTCTAGTGTATCTAAGACTTTTGTAATGGGAGAAAGCCAAAGCTATGACTCTTCTTATAATAAGTTTGGGGATTACAGATTGGTTGTAAGGTATCCATGGGGATTAGACAACACTACTGGTTCCTCTACTAATTATATAGTAGCGGGATATAATCAAACTCCTAGTGGGGAATGGAATAATAAATCCCTTTTTGAATATAATATTCAGTGGGGAGACTTTTATTATCCTGGTTATTCTTCAGCTAATTCTTATTCTTATAGACTTTCGGGGTTGGGATATAGTGGGCCAAGTATAGCCGCGTCCGCAACTCCGTCACCAAGTAGAGAATTTTTTGCCCGAGAGTGGCACTTAAAATATGTAAGTCAACTTTATACCGATGCTGCATTGACCACCCCTTGGAATCCCGATACCTCAACTCAACCTTGGAGTCCTAGTAATGCTTGGTATTCTTACAGCCCTAATAGTAGTGATATAAACGCAACGAGTGGAACTGATTTTTCTAATGTTTCTAATTTTGGTGGTATAAATTATAATCAAACCTATAATAATACGAATAGAAGGTGGGTGGCATATTTTGGCCCTGATGGCAAAAAAGTTGCTAGTTATGCACATCCAGTTATAACAGGAAGAGGATCACCTCTTAATTATTAGTAACTAATATAACAAATAAGTAATTATAAAATAAATGGCTGCTATAATAGAAATAAAATACTTTAATAGTTTTTTATTAAAAAAAACAGTAAAAGCTGATTACACACCGGTATGGAATGGGTCTTTTGGTATACCCGGTTATAATCCTGGTGAGTCCGGAGTTGCTACTCCTGCAGTTGCTGACCCCGATAGGAATTGGATGGTGGAAGAATCACGTATTGACGGGGGATATAATAATGCTTCAGTAGGTTATGGTGCAAAAGCTTATTTAGTAGAGGAAGAGCCCAGCTCTACTGTTAGAACAAATGCTCTTATATATTCTGGTATATTTAATTCTACTACGGGAATAAACAATAGTAACGTATTTAGTGTTGCTGAAGATATAACAAGAGCTTTAGATCCCTCGAATGGCACAATACAAAAACTTTATGCACAAGATTATTACTTAACAATATTCCAGGAAAATAAAGTTAGTAGAGCACCTATAAATAAAAATGTTATATACTCAGCTGAAGGGAATCCAACCGTAACAACGAGTAACATGGTTATAGGAGAGCCGCAAGCTTATGCTGGGAATTTTGGTATTAGTAGAAATCCGGAAAGCCATGCAGTTTACGGTTTTAGACAGTATTTTACTGATAAAGATAGAAATGCAGTATTAAGATTATCTAATGATGGACTAACAGAAATACAGCGATATGGAATGTATGACTTTTTTAGAGACAAACTAAGCGCTTTAGATAGCCAATTTTCTTTAGGAAAAATTCCCGGGATGTGGGATATTCATACTAAACAATACGTAGTATCATTACAACCTGCTGATAATTATTCCATAGATGCTTTAGGAAACAAAGCTAATGTGGCTTACTATACTACTTCTTTTGACGAAAATGTGGGGGGATGGACTAGTTTTTATAACTATAAACCAGCTTTTGGGACAAGCTTAAAAAATTTGTATTATACCTTTGATAATGGAACTAGTACGGCACTGCAAGCCAAGTTATACCAACATAATTCTAATTCCGTTTATAGATCTAACTTTTATGGTGCTCAATTTAAAGCTAGTATTACTTTTATTTTTAACCCTAATCCAAGTACCCCTAAAGTATTTAAAACAATAAATTACGAAGGAAGTAATGGGTGGCAAGTAGATAGTATAATATCTGATAGTACAGGTGTAGGCAGTGTTAATACGGGTTGGGCTACAACTTCAATTGGACAAATATATCAGGAATCTAATACTAATGATTCATCTGCTGTTGTTTATAGCTATAACGAAGGCGCTTATGATAATTATGGTAATAAATATCCCGCACAATTGTTCCCGCCAATTAACTATGCAGGCTTTGTTAGAAAAGAAAATAAATACTTTGCTACAATAGTAAATAATAGTCCTGCGGTTTCAGGAGAAGTAAGATATGGCAACCAAATGACCGGTATTAAAGGGTTTTTTACTACTGTAACTATTTCAAATGATTTAGTCACTGACCCAGGGGGGATGAAAGAAATATTTGCTGTATCTTCGGAATACATAGGATCAGCTTATTAAATTATATGGAATTAGTAAAAACTAAAAACGACAATATTATAATGCACAACAATGGAGATATTGTTGATTGTGGGGATATCATACCTGTCACTCATGAATTTGCCGACCAAATATATTTAAGAAAAATGGTTATGCAAAAAAATCAATTGGTAGTTGGGGCAGAGCATAAACACGAGCATGTCTGGTTTTTATTAACTGGAAAAGTATTAATTAAAGAAAGCGGCGAAACAATTATGCATGAGGCACCTTGTTATACAATTTCAAAGCCAGGTGCTAAAAGAACAATTATAGCATTAGAAGAATCTATTTTTATGAATGTACATAAAAACCCGAATAACACGAAAAATATTAAAGAATTAGAAAATCAAATAGTAAACTTATGAGTTTTGTATTAGTAGCAGCAGGAATAGGCGCTGCAGCAGCCGTAGGGAGTGCCGCTATAGGGGCGCACCAACAAAAACAGGCTTCTAAACATAATAGAAATGAAGCCAACAGACTAGGTAAAGAAATCAAAAGATTAGAAACAAAAAGATCTTTAGAATTACCTGTAATTAATCCTTATGAAGGTGCCACAGATTTGTCTTTTATGATAGAGGATCTTTCAGGTATGCTTAGTAATCCTTTTGAAAATTTAGGGGTTGCAACAAAAGCCGCGGAAATACAAATGGAACAAACTGATCTTGCTTTAGCTAATACTTTGGATTTATTAGCTACTACAGGAGCAAGCGCGGGTGGTGCTACAGCTTTAGCTAGAGCAGCTGCTGCCGGCAAAAAAGGAGTGGCTGCGAGTATAGAATCACAAGAAGCTAAAAATCAACAAATGAGGGCACAAGGGGAAGCCAATTTGCAACAACAAAAAATGGCAGAAGCTCAAAGAGTGCAAAGCGGGAAGTTTGGTGAAGCTACTAGACAGCAGGATATAGACGCACAAGGCAAATTATTTGTCTTTAGAGAAGAAGACAATAGATTACTTGAACAACTTAATAGAAAACAAGCTCAAATGACTGGTCAGCAACAAGCGGCTGCTCAAAGGAGTGCTGATGCGGCAAGTATTATGAGTAGTGGAATTAGTGCTGGAGCGCAAGTGCTGGGTTCTGGAGTAACTGCTTACGGAGCAAGCTTGGGAAACTAAGTGGCCCGGCGGGGCCTAAATTTAATAATAACGCATTGCAAAGTCAAATAAAAAAAGGAGGCAATATAAACGCCACACGCTAGATTAAAAAATATAAATAATGGCAATACAAATACCAACACCTAAAAGAGGAGGGGCTTATGAAAACCCCGAAACAGTAGTTGTTTCTCAAGCAGCGCCTTATACCGATGCAATAAACTCATTTGCTAACGCCTTTGTTACAGCATCTGAAGGTTTAGTTAAAATAAAAAATGAAAAACTTAAAAAGACACTAGCAGAGCAAGCTAAACTTGCTAAAGATGTTTATATAGATCCTACTAAATTTTTAGAAAGATTTGAAAAAGCCGGAGCAACTGAGCAAGAGTATGATATTGTCAATAAATTATTTGATGAAAATGCCCAACTTCAGCTAGATATTGAGGCAGGTTCTTATACAAAAGAAGACTATAAAGATTTAATGGCTCAGAAAAACAAAACGCTTACTAAGCTAAACCAAATGGTTGGATTTGCTGGAGAAAGTACGACATTTAAAGCTAAATGGGCTGAAGATTTTAGGGAACAAGCTAGAACTATGAGTAATCAAGGTTACGCCTCTGCTGTTGGAAATGAGGAATACATTGCGGCGGCTAATATATTTTCAGGGGTAACTACCGTGGACAAACCTGGTAATGTTGAAATATTTTTTAAAGAAGGATCTGATACTCAAATGGTTAGAATTACAGGGGGTGATTTGACAGAAGCCTATGAAGTGCCGCTAGCTTCTTTTTTATCTAATCAACTTCCTACTGTCCCTAAATATGATGATGAAATAATTGAGTCATTAAAAAATAATAATATTTTAGACAATAACGGGCGATTAACTAAGTATGCAAAAAATATGACAGAAAGGCAATATTTTGCAGCAGTTAACAATCTCGTAGCTACAAAAATTGAAGGCTTTAGTGAAAATATAAGCCAAGCTAATAGCTTAGGTCTTGAGGTATTTGGCCTTAAGGATCCATTTACTTTATCGATGCAAGACGGCGTCCCTGGGACAGAACTAAGCCCAGAAGACCAAAAGAAGTTAACAGCTGCGGGCGAAGCGTATACTTTAACCATTATACCTAAGCATGTATATGAACCGGAGGGACCCAGCGCTAAAGAGCTAGCCCGAAGCAACAAAGCGGCTAGAGAAAAGGCTAATCAAGATGCGTTTAAAGAATTAATAGATGAAAAGTTAACAACTATTGGGTTGACAACTACACCAACAGGCCAATTTATAGGTACGGTAAATCCTTTAAGCAAAGATGGAGAAATTAATGCTGCATTTGAAAGAGGCTTGTCCGGGTTAGGTTATCAAATAGAGGAAAGAATTCCAGGCAAGGATGAAAATGAATATATAGGAATAAGAATAAAGCCTCAAGCTGGAACTGCTGGAAATGGAATTGATGTTTTAAATAATGAAAATGCCCCAGTATTTATTTATAACTTAATGCTCGCGGAGGGCTACAGTGTGCGAGACGCTAAAGATTTTGCTTATAGAAGTATACCGACCCTGGGTCCTCAAGAAGGGGATTTAGACGACGGAAAAAAATGGGATGATAAGTTAAAAAAGTGGGTGGAAGTAAAACCCGAAGATGAATCTGTAACAGACCAAGGACAAAAATATAATCAATATCAAAGAAAATAGTATTCATGGTTTCATATCAAGTAAATGGTAAAATCTATGATCTTCCTGAAGAAGAAGTTCAAGGATTTTTAATTGAATTTCCAGATGCAGTGCTAGTTGAAGAAGACGAAACTGTGGAAAAGCCAATACCTTCACCGGAAGAGAGTGCACCTGTGGAGGAAAATGTAGCGCTCGACAATATGGTATCAGAGCCGGTAGATACTTCTTTGGAATTACCTACAACGTATAAAGTTAATGGAAAAATTTATGATTTACCTAAAGAAGAGGTTGCTGGGTTCCTAAGTGTTTTTACGGATGCTGAGCCTTATGAGGGCGAAGAATCTATTCAAGAGCTTCAAAAAGCTCAACCTAATGGTGAAGCGGTTGATGGATTTTGGGAGTCTTTATATGTTTCTTTTATGAATTCTTTAGATAATATTGAACTACAAAGACAATCGGCTGCTCTTATTGAAGATGTTGAGGACGGTGAATTAGAAGCAGAAAATGCCGCAAATTACGTTGTTGCCATGCAAAATGTAAATGACAATCAACAAATACAATCTGTAAAAGATTACGATGCCACTGTAAAAAAATACCAAGCCCAAGGAGATAATGGGATGATCGCATCACTAAAAGGACTATATGATAATCCGGAAGCAGGTTTTGCTATGGCTATTAATTCTTTAGGGACAGTGTATGGTTCTATAGCTGTTGGCGAAAATGTTAAAACAGGTTTAAAATATGCTGGAGCTGGCGCAGCAACCGGAGCAGTAGCTTCGTCTATAGCGGGTACTGTGGGTGGGCCTTTAGGTACTCTACTTGGAACTATTGGTGGAACAATAGGAGGGGGATTAAGAGGTTTTTATTTTGGGGCGATGAAACAATTAGAAACTCAATTACTTTTTAGTGAGTTATTAAATGAAAGAATAGAGGGAGAAATTACTGCTCAAAAAGTTACTGATATTTTTGAAGATAAAGAATTTGTTAATGATATATTAAATAAAGCAGAAAATAGAGGAATTGGAGTTGCTGCTGTAGAAACTATGCTGGCATTTTTACCCATTAAAGCTGGAGGAGTAATGAGTAAAGCTATAAAAGGAGCTTCTGGGAATGTTGGGCGAGCCGTAGCCGGTACTGCAGGCAGAATTGTTACAACGGGGGTGTTGGAGGCAGGAGTAGGAATGTTAGGAGAAGCAACAGGGCAATTAGCATCTGGGCAAGAACTTGATTTAAGAGAAATAACAGAAGAAGGTATAATAAGCCCCTACGGTAAAGCTATAACCCTTAGAGAATACGTTTCTAATGTTAGAACACTCCAAGATGAAGTAAAAATTTCAAGTACATTAAAACCTACTAAATATAAAAATGTTTCTGAACTATTTGCTGACAAAACATCTTCTGAAACTCAGGTAAATATTTCAAAATTAAAAAGGTCTCAAAAAATATTAGATTTACAAGTAGATGCCCAGGTTAATAAAAACGAAATAACTAAAGAAGAAGGCGATAATATTAAAAGAAATTTTAGAGATACGCAGGGCGCTGTTAACCGCATAAAGCCTTTAAACTTTAATACTGAGCAAGAAACTAAAGCTGTTGAGTTATTAAAAGAAAAACAACAACTTTTAAATGAAATTAAAGAAGTTGACGAAAAAGCATTAACTCAACCTCAACAAGAAAGAGTTAATGTAATTGATAAAGAGCTTAACAATTTAAGAGTTGAAAGAGCAACTGAAACTATAACAGAGGCTGTTGATCCATCGAGAGTAATACTTGTAGAAAATGATCAAGAATTACAAAATAAATATGACATTAAAGGAGCCAATTATTCTGCAGCAGGTGGATTTTTTAAAGATGGCAAATTTTATATAAACAAAGAAGTTGCTGGGCAATTTGAAACAATTACAGAACCTTCGCATGAATTACTTCACCCTATATTAAAAGAGGTATTAAAAGCTAACCCTCAAGAACTAGTAGATGAATTTAAAAAAGTAATAGGCGAAGATAATGTTAGAGCGGTTCAAAAAAGAATTGACGGTATTGATGTTTATACAAACGAATACATGGAAGCAAATCCCGATGAGTTTATAACTCAATTTGGGGATATGATTTTAGAGGGTGAAATTACCTATAATGATAATATTTTTACTAAGATAGGTGATTACATAACTCCTTTACTTAGAAAATTTGGATTTAAAAAAATAAAATTTGACAGTGGTAGGGATGTTTATAATTTTATGCGTGAATATTCTAAAGGGATTGAGCGCGGTAAATTATCTGAAGATGTAAAAGCTGTTATCCCTACAGAATTACAGTCCGAAGAAACTTTTTCTGTTAAAAAGGCTAGTGTATTAGAAGCTATAAATAAACTTGTCCCTCAGGATATTACTACACAAGAAGAATACCAAAGTTTTATAAGGGATGAAAGGTCATCTTTCCCTAAGCTTTATAGAGCGATTACTGAGCAAGGCGGAGTAATTAATAATTATATTAGAAAAATATCAACTTCGCCAGAAGAAGTGCAAAAAACAGTTGAAAGATTAGTTGAGAGAACATTAAAGTTTAACCCTGAAGCTGAACGTAAAGATACAAAAAAGGCTGTAGGCATAGAAGCTTTTGGCGAAAGAATATTTGCTGATATACAATTTGCTAGAAAAGGATCTAAGCTTGAATTATATGAAGAAAGCGAAAAAACTAAAAGAGAAAGCAGAAGAGAAGACCGTGAAGATGGCTTTGAAACTTTAGCTGCGCCAGAAACTGAAATTGAAACTACACCCGCCCCACCTGCGCGCGGTAGAAAGCTAGTTAAAAAGCAAGCGCTTAGTGAAGAAAACCAAAAAGCATTAGAAAAAGTTATTGCAGAAGCAGATTTTACAGAAGAAGAGCTTACGTTTAAAACATTACCCAATGCAGCAATAGAAATTTTTGCAAAAGAAATTGGTATACCTGCTAAAAAATTTGCTGGTAGCTCTAATTTTACTCAAGATGAACTGGGTAAAGTTATAACATATATTGAAGAAAATATAGATATA
>Ga0209404_10000978_pt1 | contig 20784 bp, 13 predicted proteins | sample TroAtlMetagenome_2_FD_187447 | JGI IMG/M metagenome (GOLD analysis project Ga0209404, IMG submission 187447) | Marine eukaryotic phytoplankton communities from Atlantic Ocean - Tropical Atlantic ANT8 Metagenome (SPAdes) (version 2) | ecosystem: Environmental > Aquatic > Marine > Oceanic...
CCTCAACAAGGCTTTCTTTGACGGTATGTCCCAACTGTGCGATCTTCATGGCCGAACAGGTGTTGGAGAATCTGGAGAATACCTTCCCTCGGAGACAGACCGACAGGTTGGATTGGGAGTGCTCGGACTCGCCAATTTCCTACGGCGGAACGAAGTAACCTACGCTGAATTCGGTGATGCTTTAGAGCAACTGAATATGAGCACTGTAGGTAAGAGTAATCCAAGAGCTTGGACTGCAGCACTACATCTACGTAATGCAATCAATGCAGCTGCTCAAGTAGCTAAATGGAATAAGATGGACAGAGCATTCTGCATAGCACCTACTGCTAGCTGCTCTTACAGATCAACAGATAAGGATGGCTATACAGCCACACCTGAAATCGCACCTCCTATTTCAAGGAAGGTGGATAGAGATAGCGGCACCTTTGGTGTCGAGAGTTATGACTACGGCGAAGTAGAAATAGCTAGTGAAGTTGGTTGGGATGCCTACAAGAAGGTAGCTGACCAACTGATGAAAATGTTAAATACCACGGGACTTCTTCATGGATACAGCTTCAACTCTTGGAGTGATGTTGTAGCCTACGACAATGCGTTCGTTGAGGAGTGGCTGGCTTCGCCCCAGACCTCCCTTTACTACAGTCTACAGGTGATGGGAGACACACAGGATAAGAGCGATGTCTACGCGGCATTAGATGAGTCCTCAGTTGAAGATTACTTGGCAGACATTTTAAACAACAAACAACCAGATTGCAACTGTCAAGAGTAATGAGAAAGCATCCGTATCAACAACTAATGGACCGAAAGCGGAAGTGGTCCCCCGTACAAACCACCGCAGGGAAACTAAAGGAAGGAAGTGAAGAGACCATCTACCGCGCTCTCGCAATCCGTCATATGGAGTTACCAGTTGGTGAATTCATCAAAGATGCTCTTACGGGTGAGGTACCACCACTTGCCCAGGAACTCCTTGAATCGAATGTTACCGATGAAGAGAACCATGACTTGGCTTTGGGTTACATCGCCAATGCTCTGGGGACTAATGAGAAGGCTGAAGCCGAAGCTCTTAGGCTCCGAGACGCTTGGGAAAGCCATCCAGATCACACAATCCTCAAGGCATTGGTGGCCGAACGTGCAATTTTCTTCGTTCTACTACCCTTCTTTAGGTTTTGTGGTGATGCTGGTTTACGCACCGTAAGTGCAGATATTTCAAGAGATGAACAGATACACGTGGCCGCTAACTCTCTTGTATGTAGAGATATGGGCTTATCTCCTAGTCCAAGTTTGGATAAGCTTAGGAAGGCCACCATTAATTGGATTATGGAGCCTCTAGGTATAAATACTACCGACAAATATTTAGACAAAAAATTCTGGCTGGATACAAGCGATCGATTAATGTATGAAGGTAAGGCTCCAGAGCTTTCCGACACACAGAGAGCCCGTATGCCTGCCTTCTTTGAACATAGCAATGTCAACCTCCCGCAATATGCTTGAGGCCATCTACGGCCCTCAATTTGATGCTTACCTCCTGACTGAACTTCAGGAGGTCTTCCCACCTAGTGACCCTATCCCGACAGATACGGTGTCACAAATAATGTACAACGCTGGCCAACAGTCAGTAATTCAATGGTTAATTAAACGAATGGAGGATGAGAAATGAGCTGGCCGGATAGAGTATACAGACCACAAGATCCTAACTCTGATGACATGGGGATGGTTGACTTCAACCCACCTCTAAGTGTCACTACTACATATGGTATAAGTGAAGGACTACCTAGTGATTGGCAAGAGTATGATGGTACGGTAGAGAGAGTAAATGCTTGGGAAGTATTAGATAATCCATTGTATGAAGCTGCTGCTGGTGCTATGGATATAGATTGGGATAAGTTCAAAGAGAAGTTCGCTAATGAAATAGGTGAACAAGATCTTTATGAAAGGCCGGAACCAGAATCAGAAATTGGTGGTATACCTACCATGGTAGGCATGGCACCAGGACCAGCAACAATAGCTGCTCATTTACCTGAATTTGCAGGTCAAGATAGTCCATTTCGCAGTGGAGATGAACCTTATGATTGGGGCATAACTCATGAAGGCATTGAAGGTGAGCTGAATGAGATGCAAAGTTGGCTACTTGAAACTATAAATGATGCTGAAGATAAGAAAGGCTACAGTGGTAGCGGACCTTCAGCTGCTGATTGGGGTTACGGGGAAGGCAACATTTGGACTATCTTAGGTTTAGATCAACCACCTCAAGGGCCACAACCATTAGCAGAAGATATGTTTAGTTATAAAGATTCCCCCAGTAACTATACTAAACTTGAAACGTATGGTACTAAAACAGGTGTTGAGAATCCTTGGATTGAAGCTGCAGTATGGTTAGGAGAGAACCCTAACTATGCAGAAGAGTATCCACATAGAGGAGAGAAGGGAGCAACACATGTGTTCTGGGATTACCAACGAGCATCAGGAGCATTAACTGTACCTCCCGCAAAAGGTGCAGGGCCTGCACATGATTGGTACATGGAAGACAGAGAAAGGAACATGCCAGGTAATGATCTAAACCCTGATGTACCAGGAACAGAAACTACTACAACGGAGGAATAGGAATGGCTTACACAAACTTTATGGTAAACTTTACGGGCGCAAGGTTGAATCCAGATCGCCCGTTTGCTTCAAAGAATTTCGGCATTTCCGGTTGGGATGCAGCTATCAAACATGGTTACAACCCACAACAAATTAAAACAGCACTACAACAACTAAGCCAGCATGGTTACGGCATCGGTTCAGGCCTCCAAACACAGAGGATGCAAGGTGTTAAAGGTATTGCTCACGGCATGTCACGGTTCCAAGGATCAGAAGGTAACTTAGGCTTGGGCTCTTACATGCAAGCTAAGATGGCTGGATATAGTCCAGATGAAATCAAGTCAGGTGCTGAATCACAAGGTATGTTCTTACCAACAAAGGCAGCTCAACAGTACAGCATGGATAAAAGAGCTATAGACGAACGTGATCAAATGTTGAACTACATGAAGAGTTTATCAGAGATGATGAACAGACCACAACCTAAAGTGGGACGTAGCGCACCTTATTCAGTAGGTACTGGTGGAGCATCAGGCTTATCATCTGGAGATACAAAGAGGAAGAAGGATAAGTATAAAGGTACACAGAAATGGAGACGTGAAGCCTTTAGTTCTGCAATAAATACAGCTACTGCAGCTGCCGGTGCTGCCGGTTCCTCAGGTGGTGGATCATTAAACATGGCTAAATAAATATAATGACAGCTAAAACAAGATATGATGTACTATCCAGTACTCGAAGTCCATACTTAAGCACAGCAGATGAAGCTGCTAAACTAACCATACCTTATCTAATTAGTCAGACTGAAGCTTCTACTGGTAAGCGTGTAACGAAAACACCTTGGCAATCAGTCGGCGCTAAAGGTGTAGTCACCTTAAGTGCGAAGCTAATGATGAGCCTTCTACCCCCACAGACTAGCTTCTTTAAACTACAAGTAAATGATACACAGTTAGGAGACTATGGACCAGAGGTTAAGTCTGAACTAGACTTAGCCTTTGCTAAGGTTGAACGCACAATACTTGAATCCATCGCTGCTTCAGATGATAGGGTTACTGTACATCAAGCAATGAAACACTTGGTTGTATCAGGTAATGCACTTATCTTCATGGGTAAGGAGGGACTTAAGTTATTCCCACTTAATCGTTACGTTGTAGATAGAGATGGTAACGGTAATGTAATAGAGATTGTTACTAAGGAAAGTATCAACAAGAAAACTATAGAGGAACTAATACCTAGCATCAAGACAGATGATATAGATGGTACTAATGATGATGACAGTAAGGACTGTGATGTTTACACCCATGCTAAAGTTAATGGAAACAGAATTGTTTGGCATCAAGAAGTTTACGACAAGATCATTCCTAAATCGCAGGGTAAAGCTCCGCTTAGTATTACACCTTGGCTTCCCCTGAGATTTAATGTAGTAGATGGAGAGGATTATGGTAGAGGTAGAGTGGAAGAGTTTATGGGTGATCTTAAGTCACTCGAAGCACTCTCTCAGGCCCTCGTAGAAGGCTCTGCAGCAGCTGCTAAAGTAGTCTTTACTGTATCACCATCATCAAGTACTAAACCAGCCACTCTAGCCCAAGCAGGTAACGGTGCAATCATTCAGGGAAGACCTGATGACATCGGTGTGGTTCAAGTAGGTAAGGGTGCTGACTTCCAGACTGCTTATCAACAACTAGGTACAATAGAGAAGAGACTCAGTGAAGCCTTCCTCATCCTAAGTGTAAGACAGTCAGAACGTACAACCGCAGAGGAAGTACGGATGACACAGATGGAACTAGAGCAACAACTTGGTGGACTATTCAGTCTACTTACTGTTGAGTTCTTAGTACCTTACCTTGATCGTAAGCTCTCTGTTATGCAGAAAGAAGGATCTATCCCACGTATCCCTAAAGATGTAGTGAAGCCTACTATCGTAGCAGGTATCAATGCACTTGGTCGTGGTCAAGATAGAGAGAGTCTTACTATGTTCATGCAGACTATTGCACAAACAGTAGGACCAGAAGCTATGATGCAATTCATCAATCCAGATGAGGTTATCAAACGTCTAGCTGCTGCTTCAGGTATCGATGTACTCAACCTAGTGAAGAGTATGCAAGAGATCCAAGGACAGCAACAGCAACAGATGGAACAGCAGATGGCTATGCAACAAGAACAGAATGCACCTGCAATGGCAGCAGTTGAACAGAAGCAAGCACAAGCTGAGATGCAGATGGCTATGCAAGCACAACAACAACAATCACCCTAATAAATTATGGCAGAAACATTAACAATTGACACCACTCCAGACACTGAAGTAGTCGGTGAGCTTTCAGCAGAAGAGCAGGACTCCTTAGAGGTTGGCGAGAAGCTAGCTGCTGAGGAGGCATCCCTACTTGCTGGTAAGTTTAAGGATGCAGAGGAGTTAGAGAAAGCTTACATTGAATTACAAGGTAAGTTAGGAAAGGATGAAGGAGAGACTCCAGAGGTAGAAGCTACTGATGAACCAGAGACAGAGGACGAAAGTCCAGCAGCTTCAGATATACTAGACCGTTTATGGGATCAAGCTAAAGCTGAAAGCTTTCAAGAGGATACCATAAAGGAACTAGAGAAGATGAATCCTGGTGATCTAGCTCAGATGCACCTTGAGTTCAGAGCTAATAACATGACAGACTCTATCACTGACCAGCAGGTAGAACAGTTGAAAGACCTTGCTGGTGGTGATAAGGGTTATGAAACTATGATGAACTGGGCACAAGGTTCATTAAATAAAAATGAGATAGATATGTATGATGCAGTGATGGAGAAAGGTGACCCCTTAGCTTGCTTCTTTGCTGTACAATCTATGAAATACCGTTATGATGATGAGTCAGGTACAGAGGGTAGGATGTTAACAGGTAAAGCTGCATCCGACAAAGGTAATCAATTCAAGAGCCAAGCCCAAGTCATTGCAGCTATGAATGATCCAAGATATGAAACAGATCCTGCCTTCCGTAAGGAAGTAGCAGATAAACTCGAACGTTCTGACGTACAATTCTAATAATGATTGGCCGTATATTACACCTAGGTATGTTTACATGCTTAGGTATTCATTTATCTTTACTCGCTTATTAATCATGCCAAAAGGAAAAGGAACTTACGGAACAAAGAAGGGGAGACCCCCTAAGAAGTGAAAAGATTCACAGAGCCCTGGATAATTGTAATCATGCTGCTACTCGTGGCTGCATTTATCGAGGGCGTTCACGTCACTAAACATGACTACTACGATAACATCCGTTCATCAAAGCTATGCTCTGACGCATGACGTGTAAGCAGGGAACGGGGCTTACATCATAGGAGAAAACTATGACTGTCACTTATTGCTATCGTGGCATCAAGTACACGAAAACAAAGTAGCGAACAACAATACAACAAACTAAAAATGAAATCTATTATTGCACTTGCCACACTGTCCGCCTTCTCTGCGACACCTGCAATGGCTGGCCCATATGTCAACACTGAAATCAACAGTGGTTGGACGGGATCAGACTACGGTGGATCCGTTACAGACCTCCATATTGGTTATGAAGGAAATGTAGACCGTCTCGGATACTATCTTCAAGCAGGCCCAGCAATCGTCAGTCCTGATGGGGGTGATGCCAACACTGAATTCTCCGGCAAAGCCGGTGGATCGTTTCAAGCCACTGAAGCTGTGTCCGTTTATGGAGAAATCTCTTTTCTTACAACTGACGCTGACGAAAACAACTACGGAACCAAAGCTGGTCTTAAGTGGGCCTTCTAGATGGACCTTCTGTACGTACTCTTCCTAGTACTCTTACTAGGATTCGGTATGGAAATGACTTGGTCTACTAAACGAAAGTAAAAGGAGGAGAGGCACCTCAGAGTCGGACCTCTCCTTCATTGGCATTAGCCCTTACGAGGATACCTTTTGCCGTCTAGACGGTGGGAAAGACCACAAACAAATTGATCAAACAATTTCACGTGAGAAAATAAACAATACATTATTTAATTAACAATGGCTAACGCTTTAACTACCGCCATCGGTAGGATTAATAGTACTGGCAATACTCCGCTAGCGCTGGGTACTGCATATGATACTAAGTATGGAACCTATCTCAAGCTCTTCTCAGGAGAGCTGTTCAAAGGATTCCAGACCAACACAATTGCTCGTGATCTAGTCACGAAGCGTACCTTGAAGAACGGCAAGTCATTGCAGTTCATCTACACTGGCCGCATGGATGCAGCTTATCATGAACCTGGGACTCCAATCTTGGGAACAGAGAATGCACTGCCCGTGGCCGAGAAGACAATCGTGATGGATGATCTCCTCATTTCCAGCGCGTTTGTATACGAACTCGATGAGACTCTTGCTCACTATGAACTCCGTGGAGAGATTGCCAAGAAGATTGGCTTCGCTCTTGCAGAGAAGTATGACCGCTTGATCTTCCGTTCTATCACACGTGGTGCTCGTGCTGCTCACCCTGTATCAGCTACTAATAAAGTTGAACCAGGTGGAACACAGATCCGTGTCGGTACTAACGCCGCAGGATCTGATGCTTATGTAGCAACTTCCTTGATTGATGCATTCTATGATGCAGCTGCAGCCCTCGATGAGAAGGGTGTAAGTTCACAAGGGAGACAGGCCGTACTAAACCCACGGCAGTACTATGAACTAGTGCAACTTGTTGGAGAGAATGGTCTTGTGAACCGTGACGTACAAGGTTCCTCACTTCAAAGTGGAACTGGAGTTGTCTCGATTGCAGGCATCAACATCCACAAGTCGATGAACATCCCATTCTTCGGCAACTACGGTACCATCTATGGTACAGGTTCAGCCACCAACCCAGGTGTAGTTGATCCAGGTAACGTTGGTTCACACGTAGGTAATAACTCCGAGCTAGAAGATGGCGGCGGTGTTAACGGTATGAACAACAACTATGGTGAACAGAATGCCTTCGATAATTCCTGTGGACTTATCTTCCAGAAAGAAGCTGCAGGTGTTGTAGAGGCAATCGGACCTCAAGTACAAGTTACCAATGGTGACGTTTCTATCATGTATCAAGGTGATATCATCCTTGGCCGTTTGGCTATGGGAGCAGATTATCTAAACCCTGCTGCATGTGTTGAACTGTTCGCTGGAACAGCAACTAAGCCAACCGCTTGGTAAGCTTATTATTATACACGGGAGCTTCGGCTCCCTTTTTTTTACATTTTAAATTATGACTTCTTCCTATCCAACCACTAACGCTACAGAAGAACTACCTGCAGTGAATCAAATCCTGGCGTCAGTTGGGCAGGCACCTGTCACTACCCTCGATCAAACCAACCCGGACGTTGCGATTGCTTACGGTACTTTACTAACAGTATCGCGAGAAGTACAGAGTGAAGGCTGGAGCTTCAACACAGAATATGCTTACGATAAAGAAACAACAGACGCAAATAAAGAATTCAATATTCCAAACAATATGCTACAAGTAGATCTAACTAATGATCAGAATAGCTTCGATAAAAGTGTAGTCAGACGTAGTGGTAAGTTGTATGATAGATACAACCATACCTATGAGATAACCAGTGAAGCTAACGGAAAACTAACATTAGATATTGTTTGGTTATTTGATTGGGTTGACCTACCTACACCTGTACAAGATTACATAGTAGCTAGAGCAGCTACCATTGTGTCTAGTAGAATTGTAGGAGATCAAGGTCAATACCAAATGTTACAACAGAAGGAAGCTTATGGTAGAGCCATGGCTTTAGAGTATGAAACTAATCAAGGTGACTATACCTTCTTCGGACATCCTCAAGGACGGAACTACTATAAGAGTTATCAACCTTATCACGCACTTTATAGATAATGGCAGCAGTCACTCAAATGATACCTAGCTACTTAGGTGGTGTATCAAAACAAACAGACAAAAAGAAAATACCTGGTCAAGTAAGAGAATGTCTCAATGCCTACCCTGATCCTACATTTGGATTAAGGAAGAGACCAGGACTTAAGTTCATCAAAACAATACATGAATCATCTGATACATCTTCACCAGACTTTGCTAATGCTAAGTGGTTCTTTATCAAACGAGATAATGAAGAGAAGTATATTGGATGTATTCTAGATAAAGATGTAGAAGCAACTAACCCTATCAAGATATGGAACTCTGATGGTACAGCTTGTACAGTAACCTATCCTGATGGTGTTAACTATCTTGACACCACACGAGATAACTACGATATACTGACAGTACAAGATAACTCTGTTATCACCAATAAGACAAAGGCTATAGGTCTACAAGCTGCACCATCCTATACACTTAATACTTCAGGTACAGTAAGATTATTCCAAGTTAAGTATAGTTGTAAATATCAGGTTGCAATAAAGATAGGTGGTACTACATATGATGCTTCCTATACATCCATCACTGAGGAAGCTACGCCACCAGCAGGCCCAGGTGGAGAGTTAGTAAATAATGCTGAAAAAATTCTATCTGAATTAAAGACTGCAATTGAAGCATTGTCACTTCCAGGTACAATGACAGTCACTCAGTTAGAGGCTACATTAGAATTATCTTATGTAGATAGTTCTAGTAATCCAGCAGCGTTTGAATTATCCACAAGTGATAATCAAGGTAACGCTACTATTAGAGGATTTACTCAACAAGTTAATGTAGTAGCTGACTTACCGGCAGATAGCTTACATAATAGAATAGTGAAGATTGTCAACTCCAATGCTGGTACAGCAGAAGATACTTATTGGAGTACATTTGTAGCAGAGAATGGTACATCAGGTGCTGGGTACTGGAAGGAGACTATAGATCCAACTGTCTCACCAGGTATGGATAGCAGTACACTACCACATCAACTACGTAACACAGCATTGAATACATTTGTATTTGATAAAGCTGCTTGGGTTGATAGGAAGGTAGGTGATACAACCACTAACTCAGACCCTAGTTTTGTAGGATATACAATACAACAGACATTCTTCCACAACAACAGACTTGGAATACTGTCTGAAGATAATGTAGTGATGAGCAAATCAGGTCAATTCTATGACTTTTATCATGCTTCAGCATTAACTCAAACAGCTTCAGACCCAATTGATATCAACTGTTCAAGTATTAGACCAGCTGTATTACATGCTATAATACCAACTGCACAAGGTTTAATCCTGTTCAGTAAGAATCAACAGTTTATAATGTTCTCTGATGCAGAGATACTGACACCAACATCTTCAGTCATACGTGGAATCTCTAACTATGAGATGGATTCTAATATTGATCCTGTTGATGTAGGTACTCATATTAACTTTGTCAGTAAGACCCCTAGTTACTCACGTGTATTCGGTATGCAGACTAGAGGTTCTGAAGAGAGTCCTGTTGTTAATGACATCAGTAAAGTTGTGTCAGAATGGATACCAGATACAGTAACTAATCTACTCACGAGTCCACAGAATTTCCTAATTGCTTTGTATGGTTCACTTGACAATACAATGTACTTACATAAGACTTATGTTGTAGGAGATAAGATTCAGATGCAGGCATGGTTTAAATGGGACTTCCCAGGTAATATACAACATGCTGCTGTTGATTCTGATAGTATGTGGACAGTAGTAGAATATAAAGGTAAGTATATACTAGCTAGTGCTAGTCTAACACAGACACCTGAAGAGAAGATTATTATTACTAGTGATGGTAAGCAAGTTAATCCACATATGGATTTATATGGAGCTGTTAGTTCCATGACTTATGACGCAACTAATAATCTAACTAAATGTTATCTACCTACAGGGTATAAAGATAATGAAACTCTAACACCAGTACTAGTTATCGCTGGTAACGGTACTACTAACTTTGCAGGTGTAACAGAGTCTGGCTTTACAATTACACCAGGCAGACCTACAGGTCAAGATCATACAACAGCTAGTCCATACTTTGAAGTACCTAATAAAGATATATCAGGGCTAACTGCTGCTGATGTAATTATTGGGTATAAATATAATTATGATGTAGAACTCCCTAAGACATACTTTAAACTTAATCCTGAAGGAACTGTAAAAGATTACACAGCAGCATTAACTATTGCACGCATGAAGTTTGCTGTTGGTCTTTCTAGTGTTGTCAGTTTTAAAGTTAAGAGTAAAGGTTATAGAGGAGAACTAAAAGAGTTTACAGGAGATGGCTCCACTACAGCATTCAGTGTTCCATTTCCACTTAAAGAAGAGGACGGTATTGTAGTTAAACTAAATGGTGCGAAGCAAGCTTCGACAGCTTATAGTGTTACTACTACAGATGCACAAGCTACAGTTACATTTAACACTGCTCCAGCAGCAGCTTCTACAGCAGCTAATGTTACGACACCTGCTCAGAAGATTGAGATTACAACAGATACTTGGTTTGATGTACAACCAGTACAAGATGCAGACCAGTACTTAGCAGATGATGTACCTCTAACTGAAGAGGCAGTATTCACAGTACCTCTACATCAAAAAACAGATAACTTTGACGTAAGAGTTTTCAGTAACTCTCCATTCCCAGTATCATTATCTTCAATGATGTGGGAAGGTAACTATTCACCACGATTCTACAGAAGAACCTAATGTCCACACCAGAGCAACGAAAGGAAGACCGAACTAAAGCTAAGTTTCTAATTAACACAGCTTGTTCTAAAAATCAAGCAGCAAAAGATTACTTATGGGATATATGTGAAGTATGGCGTCGTTTAGATGACATCTACGATGGAGACCATGAAGTAACACGAGAACAATTAATGGATGTATTTGAAATCTTATGGATTAGACTACCTACTAACCCATTCTTTGTAAGGCATCAGGACATTCTAACATCTCAACATATAAGTATGTGGAATGCTTGGATAGCTTCTAATCTATGGGCGGGTGGAGATGAAACAGAGAGGATATATTCACATGTATGGCGTTATACTATACATGAATTGGTTCCACTAGTTGCTCTATTAACACAAGGTCATACACAAATGGCAGTAGTATCAGGTCAAGTAAGACAAATGTACAAAACTAAATTAGGAGAAGAATAGTATGGGTTGGTTCGGAGGCGGCGGTAAAAGCCCTGAAGAGAAAGCAAAAGAGGAACAAGAAGAGGCATTAGAGGATCGACACGAATATAATATGGATAATTATGACTACAATAATCTAACTGTAGATCGTAATTATGAGCAGCAGATGCTTTCCAATGAGCTGCAGCGTAGACACATTGCAAATGTTGCTGATTATCAAGATAAGAAAGCAGCAGATTCATGGGATTATGCCATGGAGATACGGGAGGTTAAATATAACGCCCAAGTAGCTGCCTATAATAAATCCGAACAACTCTACGGAGCACAGATCGGGTTAAACCAAAGAGCAGCAGGTCTAGCATATGACAATGCAATCAATGTAAATAAAGAACGTCAAGAACAGTTAGCATTTGCTGCAGCTAAATCTAACATAGCATATCAGAAAACACATAAAGATTTACGCTATCAACGACATCGTAATCGTTTAGGTATAGAGCGAGCTAGAGACTTTACTTCCCTACAGAAGGAAGAGGCAACATTAAAGAATCAAGCTAATAGAGCTAAGGCTGCTTTCGACAGTCAGGATATGTATGTAAAGAGCTTACAAGCTAAAGGTAAGGTATCAGCTAGAGGAGTTGCTGGACGATCAGCGGCTAAAACATATCAATCAGTTGTAGCAGAAGCTGGAAGATCAGCTGCAGCTTTAGCAGATAGTGTTACTAGAGCTGACTCTGCTTATAACCTGTCTATGTATGGTATGGATTTAGATCTACAATACAAACAGGCTGACTTTATAGTATCAGAGAATAAATTTCACAGTGATATAGATCATGCAAACCAAAGTTATGATCTACAGAAGCAAGAAGAGGCAGCATCAAAACTAAGCATCATGCGTGCTTATGATCACGCAATAAGTAAAGTAGGATATGATCAATTCGCTGCAAACGTAGCAGCAGATGCTAAGAGGATGTCGAAACCTTCTCTTATGCCAGCACCCCCTAAACCAGATGCAGTACCTAGAGCAAGAATCCTTGATCCAATGGTTCCAATCTACGGACCAGAACCAATCGAAGGTGTCTCTTACTCAGGTGGAGCTAGCGGTGGTGGCGGTAACGCAGTTACTGGTGCTATCGGTGGAGCTATGCAAGGAGCTGCTTTAGGAACAGCTATCGCGCCTGGAATTGGAACAGCTATCGGTGCAGTTGTTGGTGGAATAGGCGGTGCTATGGGCCTCACGTAAACTTTAACTTCTACGGAAGAATAAATGGCAAATTTTTATGCAAGAGATAGGGGGTATAGTGATTATCACTTAGAACTCCCTATCGAAAAGATGGCTCAAAAGGAGCTAAAGAAGGGTGCAGACAAGATAGAACAGATGAAAGCTAATCAAGCTTTAATCAAAACCCAAAAAGCTGATTACATCAGTGCTTTAAATACTAAGTACAAACATGAGCGAGCAAACCATAAAGAGAATTGGAAGCTTGCACAAGCTAATTATGATCTAATCTTTGAACAGGAACAACAAAATGCTCAAAGAGAATTCGAGAACCTACAAGTAAGCAGGGGAAACCCTAGCCCTCAACAAATACAAAATAAAGGTTTAGGTTCTCTGATGGAGATGGCACCTGCCTTAATGGAAATGGTGGGTAGCTATGTTGAACAAGAGAAGGCTTTTAGAAATAAAGCTACAACCAACCTGATAATTGAGAAGAATATATCAGGGGCAACAGCTGCTAAATGGGCAGAGAATAGAGAACTAATAGCTTCTAACTCATTTGAAGCTAAGATATATGCTCAAGAACAGGCTAGGATGCTCGGTGTAGAAGTAACTGCAGAAGAGATGCTGTCTATCATTGAGCTGTATGGTGAAAGGGATATGGCAGCTATGACTGCCTTTGCTCATACCTCAGCACCACTCTATCAAGGATTCTTAGCTGATCCTGATAATCAATCCATGGAGATTGTATTTGATGGTGGTGTAACAAAGACTTGGGGAGATATACGTAAAAGTAGAGATCCTGCTGAATTCGCTGCAGCTCAGGCTCAGATGCGTGGCCACTTCATGGAGAAACATCAGATCAGTATTACTGATCAGGTGCCTGGAATACTTGGACCCATCGGTGAGAACATAAGGAGAGTAGAAGCTCAAGAATCAGGTAGATTCCATAACCAATTAGAGCAGTACCGTCAAGATTATCTAGAAACTCACGACCTTACTAGGTTTAATAATGCAAGAGTTGAAGGACCTGCCGCTATGGCATCCTTCCAACAACTGTGGGCTTATGAGAACCAAACATATGATGGTAAGCCAAATCACAATGGTGCATTCAATATGATGACTTCAAACCTAAGAGAAGGTTTAAGGTTAGGCACCGTTAATTCAATTGATATAGAGAATTTCAGGCAAGCGAATAGTGAACACATGTCTCCCTGGAAGGAGGATGAAATTAATGCATTAGCAGATCTAGCTCAAGTAAAAGAGTTTCAAAAACAAAACCTAGAACAGAGAGTAGAGGAGGCAAGACAGAGTAGAGGTGGGGAAGCAGCTGAAGATTTCTTCTGGTCCCCAGATGGTATGAATGGCTCATTGAAAATACCTTTAGAACAATGGCGTGCACAGATGGCAGATGCAGGTCTTTCTAGAGATACCATTGCTAAAGTCATATCAAACACACAATCCTCTGGTGGCCTTAAAGCACAGATGCCAAGTGAGAGATATAAAGAAACCTTTGATGCTGGTGAAGCAGATGCTATACTATCTATACGTGCCCAAGTAGCTAAGAATAATGAAATTGTACTAGGGGATAGTGAAAGTATAAAGAATATTCCAGGCTATAATATGTTAGAAAATAGAGTAAAGACATATTATAATCAAGAGTTCAGTAGGCTATTAAGGGAACGTGGTGACGGTAATATTTCTAGCATCATGCAAGATGCAAAGAATAATACTGTAGCATGGTTAGAAGAGAATCCAGATTATGTCTCGTTGAACCCACCTAAGAGGATAGATCCTGTTACAGGTGAAGAGATAGCATTATCTAACAAAGAGAGAAGTTTCACACGATTCCAAACACAAAGCAGAGAGAAGCCATGGTTATCAATGGCTATAGATTCATTAAATGATACACCAGGAGTTAATCCTGCAGCTAGAATTGAAGGAATAGCTGATGGAACCTATGATGCTGTTATAGCACGTGAACATATCACGAGCTTCTATCAAGGTGGAAGTTGGAATGTACTAGCATTTGAGAACAGTTCTATAGGAAGAGAATTAGCTAGAAGAACAGGTTTACCAGCTAGTTATATTCTAGATATACATGCTCAAAAATACGGTTTAAATCGTCCACACAAAGATGATGTATTAACTAGAGAAGAGAAGAACAAACTACCCACAGGAATTCAACAAGTGTTAGATCATCAAAGCAGTGTATCTGCAGAAGTAGCTAGAGCTGGTATGCAACCAGAGTATAGACAACTGTCTCCATATAGGCAGGTGAACAACCCGACAAGTGCATCAACAATAGTTGGTGGTTTTGATCTTAGTTCATCAGACACACCAGTAAATGGGCAAGCATTAGCTTTCGCAATTTTAGGTGGAGAAGGAGGTTGGGATTCGATTAACCCAGGAATTGTGGATCGTAGAATAAGTAAAAGTACAGCAGCTGAAGCTTGGAAAATCGCAATGTCATATACATCTGGCTCCAGCGCAATGGGCGCTTTCCAACATATGCCATCCATTAACAATAAAAATGTATTGAAACAGAGATGGGAAGCTGCTGGATTAGATTGGGAGAATGATCTATTCAGCCCAGAGAATCAAGTAAAAATGAATTGGCACTTCATCAAATCAATTTACCCAGGTGTCGAACAGGATTTAGCAGCAGGTAATTTGAGGAGAGTAATGTCTAAACTAAGAGGAACTTGGCCTTCCATACCCGGAGGTAGTCAAGTAAATGCACATTCAGCAAGCTTTGAGGATAGATACTATAAATATTTGAAAGGTTATCGATTGAATGATTATGGAACTGGTATGCCATCTAACTACCGAGGTGGGTATAGAGGAGCATTAGAAGTATGACATATTCACAAACAGATAGACTAATCGAAGAGGCAAACAGGGATCAAGAGTATCACGATCAAGTAGCTGAAAACTACAGACAGGAGCAGGCAGCCGCAGAAGCTGCCTCTCAGCTCATACCTTCAGCTGCTGGTAAAGCTGGCCCTGACTTCATACCAGGCGCTTCAGAACAAGCACAAGGTCAACTTGATGCATATGAAGAAGATAATAAGAGTTGGGTTCAACAGTCTTTAGATAGTCAAGAGAATGCTTTAGATACAAAAATCTCTGTAGTACAAGGTCTAGGTGATACAGCTGTCGGCCTATTAGGTATGGCAGAGAACGTAGCACTACGTGGACAACCTGGAGTTGTAGAACAATACGTTAAACCATTCTGGCATAAACATAACCCACAATCTGACAATGGAGCACACCATGCTGTACGTCAGATATCAGGCGTTGTCTTACCTTCACTACTAGCACCAGCAGCTATTGTACCTAGATTAGCTGCTGCACCATGGGCTGCTGCTCTACCAGGAGCTGTTAAGACTACAGGTGCAATTGCAGCACGGTTAGGTATTGATACAACTATTGTCGCAGCGTCATCATCTGCTGAAGATGAGAACGCAGCTAAGGCATTAAATGATGCATTTGGTTGGGACTTACCTTGGGCTACAAGAGAAGGTGCTGGACCTGACGAGAGACGTAAATACCAGCTATATGAGAACATGGGATTTGCCGCAGCAGGTGAACTCATAACAGGTATTTTTGCTTTAAGATCTTATTACCAAGGAGTACCTAAGAAGAATCCATTTGAAGCCTCATGGGTACATGAATATGATGTACAAAGATGGAAAACAGCTAAAGAACCAGTAGCACCTGGTACAAAAGTTGAATGGGATCCTGGTCTAGTAGTAACACCTAAGACAGATGAAGCGGCTGCAGCATTAACAAGGAATGCTGATGAAATTGCGATGCAGGCGAGAAGCCCTGCTATCAGACAGATTGATGATCAGATTGATGAATTAGGTTTACTTGATGAATTAGGTGAAGCTGATGAAATGAGGTTAGCTGAATTAATTGAACTACGTAAACGTACAGAAATTGATGAACTACCACTTGATCCGGTAACTAAACACATTGATGAAGCTGCTCAAGTACGTAATAATTCACTAGCTGATGAAGCTGCTGAACGTGCGCAAACTAATCAAGGTGAATATGATCCAATCCTACATGAACCTGCAGAAGCACAAGCACGTGGAGTCGCTAACAGTGGTGTTGCAGATCCTCTAGGAGCGGTCTATGATCATCATAGGATACAACATAACCTGAACACTACTAACGGACGTGCTAGAGCTGTTATGTCTACTAAGGGTATGCGTAAGTTCTTCAATGCTGCAGATGGTACAGAAAGAGGAGAGATCCTAGATGAAATTGTTGCTGCTGTAACTCCTGGTAAGGACATGGAAGCAATGATTGAAGGTACTTGGAAAGTAGTACCTGAAGAATTCCAAGCTGCTGTAGATCAAGTAGCTAGAGATATACATAATGTAGAACCTAAGCAATTTGCTGCTGCTGTTAATGACTTAAAGAGGAAGGTGTTGAAAGGAGCTGAATTCCTAGATACTGATGACTTCCTTGTATATGAAGCAGCTGTAAAGCAAGTACTAAGAGATCTAGATCCAGATCACATCAGAGCCTCTGCACTAGCAGTACAACAAGCTGCGGATGCAATAGCTAGTAACGCTAAGGCAGCAGTTATATTAGATGATGTAGTAGAGACATCAAGACAACAAGGCATGTTATTCGAGAATCTCGGACTTGTAGCTAAAGAAACACGTGCAGTACGGTACCTATGGGGCTATACTGGTAACCTGTTAGACATGGCTAAGAGTAAGAAATTCAACGTACAACAACTTAGAGAGTTCCAAGAGGGATTCGCTAAGAATCTAGCTGATGCTAAAAACTCTGCTACTAATTTCGTAGAAGAAATGGAACGTGTTGCTCTATTTGAACCTGAATACTTAGATGCATTCATTAAAGCATATGACCTAACAGAAGGTAATGTAGATGATCTACTTAAGCTGCATAGATGGGCAGAACAGAATGTAAGTATTTCTAAACTGATTTGGGATAATGACCCAGCAGTTAAGAGTCTATTAGTACAAGGTATACATGGTGTTCGATACAACAGTATGTTGAATGGTCTAGCACCTTTAAGAGCTTTTGCTGGTAACACTATGCTTACAGTAGGTAAGCCTGTTTCAGTATTAGCTGGTTCTGCATTCAAATCAATGACAGGTGATGCATCTGCTGGAGCTATAATCAAGAGAGCTTTATATACATATGGTGGTGTCGTTGAAAACTTCCAACGTGCATTTAAACATATGCATAGAGAGTGGAGTTTTGCTGTAGCTAATCCAGAACAAGCTATGATGCGTGGTCGTCATGATGTCAAGTTTGCTCCTAGTGATAACTTTGAAGTACTAGAGAGTATGGCAGAAGGATGGCGTGCTGAAGGTAAGCATGGTCAGCTAGCACTGCTTAACATGGCAAGAGCTACATCATGGTATAATAACCTGAGTATTAACCGTTGGGGTATTAATGCACTACACTCCATTGATGGGTTTACGAACTCCATGATGGCTAGTGGTATGGCACGAGCTAAAGCTTATGACCAATTACTTGATAGTACTAACGGTGTAATCAGGCAAGGTGACTTCGATAAACTACAGAAGCAACTGTATGATAATTCATTCGATAGAACTGGACTACTAACTGATGAGGCAGCTAAACATGCTTCACAAGAGATTGCTCTTAACTTAGATAGTAAGACAGTTAAAGATTTAGATAGATTAATTGCTAGGGTACCTATCCTAAAACCTTTATTCATGTTCCCTAGAACTGGTGTAAATGGCTTTAAGATGGCCTGGTCATACAACCCATTAAGTGCTTTACCTGAAGCAATGGGTAAAGGTAATAAAGCATTCAGTGCTAAAACACCACAAGAAGTGATGGAAGTACTACGTACACATGGTATCACTGATGTAAGTGATCCTATAGCAGCACTTAAATCACTCCAAGCAGAGTATCGTGGTCGTCAGATTATGGGATCTGCAGTTGTAATGGGTGCAGGACTGATGGCAGTCAATGGAGATCTAACTGGTAGTGGTCCAGTAGAAGCTTCAGAGAAACGTAAGATGATGGCTATGGGTTGGAAGCCTAATAGCATAAGATTAAACGGTGTATGGTATAGCTATAAAGGTTTAGAACCTTATCAGCAAATACTTTCACTGACAGCAGACGTTGTATGGAATGGGCAACGTGCTGATTCACATTGGATGGAAGATGGATTATGGAAAATTGCTAATTCAATTTCAATGAACGTAACCAATCAAACCTTCCTTAGCGGTTTAGCACCACTTGCAGGACTCATCGGTCGTGATGAACGTGTAATCAACAAGTTTATTGCAGGATGGACAGACCCATTAGTACCATTCTATTGGTCAGGCTCACGTAGTATCTTAAATAATATCATCAGCCCACAACTGAAAGATGTTGAAAATGATGTAATGTCATTCCATAAGAACTATAGTAAGTTCCTATTTGCTGATAGTGACCAATTAATGGATCAACTTGATGTATATACAGGACGACCAATCAACTACCATGAGCCTATGACTGCAGCTCTAAATGGTTTACTACCATTCTTTAAGAGCAATGGTGGAACTGAACCATGGAGACAGTGGTTACTGAATACAGGGTGGAATAATTTAAATACATTACGTGTCAACAGACTGACAGGACATAAACTAACAGCTAGAGAACGTCACTTTGTTAACAATTGGGTAGCAAAGCATGGCGGACTACGGTTACAAGTACAGAAACTGATGGCTGACGATAAACGTGGTAACTATACTAAGAATTATGTAACTGCAAGAGGTCAGAAGAAACAGAAAGAGTTTCCAATCAGTGACTCTTATCTCCATAAAGAGTTAGATCGTATACATACGGCTGCATTTAACGCAGCTTGGAGTGCTTTACAACTAGAGAATCAGTCTTATGCAACCTTAGATGTATTAGAAAAGAATAAGAAAGGCCTCCTAAAGAGAGGTTCTAATCAAGAAGCCGCCCGTGTTCAATCACAAATAGATGACTTACTGAAGTTAAACAGATAGCATTATGGCTACAACAAAAAATACACATACAGGTAATGGTAGTTTAACTACCTTTGCCTTTACATTTCCCTATATCAAACAGAGCGATGTTAAGGTAAGTGTAGACAACGTAGATGTTGCTACATCCACTTACTCCTTCTCAGATGCTACTCATGTACAATTTAATACAGCCCCAGCTAATGCAGCTGCTATCTCTATTTATCGAGATACAGATGATAGTAATCTCGTTGCCACCTTCTACCCTGGCTCAGCTATTAGATCAGCTGACCTAAATGATAACTATACACAGAATTTATATACAACTCAAGAAAACACTAATGATTCTGCTGAGGCTCTAGATAACTCACGAGAACTAGCAGATGGTGTATATACTTCAGCTATATCAATTGCTAATACAGCTAAAACTACTGCTACCACAGCAGATACTAATGCTACTGCTGCTGTAAGTACTGCTAATACTGCATCAACTAATGCTAGTAATGCAGTTACTACAGCTAACACGGCTTCAACCAACGCTACTGCTGCTGTTAACACAGCTAACGCTGCAGACACTATTGCAGATAATGCTAAGTTAGCTACAGATAGACTAGTTGGTACTACATCTGATAGTGGTAGTACCTGGACTGTTGCTGGTAATAATACTAATGCAAGCACTGACCCTAAAGGATTGGGGTATGCAATTACAACAGCAGATTCAGCTGTAACTACTGCTAACACTGCATCTACAAACGCAACTACAGCACTAAATAACTCACGTGAATCTGATGGTTCAGGTGGTTATAACAGTGCTATTTCTATTGCTAACACAGCTAAGACCACAGCTAACCAAGCTGCTTCTGACGTTTCTGATGCTTTGCTTTACACTAGCGTAGCTAATAAAGCAGCTTTAGAAGCACTAACACCTTCAGAAGATGGTTATTACCAGGTTAATGATTCAACAGGTTTAGCTAATGCTACTTGGGGTAT
>Ga0209404_10000979_pt1 | contig 20782 bp, 44 predicted proteins | sample TroAtlMetagenome_2_FD_187447 | JGI IMG/M metagenome (GOLD analysis project Ga0209404, IMG submission 187447) | Marine eukaryotic phytoplankton communities from Atlantic Ocean - Tropical Atlantic ANT8 Metagenome (SPAdes) (version 2) | ecosystem: Environmental > Aquatic > Marine > Oceanic...
CTGTACACATGATTAATTTCTACATAGTCACAGTATTCAACTACTTCTACTTCGTAATTATCAGGCGCACTTAGGGCATTCGCAACTGTCATCACAGTCACAATCATTGCCTGTAGTATCACATACGCAAGCTTCTTCACAATTGTCACAACTTTCTGGAATATTTACTTCAATAGGATCAGATCCCGGTACATCTATAACAATTCCATCAAGTCCTCCGTTTTGCCATATGGCTACAAATAGAGCAATAAGTACTGATACTATTGCCATAGCTGCTTTTTTGTTCTTCATTTCTACTTTCATTTTTTTTACTCCATAAAATAGGGGGTAAAGAGTAAATACCCTATACCCCCATTAATTACTAGCTAACTAGTCTAACTTCTTGTCAATTCTATCTAGAATATCTGCGATCCTTTTTTGGTCTGTTACCATCTTTGTCATTATTCTTTGCATGTCGCGCTGAATTTCAGCCCAACTGCGAGGAACATAAACTAATGGTGTTCCATCGGAGTCACATCGTTCGTGTAATTCATGTAGTCCTTGTAACCAAGTTCTTTCTTCCTGACTCAAACAAGAGTCTTTGGAAGATTTCTTTGAAATCAACATTTCTATTACCTTTAACAATCCCATCGTAATCGCAATTACAGCGGCGAGCGCTGGCATTTCTGAACCCATGATTCACCTCAATTCTAAAAAGATAGGACATTAGCCTCCAGTTAGTGCGCTGTAATCTTTCATATTGTCCGTCTGAGTGACGAAGCTAACTTTGATTACAAATTCACCAGCTCTAGGGGCAGCACCAAAACCAACAACGGCAGCACCGTCAGCAGCAAGCGCTCGGCTAGTTCCCCAACCAGAGATACCTGACTTAGCAGTATTATCATCTTGTCGAAGTCCACCGTCACCACCAGCTGTTCCACCTCTATAAGGCTGAGCAGATGTTGGGTCTCTGTAGAGATTGAAGATTTGTCCAGAAAGCAAACCTTTACTATGGTAAGCAGCTCTGTATGCGATATTACCACTCTTGCGACTAGTAGTATCAGAAGCTCCATGAAGAATTGGATTCAATCCAGCAACACCAGAAATCTTGTTCACTACACCGCCTCTAATAACGAAGCCTGTGTCTGTAGATGAACGAGATGCTGGCCCACTGTAAGCCAAAGTTCCACTAGAATTACCTTTAGCAATTCCGGGTACATAGGAGCTACCAGTTCGAGCAGTAACTTTAGCACCAGAGGCTCTAGAGCCTTTATTGGTGTCCATAAGTGATTTGCCTTGGAACTTAGATCCAGCAACAGTACCACCGTTTGCAATAGTACCTTTGTCGTTAGCTTCAGCAATTGCGCCACCAGCAAAATCAACAACAGTACAATTAGACAAAGTTTCGGTAATACCAGTTCCACTTCCAAAAACGTTACCTGCGTTACCTTCTGGTCCAGCTACTGTTTGGGTCAATGTAAGAACACCAGCTCCATCATCAGCAACAGTAATAGTACCGTTGTGACCATTAGCGTGTTCAATACATGACTTCAAAGCTGTAGCAGCATCAGCAGCAGCAGTTTTAATAAACTGAAGACTTGCTACCGTCGTCGAATTTTTGGCAGTATAGGTCTTGGAAGTACCTGCCGCGTCTACAATGATGATCGTTTGATCAGCAGTAGCAGCGCCAGAAAAAGTAACAGTTGCAGTTGCTTTGCCGCCTGCAACAACGACGGACTTGTGTACACTAGTAGTCATAATAAAAACCTTTCTCAATGACTATTATGCACGATTTCCTTTAGTTCCTATAATAAGAGTCCAATCCTACAGTATTATACACCATTAGATGATGTCTTCTGTAGCTTTGGAGGAAATAAGCCTGAGAGCATATACGTCTAGGTCTTCAAACATTTTTACATGTTCTTTGTTAAAAGCCCTGACGCAAGGCGTGACCTGAACCCCTGTTTTGCTCTGTATTTCATAGGAGATGATAGCATTATCAGATAAATCGTCAGCTACAAACCCAGTAGAATTGATTACATTGTAGACGTTTGCGTTGTATAAGAGATCGCACATCAATAAGACGGTCTTAACAGGAAACAATCGGTATTCCATAATAACTCTAAGCTCTATACCATGCTGATTACAGACAGCTTGGCAAGACTTCAAGTCTTCCCGTATTCTTCGCCAGTTCTCTTCCTTAATAAAACTGTTATTCAAAACTAGGTCGATATAAGAAGCTCCTTGTCTGATAGCAAGGATTATTTCGTGAATTCTAAGAGATGTTCCACCAAGACCGTAAGGGAAATCAATAGCTACAGAAAACTTTTGATGGTTTGTAAATTCAGTAAGACGGCTCATAAAGCCAGAAGGTATAGCTACACAATCAACTCTTTTTTGAGATGATGTAAATACGACAGACAACAAATCTTTATATGTTGAATCATGATTGTAAAATGCTAACTCGGTAAACATAGTTGTTTCAATTTATCCACCGCTTCTATTATTCTTCTTCTTGCTGTTTCTCTACCGTATCCATTTTCTTTTCCTATTTCTTTTGTCGTTTTTGACTCATAGAATCTTTTGAAGATTATTCTTTGAGAGTCTTCGTCCAGTTGTTGAACGAGTTCCAAGACTTCAATTTCGTCTAACTCTTTTTCAAAACCAGAGATGTCTGATATTAAAGAGGAGGCGTATTCGTTTCTTGGTATTCTTCTAGCTTTGTTTATTTCATATAATTGTTTTTGACATTCCCAAAACAGTCTATTGCACAGGAATGATGTGAACTTGCAGTTTCCTTTGGAGGGATCGTACTTTTCTATTGAATGCCACACTGCTACTAATTTGCAGCGCTCAAGCTCTTCGTAGGGAATGATGTCAGTATACTTTGAACATATTTTGTTCATGACATTGATATTGTCCCTATTCGCTTGAGCTTTTCTTATCTCTTCGCTTGTGACCTTCTTCATCTATTATTTTTTCCCAAGAGTAGTCCCAGACTTCATCTATAATTTTTCTTTTTTTTGCTTCCTTTGGACAAAGCCAAAGTCCATGTTGTATTTCTTCTATAAATTTAGAAATAGAAGTTTTTGTTCTCTTCCTACAATTTTTTGCAACTTTATTAATTATATCTGCATACTTGTAATCAGTAAAAGCCGTATATGCTTTTTGGTTTGCTACATAATCCATATCTAAATCAAACAAAATTGGATGCAACATTATTGTTGAGTTTTCTGTTGCGTATTTTTTTGACCCAAAAGTTAATATATATGCAGCAGCTGAGTATGCTTTTCCAAGAGCTATGGTGTTTACATTAAATCCTAACTTCTTAGCTCCATTGATTTCGTCTATTATGGCACAGGCCGAGTCTACATCACCCCCTTCAGAACTTATATAAATGTATATATCTTTAATGTTGTTATATATACAATACCTAATTGATCTAGTAAATTTTTCTTCGGAATCTTCACTGATATCCTCTCGTAAAAAAATTCTTCCAGTATCTAGTAGAAAACAATCGTTTATGTCTCTTATATGATTATTCATTTTGCAGTAGCATCCCACCGTTTGAGACTTTTCTCGTTTCGTACATTTCAATCGTTTGTAGATATTGTTCGTCGTTTGGATCGTTGGTGCTGGTATAAAAAATTTCTCCAGCAATGTCTACAAATATTGACCAAAATTTATCTTGAGATATTTCATCTTTGATGAGGTCTACTGTTTCTTGTGCGTCTTGATCGAGAAAAACTTTTTCGCAAATTTGTTTTTCTATGCTTTGTCTAACATCAGAAAAATTAAAAAGCCTACCAACGCCCAAGAAGAATCTATATCGGCTGGTGATGTGAAGTAACTCCACACCCTCTGCGGATTCTATTCGTTCTTTTATAGAGTGAGTGATGTCAAAATTGGTATGACCCACCCAACATTCAAATTGGTTAAGAACACTCATTTTATCGTGTAGCTGGAACATACCCATAGGGGTTGCTACTAAATGAGGTATTTTATCTAGGAAAAGCAAAGCATCTTCTGCTAATTCTTCATCTTCTTCTTGATAAGATTCGTGGAACTCTTCTGCTATTTCCTGCTCTAGTATGTCTTCGTCCCATTTTTCCCAAGCAATCTTTTTGTTCGACATGATATAACTCCGTGGGAACAAGTGTCACAATATTATACACTTTTTATAACTTATCTCCTCCTAAGACACTTTTAGCTATATCAGATGGTTTAACTACGACTTCTTCTTTAGGATTAGCTGAGCTTATTTCAGGAGTTTTAGTAATAGCATTAAGAAATATATTATCTTTTAGTTTTTCTAGTATTTCAATGTTTTCAATAAAATCTTCTGCTACTTTAGGATCTAACTCTTTAAGACTATCTTCTATAAAAGTAGTTCCTGTTTTCATTAGTTCTCCACTATTAAGTTGATGAAACATTTCAGAAAAAAGTTCATTACTTTCTGTGGATTCCATATCAAAGCCAAAATCTAAACCAATAATGCCTTCTTTGTCTACTGAAAACAAAAGGTAGCCACTGGCATCTTCTATAGGTCTTTTAGCTTCAGTTTTTTCTTTTTTGAACTTACTGATTAATTTTTTGAACATCAGTTGGATACCTAGATGTGAGCAATGCTATTCTGTCTTCAGCGTCTACCAAACTATCAAGAGCCTCTTTCAGGTTATCGTGAAAGTCTCCAGTAGAATGATCTCCAATCCCAACAGCTTTATTAAGTAAAAGGTCAAAGGAAAGTTCTGCTTTCGACTTATCTGCCAAAGCCTGTTGATAGAGGTATTGTATTGCGTGAGTTTTATGATCCGGCATATCTACTCCTTAATCAAATTTAGCCATTTGTCGTCTAAGTTTTCTTTTATGTTTGCCCACAACAGTCTAGTCATAATCATTGCGGCATCATTGTCAGACTGATAGTGTACTCCCTGAAGAACTCTAGCTCTGCCAACCATAGCTCCAATTTCATAAAACTTAGCTTTGTGTTCAGGATACACACTTGAAAGAACTTCAGCTATCGTTGCGGCTTCTGTTTGATGACCACTTGGATAAGCAGGAGTTTGATGGGTTTTTGTTTGAATTACAGATATTATAAAACCAAGATGAGGAGCCAACTGAAAAGGTCTAGGTCTTCTGTAATGGTATTTTACCTTCAACCAAACTGGATAGATATTGTCTAATACTAGATCAATCAGCTCTTTTGGATAGCTGAGGCTATTTCTTTTTAGATAAGGCATGAACAAGTCAGAAGGCTCTTTGTCCGCCATCATGACTAAATCAAATTCTTCCTTTGATAGATTTCTAGTGACTCTTTGAATCTCTGCTAAGTCTAGTCTTGTAGAGTCGCTAGTGTTTTCAGGAGGAGGAGGAAGTAAGTTAGTCCAGTCAATAGTGATGAGAGGAGTGTCCTTCTTCATCTCTTCAACTTCTTTTTCTCTTGGCTGACCTTCGTATTTTATTTCATTTATCTCTTCAGACCCGCCAGTTGCATTAAGTATGTGAATCATCTTTTTCAATAGCCTCTATTACTTTTTCAGCAGAACTTTTCCAACTAAATTTCTTAGCCGTATCTACCCCTGCTTGATTGATGTTAAGATCGTCCTTTTTCTTTTTTTCGTGGACTTCTCTCATGTGGTCTGCAATTTGTTTTATTTGATCTTCTTTAAGAGCTGCCCATTTTCCTTGACCCCTAAACCATTTTCCATCTTCTGCATCTACCATTTCAGTAGTCTCTACCAACATGCAGTTATCTTCATTGCAGAATTCAGTATGTGCCGAGTAGTTTGTAGCAATAGCTTGCTTTCCACAAGACATCATTTCAAGTAAATCAAGGTTCCAGCCTTCTGCTCTTGCAGGAAAAACCCCACAGTCGGCTTGCATCATAATATTATACACATCTTCTTGCGTCTGCTGTCTCGGTATAATTTTAATCTTATCGCCCAGTTTAGATGTTCTATACAATCTTTCCCATTTGAAGTTTTCATCTTCTGTGTAGAAAGGATTATCGCAGAGCATCCAAAGTTCAACTTCATCATCTTCGTTAAATGCTTGATTAAAAGCCTCAACTAAAACATCATGCCCTTTTCTTATCTCCCATTTACCAACATTTAGGAAAACAGTTTCTTTTTTATTAGAAACGCCTTCCCTAAAAATACTCCTGTCTACTCCTAAAGGAATAACATGAGTGTTTTCTTTGACATAATCTTCGCCCCTGATGTCTTTTAATTGATCTACCAGAATCTCTTTACCCCACTCAGAAGCCACCATCCAGTTGTCCAACCAGTGGAGATGATGTTTTTCAAGATCGGTAAAAGTATCTAACTCAAATATAGGAAAACCAAAAGTGGCTCCTTTTCCTACAAATTGTGTCATATCATGCTGATGCCAAATTCTCACTGAAGGAGCATTAAAATCTGGGAATCTGCTATTGCTCATCAACTGTTTCAAGTCTTCGTGATATTTAGGAGGAGCTTCAAGCTGTCCTATTGAAAACAAAGCAACGCTATTCTTCAATTCATGGAGAGCTAAAGACAGATTCAAACCTGTAAGCCCGTATCCTAATTGATTAATTGGTGCTGAAATATTTATGTTGTGTGTTGTGTTTAAGAAAGACATCTATTTGTTTTTCCTTCTCTTAATGACCTTATTCTCTTCTCGTTTTAGTCCCATTAGCATAATAAAAGCTACTGTAATCTCTATTGCCCAAGCTGTTAAACCAGCATATAAAGCTTCCATTTCAAGCCTCTAGTAAATTTCTAGCTGTTTCTATTTCAGATTTCCAAAAATCTGTAGTTATTTTATTTAAGTTCTCCCACAAGCCTTCGCGCTCTATTCGTGTAAACTCTCTCTTTAATAAATCTGGGTTTAGCTCAGACCAAGAGTTCAATCTAACATGAGGAAGGTCTTCTAGGTATCCATATGATATTCTATCTAAAACTATAGGTATGCATCCACAATAAAGACATTCTAACATTCTATAGCAATCAACGCCATTTCCTTCTGGACACAATGCAAAAGAATGTTCGGACAAATCTTTTATATAATCATTGTAAGGTTTAGGAGAATTGACAAGAGTAATCCAAGAAAAATTAGCAGAGCCTATACCGTTTCTTAAAACTGCTCTATCATACGTATAATCTTGCCAATTAGCATAGGCCAAATTCACTCGGTTAGCAAGTGAAAACTGCATCTGGTTTGTTAGCGTGGAACAAAGGGGTTCTGGAGAGTCTTTACCTACACCAAGAGGAATGTTAATTATCCTCTCATCTTTTGTCATTGCGTTAGAAGTAAACCATTTGACTACGTTCTCAGGTATTTTATTAAATGTAGAGTATGTATGCGAATGGCATTTAACAGAATACTTATGGCTTATATCGCATCTTTCGACTTCACATCTTGGTGGTATTTGTAAAGCGTTGTAACCAAGATCAAGTATCTGAGATTCTAAGAAGGGTATAAACTTTAACATATCCAAAGGAACTGGATGTTCTCTTTGTAAAGCTACACCGTAGTCGCTAAAAGCACTTACGACTATGTATTTGTTGTCTGTCTTGCTACACTTGTTAAAGAATTTGTGAATATGCTCTATATTGCAATAGACCACGCCGGATTCGGGTATTGAATCATCGTCGTGGTCTATCTCATAGTTGCAATCACCAAGTTCCATCCAGAACTTGTTGTGTAGTATTTGATCCTGCTGTAACAATTTCTTCTCCTAATTCACCTCTTGTTCTGTTTTCTAATTCTATCAAGAAGGTGAGCGTTATGAACACAGCAGTAAATAACAATCCAGCTATTATCATAACGGTAATTAATTCCCTGTTAAGTTTATCTAATGTTTTCATTTCAAACCTCACTTAACACTTAAATATATATCTATCAAAAGACCCAAAGAAACTCCCATAAATAATATAGGGGCTACAAATAGAGCCAGTAAAAAAATGTACCTCCTTAAAAGTACGCAATCCTCTTTAGTTATCCCCTTTAGATTTCTCATTAGGGATTTCATTAGAAGAACCTTTCTTAACTCCAGCATTGCTGAAGTTTCTAGCAAATTCTTGGAAGCCCTTTATAACCTCTTCTCTTGCTATCGGTCTTGATATTCTTCTTATTGATGAGTGCATCTCATCTTCTATCATACTTAGAAACATTTCAAGTTTCATTGATGTGTCATTAAGGTGCATATTCGTATAGTACGCTTCACCTTCGAGTTGACTTACTCTTTTTCCCAATTTGTAATTATTCAATCCTAAACATCCTATCGTGATTGCCATTATTGCTAGGCAAAGCATGTTTAGTTTTTTCATCGTTAGAACCTAAATTGAAAGTAAAACCCGCCAAATGGCATTGGGTATACGGGAACAGGTTGCGGTTGGATTATAACAGGAGGACAACACATACCGCATCCACACCAATGAGGATGAAAGTTATGGTTGTTCCTAACCCAACTGTAATTCCTGTAATAAGGATAATACATCGGTTGTCCAATTATGATTCGTCCATGAGTATGGCTTCTTTGAACAGGAGGTTTAGCCTGTTGAGGCTTTTGCCATTGCTGTTTTCCAAAACCTTGAGGTCTTTGAATAGGAACTCCAAATCCTTTTGGTAATTCTTTGGCTTGAGGTCTAGGAACCGTTATCACTCTTTTCTCTTGAGCTTTTAGTGTTCCAGTAACCATTAAAATCGCCAATACCATCAATATCTTTTTCATAATATAGCCTCTTTATCTTTCTTAAATGCCTTCTTTCTATTCTTTGCATGAACCTATCTAGTCGCTTAAAACCAGTCTTTGATCCATCATCCGAACAGTTGCAAGCGACAGATAGTAATAAGAATATAATATTCATATCACCACCACATATTAAACTTGCTTAAAACGTAAATTACAAACACGAAGAACGTAGTACCACTTATGTAGTAAGCGTTCTTACAAACAAAACTTATTAACGAACAAAAATTTTTCATTTGCCACCTCGAATGTTAGTTTTCCTAGTGACAAATCCTCCTCAACATCTATTTCAAATTGTAAACCTTATCAAAATCAAAGAACCTCCAGCGGTTCATATGCTTGGCATCATCATCTTGGTCGATATGATGCAAATATTCCAATAGCTCACTCCAATTTGAAAATACCATTTCGTGAGGAACCACACCAAACATCCAGTTTGGTAAATTATCCTTTCCCTGTTTGCACATTATGACAACAGGCTTCTTTTGAGCTATAGCAACTGAGGCTTCGTGGTAAGAGCCACATAGGTGGGTATCAACATCTAAGCTCATTACAATAAAGTGAGCAATATCAACCATCCTCAAGTCTATAGCACAGATTGGTTTCATTACTTCAGACACTTCGTCATACTTACCACGCTTCTTTAAGCTGTTTATATGATCTCTTGTATCAATGTCTTCAGTGCCATAGTCACTTGGTTTATCGCATGGGTCTAAAACTCCGACTCCAAGCTCTTGAAGTTTGGGAGTTATGTAATTTCTCCACTTGACTCCACCATCTTCAACCCTGTCCATAGCTCCGCACAAATATGCGGTCATGCCTTTTAGTCTACTCATAGTCTCACCTTATTATACACAATTAAACATTAGTTCTAGACATTGTAGCTTTTACAAGCTCAGCAGCATCAGTAAAAACCCCACCTTCGCAAGCCGCATTTACCAGCCTCTTTGATTCAGTCTTCTTGTATCCCAAAGTAGCCAAAGCGTCAACAGCGTCTTTAATTACAGAAGAGTCAGTCGTTTTTTCAATGACTGGTGGAGGAATGTACATTGGCTCTTCGTCCACTTCGTGATATATCATCTCTTCGGACACGCAGTTGTATTTGTTGAATCCAAATTCGCCTCTGGATCGCTCTCTTACAAATTCACGAGGTTGTGGTTTAACTTCATCCCTATTCGGAGTATGGTATGAAAACAACCATTTAGTAAATTCGGGAAACATCATTAGACTTATAGCAAAACCTAAGACTATTAAAACCCAAATGCCAGCATATGCTAGAACTGATATGTCTGGAGTTGGGTAATTCAGAATATCGTAGTCCCTATATTCAATTTCCATTTCTTCTACCTCTTCCTTAATAAAAAAAAGGCCAGCCAACCAAAACCGCATAACGGCTCTGGATGACCAGCCAATCGTTAGTCGTCCCTCATCTCATCCCAGTAGTCAGCGACAGACGACAGAGCGTCTGAGAGCTTCTCAGCCGCACGTTGTAACTGCGGCGTGTAACTCGGATGGGTTGGGTCAAGTTCATTAACTTCGTGATAATTGTCGAGTGCCTTACGCACTCCAAATACATCGTCAGGCATTTCTAGTTCTCCTGTAATAGTGCTGATGAACATAAAATAGTTTGAAGTGGAGTTAGTTCAAATCCTTTATCTCTAAGAACTCTTGTTATGTAATGAGTAAAATCCCTAGAGCCTTGATCCCACAACAAAACAAGTCTAATAAAATCAATTTCCGAATTAGTGAAAGCCTCACATAACGAGTTAAAAGATTCTTCGCTTACCAACAAACTATAGGCTTTGTAAGCAACTTCATCTATGCAATATGGATAACCATTTAGCAATTTATCAAGCTCCTTCCTACTGTTGCCAACTTCAACTTGTGACTCGGCATAACCAGTTAAGTTGTCAATTTTTTCTTCCACGAAACGGAAAAATTCTTGTTCTGAAAGCATAATACTTCCCCTCAAAAAACCAAATTGTTAAAGAACGAGTCGGCAGTTTACACTAGCAACTCCAGCAGGTCTATGCTGATTCGGCATTTTTTGAGAAAAAGGACGGCAGGCTGTATGGGCAACCTGCCGCCCTGACTGATACAACGAGTATCAGTCTCCCTAAACCACTAAGCGGTCATTAAGCTCGTCAACGACTCGATACGCTCACGAACATTGTCACGCCATGCTTCATCGTAGTGAGTCACTTCGACCTCTACAGGCGGCTTGTCGCTCATCTCAACGGAATCCTTGAGTGGATCAGTGAACAGAGCCACAACCTCATACTTGCAACAACGCAACTTCTGGTATCGTGAATCATGAGGTACGCTCACAACGTCCATAGGATTGACTTTGACCACTAAGAACTGATCTCCACCATCTTGACTTCCATAGTCTTTAACATAATCCAAAGAGCCTACATGGAGTCCTTTACTACAACCGTTATTACGATTGCTATCAACATTACCTCGATCAACTTCAACTACATTACCAACTGAGTTATCAAAGGTTCCACTCCACTTATCTTTGAAATCTTTGTCAACAGCCTTGTATGCAAGGAAGTGACCATCATCACTAATAGGTAAGTGTTCATGCTGCATGAAGTCAAACAACTCCACAATAGCATGGTCAGAAGGATTTTCGTTCATGTTGTTTAAGAACTCCAACATCGGTTGGAAGTTAAATCCTTCAGTCTTCATCTTCATGATACGTTCAGTAAATAGTTCTGGCATCTCAATACCATCCCACTGAAGTGTACCATTCTTAACATCAATGTATCCTTCACAGAAGTTGTCTATTGCCGCAGCGACATCATAGTCAGCTTCAAAGTATTCAACATTACTATCAATCAAGTGACCTACTAACTTGGTATAGTTCGGATGGTTTTTGTCGAAGGTGTAGGTCTTACCAGCGACAACACAATTTACAACGCCTTTGTTACTTACAATGTAACTCATATCAATACTCCTAAAATTAAAAAACTATTTACTAGAAAGAACTAACTTGATGTAGTCCATAATGTGTGCTTTACGAATGTCTCGTTCTGCTTCATTGTCGTAATACGAGTGAAGCTGAGTGTAGTTCAGTACAGGGAAAGTCTCAGTGATTTTACTCTCCCTCTTATTCCACTCAACAGGGTCTACATCAACATCATCTTGAAGACCACGACCCAAACCGAGGTATCGCTTTAGCGAACTCATAGCAACCCACAGCTTTTCGTTTGAACGACACCACTTGTAGTCATCGACATACTCTTGTACCTCTTCAGGTAGATTCTCTACTTCAGACAACCAATTAGCAACAACTTCTTTTTCGGCATTTTCATGTTGTCTCCAAGCGATGTGTTCAACATTCCACTCAAGGACTTCAGTAATACGATCATTGTATGCCGACTGCATGTACTCGAAGTAACTAGTCCACTGACCCTCAGCATTGAATTTCTTCTTCTTTAGCTCTTGACTCTTGATGCCGTAGATAGGAACTTCCTCATCAATCTCACATCCAATCTCTACAAGTAGCTCATTGAACTTTCTGATGTTATTCCAATCGCCCATACGGTTGCCATCACGACCAACAATCTCATAGCGATTGATCTCGAAGTATAGACCTCCTTCTTTCATGTCTACTTCAGTGTCTTTCCATTGACCACGACTGTAATCCCAGACGCACACTTTACTTCTGTAACTAGCACCAGAGCTACTGCTTTTAGCTCTAGTGGGTGGTGCAAGACTTGAAGCAAGGATCACATGTTCTTCAGTACAGCCCAACCATTTAATAATGGATTCTTTGTCGCCATCACTAATTAGGTAGTAGTCAAACTTGTTCTTCTCTCGGTCATGCTTGTCGCCAAGTTGTTCCTTAGCATACTTTCGAGTACGAGCAACAGCACCACGTTTAAGATCATCCAAAACCAAAACTATATCTTTAGTACCACTATCAAATCGAATGAACTCCACATCATCACAATTAATAGTAGCCTTCCAGTTGTCTCGATACACCTTACGCATCTTGTACTTGGGAACTTCCATGTCTGCACCAGTGACATCTTGTGTAGTCTTCTTTGGTGTATACAGTCTATCGTAAGCATCATCAAACAAGTCCTTGCCATTCCACTGAATCTTGTTACTAAATGTCTTAACGATGTCGCTCAAGTGACCGCCTTCTCTACGGAAGTTCTTGTACTTGATTCGTGCATCCCAATGTGTAGGACATTCATCAAAGCTCTCACCAAGAGTCTCTTTCATTTCTTCAATGATAAAATCACAGGCTTCAACAATAGCTTTCTTAGTGTACTCGTTGTAACTAAGAGATTCACGACTTGGCGTAATATCTACATCACCAATAGCAAAGTGAATGTGTAAATTAGTTCTCAATACAGCAATGACAGTTTCATTGTCTGAGAACTGCTCTACATCAAGCTCGTATGCAACCTGACCCATGATAGCCTTAGCTCTGATGTCCCATCGTCGCTGTTGGTTAGTAGCCACCAAACCCCAAGTGCTACCAGTTAAAACATAGTCGAACTCTTCTATTTCAATATCGCTATTGAAGTTAGGCTTAACCTTGAAGTGTTTGTATACTTCTTCAGCTTCTTGTTTGAACTCTTCTACATCATCAGTATCTACACTAAACAATACATGTAAGCCATTAGCTTCAGTGGTATCATCTTCTGACATTAAAGCAAACACAGGTTTGTTGTGTTCATCTTTGAAAGAATTGTAAACACGCACTTTACCATTGTGGTAAGAAGTAACAATGAAACTATCTGTATAAGCAAATGGTGATTTACTACCAAGACCAAGACAACCAACTGCATCATTGGTATTAGTTTTTGTGCTACCAAAGTATGTAGTGTAAAGATTCATGCAGTCTTCATGAGACAAGCCAGTGCCGAAGTCACGAATCGCAAATTGAGGATTGAACCTATCTGGCATGGTGACGTTGAATGGCACTTTAGGCTTGCCAGCTTCAACGTGAGCATCGTAAGCATTTGTAGATAGCTCACGAATCACAGCCCTGATCTTATTTGAGTACAGGCCGTCTGAGAGGATTGAGAAGGCTTTAGCCGATGCCTCAATCGTGTAATTAGATTGCTCAAAGTCATCTGAGCGTACAACATTGTTTACTTCGTTCTGCAATTTCATAATTCGATTCCTCAATGTGAAAGAGAATGTTTATCAACGATATACATAGTCTATCGTACAGAATCGAAAAGAGGAAGTAACCTTTTTCAAAAATTAGGGAAAACTTTCAGAAATCTTTTTCATCCTTCAGGCTGGGTAGGTAATCGAGAGCGATCATCTTCATTGCAGTAACCATTAATACAAAACTCGGTTCGGTAGTCCATTCGTCATTAAAGTTGACTTCATCATAAGGAATCCTTTCCTTAATCCTGTCTGCGACCTTTTCCATTAAGAAGATGTACTTGTCGTCTTCAGTCCTGTCGAACCTTTTCAAATAGCCGACAAACTCTATTGCGGCTTGTTGGACATTTGGATCGTCATATGCGATCAGTATTTCATCTAATTCGGCTTCTGTTATTTTCATTTCTTTACGAGTTCGTAAATGAATCCAGCATTAGCTATTGCATAAGCAATAAACGCAACACATGTTCCATAGTTGCCTTTCTTATAGAAGTCATAGGCCGCTATTATGTAGCAGAAAACAGTTATTGCTAATCCAATCCAACCCATGTCTATCCTTTCAGTAGCCTCACAGGGAATCGAACCCCGAACTAAGGTTTAGAAGACCTTTGTTATATCCATTTAACTACAAGGCCATCAGTCCTCTTCATCGTTCCTAATAGGAGCAATTCTTGATCTGTTTTGCCATTGTATTTTTTCAATGACTTTCTTTTCTCTGTTTTCTTCTTTTGTGGCTTTGCTTCTACGAGCCTGTCTCTTCTTTCGGATTAGTTCTTTGGCTCGTTTCTTTTTATATCTTCTTTTGTTGTTGTAATCGCTCATTGTATTAAGTGGAGGTGGGCGGAATTGAACCGCCGTCCTGCATTGCCTCTGTAATAGAATCTACATCATTAGTTTATTGTAATCACACAACAAACAAAGTTATCCGATTATCAGAGTCAGGCAGTTTACTGCCATCATATGTATTTGATTCAAGTACATAATCTCTATCAGAATTATCTGAGTCATCACTATTTGGTTTACAGGGCTGTGATACCCCTGCCGCACTAAGCGGCTAGTGAGAAATTCTCTTCTGCACTTAAAAAGTTTGAACGATTTTTTAAGTAGCCATTCGTTCAACTACTCAATGCAACTATTATTTTAACAACCAGTCGAACCCTATTCACCCCCTTTTGTTATGACATAAGAAACTTATTAAGACCATTGTAACAAGGAAACCTCCTAAAGAAGAACCTCCTGCATATTGATCTAAAACATTTCTATGTTCAAGTATAATCACTAATCTTTCTATGTATGTCATACTTAATTATACTTTAAGCCGCCAACCTTGCCCTGTACAGTCTGCCGTTAGGTCTAAAACAAGGCGGCGGCTAAAGCATTGTACATAAAAAAAGGCGATACAGCTTTGACACTGTACCGCCTATTATAACAGCAACTATCGTTTACTGCTCGTTCTTGATTTGCTTAATTTTGTCATTAAGCTGGTCAACAACTTCGGTATTGTCTTTAAGACCTTTGAGCTTGTTATCAAACTCTGGAGTCTTAATTACGCTACCTTTAACTTCTCTTGGTGGGTAATTCACATATTGTGGATAGTCCCCATCAGGAAAAGCCTTTTCGAGAGCCTCTTTGTAGCCTTTATTGTAATTGGACTCTGACAGTGCGTCATATTCCCATTCCGTTTGACCAAGACCTCTCATATACCCTTCATGCCAAAGGCTGTCGATTTGATTTCGAGTACCTTCATCTTGGGCATAATAATCAACCATACCTTGTAGTTTACCATGAGCAATTAAATTGTCCTTAGTCAACTGTTCAATATCGTTGATCTGTAACCACAGAAGCTCGTCAGCAAATTCTGTGTTCACTTTTGCACGCATATCTGAAATATCTAATTGATTAGATAGGTTAGATATTTGCCACTGTTGTAAAATCCCTACGTTCAACATTGTAAGGAAAACTAAACCAATAATAAACTTTTGTTTAGAGTTCATCTTCAAAACCTAATTAAAATGCTAAATCTTCAATTTCATCAACTTGAGTAGAAGCATTACTTTCTGCTGTCTTGGTTTTTCCAAGAAACTGCACAGTGTCAGCAACAACTTCTGTCCAATAAGAACCATTGTCCAATTTAGCTTGACGGATACGACCTTCAACTAAAACTGAACTTCCCTTTTGTAAATACTTGTGGCAAGACTCTGCCGACTTACCCCAAACTGTGATGTTCATATAAAGAACTTCGTCTTTACTACGAGGGTTATTTACAGCAAGACGAAAATTGCAACGAGCAGTATTCTTCTCACCAACTTCTGCACATTCTGGGTCGTTGGTTAGATTACCAACTAATACAGACTTATTAAAAGCAGCCATAATCAATTCCTTTCTACTAAGATAATTTACTAAACTTGGCTATTTAATTTCTAAAACTTGTTTCATTCTTCCACGAAGAACTTGGCTTCCACCACGATTATTTTTAGCGTCAGCGGCATCAATAACCGTGTTAGTTAAGGTGGTACTAAGTCCGGTTGATCTTCCGGCACGTTTACGTCCACGTTGTGTTACTTCGTATGTTCCGTTTCCAGTGTATCGTGATACTGCTGTAATTGGATCAAATAGTTCACCTTTGTCTTTACCATTTCTTGCTACGCCACGAATCTTATTTCCAGACTCAACGTGCCACTTATAAGACTTCTTGGTTTTTTGTAGTTGAAGTAAAAATTGAATTTCGTTCATCATCTTTCCTCTTTCTATTATTTAGACTCAACTCCTAATTCTGGATCGGAGCTAATAATGTTACCTTCTTTATCAGTCTTAACGAAATAGCTATACTTGATCTTCAGTTCTGGTATTATAGAAAGTTCGGTATGAGTATCTACTTCGCACCAAATGTTTACCCGCCAATTATTGTCAAAGACATTTTTAGCTTTTATCTTTATCATCCTGTCAATTTTCCCTATAGCGTCAGTCACTTGTTTTTGAACAAAAGGAGCTAATGGGTTTTGAGGTTCAGACTTTTCAGCCGCAGGTGGTTTTGGTAAAGATCGCTTTTTAGGTTTTGGATAATTCATTCGTAAACTCAATACTAATTGTTAATCAACTATGTGTCAACATCAGTTCGGGTCGAATCTTCCGAGCCGAGAATATCATCAAGATAATTCTGACATTGACTAAAATTTGTAAAACGTATTAAGACATTACCATCTTTATCAGCAATCGCCCAGTGGCAATCTTGGGGAATTTGGATAATTTCCAGATTATTCTTTGTATTCATCTACATACTCCTCCCAGTTAGGCATAAGTTCCTCAAAATCCGGCAAGTCAAATGGGCTAATATCTTCTCCAATTATTCTTTCCATTCTTATAGATTTTCTTCCATCTGTTTCACCTTCTGGAAGTTCATAATAATGCTCGATGTCAGGTTCACACTCAGCGTATAGCTCTCTGAGCTTATCTACTCTTGCTTGTTTATATTGTTCAAAGCCACAATCTTTTAATGTCCGAGCCGAACCAATACTCACTACACCCTTGTTAGGTCTATTAAGTTGGTAGGAAACGAGGCTTAAAGTTCTTAGCCCTTTTAGATCAGGGTCTATTTGATTGCTCATGTTACTCAATCCTTTTTGTAAATGAACTATTCATCATCAGAATCATTTTTAAGTTTGCTTATGGATTCGCCCACTTCTCTTCCTAATTGAGTAAGCTCAAACTCAAAATCTCCATTTTCGTCTATGTATTGTTCCACAAGACCCTTATCAACTAACTCTTTTAGAGTCTCATTTAATTCTTCAGGTGTCATAATTCCTTTAGACACTTGAAAGAAAAAGTTTATATCAAACTTAGGCTTTTTCATAAGGCCATTTCTGAGCTAATACTGTGTTTACGTTTTTTATGTCTACTAACCATCTACCGAACTTACCAGTCTTCAAAGTATGTATAGGTACATAACCTTCATCGTCAGACTGGGTTGCAATTAAGTTCTGAAGCATTGCTGTGGCTTTTTCAAAGTCAGGTTGTCCTCTTTCGGGAGTATCAACACCTGTTAATCTAGCGTATATCCTATGCTGTATATGAAAACCGCAATCAACATCAAACACAGCAGTATCACCATCTACACAGCGAACCAGTTTTGCTTTATATGTATAACTCATATTAACCTGACAAAGTATTGTATAAAACTATTGATGCCGAAATGATTAAAGCACCAGTACCAAACCAACCAATAGTGATTAGCATTTTTGTGAAGTGTTCTTTGATTGCCATTTTTTTAAGTCCTCTTTAATATCAAAACCTAAATCTTTAGCAATCCGTTGCACTGATCTTGCTTTGCCTATGTTTACTGATATGAGATTGTCATAGAAATCAAATACAGCAAATGAAAAACTGTCTTCCGTTACTTTGTTTAATCTATACTTACGCATCTAAACTTGTACTTACAAATATTGGAGTGTTCTCGCCTACATAAGCATTGAATGTATTGAATTCCAAATACTCCCATGCTTCTTCTTCTGTGATTCCTTCTGAAACCACTAATGTTTTTGCCATTTCTTCTGCATCATACACAACTTTAGTTCCACAACTGATGCCCATAGAAACGCCAATGATAGCGTTATCAAAATTATCGGCAAACAAAAGATCATCGCCAAAATGTTCAGCAAGTTCATTACGTTTTGTTTCGTCGTTCTGTTTCCTATCCAATCTTTCTTCCATGACTGAAAGTCCTTATTCATTATATGTTTGCTTTTGAATATGAGTTAAGATCTGGCTCTTCGGCTATCTCTATAACCTCAACATCAATATCATATTCAGGATGTCCAGTGCGAATCCTTCTTGGATACTTCATACGCATAACTTCCCAACCCTTCGAGTCGAATTGCTCTATGTCTTCTTGAGTGAGAATAATGATGCCGCAAGTATACTTATCGGTATCAAAATTTCTTTTCATAAAGTTGTGAGCAGTATTAGAATTGTTGAACACAGGAACATGCGTTGTTCCCTCATCCTTCTTTCTTAATACAGTTAAAGGCAACCACTTATCTCTTTGACACTCTTCTCTGAAATCTTTAGCGTCAAGACTGCCATCATTGAAGATAATACCGTAATTCATTTAATTCCTCAGCAATATCTGGATTCTTTGCACAAAATTCAATATGTTCTGCAATTCCTTTGAAGATGTAATACAACACATCCTCTCCGTTTTCTCTGCCTGTGTATTTAGCAAATTGTTTTAATGCTTGTCCACCATTGGTGGTGTTGTTTGTAATCTCGATAGCTACAGCTAACGCTTTAGTCTTTAACCACTTGTCCATTAGTTACTCCAAATTAAAAAGCTACTAATAGAAATGGTATCACAATGTTGAAGCGTGTTAGTAAAAAATTACTTAATTTTTAGAAAAAACTTCTGCTTTTTTTATTAGCTTGCTAGATGACTGCGTTTTCTCGCCGCCAGCGTTATAGATCATTTTAATACCAAACTCTTCTTCAAGCACATCTTCTGGAACACCACCCTTCTTTCGGTCTCCACCATTTGCAAAAACCATATCTTCAAAAAAAGGATCGTTCTGAAGTCTCTTGAACTCTTCTCTTATTGTTTGACAAACTGAGCCATCTCCGTCAATAGCTATCACAGCCCTGTCAACACCTTTTATGTTCCTGATTATTGTCAGTCTATCATCTTGGTTCATGAAAGGAACTGAGCCTTTTATTTCAACCTGTTTGTCGCTATTGACAATAACGATTAAAAAGTCGCCAAGATTTCTTGCTGCGGATATGTAGTCTATGTGACCTATATGTAATGGATTAAAGAAACCAGATATAACAACTACTCTCATTTGTAATATCCTGTTTTGTCCATGCTTTTTAGCTTGGGTTTCAATGTGTGTTTGTAATAAAACTTGAACTGTTTGTAGATAGCCTTTACTTCAGCCATTGCTTCTTCTTCTGTAATCTTACCGCCTTGCTCTAAGTCGCAGACAATAGACATGTGTATATTGAAAGCCTTGAATGGGTCACGGTAATCTTCAAAGTTTATTTCATCCATCTGGGAAAAGCTCCTTACAATATTCAGCAAATGCGTCTTCAGCTTCTTGTCTTGTGTCGTAGTACCCAAGAAGCATATCTACCTCATCCCATACGGCAAACATTTCTTTGCCATCTATCCATTGAACGTGTATGCTATTATTTTCTTCCATTCCATAATCCCTTAGCTTTTACCCAGTCATCCGCATGTCCAGAAGACGCAGTGCAATCTTCACATTCATACCAATACATACCAGTTAATGATTCAGCCATAGGCTCACCGCCGCAAAATGGGCATGGCAACATAGTATCTTCGGTAAACTCAGTTACCTTTATTCCATGCTCGCCACATTTAATGCACCATATTGGTTTATTATCTGTGTTTACGATTCTTCCACAACAACCAAGTAAGTATTTCATGTTAAGCAAACAACAGCCATATTACTAAAGAACAGACAGTTAATATGAAAAATGCTACAGCAAAACTAATTAACTTCCTGTTTAGACTCTTGTTTGTTTTCTCCTTCCGTTCTTCTAAATAATCTTCGTAGGTTTTCCATCTACCTTCTTTAATTGAATTGTGTTTATTCATACAGGCACTATTTGAAAACCAAAAGGCAGGATTGTAAATGCTCCACCTGTATATGTATAAACTGCTGCTGCTGCACAAGCCTTAGCAAGAATCCCTCCAAAACTTCCTAACACTGCTAATAATGGATTCATATTAACGAATGAGTAATAAATATAGTATAGATAACAGGTTATTCCACAAAGGAATAAAAATAAGATTCCTCCACCAACTCCGCTATCCTGAAAAACTAATGCTATTACCCAATAGAAACATATAAAATTAGCTATTGCCGTAGCTATAGCAAGTAAAGCTAACAAACTTCCAAATATTAACTTGGCTAGTGCTGG
>Ga0209404_10000981_pt1 | contig 20769 bp, 19 predicted proteins | sample TroAtlMetagenome_2_FD_187447 | JGI IMG/M metagenome (GOLD analysis project Ga0209404, IMG submission 187447) | Marine eukaryotic phytoplankton communities from Atlantic Ocean - Tropical Atlantic ANT8 Metagenome (SPAdes) (version 2) | ecosystem: Environmental > Aquatic > Marine > Oceanic...
CAGCGTCTGCAAAAAATGAGGAAGAGTGAGTGGATTTAGCAACCGTCATAGGTATGTTGGGCGCCATCGGCTTTGTAGTAATGGCCATGGTTATGGGTGGCAGTATTGCCATGTTCATCAACGTACCGTCTATCTTGATCGTATTTGGTGGCACCCTTTTCGTTATTTTATCCCAATACACTTTAGGGCAGTTCTTTGGTGCAGGTAAAATTGCAGGCAAAGCATTCATGTTCAAAATTGATACGCCTGAAGATCTTATTGAAAAAATTGTTGAGATGGCAGATGCAGCGCGTAAAGGCGGTTTTCTTGCATTAGAAGAAGCTGAAATAGACAATCCGTTTATGCAAAAAGGCGTAGACATGTTAGTTGATGGTCACGACATAGAAGTGGTCAGAGAAACCTTAGCGAAAGATATCTCTATGACCACCGAGCGACACGAGTTTGGTGCCACCATTTTTAAAGGCATGGGTGATATCGCACCAGCAATGGGAATGATTGGAACTCTGATTGGTCTGGTGGCCATGCTTTCTAACATGGATGATCCTAAATCAATTGGGCCAGCAATGGCGGTAGCACTATTAACCACCTTGTATGGTGCATTTCTTGCCAACATTATTTGCCTACCCATGGCGGTAAAGCTCGGAAACCGCGCACAAGAAGAAAAGCTTAACCAAATGTTAGTGCTCGATGGCATTGTAGGGATTGCCGATGGGCAAAACCCGCGTGTTATCGAAGGTATATTGAAAAATTATCTGGCGGCAAGTAAACGCGGTACGGGCGCTGAGGACGAATAATGGCTGAAGAAGAGTGCCCAAAATGTCCTCCCGAAGGGCTTCCTGCATGGATGGGGACCTTTGCTGATTTGATGTCGTTGCTCATGTGCTTCTTTGTACTCTTGCTCTCATTTTCAGAAATGGATGTACTGAAGTTCAAGCAAATCGCCGGCTCAATGAAGTTTGCCTTTGGTGTGCAAAACAAAATTGAAGTGAAAGACATCCCAAAAGGGACGAGTGTTATTGCGATGGAGTTTAGGCCTGGTCGTCCAGATCCGTCGCCCATCGACACTATTCAGCAACAAACAATCGAAATGACTCAGCAGATGCTAGAGTTCCAAGCGGGTGACGAAGATTCATCCGGCGGTAGGCAGAAGCAAAGGGGTGAGCAGCGAGGGGGGCAGTCACAACAAACCGCCACCGATCAGTCGTCCTCAGAGTCGCAAAGTTCAGATCAAACACAAACTGCTGAGTTAATGAAAAAAGTAGCGCAGCAGTTACAAAAGCAAATTCTCGATGGCGCAGTAGAATTGGAATCTTTAGGTCAGCAGTTGACTATTCGCATTAGAGAGAACGGTTCATTTTCTGCCGGTTCTGCATTTTTACAACCTCAATTTCAGCCTATTTTACGCAAAATTGGTGTGTTATTAGCAGACGTTCCAGGGGAAATAGAAATCTCAGGGCATAGTGACGGACAACACATTGCTAATGAACTCTATCGTTCTAATTGGGATTTATCGTCTCAGCGTGCCGTAGCCGTAGCTGAAGCCATGCGAACAGCGCCGGGGTTCGATGAAAGCAGAATGTCTGTAGTCGGCAAGGCCGATACCGACCCCATGGTGGAAGATGCAACAACACCGGCGGATAGAGCACGGAACAGACGGGTAGAGATTAATATCAATCAAGGTAAACCAATGACTTCTCAACCTATATCAGTGGTTGATGAATAGGTTGCTAAGCAAAATACAAAATCAAAAAGGGCGAATCAATGATTCGCCCTTTTAGTTTGAAGTTGTCTTTTATAGGCAATTAACGTGGGTTTTTATAGTCAACTAACGTTGTTTTTTATAGGCAACTAACGTTGCAGTGCCTCCCTGTGATGTGGCTTAGATATTACCAATTGCACCGTACTAATGGTTCTTTCTAAAAAACCGCCTTCACAGTATTTTAAATAGTAAATCCACATACGCATAAAACGTTCATCATAACCATCGTTGAGTAATGCTTCTTTGGCGCTAATAAAGGCTTCGTACCAATGATTAAGGGTTTGAGCGTAATCTAATCCGATATCATGCAGGTCTCTAATCATCATGTCGCTATAGCGCTTTAAATGAGCGTTTAACTGATACTGTGAGGGAAGGAATCCACCAGGGAAAATGTATTTTTGAATGAAGTCCACACTGCTGGCGTAACTTTCGTAACGTCTATCATCAATGGTGATGGATTGTAGCAACATTAGCCCATCGTCTTTAAGCAGCGATGAACACTTCTCAAAAAAGTTACCTAAGTAATCTTTTCCTACAGCTTCAATCATTTCAATTGAAACCAGCTTGTCGTACTTACCTTCTAGCAGGCGATAATCTTTTTTCAACAAGGTGACTTTATCAGACACTTGTGCGCGCTCAATCCACTGCTCTGCCCACGCATACTGTTCTTCAGAGATAGTTGTGGTGGTCACTTTACAACCACAATGCTTGGCTGCATATACCGCTAAACCACCCCAGCCAGTGCCTATTTCTAAAAGATGGTCACTTTCGGTTAACTGAAGCTTGTCACAAATTGTTTTAAGTTTGTGATTTTGCGCTTCTTCTAAACTGGCATTCACATCAGGATAAATAGCCGATGAATACATCATGGTGTTATCAAGAAAACGAGTGTAAAGTTTATTACCCAAATCGTAATGGGCTTCAATGTTTTTCTTGGCTTGATCTTGAGTATTACGGCGGGCAAAGTGCTGAATTTTCAGAATCGGCATGGAAATCCACTTGAACTTGTTTTCCCAAGCATCAAGGGTAGATAGGTTACGCGCAAATATTTGTACAACTGCCGTTACATTATCGCTTTCCCACAGGCCATCCATATAGGCTTCACCTGCACCCACGCTACCGCCCAATAATAACTGGCGATACGCCTTTACGTCTTTGAAATTAATCGTAGCGTGTAAATCGTCATTGGGGTTACCCATTGAAGCAATTGTGCTGCCATTTTCCATAATGGTAAGTGAACCATGTGGAAGTTTCTCTAAACACTTTAAAAATGTGCGCCTACAAACCTTGTCTAAAAGAGACGCTTCTGAAGGGGTACTAAATACAGATTCACCGGAAGACATGTTGTTATTATTCCTGACTTTTCTTAGGGTGGTTATAAAGTGGCGTACGCTTTATAAGTAACTTTAACGCCTGCCAATATATGCCAATCATTGTTCTAATGGTCATACTAGGTATACGTTTCATAACCCGACTTAGATTCGCATTATCTAATGAAAGCCGTGTTAAATTAATTCCAGCATTGAACTCTTTTTCGCCTCGAACACAGTCCATCGTTAATGATAGGCGTTGGCTAGGTTGTGTTATTCGCCATTTGTACGTCATGTCCATGGGGTTAAACGGCGATACGTGGAACGCTTTTGGTGTATCTGCTTGCACGGCTAAATCTACCAAATAGTAATGCCGCTCATTCCAAGGGGTATTGCTGACTTCTGCTAATACATGGGTAAAGGCATCGTCTTTACCCTTTAAATAGTAAAAATTAACTGGGCTGAAATACATTCCCCACATACGAAGCTGCCCAAGCATATATACATCACCGCTTAAGGTATCCTCACTTAAACTGTTCATTTTTTCTAGTACGCTTTGGTCTAATGGCGTGTTGCTATCACCTAAGTAATCTTCACGTTTGAAGCGCACTCTCGCTTTTGAATTAACAGAGAAGTGTTTCAAGGCTGCTGGCAATGCATCGACTTCGTTTAATTTTATCCAGAACAAATAAATATGATAGTCGAACTTATGTTGGGTAGGTGAAAAGCGCTCGTGATACACCTTTCCTTCATAAATAGCGCTATCCATCAAAGGTTAACTCCAAATCGCTCGCATACATCTAATGCGCTGTGCACACCATCTTCATGGAAGCCGTTATACCAGTAGGCGCCGCAAAAATGCAGATTATCCACACCACATATTTGGCTTCGGCGCTGTTGTGCGTTCACCATAACTTCACTAAATTGAGGATGCGCATATTGATAGCTACCCAATACCGCGCTTGTATCAATTTCATCCGTGTTATTAAGGGTGACGCAGTAGGTATTAGCTGCGTCTAATCGCTGGAGAATATTCATATCGTAAGTCACCGAAGCCGGTCTTTCTTCCTCGTCAGCATCGTCTTTTAAGCGGTAATTCCAACTTGCCCATGCAAGCTTGCGCTTAGGAAGTTGGTTTGTATCTTTGTGCATGAGGACATCGTTTTCAGCAAAGCCAATGGCGCCCAACACAGCTTGCTGAGCGTCGGTGGGGGTATCTAGCATGGCCAATGCTTGGTCGCTATGACAAGCAAAAATAACGTGATCAAATATGGCTTGAGCGCCAGATGTGTCAGTAACCTGCCACGTATCACCCACTTTCTTAACATTAGTAACGCCACATGATAGCTTTATCTTGTCTTGAAAACTGGCGATTAACGGAGGGATATAAGTGCTAGAGCCACCTTTAATGGTATACCACTGTGGCCTGTCACTTATATTGAGTAAACCGTGGTTGTTAAAAAACTGAAGAAAGAAAGTCAGCGGGAACTGCCTAGTTTGGGCGAGACTTGCAGACCAAATAGCGGCGCACATGGGCAAAATATAGTAGCGCGCAAAGTCATCACTTAACTTTAGCTCGTTAATAACATCTTGAAGTGTCATTGAAGAAGTGTCTCTCTTCTCGGCGACAAAAGCTTTACAAGCTTTATTAAACTTCAGAATGTCGCGTACAATGCGCCAAAACCTCGGGCGTAGTATATTTCTACGCTGTGCAAATAGGCTGTTAATCGTATTACCATTGTACTCGATGTTAGCTTTCTTACTGGTAACAGAAAAGCTCATCTCGGTAGGTTGGTATGCAACATCAAGTTGCTTCATCAGCTTTATAAATCTAGGGTAGGTCCAATCATTAAATACAATGAAACCGGTATCGATATTTCGTTCAATGCCATCATCATTGATTTTCTTAGTGGCGGTGTGCCCTCCAATGTAATCATTGGCCTCATAAACCGTTATATCAGCCGTTTCATTTAACAAATACCCGCAAGTCAGGCCTGAAATGCCTGTCCCAATAATCGCTACATTTTTTGTCATTGTTATTGTGCTCTACTGCTTTTCTCGCATTGATAGTGATAATTTTTTTTGTAATCCAACCGGTAAAATATGCATAAACCGAAGTATGAGGCCAAACATGCGGGGGAAAAAAACGGTTTGCTTGTCGGTTTCAATACCTTTGAGCATAGACTCCGCCGCTTCAGTGGCCGTAATTTTCATTGGCATATCAAAGTCATTTTTGTCAGTAAGAGGGGTTTCGACAAAGCCTGGTGATACCGCTTGAACCTTTATACCGCGGTCGTGTAAATCTACCTCTAAGCTTTTCGTAAAATAGTGAAGGGCTGCCTTGCTCGCCCCATAAGCCTGAGAACGGGTAAACGGGAGAAGGCGAGCCATACTATCCACGATGACTAGCTTATTTCCTCTCTTTAATGAAGGAATTAGCGCCTCTACACAGTGAACTACCCCAAAAAAGTTGGTCTCGAAAACGCGTCTAAACATATCTGACTCGAATTCATCAATATCTACATATTCGCAGGTGCCTGCATTTAAAATAGCAACATCGCACTTTACGTTGTGTAGCGCCTGTTTTGCATCTTCAAGAGAAGTGACATCAAATTTGAGCGGCTTAATATTTGGTTTCGAGGCCAGTTCATCTAGAACACCTTGGTTTCTTCCGCATGCAATTACCTGATAGCCTTTTTCTGCTGCATGAAGTGCTAATGCTTTGCCAATACCCGAGGTGGCGCCTGTAATGAGTAATGTCTTCATTTCGCTAACCTCTTTTTAATTTTCTTCACAAAGAAGCCTAACAGAGGAATGTGTTCATATACCATTTCCCCTAAATCATAATAATCTTTGTGATAAACAATAATGTCATCCTTTACCGTTAGTTGGGTGTTCCCATCTACGGTTATCAGCTTGTCACTTTGTTTAAGTTTGAGGTTCATCGTCCAGTTAACAATATGAGTCACACTGTTACTACTCACTGGCGCAATCATCGATATGTCAAACTGACAACGCTCGGCTTGCTCGAGCAAGTTTGCAAAATACTTCTGAACATCATCTAGGCCATGGTGGGTAGTGATAGGGTCAACAAATGTAACGTTGGAAGCATATATATCGGCTAAGTCATCTAGAGTGATTTGGCATATATCGGCGTACATGGTTGAGAATCTATCTAATACAGTCATCACTTCTTCACTTTGTTAATTTGCTAACGTAAAACAGCTATGTAACTCTTTGTTACTATTGCTAATACTCGTTAAAGTATGTTTGTAACTACTATACACGCTATTTTGATTATCGTTCTATTATTCCAAGCGTAACCGAGTTAGTTAACGTTTTCTTAATATAGTCATTCTACAAATAAAGCGGCGCGTAGGATCATTGCCCCTAGACTAAAGTGTGAAATTTTTTCCCTAGCGATCCAATTTGTTCACAGTGGCGTAATTGCTTATGACCAAAAGAGTTAAGAGTTTATGAGTAAGACATCGATTCCACTATTTCCGTTATCTGCCCACTTGCTTCCAGAAGGACGCATGGCGTTACGTATTTTCGAGCCAAGGTACACGCGCATGGTTAAGCAGGCATGCGCTGAAAATAAAGGGTTTGTGATGTGTATGCTAAACGCATCTGGTGATAAATCCCGTAATGAACATATTTATCCGATTGGTACCTACGCTAAGGTTGTCGACTTCGATTTACTCGATGACGGCTTGCTTGGCATAAAGGTTGCTGGATTAGAGTTAGTTGAGGTAACTGATGTAGCAGTTGAATCAGATGGGTTACGTACAGGCCATTGTCGTTCTGTATCGCCTTGGAACTGCGAAATATCACCTCAGCAATTAGCGCCTATAAATGAGCGTTTGAAAGAAATTTTTGCGAAGTATACGGAGATAGCATCACTCTACGAAGAAACCCAGTTTGACGACCCTATATGGGTGTTAAGACGGTGGCTTGAATTGTTACCTGTTGATGGTGGACAAAAGCAGCAGTTTCTTAAAGAGGGTGGCGACAAGAACTTACTTAACTATCTTTGTGCTTTAATTCGATAAAACGAATTAAGAGAAAACTTCTTAAATTCCATTAAACAATTGTAATGTGGATTTGGCGATTTTTTCGAACTTCTTTCATCGTTTGTTTGTAAAATATATTAATCGAATCGGATAAACGGACGAAACCTTATGTTAGTTGGAATTCCTTTAGAACAAAGTAAGAGTACGATTAAACCGAAAGAATGCGCGGTTGAGATGTCAGATTACCTAGTAGAAGTTGCCCAAAAGCGTTGTAAAGCATCTTTTGCGCGAGTTTTTAATTACTTTGCTCCAAGACTTCGTTCATACGCTTTAAAGCAGATGGGTAACGAAGCCCTTGCCATGGAGCTAGTTCAAGACACTATGTCGAACGTGTGGCAAAAAGCGCATTTGTTTAATGCGGAAAAAGGTTCGCCATCTACGTGGATTTTCACTATTGCTCGAAACATTCGTTTTGATATGCTTCGTAAGCTTCAAAACCGAAAAGAAGATGTGTGTTCTGATGATTTATGGCCAGTATTGTGTGAACAAACTGCAGACTTAAACGAAGCACCTCTTGATGAACAAGTTACATTAGAACAAATCGGTTATTTGTTTGAATCGCTTCCTGTAAAACAAAAAGCAGTGATCGAAGCAATCTATATTGATGGTAAATCACAGCAAGAAGTCGCTGATGAATTAGATATTCCTTTGGGTACGGTTAAATCAAGAACCCGTTTGGCACTTCAAAGACTAAAAGGTATGTTGCAGAGTAATGATTAGGTTCCACCCAAGTGCTCAACAACTTGTTTCATTTGTGGACGGGGATTTATCGCCGGCCGTTTCGCTGATGGTTTCCGCACATTGTGATATGTGTAGCACATGTCAGCGGTTTGTGGAGCAAGAAACCGAGCGCCTTGCTGGTTCATTACTAGAAGATAATGGTTTTAAGCAAGTTGATCTTAAAGCCGATTATAGCGCGATGATTGCGCAAATTACCCAATCGCCGTCATCTGTTGAAGCCGATACCGGTTCACAACAGAAACAATCGCCCAGAAAGCAGAACACAAACACAGAAGTCAGCATGGCTGCTAATGATTCTATTGAGCTTGATGGTAGAAACTTTGTCTTGCCACGAACACTTCAGCGGTATAAAGAGAAGACAGGTGGTTGGTCTAGCTTGGTAGGTAAGCTGTGGCAAGCACCAGTAGATTTAGGTAGCCAAGGTGTAGCTAACTTTATTTACATGGGTAAAGGTGGAAGTGTTCCTGAACATACTCACCGAGGCACCGAATATACGTTAGTCATTAACGGCGAATTCAGTGACGGGCTTAACAACTACGACTCCGGCGATTTTATCTTTATGGATGGCCAAAACACTCACACACCTCGGTCAGATAACACCCAAGGTTGCTTGGTTTTTACTATTGTCGATCAGCCTTTGCATTTTACTTCAGGTATAGCGCGCCTTCTTAATCCGTTTAGTCATCTTTTCTTTCGCTAACCTTTCGCAATAGCAGCATCCAAATATTTCCTTTGTAAAAGTTTAAAATCAAAAAAAAGCGCAGTTCATTATGAACTGCGCTTTTTTGATATAGTTATTCGCGTCATTAGCTAATAAAATCACTTTCAGGGAAGTTTAGCTTTAATGTCTTCATTGCGTTTCCACGCAAATCATCCAAGCCTAATTGCTCGTAACTAGACACCATGATTTCAAGCGCTTGCTGAATTTGCGTACTTTCAGGGAAGTGCTCGATAACATATCTACCACGGTTAGCTGCTGCAACATAAGCGTGTCTGCGCATATAGAAGCGGGCAATAGCAATTTCGTATCGTGCAAGCCTGTCTTTAATATGAAGCATGCGCTTGCGAGCGTCTGCAGCATATTTACTGTCAGGGTATTGCTGCATTAAGCGTCTGAAATCTTCAAAAGCCTGACGAGATTTCGAAGGATCTCGGTCAGTCCTATCAATGTTCATTAAATCTTGAAACAGGTTACTGTCAGACTCCATGTTGGTTAGGCCGCGCATATAGTAGGCATAATCAACATCTGAGTGGTTTGGATTAAGACGAATAAACCTATCGATAGTGGCCAACGTCTCATCACTTTTACCGGATTTGTAGTAACTGTAGATAAGGTCCAATTGTACTTGGTGCGAAAGCGGACCAAATGGATAGCGAGAGTCTAATGCGCCTAATGTCTGGGCTGCAGCACTGAAGTTACCCACTTCCATGCTTTGCTTGGCTCTGTTATACAGCTGTTGCGCACCCATATTAGCCATTACGGCTTTTTCTTCTTCGTCGGAGGAGCTACTACAGCCTGCGACAGATACCATTGCACCTAATAACACAGGTGCTAGTAATCGAATTGATTTCATAATAGTTCTTTTTTCCTGCTAAACAGTATTGATTACTTCGCTGTCTAAGCTCATGTTCACTTATTCTAACGTACTCGCGATGATAAAAACCATACAAATTCGTAAACAACGCAGTGTACCGATTGAAAGCTTGTTATAATACCCTTTTTACACTTAATAATCGGTGTTATGACAGAGTCGGACAACACATTACAATTAGAAGCAACCACAGGGGCTGAGCACTTTGGTCTTCGGTTAGATCAGGTTTTAGCTGATTTGTTCCCTGAATATTCACGTTCTAAGCTAAAAACTTGGATCCAAGGCGGAAATGTGTCCGTTGATGGACAGGTTATCACAGTACCACGCCATAAAATGCAAATGGATGAAGTGGTGACTGTTAGTGCTGAAATAGAAATACAGGTCACGAGCCAAGCGCAAGATATTGCATTGGATATTGTTTATGAAGATGAACATATTTTAGTCATTAACAAATCTGCTGACTTAGTGGTTCATCCTGGTGCGGGCAATCCAAGTGGCACCGTGCTTAACGCATTGCTTAATCATGTTCCTGACATCGATAAAGTGCCTCGTGCCGGTATAGTGCACCGTTTAGATAAAGACACAACTGGCTTGATGGTAGTAGCGAAAACCTTACCAGCACAAACCCACCTAGTAGACCAGCTTCAAACGCGGGTGATGAGCCGAGAGTATGAAGCCGTTGCAATGGGTACTATGGTAGCGGGTGGTGTAGTGGATGAGCCTATTGGCCGCCATGCAACTAAGCGTACACATATGGCCGTGCGTGAAAATGGTAAACCTGCAGTAACTCACTTTCGTGTTATCGAGAAGTTTCGTGCTTATACGCATTTGCGTTTAAAGCTGGAAACAGGCAGGACCCACCAAATTCGTGTGCATATGGCCCACATTAAGCATCCGTTACTAGGCGACCCTACCTACAGTGGCAGACCTCGCTTACCGAAAGGTGCATCTGATGACTTTGTTAACACGTTACGGGGTTTCCAGCGTCAGGCTTTACACGCAGCGCAACTTTCTTTATATCATCCAGAAACGGAAGAGTGGATGACATGGCAAGCGCCACTGCCGCAAGATATGCAAGACTTATTAGCGGCGGTACGCTTAGACTCTAAAGAAAATCCTGAGGATATGATTTAGTCAGTGTAACTGGTATGTCTGAATCACGAATAATGGTTACTGCATCTCGGAACTCGGTATGATAACGCCCCAATGGAATAGCCCTAATAACGTGGTTGCTTACACCACTACCCGCGATGGTAGTGGCTGTGACCTCGATAACCCAGGTGCCAGTCGTGGGGAGTATGCCCAGTGCAATATTGGTGACCATGTGGGTGATGACAAAAAAGCCGTGGCATTAAATCGTGCCGGTTTGCCCTATGCCAATGCTATTACGTGGTTAAACCAAGTTCATGGTAACCATGTTGTTACGTTGCCTTCTAGCGAGACAGAAGGCGATGCAGCGTATACCACAAGTACTACGCATTTTTGTGCGGTAATGACAGCTGACTGCGTACCTATCCTTATTTGTGATAATGCGGGTAAGGAAGTAGCCGCCGTGCATGCCGGATGGAAAGGGCTTGAGTCTGAAATTATTAGACGCACAGTAAACCACTTTTCAAGCCAAGCTTCAGAGTTAATGGCTTGGATCGGGCCCGCTATTTGTCAGCAATGCTATGAAGTAGATGCGTCGTTAGCACAACGCTTCGCAGATTATCCGTCAGCATTATGCCAAGGTGATATACCCACTAAGTTTAAATTGGATTTACCCGCCATTGCGACCCAGCAGCTAGCATCGCTCAATGTGGGTACCGTCATTAATAGTCAGCTTTGCACCTACTGCAATGAAAAACAGTTTTACTCCCACCGCAGGGCCACGCATCAAGGCAAGACATCTACCGGTAGAATGGTAAGTGTAATAGGTTTGCGCTAAATCAAAGGTTTACGAAACTTTAATCGTTTCTCTTGAATCTCATTCAATAAGCTCCCATAACTAATGTATAGGGTATTTTGACATTATTAGGGTTTAGCTATGCGATTAGACAGATTCACCAATAAGTTCCAACTTGCCATTTCGGATGCTCAATCTTTAGCGCTTGGGCGCGACCATCAATACATCGAACCTGTACATTTAATGACGGCTTTGCTAAATCAGCAAGGTGGTTCGGTACGACCCGTACTTGACCAAGCAAATGTAAATGTGAATGCACTTCGCTCGGCGTTAAGTGAAGCGGTTGACCGCATTGCTAGTGTTGATGGCATTGGCGGTGATGTACAGCTAAGTAAACAAAGTGGCATATTGCTTAACCTGTGCGACAAAATCGCTCAGCAGCGTAAAGATGAATATATTACCTCTGAAATTTTCGTACTTGCCGCTATTCAAGACAACGGCCGGTTAGGCGAAATTCTAAAGCAGCTTAACATTACCAAAGATAACGTTGAAAATGCCATTGATTCTATGCGTGGCGGGCAAACCGTAAACGATCCTAATGCTGAAGACGTGCGTCAAGCACTGGAAAAATTTACCACCGATTTAACCGAGCGCGCAGAACAAGGCAAACTCGACCCCGTTATTGGTCGCGATGACGAAATTCGTCGTGCAGTGCAAGTTTTGCAACGCAGAACCAAGAATAACCCCGTGTTGATTGGTGAGCCTGGAGTCGGTAAAACTGCGATTGTTGAAGGTTTAGCACAGCGTATTATTAACGGTGAAGTACCAGAAGGGCTCAAGAATAAGCGTGTACTTTCTCTAGATATGGGCGCACTGGTGGCAGGCGCAAAATACCGTGGAGAATTTGAAGAGCGCCTTAAAGCGGTTCTCAATGAATTAGCTAAAGAAGAAGGCCGCGTTATTTTATTCGTCGACGAACTGCATACCATGGTTGGCGCCGGAAAAGGCGATGGTGCTATGGATGCGGGGAATATGTTAAAACCCGCGCTAGCCCGCGGTGAATTGCACTGTGTCGGCGCCACAACCCTTGATGAATACCGCCAATATATCGAAAAAGACGCCGCTCTTGAACGCCGATTCCAAAAGGTAGTGGTAGATGAACCTAGCGTAGAAGACACCATTGCTATCTTGCGGGGGTTGAAAGAACGGTATGAACTTCACCATTCAGTAGATATTACCGACCCTGCCATTGTAGCGGCGGCCAGCTTGTCTCATCGCTATATTAGCGACAGACAACTCCCCGATAAAGCGATTGATTTAATTGATGAAGCAGCATCGAGTATTCGCATTCAAATTGATTCAAAGCCTGAGGATATGGACAGGTTAGAGCGCCGTATTATTCAACTGAAGCTGGAAGAGCAAGCGCTTGCGAAAGAAACTGATGATGCCAGCCATAAACGTTTAGAAATGATTGAGCTTGAACGTGAGCAGGCTGAAACTAAATACAATGACTTTGAAAAAGTATGGCTTGATGAGAAAGAAGCCATGCAAGGTACCCAAACTATTAAGTCGGCACTTGAACAAGCGAAGCTCGATTTAGAGATTGCGCGCAGAGCATCAGATTTAAATCGTATGTCTGAGCTTCAGTACGGCAGAATTCCCGAGTTAGAAGCAAAACTTGAGCGGGCATCTGAGAATGAAACCCGAGAAACTAAGTTGGTGAAAAATAAGGTCACCGAAGTTGAAATTGCCGATGTATTGTCCCGATGGACAGGTATACCTGTCGCTAAAATGCTAGAAGGCGAGCGTGATAAATTACTTAAGATGGAAGATGTATTACACAAACGTGTAGTAGGGCAGGGGGAAGCGGTTGAGGCTGTGTCTAATGCCATCAGACGTTCTCGAGCTGGTCTTGCGGATCCTAACCGTCCTATCGGCTCATTCTTATTTTTAGGCCCAACAGGGGTTGGTAAAACTGAACTATGTAAAGCACTAGCCGGTTTCATGTTCGACACCGAAGACGCCATGGTGCGTATTGATATGTCGGAATTTATGGAGCGTCACTCGGTTGCTCGATTAGTTGGGGCTCCCCCTGGTTATGTTGGATACGAAGAAGGCGGCTATTTGACCGAAGCGGTACGCAGAAAACCTTACTCTGTTATTTTGCTCGACGAAGTAGAGAAAGCGCATCCTGATGTTTTTAATATCTTGCTACAAGTGTTAGACGATGGCCGTTTGACCGATGGACAAGGCCGCACCGTAGATTTTAAAAATACTGTGGTGATCATGACGTCTAACTTAGGTTCTGACATCATTCAAAATCAGCATGAAGAAAGTCAGTACGAAGAAATGAAAGCGTCAGTCATGTCGGTGGTAGGGCAACATTTCCGCCCTGAGTTCATCAACCGAGTTGATGACATTGTGGTATTCCATCCTCTTGGCAAAGACGAAATTAAATCTATTGCCAAAATTCAACTGGCAGCACTACGTGCCAGGTTAGTAGAAAAAGGTTATAAGCTTAATTTATCGGGTGCAGCTATGGATAAACTTGCTGATGCCGGGTTCGACCCAGTATATGGTGCTCGGCCACTCAAACGGGCAATTCAAGTTCATATAGAAAACCCGCTAGCACAAAAGTTACTTTCTGGTGATTTGGTGCCAGATTCTGTTATCAGAATAGGTGTGGATAACGAAAAGCTAGTGATTTCAAACCAGTGATTGATTAGCTATGCCGCAGTAGTGACTGTGTAGATAAAACAAAGCCACACATCTTGATAGATAGTGTGGCTTTTTTAAACGTGAGAAAAGGTTAATGAAGGTAGCTAGAGACTATCAAGCAGGCTTTGTGCTTCAGGACGTTTAAAGAAAGGTCGTTTCACATTTACCGCAAAGGTTAATTCTTCTTTTGCTTCTTCAATTCTGCCTAATTTAGCCAATGTGTAACCCAAGTGATAGCGAATGTTAGGATCATTGGCATCACGTGCAAAGGCGTCGCGTAATAGTTTGAGGCTGGTTTCATATTCGCCTCGCAATGCTTTTATATGACCAAAGGTATCAAGTATTTTGGCTGAATTAGGCTGTAGTTCGAAGGCTGTATTAGCGTGTGCATGGGCTGTTTCTAATGAGTCCTCAACGGCCATAATAGCCAAACGGTTGTAAGCCTCAGCTGGATTAAGTGTATTTGGGTTCTCGACTAACTCTTTGTATAGTGCGGTAGATTCTTCAAAATTTCGAATGAAAAACAAATATTGCGCTAGTAAGTTTTTCGCTAATAAATTAGCGTCATTTTCTGCTATTAATTCTCTAGATTTAGATAGAAAGGTATCTACAAACTCTTCGTTCAATGCGTAATTATAAATGGCTACGAAAGCTTGAGAAAAGCTTGGATTAACATCCAGAGCCTTGAGGTAAGCATCGACTGCTGCATTGTCTTTGTTCAAATTAGCTTCTAAACGGCCAATCAAATACCAATAAATTGGAGTTTGCTCTTTTGCTTTTGGCATGCCATTTAATAGTGATTTAGCTTTAGTATTGTTTTGTAAGTCGAGCAGTAAACTGGCGTACCGTAGAGAAATAGAGCTATTCTCTGGCGAAATACTGTATGCCCGCTCCATCGCGTTGAGCGACAGGTCATTGTTGCCTAGCGAGCGTATCAAATCGGAATACGTTACTAAATCTCTTGGGTTGTCGTTAATAAAGTTTCGAACAATATTGAGCGTTTTTTCTGCTTCAGTAAGCTGCTTTGAGTTTATGAGTAGCGATGCTTTTCGAAGTAAGTACTCTGCGTTATCGAAGTTATCCTTTAACAATAGATCTAAGTGATACAACGCATTTTTTGTATCACCTTGCTGTTGATACAAGGATGACAGTCTTTCTCTTGAACCCACATTCGATGGGTCTAAGGTAAGTACATCGAGATAAATCTGTTTCGCTGGTTCTACATAGCCCTGTTTAGTCATGTTGAACGCTTTCAACATTAGGGTTTCACTGTGCTGTGGCGATAGGATAAGTAACTCTTCTACCAGCACGTTTGATTCATCAACATTACCCAACCGACTTTCTGTAGCTGCTAAATTAAACTTTGCAGGAAAGAGGGTGGGGTTTTGCTCGAGTGCTTTTTCGATATTTTCTTTTGCCGCTTCTAGTTGCCCCTGCCTAATAAGAATACCGGCTTTTAAATTATAAACCTCGGCTTCATCAGGGAATAGCTTGTTTAGCAAGTTAGCCCCTTCAAGGGCTGGTTCAAAACGCTCTGCTTGCAAATTCATTAACGAATAAGTAAATAGGAAACCGGCATTTTGTGTGTATTTTGGTAGGTTCTCTTGAAGAATAGACAAGGCTTGCTCTTGTTTGCCTCTAGCCGCCATCAACTTAATTTTGAATAGTTGAAGTTTTCCTTCATCAGGATATTTTTCTTCCAAATTTCGAAGCAGTCGTTCAGCTTTAAATGACTTTTTTTGACGAATGAAAAGATCACCCAACATAAGTGCAGAGTCGGGGTTTTCCATTAAAGGTTCTTGATAGCGTTCTAGAAGTAGCAGTGCTTGTTTGTCTTGCTGGGTAGCCATATAAACTTGACTGAGCATTAGTACTGCTTGCAAATCTTCGGGCTCTTTTTGCAGATAAGCGGAAAAATCTTTAGCCGCAGTTTCCATGTTGTTATTGAAAAAATTAGTTAAACCACTGATATAAAGCAACATAGGTTGAGAGGTAATTAACTCTGGATCCAGTTGCGCCATAAAGTCATTTAGCTCTTTTAGCTTTTTATTATCAATGGCCTCTTTGTTATCTCTACTTTGCAACCAGCTGTTCAACAGGATAGCTAAAGGATCGTTTGGTGTATCTTCAATAATCTCATCAACAAACAATTTTGCCGTATCGTAGTCTTTCGCTTCTAAATAAAGATCAACTAAATTACGAAGCGCAATAGGGTCGTTTCGGTTAAACGTGAGCGCTTTTTGTAAATTGGCAGTAGCGGCATCTTTATCGCCTTGACGGTAAGCTAATTGTCCTTTTAATCTCCATGAAATAGCGTTTTCTGGCTCGATGGAAATCGCGTTCTGTATAAGTTGGTTGGCTTCAACTAACTCTTCGTTTTGCAAAGCAATAGAGGCTAGCCCGTTTATCGCTGGCACAAAATTAGGTGAAGAGGCCACAATCGTATTGTAATCTTTAAGCGCACATTCACTATCTTCTAATCGAACGCACGCGGTAGCTCTTATCAGTAACCACTCCCGCTCAGCGTCACCAGATAACTTGTCCACATCGGTGAAATCGACGATGCTTTGATACTTGTTCATGAACAGCCAAGTGTTGCCCAGCAACTCAGCCAATAAATTTATATCGGCGCCCATTTCTAGCGCCTCTACAAATTCCAATTCAGCTGCGTTTAAATAACCGTTAATAAGTAAAATTTCACCCATCAACATTTTTGCAGCAAGGTTTTCGGGATCTTTTTGTAAGCTGTTTTTTAGGTGTATATAGGCTTCATCGTAAGCTGTCTCGTTAAAAGCTGAGAGTGCTTTTTCATAATCTTCAGAAGTTGTTGCGAAACTATTGAAAGCAAAAATTGAGGTCGCGATAGCCGTGACAAGTGCTCGCTTGAAAAAACCTTTTTTATTATTAACCAAATCCATAATTACCTTAAAATATTACCCAGCTACAAGCTTAAAAATAGCATAAAAAAAGGTGGCCTAAGCCACCTTATAAAGATACGTGTTTTCCCTGCGTATTAAAACAATTAAACGCGACGCTTACGGCGGTAAGCTAAAAGGCCAAGTCCTATACTCATCAGCGCAAGTGCACCTGGCTCGCTAACCGGTGTTGGAGCCGGTGGAGGCGTTGTAGATTTTTGAATCGCTAGGTCAAGTGAAGAAAGCTTAAAGCCTACTCCGTGATAAGTGCTTGAACTATCATCAAAAACAGTATTATATGCACCGACTAACCAGTATTTTGCAGAATTCGTTAACGTCGTAAATTTAGATTCATACAAATTTGTTGAACTGTCTCTACTGCCTATACCAAAGTGACCGAGTGTACCCGCAACAATAGAACTTGAAACACTAGCCCATGTTGACTCTACGCTATCGCTAAACGAATTAATGTCACTTAACCCCGCAACAGTCACCTCTTTGGTTCCATTATTTCCATTTACCCAAGAAAATGATGATCCCTGAAGAGTCACGTCTTCACTAAAACTCAGTAAAAACATATCGAAATCATCTTTACCGTCATCATTGTAATTATCAGCCGAATGACTATCTCCACCCCACGAATAATCGCCATTCAAGATGCCATAACCGACGTTGCCGTAAGAGCTCCAGCCTTTGATGTCGCCTTGGTCTAATTTTGTATCTTTAGACGAAGAACTGCTTAAGTTCCCTGTGTCCGACCATGCTGTAATACCGACATAAACATCTGTTCCGTCAATGTTAATCAAAGAACCATGTGAGGCAGATGGAGTTAAAGTTTGAGTAATTCCATTTTCAAAAAGAGAATAGGTTGCTTCACTGAGACTATCATCAGCCAGAACGTTTCCGGTCAATAATACAGCTACGCTAAACGCAAAACTTGTTAAGCCTTTCATATGTTTCATTACCACTAATATTCACCATAATGATAATTAGTAAGCATTTAGTGTGCCATTTATTATATTGTTGATTTTGTTGTAATTTTATGATGTTGTTTTAATGGTAGTAAAAAAAACTGACAGGTAATACCTGTCAGTTTTAAACTAAAGTAGCACTTCTTACGTAAGCGCCATTCAAAGCTGTTTTCTACGCCAAGCAACAAGAAAAACACCTGCGAGCAATAAGCCTAACGTGGTTGGCTCACTCACTTCAGCTGAGGGGGCCGGTGGACTATCATTTGCTACAGAAAATCCAACTGATGAAAGCTTAAAGGCATCATTTCCAATATAACCTCCGATATTTTCAAAAACTGTATTATAAGCACCGATTAACCAATACTGGGAAGTGTCTGAAATATCGAAATCTGCCCTATGTTCTACATAGTCACAATTTTCTATATCATAAGAGGCAGTTGTCAGTGCATCTGCAACAATATCGCTCCAGGTTTGACTGCCTGAGGTTAAACCTGAAATGGAATCAAGTGCGGCCACAGATACTTGTGAGTCGCTGTTGCTGTATAGCCAGGAAAAGCTTGCGCCTGTTACTGAAACGGCCTGGTCGAATGACAACAAAACGAAATCGAAGTCTGTGACGTTACCGTTTACTTTATTTACATTGTCTATAGCGTGATCAGGGTTATAGTAAGTTTCCCAATCATCATTTGTTACACCGTACCCATAGTAGTCAGAGATTTTTTCTAACTTCGCATCTACAACAAGGTCATCGTTTTTACCGTAGGTGTCGGACCAAGCGGAGACAGAAATGTTTACCCCGTTAACCGAAATGGTGCTATTGAGAGGATCTGTTCCTGATTGTACGCCATCATCAACGAGGTCATAGATATTCTCGCCTAAAGCAGATTCGCATAAATCGTTGTTAGATGAGCTATTATTTGAGCTGCACCCTGAGTAGTCGGAATTATGCCATTTGTTAGAACCTGCTTCAGCAGCGGAAAGTGGCAATAGGGTTAAACCAATAAAGCCCGCGGTAAGTATTGATACATTAAGTAAACGCATTATAACTAGACCTTCTTTAAATATATAAAGGTGTAGTTCGTACGATATTTAGCTCTACTTTTTACAGGCAGAGTAGACATCGTGAACTTCAACATGATGCGTATATGATAACTAAACGGGGAGCGACGTTACGTATATGGTTAAATACCTACATATCAGTTGCGGTTAAAGACTGACTAAGAATGTTATCTATGCGCCAGCAATGAACTATGAAATAATTGAATTAGTTATTTATGTATATATGAGGACTTATGTCTGAACAAAAGCGAAAAGGGATTTATCTTCTTCCCAATCTACTAACCACTGCAGGTCTATTTTCAGGCTTTTTTGCAGTAGTGTCTTCGATGACAGGAAGATTTGAAGCAGCAGCTGTAGCTATATTTGTTGCTATGGTTTTTGATGGATTAGATGGCCGGGTTGCGCGTATGACGAATACGCAAAGCGATTTCGGTGCTGAATATGACTCAATGGCCGATATGGTTTCATTTGGTATGGCGCCAGCGTTAGTCGCATACAACTGGGGCTTAACTGAGCTCGGTAAATTCGGTTGGTTAGCAGCCTTTGTTTATGTGGCAGGTGCCGCTTTACGTTTAGCACGATTTAATACGCAGGTTGGTATTGCCGATAAACGCTTCTTCCAAGGCTTGGCTAGCCCAGCTGCAGCAGCAGTAGTTGCTGGCTTAGTCTGGGTAGGCGTTGAATATGATGCTGTAGGTACAGACTACGGAATTGTAGTGGCATTAGTTACTGGTTTCGCTGGCCTACTAATGGTGAGTAACTTCAAATACAATTCTTTCAAAGAATTGAATTGGCATGGGAAGGTTCCTTTCGTAGGGCTGCTTATTGTGCTACTTATATTTGTGGTGGTAGCAACAGAGCCTGCTTTAGTACTCTTTATTGTGTTTTCTCTTTACGCGCTTGCTGGCCCAATCAATACATTTAGAACCGTCGATAAAGTTACGTTGAACGACGTAGTAGGTGAGCAAGAAGAAGATGCAGACTTTGATGCTGATGCTAATAGTACGACCGATACTGTTGATAGTAGCGAAGGGCAGCAAGACGAAGAGTCGTCTAATAAAGTGTAAAAACACGCCTCTCAGTCATTAATAGTGATGAGTTAGTTGTATTAATATACCAAACGACTAAAAAGCGACCTTCTAGGTCGCTTTTTTTATGAATTATTAAAAAGAGGTTGACCTTGCCTCAGAAATCTCTAGAATGCGCATCCGCTTCGACAGGAAAGTAAAATAACTTACACTGGCCAAGCAAGTCACTACAGCTTGAAAGGCAGTGCTGGCGAGGTTTACAACGAAATGCTTTTGAAATTAATTTTCTGAAAGTGTTGACATGAAAACCGAAACGCGTAGAATGCGCGCCTCGCTTCAAGGAGTTGGTAACAACACTGGAAAAGCAGTTTTCATTAACTCTTTGGGGTTAACAACGGTTCGAAAAGAAATTTACGAAAAACGTTGACACTGAAAACGAAACGCGTAGAATGCGCATCCGCTTCGAAGAGAAGCGCTCATCGAAAAGGCAACGGCCGTTCGGGTGAGGTGAGGAAGTCTAAGCAACTATATGTAGTGTTAGTCCTCCTTGCGCAAAAACAGAATGCTTCGCATTATGATTTTTGCACGATAGTTCTTTAACAATTTATAACAAGACAATCTGTGTGGGCACTCATTAAGAGTGTCACACAACGACGATTCATATTCGATATATTTAATTGAAGAGTTTGATCATGGCTCAGATTGAACGCTGGCGGCA
>Ga0209404_10000984_pt1 | contig 20741 bp, 12 predicted proteins | sample TroAtlMetagenome_2_FD_187447 | JGI IMG/M metagenome (GOLD analysis project Ga0209404, IMG submission 187447) | Marine eukaryotic phytoplankton communities from Atlantic Ocean - Tropical Atlantic ANT8 Metagenome (SPAdes) (version 2) | ecosystem: Environmental > Aquatic > Marine > Oceanic...
GTCCCGCAAGAACATGCTCAAGCTGAAGAGAAATGCGAGGAGACTCAAGTGGACTCGTCGCTATGAGAAGGGCGGAATCAAGTAATCTCTAGGATTACTAGTCTTTCGACTCCCACCAGGAGTCTTCCCCATTAGTTCGAGTTGTAGCAGGGCCGTCGGACTCGTGGGGTTTCCCATCCTGATGCTTCCAACAGTAATCAGTCGACCTGAATGTGAGGGTTCGGCAACTGTCAAATTCGCACTTCTTGCTCCTCTGATGGTTTGCAAGTGTGACAGGGTCTTTCGATTCACCGAATGCAGGTAATGCGCCCGCACCGGCGGCCCCTGCGAAGAAGACGTCCATTAAGCAGCAGAACACTTCGAGAAGTTGTACTACCATACTTCCCGATGCCTAGCGGGGAAAATAAGTCTGCCTACGTCACTGAGCAGTTATCCTGTAGTCTACCCTTGCCCTGTCATTCTCATCAGTAGAGAATATGCCGCCTTGGTCTGGTGGCTGAGCATCTCCGCAGTCTGTATTATCGATTACTGTGACATAGGTTCCAGCGTCTACGTCTGCCTGCAAGCTCGCCCCATCTGAGTTTGGGTCACTCAAATCGACGAAATATACGAAGCTCTCGTCTTCCCCTTCTGCACACTGCTTGTACTTCTCGTAATTTATCTCAGTCATTGTGTAGAAATCTAAGTTTGGACCTTCTTCCTTGACAAACTCCATCCGAATGGTCGAAACTGATTCAACTGACCATGTGAGCTTGATATGTTGATCCTCGTTGACGAATGTGTTGTCATCGAAGAGTTCTCTCTCAGGGTTCACGGTGTCATTTACGCTATCCATGCATCCAGGTAGCAACAGGCAAACCGACAATAGCAGTGGGATTTGCATATTCATGCTATTCCGTCTTGGTACTAGGCTCATCAAGCATTTGCTCCCGTGACTTCGTTGAAATAGGGGGGGTGGTTCGGCCGGGACATGGGAGAAATGCAGACGACCTTCGTGATGATCAAACCTGACGGTGTACAGAGAGGCTTGGTGGCCGATATTATCGGTAGATTCGAAACTAAGGGGCTACGACTAGTTGGCCTAAGGCAGTTAACCCCCCCTATGGAGCTGGCAGAGGCGCACTATGAGGTTCACAACGAGCGCCCATTCTACGCAGGCCTCATCGAGTTCATCACATCCGGACCTGTGGTGGCAATGGCATGGACTGGGGTAGACGCAATCAGCGTGGCTCGAAACATAATCGGGCCTACTGACGGTCGCACAGCATCCCCCGGCACAATCAGAGGGGACTTCGCGATGGACATAGGACACAATGTGATTCATGGCTCTGACGGGGAGGACACAGCCTCCTTCGAGTTGGGGCTTTGGTTCCCAGATGGTTTGGTCGACTGGGCACGTGACGCAGAGACTCACATCTACGAGTAGAAAATCAATACTGAAGGGGAAGGAGCATGAGGTGGGTGGTATGTCAGAACGTAGGCAACCCATCGTCGCTGTCCTAGGTCATGTTGACCATGGTAAGACATCCTTGCTAGATCATGTAAGATCCCTGGGGGAGCAGGGGCGCTCCTCGGTGATGGACAGGGAGGCAGGGGGCATCACACAGCATATCGGAGCAACCGAAGTACCTTCGGAAATCCTGAATGATTTGTGTGCGCCTCTATTAGGTGGGAAGACATTCGACTCCCCAGGGCTCCTCTTCATTGATACTCCGGGCCACCATTCCTTCTCCTCTCTTCGTGCTCGGGGAGGCTCTCTAGCAGATATTGCAATCCTGATTGTTGATGTTATGGAGGGCTGCAGGCCTCAAACCAGAGAGTCTCTGAGAATCCTGAAGCAATCGAAGACCCCTTTCGTTGTAGCTGGCAACAAGGTCGATAGGCTACATGGATGGCAGTGCCAAGAAGGCAGATCGATGGCCATCTCTATGAGGGATCAGACTAAGGAGGTACAGGGACTATTCGATCAGAAATACTGGGAACTCGTTGGACAGTTTGCCGAGGAAGGATTCAACCTAGAGAGATATGAGAGAATCAAGGACTTCACCAAGGAGATAGCTATGGTCCCAGTTTCTGCTAGGGAAGGAGAGGGAATTCAGGATCTGCTAGCGGTTGTAATAGGCCTAGCAGAACGATACCTGTCTGAACAGTTGACAGATGTGGATGGTTCTGGAGAAGCGACCGTCTTGGAGATGAAAGAGGAGAGGGGGCTTGGAAAGACACTGGACCTTATCCTGCATAGGGGCTCTATCCGCAAGGGGGACGAGATAGTCCTAGTCGGCGATAGGGGAGGGGTCAGCACCCATGTGAAGGGATTATTCTCGCCAAGAGGGATGAGCGAGATGAGAGATGCCGGTGACAGGTGGGATAACGCGGAGGCTGCTTACGCGGCTGCTGGAATCAAGATTAGCGCACCCTCCTTGGAGGGGGTCCTAGTGGGGACTACGCTTCGAGTAGTTTCATCCGACGAAGAGAGGGAAGCTGCAATGGCAGCAGCTGACGAGGAGGCAAATCTCTCAATCGAGCTCGACGAAGAAGGCGTCTGCATCAAGTCTGACACGGTTGGGGGACTCGAGGCTCTGGCAAAGGAGCTCAGGGAGATAGAAGTTCCAATTAGAGAGGCATCGATTGGTAAGGTCAGTCGCAGGGATGTACGTAGTGCTGAGGCATCTACAGACCCCCTAAACCGATTGATAATGGCATTCAGCACAGAGATTCTTGAAGAGGCGGAGGAAGAAGTAGCAGGCTCCGAAGCAGGAGTCAAGCACATTGGATCAGACATTATCTACAGAATTCTGGAAGAGCGAGAAGAATGGGTGGAGGCCCGGAAATCGGAGCTTGAAGAAGAACGGAGGGAGTTGGTCGTATACCCTGGCAGAATTATGCTCCTCCCTGATCATACATTCAGGATCTCGAAACCGGCTGTAGTTGGAGTAAGGGTTCTCGGAGGCAGAATACACATTGGACAGGGCCTACTCAAAGATGGAGTCAAGGTAGGGCGAATAAAATCCATCAGATCTGGGCAAGAGAGCCTGAAGGAGGCAAGGCAGGGTGCCGAGGTGGCAATTTCAGTCGACGGGGTTACCGTAGGAAGGCAGATTGACGAAAGGGACGTCCTCCTAGTTGACATTCCTGAATCGCATGCCAGGAAACTTAGGAAGATGGAGATGACCACTATGGAGAAGGAAGTCTACGAGGAGTTGCTGGCAATTCACAGGAAGGACGACCACTTCTGGGGCAGATAAGACAAGAGCATGGGGTGTGCAAAGGCACCTAACACTCAAGTAGTCATGGAATCGGCCTAGGAGACAAGAGGGTTCAGTGTGACGATTGCTCAGGGTGGTGGTTCTAGCTCGAAGGACCTCATTAGATCTGTCTCAGGGCATGCTAACAATCTCATGAGCGAGGTAGCAAAGGTCATTATCGGTAAGCCGGAAAACATCCGGAAGGTGGCAATTGGAATCCTGGCCAACGGGAATATCCTGATTGAAGACAATCCAGGCCTAGCAAAGACCCTGATGTCGAATACTTTCGCTGAAGCACTGGGTTGCAAGTTCAAGAGAGTCCAGTTCACTCCCGATCTTCTTCCCGCCGATATCATCGGGACTTACATGTATGACCAGAAGACTGGGGAGTTCAGGCCTAGATTCGGCCCCCTATTCACAAACATACTTCTAGCGGACGAGATTAACAGAGCACCTCCGAAGACTCAGGCTGCTCTCCTCGAGGCTATGGAAGAGAAGCAAGTAACAATTGAGGGCATTACGCACAAACTTCCTGCGCCATTCGTAACAATGGCGACGCAAAACCCAATTGAGCAGGAAGGGACCTATCCTCTTCCAGAGGCGCAAATGGATAGGTTCCTCATGAAGATGAGTATGGGTTATCCATCGATGGATGAAGAGAAGGCGATATTGCAGAGAAGGAAGCTGCGAGGGAAGGACAACTACGATGTTGAACAGATTGTCGAGCCTCGGAAGGTTGTGGCCATGCAAAAGGCCCTGGAGACCGTTCACATCGATCCGGCTATCCTAGGATACATCGTCCAAGTCGTTCAGAGAACCAGGGCAGACCCTAGAATAGAGGCCGGGGCTTCACCAAGGGCTAGCCAGGGTCTTTTCAAGGCATCAAGGGCGTCTGCCGCAATTGATGGAAGGGACTACGTGATCCCTGATGACGTGAAGGGAGTCGCTCTGGATGTGGTGAGTCACAGGATTGTACTCAAGCCCGAGTCCAAGATTAGGGGGGTTACCGGAAGGAGAGTCGTGAATAAGATCCTCAGTGAAGTTAACGTCCCAGTAATACAGTAATCGGGAATCCCAATTAACCGAATGCCGTAGTCAGCCCCGTGGCAGTGGTGATAGCCTGTGTGAATCACAAGGGCGGTTGTTCTCGGACGACCACTGCAGTAAACCTGGCATCATCTCTGGCAATGGGTAGTGAAGATTACGAGATTCGAAGCAGGAGGGTTCTGCTTGTGGACATGGATCCAAAGGGAAACGTGGCAACGACCTTCGGTGTCGACAAGAGAAGTGTTGGACCTACAATGAACGAGTTGTTCTCTCGAAGGGTGGGCGATGACTCTCTGAAACTGGAGGATTGCGTTCTTGGGCCGGATATACTCTCAAGATCTATGAAAGCTGCTTGGAGGAAGAATAATCCGGAGAAGTCCAGGGGTCCTCCAAAGCACATTGGAATCCGAAACTTGTGGATACTCCCCGCGGATCTTGATCTGTCTGGGATCGAAGTTGACCTAGCGACAAGGGTTGGTAGGGAAAATAGGCTCAAACTCGCCCTCTCGGAGGCTGTGGGGAATTTCGATGTGATAATCATCGACACTCCGGCATCCCTAGGACTGCTTACCGTAAATTCCCTTTGTGCGGCAGACTGGTTGCTGATTCCCATTCAAGCCGAGTTCTATGCCTTGGAAGGGATGGGGCAGCTAATCTCCTCAATCAGGGAGGTCCAGAAATCAGTGAATCCAGGACTGGGGCTGTTGGGAATCCTGATGACCATGGTTCAATCAAGAAGTAAGCTATGCGAAACGGTGACCGAGCATGCTCGAAAGCACTTCGGGGACAGGGTCTTTGAATCACAGATCCCAAGATCGGTAGCCATAGCAGAGTCACCCCTGGAGGGTGCCCCCATAGTGATTGCACAGAAGCCAAACAAGTCAAACCCCGCTAGTCAATCATACTGGGAGTTCGCAAGGGAAGCAGATGGTCGAATCAGAGCGATTACTGAATAATGGGTCAACTAAGAGCCAGATTGATCCATTGCCCTGTGCCTTGCGTCAAGAAGTGCCGTTTCCATCTTTAGGCGAATCTCCGACTCTAGTGTCTTGAGCATCTCCTTGATGTCCTTCTTCGACATGTCTCCTCTCTTCGACATCTGCTTCTCGAGGTTTGACATCATCTCAGACTCCCTGTCCTTGACGAAATCGGCGACTCTCTGCTCCATCTCAACCTCGCTCTCCAGTGCCAGTTCTTGTCTTCTGAGGCCGAGTGCTGCCTCCATGCTCTCCTTCTCGGCCCTGAACCTCCGGTCTAGCTCCCCAATGGCGGCCCTCTCGGATTCTTCCTGCAGCGCCTTTGTCCTGACATTGATGTCGGATTTCAGTTCCTTCTCGAGAGACTCCCTTTCGCTCTCGAGCTGCTTCTCCATCTTAGCCTCATACTTCCGCCTCTTCTTGGCAATGCTATCTCTCATTTTTATTTCCTGCTCTAGCCTAAATGCCTCAGACTTCCGGTGAACCTCGGACTCCATTGCCTCTCTGAGGTCCATCTCAACCCTGCGTTCCATTCTCTCCATCCCCTGATTGGCCTCCAGCTCGAGCCTTTCCTCGAGGAATGCTTTCCTTCGGGTGAACTCGACTTCCATTTCTTCTCTGAGTCTTTCTCTAATCCTAGATGAGTGAGCCTCGGTCCTCCTATCCCTCTCTAAATCCAGTTGATCTCGAAGCCTGTTCTCCTCTCTGCGAAGACGATGTAGCATTTCTTCCCTGAGGAGTCGCTCTTCCCTCTCCAATGACTCCTTCTCCAGCCTCTCAAGCTCATCCTCCAACTCATCCCTGAGATCTGCCTCAATCTGCTGTAACTGCTCTTCGAATAGAATCTCGTTTGCCTTCCTCATTGCACCTTGCATACCAGAGACTCTCTCGGTCATCTCTGAAATCCTCATTCTACGTTCTCTCCTGATTCCAGAGCGGAGAGTTGACTCTTCATCCAGCCTTTCTCGGGCCCTTGCTGCAGCCCCCATTGCTGTGGAGGATAGTGCGTGCTCTGCTCTCAGAGCATCTAGTTCGTCCAAAACCTCTGACTCGCTCGAGTCTGTCGACTTGCTCTCACTCACGTGCCCATCCCCAAATCGACGCCCTTTTCGGGGTATTTGAGACAAGAGGGTCGGAAATGGAGAGAAATGGCGGTTTCTAACCACTATACGGTTCTCGGAACTAAAATGTGACGAAGAAAGCATTCTGGCATCCCGGGCACTTCAATTCCCTCTTTCCGGGTCTGGGCCTGATTCTCAGATTTGCTTCGCAGGATGGGCATTGAACCTCAACCTTGACTATCTTTCTAGTTAGTGTGAAAATTCCTGAGCAGGCTCCACAAGACAGTTCCACTGGCCTCTTATCTGTACCTGCTTCGACGGCTGTCATGCAATGTGGACACTGTACCTTCTCCTCCTTGAGGGCGGTGACAGTTGGTTGATGGGAGACTCGACACATGGCTCCACAGAGTACGCATTCGATTTCTCCCAGCCCCTGTGGAAGCATCCCTCCACACTGCGCGCAGTTGACCAAGGGGGGTGCTATCCTTGACTCAACATCTGGAGGTGCCATGATATCGGGAAATAATACCACTTAATCAAGAGGTCGCTGAAGTGTCTTCGCTATCCTTACCGATGAAAATAGCCCAAATCTCGACCATGTCGGAGAAAATGTCCCTGGCTAGATCGGCCAGAGAAGATAATCTCTGAGTCCCAGTTCCAGAAACCCACATCCCGTTCAAGATGATGATGATTGCACTCGCCTCGTGGAGTGCTATACCTGCAGCCAAATTTATGTCGGTGCCAGCCAAAACTGCAGTGACCAGAATCATTGTGACCATCACAGAGATAGCTATGTTGGCATACACGATTCGTCGGGTCCTCTTTGCAAGGCTCACCATTCTAGACAGTACCCTTGGGTCCTGTCCGGGAATTAGGACATCGGCAGCGTCTAGATTGACTTGGTCTCCACTTCCCACAGCTACGCCAACATCTGCTGCCGCTAGAGCGCCGGCATCATTGAAACCGTCTCCAGCCATCATTGTCCGGTTCTCAGAAGACAACTTGGTAACGTATTCTGCCTTGCCCTCTGGATCGACCCCTCCTTTGCATAGTGATGGGTCAATCCCTATCTCCAAAGCGAAGGCCTCGACGCTTGCCTGCTCGTCGCCACTTAGGATCTCCACCCTGACTCCCTGGGAGGATAGTTCGTTGACCGTCTCTAGGACTCCGTCTCTGGCATCGTCGTGAGTGAATGAGATAACCGCAATAGCAGAGCCTCCCACTGCGAGGATGCTGGCTCCCTTTCCTACTTTCCTGGATTCTTCTAGTGCCTTCTCGATTTCGTTTGAGAAGGAAACCTCCTGAGAACGAATCCAGTCGGCTCTACCCAGCATCACCGAATCGCCCCTGTGGACCCCTAGCACCCCAGCATCTCCATCCTTGATCTGAGTAATACTCATTGGATCCAAAGAGCGAGCCTCGGCCTCTTGGATTATCGTCCTTGCATAGGGGTGATTAGAGCGAGCCTCCAGTCCTGCTGCGATTCTGAGGGCTCTGGACTCTTGCTGCCCCTTGGCCACAGAGATTCCTGAGATTGTTGGCCTTCCACTGGTAAGTGTCCCAGTCTTGTCCAGTAATGCTATTCTTACCTCTGCTGCCGATTCAAGAACATCGCCACCCCTAGCTATCAATCCGAAACCAGAGGCAGTTGTTAGTGCAGCTGCATGAGGGACAGGAGAAGCGAGAAGGAGTGAGCATGGGCATGAAACCACCCATAGGAGCAAAGTTGTCAGAATCGCCTGTTCAGTAGAGTTGGTGAACAAGAACCCGATTACAGGGGATGCAAAGACTACAAGAGGAGTCCAGAACAGAGTGAATCGCTCAATTACACTCTGTGTCCTTGTTGGTTTGTCCTTGTAATGCCTAACCAGGTCTATCAAACTGGAAAGCCTAGTACCATCGCCAGTAGCCTCTGTCTTGATTACTAGAGGTCCACGAGCCAAAACCAGACCTGCCTCCACCCTATCCCCTACCTTCACCGGAATAGGGATGGGTTCTCCAGTAAGGGGTGCCCTGTCTATTGCACCAGTTCCTTCGATTATTACTCCGTCCACAGGGACTGTCTCTCCTGATCTTACCTCGATCATCTCCCCTACTTCGAGTGCCTCGACGGGAACTAGATCGTTGTCACAGTCCATGTCGGAGGATAGGGACAATGACACTGAATTGATCACGTTCAGAGACCTGGCAGCACCCAACTGCTTCGTTTCTCCATTGGCTACTAACCTAGCTCTTCTTGGTAGTCTGTCAAGGCCCCCTTGCATTGATTGCCTGGCTCTAATCAATGCCCTATTCTCGAGATGAGAGGCGAATGCGACTAGTGAGACGACCATTAGGGACTCTATCAGCTCGCCGAGTGCAATCGCACCCACTATTGCGAGAGATGTTAGAACCTGAAATCCGATTACACGATTTCTCAAACCTGCTATTGCTTCCTTGAACAGTTGGTTTCCTGCAAAGGCGACGCCAGTTAGAGTTAGAGCCCAAGCAACTGCAGAAGGAATCATTTCGGATGCCTCGATTGCAGCTACAAGTACAATCAGAGGTATCGTCAGCACGGCTGCAAGGAGTTGAATCTGGTCCTTCCTGAATCCTGACTCCCTAACCGGTGACAACAACCGTCCCTCTCCAAGTACCTCGGACATCTTCTGTTCGGATGCCGTCCTCAGTTCCGGATCTGAAATCCAAACCCGCTGAACATCGATATTTCCCTTGTCGGTTCTTGCGTCCAATGTCCCAGGGATGCTAAGTATGGTGTTCCTGAGTCCCTTGTTGTCTACTCCAAGGCGCAGAGCTGCTCTTTCTGGATTGGCCCCTACAGCCCTCAGCCACCCAACGTCTGGTTCATGCCCTAGGCTAGTGAGTACCGAGGAGGCTCTTGCTACCGTCCCATCGGAAATATCCTGATAGATCTCAACAGTACCCTCAGCGACTGAAATCTTACAAGATTGGATGCCTGGTAGTCGGTTGACTGCTCGGGACGCCTTCATTGCACAGTCAGGGCAGTCCATCCCCCTGATTCCCCAGTCGAACTGGAAAATTCCATCCAATGAAATCTCAATTTCATCAGAGTCTAGAGGATTTTCCTCTCGGGGTTTCGAGGAGTCGATGTTTTTTGCTGGCTTCCTCTTTGGGAGTGAAATCTTGGGAAGTGAAATCTTCCTGGGTGCAGGCTTCTCCGAAGAGTCTTCCCCCTCCTCATCATCGAGGTAGAGGAAGTCATCGGAGTCTTCGACCATGGAACTCCCAATATCGGACATCGCTTCAACATGATGCAACCCTGTCGGTGGTATCTTGAATGTGCGCCAATTCGAGTGAACATGGTGGATGTCCCCAATCTTGGAGAATGGGACATGGTTGTATTCGATGTCGATGGGACGCTGCTCGATAGAGATGGCTTTCATGACGAATTGGTGAGTCTAGCAAAGAGGGTTGACAGAGAGGTAATGCCTGTTTCACTTGCCTCCGGGAGGACGCTGCCGAACGTTACACCGATAATGCAGGCATTGGGCACTTCCGGCTTTATTGTCGCCGAGAATGGGGGGATGGTCTGGGACAGTATTCAGGGACATGAAATTAGGTCACTCTCAGATGGTTCCAGGGCGAGGGATGCAGCGAAATGGCTAGCGACCAAGATCGAAGGTCTGGACCCTAGTGGAATAGAGTCCAACAGGTGGAGGGAGACCGAGTGGTGTCTGAGTGAGACTGACTCGTTCGAACAGATGAAGAGCCTCATTGCAGATAGTGAATGGTCTGATCTAGAAGTCGTCCCGACCGGGTTCGCGGTTCACATCGTAAGTCCAGGGTTGAACAAGTCCCTAGGGCTGAGTATTGCTCTGGAGCAGAGGGGGATTGACCCCAAACGGGTTATTGCCTGTGGGGATGCTCCAAATGACCTACCGATGTTCGACCTAGTTGGTTTCTCGGTTGCAGTCAGCGACCTATATCCAGAAGTTGCTTCCTCTGCTGACACTATCACTGATCAAAGGGGCAAGAGCGGTTCGATAGAGCTCCTAAAGGCGCTACTTGGTCAGTGACTAGTGGTGCAGGCGGCAGGATTCGAACCTGCGAAGCGCTATGCAGAGGATCTTGAGCCCTCCCCCTTTGACCACTCGGGTACACCTGCACCTCACCGAAGGAAGACTTGGATTTTATTATCGCGGATGGGGCTTCTTGTAACTTTGTCAAGGAATTGTTGATGTATCTCCTTCGCTGGATGCTAGATAGGTCGCGTTCATGGCAGTCGGTTCTGGTTCTCGTAGGCTTTCCAAGAATGAATTGGAAGCGGTGCATAAGACGCTGATCGAAGTGACTCGGAAGCAGAAGAGCAGTGATACTCCTGTTGATGTCGCCATGGCTGAAGGCATGGCCTTCTGGGACGCTGTGGGACAGTTATTGCAAGGCATGGAAACCGAGCTATCAGAGACGGTGAGGGATGAAGGGATGACTGCCAAGGCCCAGTTGCTTTCCAGGAGACTCGGGGTAGCACGGACATGCGTCAGGGATTTGACCAGGATTCGGCTTACGTCTTTCACGAGACATGCAGTTTCATCAAATCTGCTTAGCTCTTCGAATGGTAGTTCGGCCGGATTCCAGACACTTGACTGGAGCCGGCACGACCCATCAGAGAGAGTTTTCTACAACGGAGTAAGGGACCTTGCTGAGAAGTACAAAGTTTCCACATCATGGTCTTCCATGCTCGGTTCTACTGAGGCGGAGCCGGTTGCAGCGGTTAACGAGGTGATTGAGACGCTCGAGGATTTCTCTGAGGGGGATGACAAGGATGTACCGGCTACCAAGCCTCCCCTACCTAGACAGGAGGGGGAGTGGGAGGAGCCCGATTTCGACGAGGAGGACAGGATCAGGGAGATGGACGAGTTCCCAGAACACGCAGCATCACCCTCGGAGTCAAGGACTCTGGAAGAAGAGGAGAGCGAGGAGCCATCGGATCTTCTCAGAATAAGGGTCCTCAAGGATGTGGAGGACCCGATTCTGATGGCGGACGGGTCCGAAGTGGTCCTAACTGAGGGGGACATTGAGAACTGCTCGTCCATTGTAGCTGAGATTCTCATCGCGGCTGGTCTCGCAGAAGCGGCTCCGATATAGCAGGGCAATTACTAACTCTCTCCGGCGCCGCACACGGATGGAGGGTTGAACAATGGCAAAGGGAGTAACTGACGGACAGATAAAGGAATTCAGGAAGGCATTCGAGTCCGATGCTTCCGCAGTGGTAGCACAGAACGCTGTAAGCAATGCAGACCTCTCCACACTCACCCTTCGGAGGGACCTGGTCCAGAACATGGATTTCTCGTTCAGCACGAAATTGGACGAGTGGAGCGTCACCAACCAGAGGAGGAGCGGGAGGTGTTGGCTGTTCGCTACGTTGAATCTATTCAGGGTGGGAGCGATGAAGAAGATGAATGTGAAGAACTTCGAGTTCAGTCAGGCGCATATTCACTTCTGGGACAAGTTGGAGAGGGCCAATCACTTTCTGGAGGCTATTCTGGAGACTTCGGACCGACCGGTGGACGATCGGACAATCCACTTCCTACTCAGTGACCCGATCGGCGATGGTGGTCAATGGAACATGGCGACGAATCTGATTAGGAAGCACGGACTAGTCCCGATGTCTGCATATCCGGAGTCGCACAGCAGCAGTAGCACCAGGTCGATGAACACGATTCTGAAAGACATCTTGAGAACGACTGCAAGTGAGATCAGGTCGATATTGGACGATGGTGGCTCCGAGGAGGAGGCAAGGGGCCACAAGGAATCGAGAATGGGAGAGATTTGGAAGATCCTGTGCATCCATCTGGGAACCCCACCAGAGAAGTTCGACTGGCAATGGCGAGACAAGGATAACGAGTTCCACAGAAAGGGGGAGATGACTCCCTTGGAATTCGTGGAGGAGTATGTGGATGTCGATTGGGAGAACTACGTTTGCATAGTGAACGACCCCAGGAACGAGTACTACCAGACGTATACCGTGGATTTCCTGCAGAATGTTGCCGGAGGACCTCCGGTAGTGTACCTGAACGTACCCTCAGACGAGATGAAGGGAGTCACTCAGAGGCTTCTCGAGGATGGCACTCCCGTTTGGATGGGTTGCGACGTTGGCAAGCACATGGCTCGGAAGAAGGGCCTCTGGGATGCTAATCTTTACGATTTCAAGGGACTTTATGGAGTGGAGTTCGGAATGGAGAAGGCAGATCGTTTGAGGTTCGGACAGACTATGATGACACACGCAATGCTATTCACTGGAGTGGATGTCGTAGATGGCAAGCCTAGAAGGTGGAGGGTTGAGAACTCGTGGGGCTCCGACGAGAGCGGAGTAAAGGGATTCTACACGATGAACGACAACTGGTTCGACGAGCACATGTTCGAGATCGCAGCGCCAAGGGACTACCTGACGGAAGAGATGACTGCGGGCCTGGATGGTGAGCCGGTCGTCCTCCCTGCATGGGACCCAATGGGGTCCCTAGCCAGGGATGAGGCACTCTACTAGAGCTCATCACAAAAACTAGCATCCTATCGGCTGATGACGTCGCGGTAGAGTTCCCCGCTTGGTCTTAGTGACCTCTCCTGAGTCTCGAAGTCTACCGAGTATAGTCCGAAGCGCATCTTGTATCCCTCTGCCCACTCGAAGTTGTCCATAAGGGACCAGTGGTGGTATGACCTGATGTCCTTGCCGTCCTTGATGGCCTCTGATATAACCCACAGATGGCGCATGAGGTGCTCTGGACGCAACGAGTCGCTAGAGTCGGCGACCCCGTTCTCCGTGATCTCTATGGGGACTCCGAGTTCCGCTACGAAATCGATCGCCCTCCTCATCCCCTCGGCATACATCGGGTACCCGAACTCGGTAGCGGTCTCGTGTTCCCTCTTGGCGAAGTCTAGCTCATCGGCGGAGGTTGGCATGAAGAGTCCGGTGATGAAGTGGGTGTAGTAGTTCAGGCCGATGAAGTCCAGAGACCCCTTCGCATCAGGGATCCTAGTCCAGAGCATCCTACCAGTCATGATTCCCTTCCTCCATGCCCCGTTCCACAGCCACTCGAGGAGCCTCGCTACCGGCCAGTCAATCGGGCTCCACCTGTTGGCCGGATCGAAAAGGGTGATGTTCTTCGCGATTCCCAGAATGCAATCCGGGTTCCTCTGCTTCAGGCTTCTGTAGACCAAAGCATGTGCTCGCATCATGTTCCGCATCACCCTCAGGGTCAGACGGATGCTCCTTCTACCGGGGGGGAACTGTCCTAGTGTGTATCCCATCGCAGAGAAGACCGTTGGCTCGTTTATGGTGCACCATACCGAGACACGGTCGGAGAGGGAGTCGAAGGTCCTCTCGCAGTAGGAGAGGAAGTCCGGAAGGTTGCTGCTGTCAGTGAACCCGCCCTTGTCCTCCCACCATGATGGGTGGGAGAAGTGATGGAGCGTCGGCATCGGCCTGATGCCTCTGGCAATCAGATCGTCCACCATGTCCGAGTAAGTCTGCATGGCCTTCTCGTTCCACTCTCCCGGACTCGGTTCGAGGCGGCTCCACTCTATCGAGAAGCGGTATGAAGTGACGCCTAGTTCGGTCAGGAGTTCGAAGTCTTCCCTCCATCTGGCCCAGTGGTCGCAGGCGATTCCACTCTGCTCCTTCCCGGTCCTGGACTCGAAGTCGGTCCAGTTGTTGCTCTGGTTGCCCTCTATCTGGTGGGCCGCAGTTGCCGTCCCCCAGATGAATCCAGGAGGGAACGATATGTCACTGGCGTCTATGTTCTGCCAGTCGTAGTGAGGCTCTGGAAAGGCCCGCCTCCTGTATGTTATCAGTACGAACTTGAACAGTGCGAGCAGGATTATCGCTACGACAAGTACCTGCCACACGCCCTCATCCATGGCTGCTGCAGAGAATACCAGTATTGGAGGTTCTTCTACGTCCTACCATCGGTGACGAATCCCTTCCATCTCCTCATGTAGTCCACGAAGGTCGGACTGAGTCCCTGTTCGAGCAGGTGCTCTGGCGTGAACGGGGGCCTTTCTGGAGAATACCCCTCTGCCCCCGCCTCGGATGCCCAGTTGGAGTGGGCGATTGCGACTCTCGCAACTCCCACTAGGTCTGCCCCCTCGTCGATAACGAACTGGGCATCCGCTCCGTCCCATACCGAACCAGTGGATATCATTGGGGCATCATCTCCCAGAGCCTCCCTGAATCTGCGTGTGATTGTCCTTGGGTCATCGGGTTCTCCCTGTGCCCCGGTGAAAGCGTCCCAGCAGGATATGTGCAGCAGGTCCATGCCCCATTCACCCATCATTACAGCGAGTTCGAGGCTGTCGGCCATGGTCACTCCGACGTCATGCTCGGGGGAGATCCTTACGCAAACCAGAAAGTTCTCGGAGGTTCTGCTCCTAATCTCCTTCAGCACCTCCCTCAGGAAGAGGGATCTCCCCTCAAGACCGCCTCCCCATCTATCGTCCCTGCGATTGGTCCTCGTCCCAAGGAACTGGCAGATCAGGTATCCGTGCGCGCCGTGGACCTCCACCCCGTCGAACCCAGCTCTCTCGCATCTCTCTGCGGCCTCGCCGAAGGAAACCGCCAGTTCTCTAATCTCTGAGTCGGAGAGTTCCCTGCATTCCTCCTCCACCCCCCTCTCCAGGTTGGTGCTGGCTGACACTGGTTGCTCTCCCGTAAGCGAACGGGGTGCCCTCAGGCCGCCATGGAATATCTGAACGAGGCTTGTCGCACCCCTCTCCCTGATCCCGTCGGCAAGTTCCCTCAGGCGGGGGATGTGGTGGTCTCCCCATACGCCCATCTCGCCTTCCCATGACTTCCCGCTCGGATGGACGTGGCTGGCGGCCGTTGTGACGATTCCGAATCCTCCCTCGGCACGCCTCAGGAGCCAGTTAATCTCGTCGTCGGAGAGCGTGCCGTCCTCTTTCGACTGCTTGTTGGTCATCGCAGCCAGGACGGTCCTATTGCGTACGCTGACCGCTGTTCCGGGTATGGTCCACTCGGTGGATACCGAACTGGACACAGCATCACCTGCATGGTACCGAGGGCCCTCGCCGTTCTCGGCGAAGACCGCTCAGTCCTTGCGTCTTCCAGCTACTAGTATAGCCGCGCCCAGCACTGATGCCAGGCCTGTGATTGCCGTGAACCCTGGAAGGATTCCTCCGCTTTCCTCCCCGTCTACCGGGTCGACTGCGTCGTCTGGGATTCCGTCACCGTCAGCGTCGGTGTCCGCGTTGTCGCCGATTCCGTCTCCATCGGTGTCCTTCGTCTCGCTGGGGTCGTTCGGGAAGTCGTCGGCGTTGTTGCCGACGCCGTCGCCGTCCGAGTCTAGCCTCTCGTTGGGGTCGTTCGGAGCCCAGTCCGCGTTGTCGCCCACGCCGTCGCCGTCCGAGTCCCTGCTCTCGTATGGGTCGGACATGAATGCGTCCGAGTTGTCCCCCACGCCGTCGCCGTCGTAGTCGCTCCACTCGCCCCCATCGTTAGGGAAGGCGTCTTTGTTGTCTCCGTAGCCGTCGCCGTCGGTGTCGCTTGACTCGCTTGGATCCTGTGGGAAGGCGTCTGATGAGTCGGGCGTGCCGTCGTCGTCGTCGTCGGTGTCTGCGTTGTCACCCACGCCGTCGCCGTCGGTGTCGACCCACTCGTTAGGGTTGTTCGGGAACGTGTCCTCGGTGTCCCCCACGCCGTCGCCGTCGCTGTCAGTGGACTCGCCGCTGTTCAGTGGGAAGTCATCGAAGTCGTTCGGGGTCCCGTCGCCGTCAGCGTCCTCATCCGAGTTGTCGCCCACGCCATCGCCATCGGTGTCAGTGGTCTCGTTGGCATCGTCCGGGAAGTCGTCGGCGTTGTCGCCCACGCCATCGCCATCGGTGTCAGTGGTCTCGTTCGCATCGAATGGGAAGTCGTCCTGGTCGTCGTTCACTCCGTCCCCGTCGCTGTCCTCGTCGGTGTCGTCGGTTCCGTCGCCGTCAGCATCGGTGTCGGCATTGTCGCCCACTCCGTCGCCATCGGTGTCGACCCACTCGGTGGCGTCGTTCGGGAACGCATCGGAGTTGTCGCCCCATCCGTCACCGTCAGAGTCCGCGCTTTCGCTTGCGTCCCATGGGAAGGCATCGCCGTTGTCCCCGACTCCGTCGCCATCTGCGTCGTTCGTCTCAGTGGCATCGTCCGGGAATTCGTCGGCGTTGTCGCCGACTCCGTCGCCATCTGCGTCGTTCGTCTCAGTGGCATCGTCCGGGAAGTCGTCGGCGTTGTCGCCGACTCCGTCGCCATCTGCGTCGTTCGTCTCAGTGGCATCGTTCGGAGCCCAGTCCGCGTTGTCGCCCACTCCGTCATCGTCCGAGTCGGCCCACTCCTCTGGGTCGTCTGGGAACCTGTCGTCGAAGTCGTTGTACCCGTCTCCGTCCGTGTCTGGGTAGCCGAACACTATCTCTATCTCCTCGATGTAGTCTCCAAACCAATCCGCCAAGAGGCATGGTCCAGAGTTGGTCATGGGCTGTTGGGAGCCGTTGTAGCTCCATGAGACTGGAACTAGCCCGGCTCCTTCTGCTGATGTTGTGCAGATAGAGGTGTAATCGTATTCGAGAGGTTCAGCATCCTCGCCGTAGACAGCAATGTCCCCGGGGTAGTGGAAGGTCATCTGACCCTCGTCATTTACTGTGACGTTGTAGTGGAGGTCCCATCCGTGAAGCAATTTCGGGGCGTAGTTCGATCCGTTCAATCCGGAGTTGTTGGCCAACAAATGGAACGATACGTGTTGCGTCGAGCACCATGGCGCGACCGCGTTCATAGTGAATGGGAGTTCCTCCTCCGAGCAACCCTCCTCTAACGTACCGTTGATGAACTCCATCTCGAACATAGCAGCCTCGGAGTCGTTCAGGACGCCGTCGCCGTCGAAGAAGTCGTAGTCTATCTTCATCCTGATTTCGTCGTCGAGTCTGATCCACTGGCGGATCTCGACAGTGGCCGTGCCGTTGCTGTGATCCACATCGACGAGCCTGGCGGAGAAATCCTCGCCGACAGCGAAGTCCTCTATGCTCCACTCCGGCCCATCTCCGCAGTCAGTCTCGTAGAAGTAGTAGAAGACGTCGAGTCTTGCGTCGTCGTCCAGCTCCTCATCATCTGCATCGCCTTCGAACAAATCGATTGCGATGAAGTTGGAGCAGCTCTCGGATACGAACAGTTCTAGCTCGATCAATTCCTCGGTCCCGCTCGCCGTGAAGACGTGAGTCATCTCTTGGACCCCAGGGGGGTTTTCATCCATGGAGAGTCTCTCAACGAGGTCATGGGTGCCCCATGCTCCATCTACGTGGATGTATTCTATCGAGTACTCCTCTCCAGACGTCAGTCCAGAGAGCTCGATTTCCAGATCGTAAGAGGCCGATGGGACGAACTCTTCTAGATCCGGCTGATTGCCATCGTCATCGGTAAGCGTGACATCTATCATATCCTCCAACGAACCGCCTTCGCATGGTCCTTCGATAATCATCATGTAGAGGTCCACGTCATCCTCCTCATCGTCAAATAATTGGACCTCGATGAAGACCAAGCAGTCCCACTCGTTTAGATCGAGCACGAAGTCAAACTCCGCCTCGCCGTAATCGTCGGTGGAGAGTACCACTGACTCGGACACCTTCTCGAATCCTAGGCTGTCGACGTGTATCTCAGCCTCGTAGCAGTCCTCGCAGTCTTCCTCGAGATCCGTGGCGAGAAGCATCATGTCGTATTCCCCCTCCGACAATTCAGCGTAGGGCCAGAGGGACTCGTATGATCCGTCCCAAGTAGCAGCCGCAATGTCCAGATTTCCATTCTCGCTGCCGAACGGAATCCCATCGGGCCCGCCCCCGTCCATCATTGCGATGCAGTCGGACTCGCCATCGCCATCGTCATCGACTAGTGACTCGGGTCCTCCGATGTAGTAGAACGCCATCGCCATGTTCCATGAGTCGTTCTGTTGTGCGAAACCCATGATGATGAAGAAGCAGGTAGTCTCAGTCACTTCGAGTTCCCATTCCACGATCTCCTCATCGGAGTTGGCATTGAAGGATTGGTAATCGTCCTCCTGACCGGGGTTGTCCATGTCCATGGCAGATACCATCCAGGTCAAGTTGTAGTTCTCACCGACATTCAAGTCCCCTAGGGCCCACGACATCTGGTGAGTCCCATTTTCCTCAATGGTATAGGTGATGACATCGGATATGGATTGCTCATCGTCTCCGCAATCGTCGCAGTCTTCGTCTTCTGACATCTCCCCCATTTCAGGCATTTCGATCTCCACCCATGAGCCGTTCACATCGATGTTCAGGTCCAATGTTGGTCCGGATGGCATTTCGCACTCGTGATCGAATCCGATATTGTACCTCGATCCAATATGTTGTCCCTCGTCCGGGATGCCGTCGCCGTCATTGTCCCAGACCTCATACAGATCTGCTGCCAATGCGATGTGGCAAACAGTGCTGTTAACGGTCAAATCCCAGTCTATGTGCTCGAATCCATCGGTGCCGCCGGTGAAGTTCTCAGAGTGTTGTTCCCAACTACCGTATCCCATCGAGAGGCCGAATTCAACGTCCCAATGCAATTCGTAGTCCGCCCCGTCTTCCAGTTCGGAGACGTTCCAAGTCATGCCATGTGTCCCGTTCTCGATGCTTGGCCACAATTCTGCGAAGCAGTACCAGACCATGTCGCTCTCGACCCACTCGCAGTCGTCGTACCAGTAGTGGTGGTAGTCGTTCTGATCGTCCACACCGTCGCCGTCCGTGTCGAATGAGAACTCGCACTCATACCCGTCACCGACGTCGGTGCAGTCGTCGTACTCCATGTATTGGGAAACCCCTTCCCACTCCACCAAATCGCCAAACTCGTCTTCGTAGATGAGTTGGATGGATGATGGGGGTTCCTCGCAAGGGCCTCTGAATCCGAAGTCCTCCCCGAAGATATGGTGCGAGTTATTCCCCGAGTCGACCCCAGACAGTTCTGCATGCACATTGGCACCACAGGTGAAGTTGCTCGTCTCCATGTGGAAGGTGACCGTCTCGTTCACGCCAGAAGCTGTGAAGTCGCTCACCATCTCCTCGCTGTCGCATTCGAACCAACCTACGCAGTCATCCGTCTTCACATAGACGGAGTAGTTCTCCCCAACCTCTAGTTCCTCGATGAGGAGCTCCATCGTGTGGTTCCCCTCCTCGATCGTCGGTTGCTCCATCCAGCCTATGCAGAGCCAGATCATGTCGCTCTCGACCCACTCGCAGTCGTCGTACCCGTAGTGGTGTATGTGGAACTCATCGTCCACACCGTCGCCGTCCGTGTCGAATGAGAACTCGCACTCATACCCGTCGCCGACGTCGGTGCAGTCGTCGTAGGTCGTGTTGTAGGTCTCCTCCTCCCACTCCACACCGTCGTAGGTCAGGGTGAATGGCGAAGGTGGCTGCTCGCAAGGGCCTATGAATCCGAAACCTTCCCCGTGGATATGACTCTGCCAGTTCATCCCCTGGTGTGAATGAATCTCAGACAGATCTGCATGCACATGGGCATGGCAGGTGAAGTTGCTCGTCTCCATGTGGAAGGTGACCGTCTCGTTCACGTCGGAAGCGGTGAAGTTGCTCACCATCTCCTCGTAGTCGCAACCCTGATGACTGCAGACCTCCGTTTCGACACTCAAGGAGTAGTTCTCCCCAACCTCTAGTTCCTCGATGAGGAGCTCCATCGTGTGGTTCCCCTCCTCGATCGCCGGTGACTCATGGCCGTCGTAGCAGAACCACAAACCGCTCTCCATGCCGCAGTCGTCGTACTCGAAGTACCGAGTCGTGGTGTAGTCATCCTCTCCGTCGTCATCCACGTCGTGGCCTTCCTCGCACTCATACCCGTCGCCGACGTCGGTGCAGTTGTCATACTCCACGTAGTAGGGCTCCTCCTCCCACTCCACACCGTCGTAGGTCAGGGTGAATGGGGAGTCCGGTTCCTCACAAGGGCCTTCGTACATGCTGTAGTCATCGTGGATAGCAGGAATCCCGTTGGGCCAGTTGCTGGGGTCATCCCAGACGATGATGGTGATGTATTCCTCGCAGTCGTAGGGCGAAACCTCCAGCTCAGCCGAAATCGAGTGGTTCTCTGATGTGCTGTTGAACTCCAAGTATCCTGGTTCAAGTTCGATCAGGGAAACGGCGTAGTGAGTGCTCGTGTTTAGGGTGCTGATGTTGACCATTACGTCATAGACGCCCTCGTCCAACATGATCGGGGACAGCAGTGAGTTGTTCTCAGTGAACTCGTGATCCTCGCTCTGGCCAAACGAATCGGTGCAGTGCCACCCATCGCCAGAGGCATCCTCGCAGTAGTACCACCATTCCTCCTCGGAGTCTAGCTCGCCGTCACCGTCAAAGTCCATGCCGCACCACCAGAGGGTTTCGGCATCGTCCCAGTAGCAGTCCGGATA